>ENA-OXFN01000080-OXFN01000080.1-human-gut-metagenome-genome-assembly--contig:-NODE-80-length-56116-cov-53.0524_pt1 | contig 56116 bp, 41 predicted proteins | sample MGYA00249366_ERZ652265 | MGnify/ENA primary metagenome ERZ652265 (study PRJEB26925, sample SAMN05826980) | human gut metagenome | biome: ENVO:2100002; feature: ENVO:00000062; material: ENVO:00002003... | reverse complement strand
GTATATGGATTATGCGATGATTTTTTGTCTATAGTTTTATTGGTGATTAGTATTAAGTGTCTCCTTTGCATGGTACGGACTTTATAAAAATGAAAAGTGTATTTGTCCGTACCTGCGCCTTACGGCGGAAAGCAGAAATGCAATTTTTTCAAAACAGCTCTCAGTTTCAAGCCGCCTGCAAGAAAAAGTTTTTTGCTTATTTGAGAAATAATATTTGTTTGAACTTTTTTGAACTCAAAGTGCAGGCGGCTTTGTGGATTTTTGATCTGTCGGCTATTGCTTTAATTATTTTAACCGCTCGCAAACGGATTTCGCAGGAAAACGTAGTTTACCACTGCGGCAAGGACGACCGGATAGCTTTGCCCTCAGTGGACTTCCTAAACCCTTTACCTTGCTCTCATTTGTGCAGCCTTTTTTCATTTGTCCGCCTAACAAAAAAGGCTGCCGCAAAATGCAGCAGCCAGAAATATCACTTTCCGTCACTTAAAACATTGGTGTAAATAACTCCGCTCTTGGGAACAGCTCCGCATTTCTCAAAAAGCTCTTCAACGGTAACAAGCTCATAGCCCTCTTCCCTCAGAGCAGGGATAAGCCTGTCAAGCGCTTTTACGGTATTAATGTTGCCCTCCATGTCGTGGAGAAGTATCACGTCCCCGTGCTGCGCCTGAGCCATGGTGGTGTCAAAACGCTGCTCTGCCGAAACGCTGTCCTCCCAGTCTGTGCAGCCCTTTCCGCATATGAATGTGAGAGGTATGGTGCTGTACATCAGGTCATTCAGAGCTATGTACGGGGGACGGAAAAACTTGGGCGCTCTGCCTGTGATGTCGATTATCTTTTCTGTGGTGAAATCTATCTCAGCGGTCATTTCCTCGGCGGTAAGCTGGGGGAACGCTGTGTGTGTGCGGGAATGGTTTTCTATCTCGCAGCCCATTTCCACAGCCCTTTTGACCACCTTTGCGCTTTCCTCGTTGATGTTGTTGCCCTCAAGGAAAAATGTGCCCACGGCGCTGTGCTTTTCAAGCACGTCCAGAACCATTGGAGTAGTGACGGTGTTGGGGCCGTCATCAAACGTGAGAGCTATATATTTTGCCATTTTACTCACCCTTTCAATAGCTTATGCGCAGGTCGGTAAACTCGGCGCTGCCCTTGACTGCATACATACCGATGACAGTTCCCGTAAATCCGCCGCAGACCTCGCTGGAAAGATACTTGGACATTGCAAAGCCCATGGGTATCTCCTCACCCTGCGACTGCACGAAAAACTTATATACCTGGCTGTCGGAGCGGATAATGAGCTTTGCGTCGCCCGAGGGTATCTGCACAGCCTTTTCAATGTGCCTGATGCCGCCGATATTCAGCCTGAGGATAGCCTCATAGCCGCCCTCGTTCTTTCTAAGCGCCAGGTCATAATGCTCTGTCTCGCAGGAGTAAACGGTAAGTCCGCCCTCTCCGTCGGAAACGCTTACGCTGACGGAGCAGTCCATATCAAAATCACGCTGGCGCACGCCTGCAAATGTGGGAGAAGCCACATCGTCAAGGGTAACATCCGTGCCTTTAAGAGTTATCTTGTCCTTTGTTATGCTGTAGTTTTCGGTGTGGGGGTGGCGCAGGTGGCAGATGTCGTGACCGATATTTTCAAGAGTGTAGGTCTTGAGAGGCAGCTGCGCAAAGTCGCCCGACAGCTCGTAGCTTTCCTCGCAGGTGCCGTTTCCTGCGGTGAACCAGCCGTCCTCGTGGAAGGTAACGGGGATAAGGAAACACTCTCTTCCAAGGTGGTGATATGTCATCCACATATGTGTCTGGCGGAAACCTAGACAGATGATGTGCCACTCGCCGTTTTTGTCCTGTATAAGGTCGCCGTGGCCGATGCCCTGAATGATAAAGGGCGCTTTGTTGCGGTTTGTCAGCACGGGATTGTGGGGATAGCCCTCGAACTTGCCCCAGACGCTTTCGCTGCGTGCATAGGTTATCATATGACCATACTCAGTGCCGCCCTCTGCTGCCATGAGATAATAATACTTGCCGATCTTGTACATATGGGGGCTTTCAAGGTATCTTCCGCCCGAGCCCTGCCATATACATCTGCTTTCGGTGAGCTTTTCGCCTGTTTCAATGTTTATTTCGCACTGAACAACACCGCCCCTGCCCTCGCAGTCGGTGCCGTTGCTGATGAAGAAGGCTCTGCCGTCCTCGAAGTAAAGCGATGGGTCAATGCCGTCCTGGTCGATGGTGATGGGGTCGGACCATTCGCCGTGGATATCATCGGTGTAAACGTAGAAATTCCTGTGAGTGGTGTCGTTGGTCGTTACCATGTAAAATCTGCCGTTGTTGTAGCGGATAGTGGGCGCAAAAACTCCGCCTGAGCTGTTGACCTTTTCAAGCTCGACCTGATTTTTGCGGGTAAGAACATGGCCTATCTGAGTCCAGTTAACAAGGTCATCGCTTTCAAAGAGGGGCACTCCCGGGAAATACTGGAATGAGCTGCATACCAGATAAAATTTGCCATTGGCATAGCAAACGCTGGGATCGGGGTAAAAGCCTTTTACAACGGGGTTGGTGTATATCATTAAAATTCCTCGCTTTCATTGATTATTCAAAGCCTTGCGGAACGCTTAGGGTTCGGTATAAGGAAATTGTAACATTTATTGACAGGCAAGTCAATAGAAATAATGTGGATATGGGAGAAAAAGCATAGCTTTCAAAGGCTGATATTCCCTTGTGGGAGAAATAAAAAAGTCAGCACAAATAAGCACAAAGGTAAAGGGTTTAGTAGGTCAACTGGGGGCAGAGCTATCTGGTTGCTGTAGCCGCAGTGGTAAACTACGTTTACCTACAAAATCCGTTTGCCGACAGATACAGTAATTAAGCTTATAACGGACAATATAACAAATCCCCACCACAGAGCCAAGCAAAACTAACAGCAGATACTCGATGTAATCCGTAAAATCCGATAACATAACCAAAAGGACACTTATAAAATTGCCCTCAAGCGAACCAAAGAACAGCAAATAAAAGAACGGAGTGAAGCCCAAACCTGAAAACATAGCTATAGAAATTGGTGCAAACAGATGAAAGGGGTTCGGTCTCCGGCGGCAAGCAAAATATAGGGGGATAAAAAACGGTAGGGAATAGGGGTGTAAGGAAGAGGTGTGCAGAGGAGAAACCATCAGGGGGAAGGGGAATGCCGTTTTTTGCCCTTGCTTTAGTTTCCTCTTCCCCCTGGTGGTGTCTCCTTTGCATTCGGTACGGACGAATAAAATTGAATTGTAGGTATGTCCGTACCTGCGGCTAACGGCTTAATCATTTTTGCCGTCAGCAAAAAGATTTCGCCCTCTGCGGAGGACGACAAGGAGGCTCTGCCCCCAGTTGACCTACTAAACCCTTTACCTTGCTCTCATTTGTGCGGATTTTTTTTATTTTGCTTATCACACGTAAGTCAGGCAAACCACCCCTATAAAACAAAAAGGGCTTTTACAGCTCAATGCCGTAAAAGCCCAATAATCTATATATTTATATATTATCTGTTGTTAAGAGGAATATAAGCCTTTTCCTTGCTTACACTCTTGTATGCAGGACGGATTATCCTCTTGCCTGTCATGCTCTCCTCAAAGCGGTGAGCGCACCAGCCTGCCATTCTGGAAACGGCAAAGAGAGGTGTGAACAGATCCTCGGGAATGCCCAGCATCTTGTAAACAAAGCCGCTGTACATATCCACGTTGGCACACATCTTCTTCTCGTCGCCCTTTACTTCCTTGAAAAGCTCGGGAGTAAGGCGCTCAATCATCTCCAGCAGACGGTATTCTGCCTCGAACTCGCTGCCGATAGCCATTTTTGCTGCGTTCTGCTTCAGGATAACGGCTCTGGGGTCGGAAAGGGTATATACCGCATGACCCATACCGTAGATAAGTCCTGTGCCGTCGCCTGCTTCCTTGCGGAGGATCTTCCTCAGGAAATCTGCTACCTCGCCCTCATCGTCCCAGTTCTTTACGTTGTCCTTTATGTACTGGTGCATCTGAATTACCTTGTGGTTAGCGCCGCCGTGACGGGGACCCTTCAGTGAGCCGATAGCTGCGGAATATGCAGCATAGGGGTCAGTGCCCGAAGAAGTGAGCACACGGCAGGTAAAGGTGGAGTTGTTTCCTCCGCCGTGCTCTGCGTGGAGCATGAGCATAACGTCCAGGAGCTTTGCCTCCTCATCGGTGAACTGCCTGTCGGGACGGAGCATCGAAAGAATGGTCTCCGCTGTGGACTGACCGGGGATAAGGGGGTGCATGAACATTGACTTGTGGTTATAATATCTCTGCTTTACATGGTAAGCTGATACCATGATAACAGGCATTTTTGCGATAATGGAGACGGCTGTATCTACCTCGTGCTTTACCTCGGTATTATCGGGCACATCATCATATGAGTAAAGCGCCAGCACCGCACGGGACATCTTGTTCATGATGTTCTTGGAGGGAGCCTTGAGTATCATATCCTCAAAAAAGCCCTCGGGAAGCTCACGGTTATTGTCCAGCAGCTCTCTGAAATTTTCCAGCTGATGCTCTGTGGGGAGCTTGCCGCCAAGGAGAAGATAAGCTATCTCCTCGTAGCCGAAACGGTTCTCGGCAACAACATTTGAAACCAGGTCATTTATGTTGTAGCCTCTGAAAACCAGCTTTCCCTCATCGGGGGACTTTTCGCCCTCGTTGATAACGTATCCGTGAACGTTGCATATATTTGTAACGCCTGCCATAACGCCTGAACCGTCAGGATTTCTGAGGCCCCTCTTTACATTGAACTTCTCGTAATATTTGGGGTCTATTTTGTTGTTGGCAGTGTATGCCTCATACAGGCTGTTTATATCGCCCATATTTTCAGCCGCCTTTCTTTTTAAATTACTCCTGGGGAAGAACGAACATATCGTAGATAGCTCTTGTTGCTGTCTCGAAATCCTCTTCCTCAACGCCGATGATGATGTTAAGCTCGGAGGAGCCCTGGTCGATCATCTTAACATTGACTCTTGCGTGTGCAAGGGCGCTGAACAGTCTGCCCGCAGTACCTCTCGCCTTTCTCATGCCTCTGCCCACAACGGCAATAAGAGCAAGATTGTTCTCAATCTCGATCCTGTCGGGGTGGCATCTGTTGTTTATCTCGTCAATGATGGTCTTTTCCTTGCCGATGATAGCCTCGCTGCTTACAACGACGCTCATTGTATCAATACCTGAGGGCATATGCTCGAAGCATACGTTGCTCTTTTCAAGGGCACGGAGAACATTCTTTCCGAAGCCGACTGCGGAGTTCATCATATCCTTTTCGATTTGGATAACGGAGAAGCCCTTCTTGCCCGCAATACCTGTGATGGTGTATTTGCTGGTCTCGGCAGTGTCGGAAACGATGAGAGTGCCTCTGTCCTCGGGGTGGTTGGTGTTCTTAATGTTTATGGGAATGCCTGCCTGTCTTACAGGGAAGATAGCGTCCTCGTGGAGAACGGTAGCGCCCATGTATGCAAGCTCTCTCAGCTCTCTGTAGGTGATAGTTGTGATAGGCTTGGGGTGGTCAACGATCCTGGGGTCGCAGATAAGGAAGCCGCTTACGTCAGTCCAGTTCTCATAAAGAACAGCGTTGACAGCATTTGCAACGATAGAACCTGTAACATCGGAGCCGCCTCTGGAGAAGGTCTTGATGGTATCATTGGGCATTGAGCCGTAGAAACCGGGGATAACAGCGTGCTCAAGGGAAGCAAGCTTGGGAGCAAGCAGAGCGCGTGTTGTCTCAAGGTCAAAGGAGCCCTTTTCGTCAAATCTGATATAGCCTGCGGGGTCAACGAAATCGTAGCCCAGATACTTTGCCAGAACGATGGAGTTAAGATATTCGCCGCGGCTTGCAGCGTAGTCACGGCCTGCTCTGTGGGCAAATGCGTTCTTGATGTTAGCAAATTCTGTTTCGAGAGAAAGGTCAATGCCCAGCTCGGAGATGATGCCGTCGAAGCGCTCCTCGATAGCGGCAAACTCCTTGTCAAAGCTTTCGCCCTTTACAGCCAGGTCATAGCAGCCGTAGAGCATATCGGTGACTTTGATATCGCCGCTGAAGCGCTTTCCGGGAGCGGAAGCGACAACGAATCTTCTTGCGGGGTCTGCAAGAACGATGTCGGCAACTTTCTTAAACTGTCCTGCGTCGGCGAGAGAGCTTCCGCCGAACTTTACAACCTTAGTATCCATATACGAACTCCATTCCGCCGCTTAGCGGCTAAGAAAAAATATACTCATTCAAAAGCGCCCGTTCATCTTCCAAAATGATACAGAGACACAATATAATAATTATATCCGAACTTGGAAAAAAAATCAATCGACATATAAGACAAATTTTAATGCAAATTTCGTGTCTCTTTGTGAAATACTACTGTTTTTCTGTGACGGACAAGTTATAATAACTGTTTGCAGAGGCAAACCGAAACTTCTGCAATAAGCGGAGGGGAGAAATTCATAAAAAAAGCAGGCACAGGAAAAACCTGCGCCTGTCGGCATATGATAGGGCGATAAGCAAAGTTAAAAGTCAGCACAAATGAGAGCAAGGCAAAGGGTTTAGGAGGTCAACTGGGGGCGGAGCCATATGGTCACTGTAACCGCAGAGGTAAACTTCGTTTATCTACGAAACATGTTTACTGACAGATATAGTTGTTAAAGCTATAACGGACAATATAGCCAATCCCCACTTCAGAGCTAAGCAAAATAAACAGCAGATGTTTGATGTAACCCGTAAAATCCGATAACACAAGAAAAAAGACACTCTTATAAAATTGCCCCCAAACAAACCAAAGAACAGCAAATAAAAGAACGGATTGAAGCCCAAACCTGAAAACATAGCTATAGAAAAAGGTACAAACAGATAATAGGGGTTCGGTCTCCGGCGGCAAGCAAAATGTAGGGGGATAAAAAACGGTAGGGAATAGGGGTTCAAGGAAGAGATGAGTGCTTGCCTTTTACAAAGCCACGGAGAAACCATCAGGGGGAAGGGGAACGCCGTTTTTTGCCCTTGCTTTAGTTTAATTAACCTTTGGTTAATACTTCCCACCTGGTGGTGTCTCCTTTGCATGGTACGGACTTTATAAAATTGAAACGTTAGTTTGACCGTACCTGCGCCTTACGGCGGAAACCAAATTCGACGTTCCTGACGGAACATCTCTTGGTTTCAAGCCGCCTGCATTTAATAGTTTTGGCTTAATTTAAGATATTATATTCATTTGAGCCGTTTTGGATTTACGGTGCAGGCGGCTTTGGGGATTTTTAACTCAGTCGGCTATTGCTTTAATTATGTTTACCGTCAGCGAACGGATTTCGCTGTCTGCGGACAGCGACCAGATGGCTCCGCCCTCTGGACTCCCGCCACCTTTGAAAAGGTGGGCTAAACTTTTTACCTTGACCTCATTTGCACAAGCCCGTCATTTAGCAAGCTCACCTTATGGCTGTTTTCAGCCTTTCCTCAGCACTGACCGCCGCCCCATTCTACAACCGTAAATCCCTTGCGCTCAAAGATATCAAGCTTCTGCTCCTCTACCTCGGTATATTCGTCCAGCGGCTTATATGCCATGAATATCCTCAGAATGCTGTCAGGCTCGGGGGAGATGTGCAGCTTTGCCGCATTCTCATATGCCTCTGTCTGGAAGCTTATAAGGTTGTAAGGATTCTTCTCCATCTGAGGAAGCCAATATACGATGAACTCGTTATACTCCTTGGGAGTAAGTCCCATGTACGAAAGCTTCTCACGGAGAAAATCCGCCGTGTCGCTGCCCTTTACCACAAAGCCCGTGGAAAAGTCCCATTTTGCATTAAGGGAAGCGTCCCAGAAAAGGTAGGAATATTCCTTGCCGTCGGCGATTATGGTTCCGTCGGGCTTGGCTGTTACGTCCCAGCCGTCCTTATATTCGGGATATGTGCACATGAACTTGCCGTTCAGCTCCATTTTTACCGACACCTGCTGTTCCTTTTCGGGATAAAGATATATAACTGGCTTTGCGGCGGGCACATTATCTTCGTCGCCGTACACATTATAGCCCTCCACTGTAAAGGCCCACAGTTCCTCATTGAAATAGTAATTGAGCAGCTCTGCCACATTCATCCTGAACATGGTCTTGGTCTTTTTTACGGGAGCCTCTCCGTTCTCTGCGGAATAGCCATATACATCAATGGGTGTGGAAGCCGAAACACATTCCTTGCTGCCGTCAGCCATGAGCAGATAGCAGTCATCAACAGGCTCCAGCAGATAGAGCTTTTTGCTTATGCACTGAGTTCCCTCCCAGCTTTCTGCGGCATTTTGCCATGTGCTGTATCTTGATGATGCCGATGAATCTGCGCCTTTCTTTTTCTTGGAGTAGTTTCTGACAGTCCTTGCGCCATAGCTGTCGCCATTGCCTTTGTAGGAATATTCCATCGTATCGGTATCGGGGTCAACCGACTCTGTGGCCTTGAACACAGGCTCACGGATAATTTTTTCATCGGTGAAGGTCATATATCCGTATTCGCTGTTCATGGTCAGACCGCTGTCGTCCTGAGCCAGCATATGATCGTCATATACCCATTTAAGCTTTTTGCCCTCAATGCTTGGTGCGATCGTGGGGCAGGACATACTTGCTGAGTACATATATTCCGCCTTGTCGCCTTTAAGGCTGTAGAATTTGTGGAGCTTCTTGTCATATTCTCCGCCCTTTTCCGCCTTGTCCTTTACGGTGCTTGTAACGATAAGCTCGGGGATATTGTCGCCCGTAACGTCAAATATGGCAAAGGAATCGGTGGTAGTCCTCAGCCACGACATATCGGCGGTTATCTTGTCGTAATAGGTTTTCACTTCCTCATTTTGTGTAAGCAGAGCAATGCTGTTTTCAATCTTGCTTTTGCTGTAGTCATCGGCGAATACCGATGCTGAAAGCGATGACACAACTGCCGCTGCTGCGATGATTGATAATATTCTGTTTTTCTTCATAATGAACCTTCCTTTCGGTCTGATTTTTTGCTTTATACTTATAAAACAATTCACTAAAGGAAAATATTTCGTAATTTCAAAAAATATTTCGTCAGATGCGCTGATATACCCCTTAAATTTTTCAATACACAATAAAAAAAGCCGCACCCAAAAGAGTGCGGCTCAATAAATTCGATTGTGATGTTATCAGTTGATAACAGTCTTCTCGGTTTCCTTATCAAAGATGTGGATCTTGTTAGGATCGATAGCAACTCTGATAGTATCCTGAGGACGTGCTGTGGAACGAGGATCAACACGAGCAGTAAGGGGAATACCCTCGCAGGTGAGATACAGGTAAGTCTCAGCACCCATCATTTCGGTGATTTCAACGTCAGCCTCGATAACGCCGGTCTTAGCAGCGGAGAGGAACATCTCTTCATCGTGAATGTTCTCGGGACGGATACCCATGATGATCTCCTTGTCAACAAGCTCGGAAAGTGCAAGGTCATCAACCTTGGACTCGGGAATTTCAACATAGTACTTCTTTCCACGGGTGGTCTTGGTATCTTCGGAACCGAACTCTACAGTGTACTTGCCCTCGATCTTTCTGAGAACAGCGTCGATAAAGTTCATCTGAGGAGATCCCATGAATCCTGCAACGAACTGGTTTACAGGGTTGGTGTAAAGGTTCTGAGGAGAATCAACCTGCTGAACAAAGCCATCCTTCATAACTACGATACGGTCACCCATTGTCATAGCCTCTGTCTGGTCATGTGTTACGTAAATAAATGTGGTACCCAGCTTCTGGTGGAGCTTGGAGATCTCGGTTCTCATCTGAGCACGGAGCTTCGCATCCAGGTTGGAAAGAGGCTCGTCGAGAAGGAATACCTGAGGCTCACGAACGATCGCACGTCCAAGAGCAACACGCTGTCTCTGACCACCGGAAAGAGCCTTAGGCTTTCTGCTGAGAAGGTGAGAGATATCGAGGATTCTTGCAGCCTCTTCTACCTTTCTTGCGATCTCGTCCTTAGGAACCTTTCTGAGCTTCAGACCGAATGCCATGTTCTCGAATACGGTCATATGAGGATACAGAGCGTAGTTCTGGAATACCATTGCGATATCTCTGTCCTTAGGAGCAACGTCGTTTACAAGACGGTCGCCGATGTAAAGCTCGCCCTCGGAAATCTCTTCGAGTCCGGCAATCATACGAAGTGTAGTAGATTTACCGCAGCCTGAAGGACCAACAAGGATAATGAACTCCTTGTCCTTGATTTCAAGGTTTACGTCTGATACGGCAACAACGCCACCGGGATATTTCTTATAGATGCCTCTGAGTGATAAGCTTGCCATTTAGTGTGGACCTCCCTAATTAAAATGCTGCCGAGGATATTATCTTGCAATACATATATCGGCTATGATTATATAATACCAAATTACGCACAGTAATTTCAAGTCTCTTATTACCCAAACTTACAAAAAGTTATTTATTTAGTTTGACGAAAATAAACTTTTTCGGAAAAATGTGTTGAAATCGTGCTACTATTTTGCATAAAGTTTCAGGGTTTCTTTGTGCAAAATTTCCCTGCACCCTCCGAGAGGCAGTGTGGGGTCAAGCTCTATGCCCCCTATCCTTGTGCGCCTGAGGAAGGTGACTTTGTTGCCCGCAGCCTCCATCATGCGCTTGACCTGGTGGAACTTTCCCTCGTGGAGGATAAGCCGCACCACATGGTCGTCATCGGTGAAGAAAAGCTGCGCAGGCATGCACTTTTCGCCGCCGTCAATGGTCATTCCCGAGGCAAAAAGCTCCTTGTAGCTCTCTTCCGCAGGGCGTTCCAGAGTGACCTCGTATTCCTTTTCAACGTGGCTCCTGGGCGAGAGCATCTTGTGTGCAAGGGCGCCGTCGTCGGTTATGAAAACAAAACCCTCGGTGTCCTTGTCCAGCCGTCCCGCAGGGAAAAGCCCCTTTCGGCGCAGCTCAGGGGGGATAAGCTCCAGCACGGTTTCGGAAAGCTCGTCTCTGGTGGCGCACACAACTCCCGCAGGCTTATTAAGCATAATGTACATATACTGCCTGTATAATATGGACTTTCCGCCGATAATTATTTCGTCCTTTTCGGGGTCAACGTGCATATCCGCCGAGGTAACGGGCGCTCCGTTAACGGTTATTTTCTTGCGTTTTATAAGCTCCTTTGCATCGCTGCGGGATATGCCTGTCTGCTCGGCAGCAAATTTATCTATGCGCATCTGAACAGTCCTTCCTTATTATTTTCCGTTGTTATGGGATTATTCAACGTGTACATTCATTATACCGTCGGTCATTTTCAGCTTGTTGATGGCGAAATCGAAAAGCTCCTCCGATTTTTTCACGATGACCGCATATTTCAGCTCCAGATGACCCTCGTCAGCCACGGATATCTCCGATGAAACTATGGCAAGGGAAAGCTTGCTGAACAGTGCCTCGGCTTCCTTTGCAGCCACGTCCGCACTGCTCACCATCAGGCAGATCACACGGGTCTCGCTGTGCTTCATGACCGCCCTTTTTATGAACTGGAGGGCGAAGTATATGAGCAGCGTCGCAATAACAGCTGCCCCGTAGAAGCCCGTGCCGCAGGTAAGTCCCACGCAGGATACAGCCCACAGGCTTGCGGCAGTGGTAAGTCCCTTGACGCTGAAGCCCTCTTTGATTATAGTACCTGCGCCCAGGAAGCCTATGCCGCTGACCACCTGCGCACCAAGGCGTGTTGGGTCAACGTTCATCACGCCCATGTATTTTCGGCACACATATTCCGACGTGATAGTCATAAGGGCAGCGCCGATGCAGACAAGCACATGGGTGCGTATGCCCGCAGGACGGTTGATGTGCTCACGCTCGTTGCCTATGAAGCTGCCCAGCAGGGTCGCCACGCCAAGCCTGAGAATGGTCTTGACCATAAAAGCGGCATCAGCCGACGGTATAAGCATATCGAGATAGTTTTCAAACATGGGCATGCCTCCTTTTTGAGCCTTAATAAGAGATTTTTCACTATATTTATTGTATCATATAATGAGAAAAAATGCAAATGGCAGAGGGAAAATGCAAAAAATCTAAAAAAGTGCTTGACAAGTACAAAAGTCTGTGCTATAATATAAAAGCTGACTGATTAAACAGGTCAGAAAATATGCGAGAGTGCTGGAATAGGCAGACAGGCACGTTTGAGGTGCGTGTGTCTTTGACGTGTGGGTTCAAGTCCCATCTCTCGCACCAAACACCGTTCAGATTTTGAGCGGTGTTTTTTTGTGCTTACAAGGCAAAAGCGGTTCGGATATCCGAGCCGCTTTTTCGTTTGTATAGTGCCGTCGAACGGCTTCAATGCGTCGTTTGACGGAGGTATGCAGGTTATGCCCGAGGGCTTTTTATCAAATAAAAATGAGATGCAGAGGACAGTGTCCCACCGATATCCGGGGCTGTCCGTTCCCGAATGCGGCTGTAAGAATGGGACTTTTTAGGTAAGTCAAAAAGAGGTTCGGAGATATACAAAAGAGGTTAGATGAAAGGTAAACGCCTGCATCTCATTACTAAAATTATATCACGGCGCTTATAGATTGTCAAGTGATTTTATAATTTGCAAACATCATTTCTAAAAAAAGTTCTCTGCATTTTGGTACAAAATCGGGCAAAAACACGCACTTTTTGAATACAGGTCTCATTTTGTCAATTAGATGTGTTAATGCGCAAAAGTGTAATAAGCATGGAGAAAGTTTTAATTTTTTCGGTAAAATCTATTGCAATTTCGGTAAAATTATGTTATACTTCAAGTGTGTGATGTGTGTAATTTCAGAATATTTTATGGCATTTATTTTGAAAGGAGAAATATTTTTTGAAAAAGCAGGATTTTAAAAGACAGCTTGCTGCGATAATGGCACTGGCTGTCACATTTTCATCTGTCCACCCTGTATGGGCGGACGAGATCTCTTTCATTACAGATGACGACATAACCCTTAACTCTATAAGCACTATCGGCATGGAGACCAATGCTTACGATCTGCTCAGTGATCCTGTCAGCGACTGCCCCTTTATTATCACAGGCTCTGCTGATTCTGCTGTGCCTCTTGAGCATTACTATGCTCTGGGCAGTGAAGCAGTTGGCAGCCAGAAGCTGGTGTTCTATGTTAACTCCAACGGTGCTGAGGACTTTAAAATAACAAGCGTGACCTACAATGAGGCCGATGCCACCAGCAAGCTTTATGGTCTTATAAAGCTGGAAGAGGTAAACGGTGTGAGCAAGTACGCTTATGACGTTGACTGCTGGGGCACTGCTGTGATAACCGTAAATGCAACTGTAGGCGACGTTGCGTATTCACAGAGCTTTACTTTTACTTCCGCAGCAGCGTATCTGATACCCAAAATATATACGAACAGCATATCTATACCTTTCGGCACTACAGCTGATAACATCGGCACTGTTATCGACGAAAACGAACTTGTACAGGTAGGCTTTAACAGCAAGTATCAGAGCGATATTACCGTTGGCTCTGAGATAGTAAAGGGCAGCGAAGACGACTTCCCTGTGCCTATGCACGGCATGTACTACACCTTAGATGCCAAGATATCCGACACTGACCCTTATTCCGTTGATGTCAGTATAGTGCCTACAGAAGAAGGCGCTCTCTGCTACTGCTTTGATACCGAAAATACTTCTGCGACAATCCCATTTGACGTGGAATCCCCCATATTCAAGGACGCTCCCGAGGAGCTGGTAGTCCCCGTTTTCAAGAGGGACACCGAATCTCTTTACGAGAGAGCCAACGAAAGAGCAGGCAGCGCAGCCATACTCAGCAACAAATTCGGCATTTACAACGGTGACACCTACATAACAAGCAGCAGGGCACACACCCTGAACAGATACGACAAAACCTACAGTGAGATCCTTGCCACAAGGGATTATGTTCACGCATATGGCATCAAGGGGTATTATCCCGAAGCCGCAAACTGGATATTCCCCAAGGGCTACAACGACACTAACCAGACCGCCTTGACCTATGACCCCTCTGTTGAAAATTACGGCTTCATGATGAACCTGCCCATCAGGTATGATGTGAAAAAGATAATCCTGAAGCCCCTGCTTGAGGGCAAATTCACTGCGGACAACCCCATTGACACATCTAACGGGGAAAGCCTGTCCGAGGCGATAAAGAGTGCTCTCACCTTTACCACCGAAAACATGGACTACAGCAATATGCCCACAGAGCTTCTTTACGGCAACACAAGCTACAAAAAGACCAATGTTGAAGAGCCTGAGGGCGAGACAGTTTATGCTCCAGCAAGCGACGATTTCGACATCATTGCCGGCGATATGACATACGACGAGAAGACAGGCTTACAAAAGGTAACTGTTACATTTGTTCTCACCGAAAAGGGCGAAGAGGCTTATGAGCTTTCCGCTTCCGACAATGCAGGCATTTCCGCAACTGTATATGTAAAGGCAGCTATGGAAAGCTACAGCTTCAGTAAGGAAAGCGTTTCCGTATCCGAAAATGCAAGTGAAAAGCTTGATCTGAGCCGGTATCTTGAAGTTTCTCCCACAGGCACTGACGCATCTTCCGTAAAGTATTACTCAGATAACCCCGAAATAGCAACGGTTGATGAAAGCACAGGCGCTGTTACTCCCGTGGCTCCCGGAAGCGCTAAGATATATGCCCAGGGAATTATCGGCGGCGAGCAGGGCCCCAAGGCTTACATCACTGTTAATGTTCTGGACGAGATAACAATTTCCTTCCCCAATGCAGAAAAAATTAATAGTGCTTATTATCTTTATGTTACAAAGTATGAAAGAACAGACAGTGATAAAACTGATCAGGACTTTAAATACTATAATAACATTGTCAGAAATAATGCAGTTGTAACAGGCAATGCAAAGGAATATGACTTTACGGATTATTATCTTGATACAAGAGGATTCTCTTTAGGCGCACTTTTCTCCGGCAATAGTATGCTTTTCTCTTTTAGCCCGATAGAAAACTCGACCTGCCTCAGCAGTGATTCTGTAAAAAGGCTGAGAGTTTATGCCAAGCGTGATGCCCACCCCGTGCTTGACACTCTTACTGTCCCCAAGGATCCTGAGAAAGCAAATGAGTATATAAAGGACTATTTCGATAACCTTAGCTTTACTACCTACACAGGCGAAGCTATAGATGTTGATTACACCGTAAAATCCGTAACCTTAAACAATGACAGCACGGCTACAGCCGTTATCGAGGTGGCTGACAGCCAGAAGGACGAAATATGTATCGCAAGAACTGAGGACTACAACAAGCCTCTTTCCACCACTGAGATAACAGTTCCCGTTGAGTATGTTGAAAAGCAGACGATCTCCGCTCACTGGAACGGCGGCAAGCTCAAATTAAATTTAAACACCTTCAACCGTGACGGCATGATGGCAGCTATAGAAGAAAAAATGGCTGATGACGCAGTTTCCTTTACCGATGGAAGCGGCAAGAAAATAGCGATACCTTTCTGCGGCAAAGACGGCGACAGCGGCTATTATATCGTCACAACGGGTGCAGGTGATTCTATGCTGCTGACACTTGGCTTCAAGGGAAAATATGCTGACTTTTATGACCTTGACGAGGGCGATGTTGCCGGCACGGTATATACAGGCAATAACTTCAATGTGCTGGTAGATTTCAATGTTTATATCGTCCCTACTTTCATAGATACTGACATCAAGGTAAATATCAGCAAAACTTCCACAGATGCGGAAAAGATAGCGGCTGTTAAGGAAGCTGTAAAGGCTGTCGATATCCGTGACATAACCACCGGTGAGATCATTGACAAATATCCATATGAGCTCAGTTTCGGCGATAATGACATTGACATCTTTAACAGGACCGCAGATGCAACCTTCAATATTACCGACCGCAGATATGTTATCGGCAACAGTGAAGCAAAGAAATTACAGCTGGGCACACAGAATTTCACCTTTATAGATACAGACGACGGCACTGAATACACCGTTTCCGACAAGGAGCTGAAGCTTGCAGATGGTGCTTCGACCGAAGCTGTTATCAAGGTAAATCCTGATGATGACACAGACAAAAGACTTGGGCTTGCCAAAAACTATGCCTTACGCTGCATTGATACAGAGCCGGGTACTTCAGTAGAAGTCAAGGTCGTTAGTTCCGACGCCAATGGGTCAACGATCGCTGTTTCTTTGATGACAAACGGAAATGAGGTTCTGTCATCAGAAAAAACAACAAGCATAGAGTTCAACATTACATACCGGGAAAGAAAGGTTGTTGATCTTAATCTCGAACCAACAGATGTTACCGACAATGTGGTTTATGTAATGCCCGATGACGACCTTAACGCAAGAGTTGCTCTTGGTGCAGAGCGTGTAAAGGAAATGTTCACTGTAACAGGTGCGGAGGAACTCAGCGAGGACGATTATATCGTTAACATTCAGCCTTACGCCGCAGACGATGGACAGGCTATGTTCCTTATAACCATAAGTCTGACAAATGACGACTACTGCTTCAAATCAAAAGAAAATACAAATGCGACAAAGACCATAATATTTACTGAAAAGAAGCCCGCAATGGTAAGCTTGAGTACATTTAATTCGGTTACACCTGTACTCTCCACTGACATCAGCGACACAAACAAAGACCGTGAAGCTATTCTTAAGGAATATATTAAGAAAAACATAACGATTGCACCTGCTCCCGCTTCAGACAAAGAAATGTGCACTGACTATGATCTTGACGACATTGAATACACCACCGAGTACAGTGACAACGGTCTCCCTGCAAGCATGACGGCAAAGGTAGTGCTTCACCCCGATGATTATGCTGAAAATGGATACAATTATTCACTGACATTCACTCCCACATGGAAAATCGAAGTAGATACGACCCTTGCCCTCAAAGCTGACGCAACGCTTACTCCCGAGTTAAGGATCCCATTAGCCGATATGACCAACATGACTATTGATGATGCTTTAGTTGACTATATGAAAAACGCATTCAGCATTATCAACGGCTTTGAAGGCTGCGATGTTAGGATCACGCCAACCGTAACGGATGGCGATCAAGTACAGGGAGAGGTAACGCTGATACTTCCCGCAGGCGGCAGCAACTACTGCTATAAAACAAAGCCGGGCTGCATAGAAACACTTAGCTTCAATGCAAAGGTCATCGGCGTTTCAAGCGCTACACTTGCTCTCAAGGACGGCATGACACTTGACCCCGTTATTGAGGTAAAGGAGACTGATGATGCACTGAGCAGAATAGCATTGGCATACAATTACATAAATGATGCTTATACTGTTGAAAACGCAGACTGCGACTATGAGGTTAAAAAATATCACGTAGCAAGCATGGACAGCGGCAGGGTAGAACTTACTCTGACAGTGCCTGATGGCTATGAATTATCCGAGGACAGTGTCAATACTCTTATATTCAACGCAAAATACAAGGTAATATATGACTACGCTAAGCCCGAGATAACCAAGGTAACACCTGCCGCAAAAACTGTAGGCGTTAACTGGTCCGAGGTAAGAGGCGCTGAAAAGTACCGTGTATATTACTTCGCTGACGGCAAGTGGACGCTTGCAGGCGAAAGAACCGAGACCGGTATGTATGTAAGAAACCTTACACCCGGCAAGAAATACGGCTTTGCCGTTAAGGCTCTGCTCAACGGTGAATGGACTGACGTAACCGCTTCCGACATCGTTTATGCAACCACTCTTGACGTTAAGCCCAGGATCATCGAGACATACGACGAAGAGGGCGTTATAGGCATCAACTGGACTGAGGTCTATGCTGCTGAAAAGTATCGTGTATATTACTATACTGACGGCAAGTGGGCACTTGCAGGCGAAAGAACTGAGGAGCATATGCTCGTAAAGGGTCTTACTAAGGGCAAGAAGTACGGCTTTGCCGTTAAGGCTCTGGTAAACGGCAAGTGGACAGACGTTACATCTTCCGACATTGTTTATGTGACTGTATCTAACATTAAACCTGTCATCACCAAGACATTCACTTCAGGAAAGGGAACCGTTGGTCTCAACTGGTCTGCTGTGAATGGTGCTGAAAAGTACCGTGTATATTACTTCGCTGACGGCAAGTGGACATATGCAGGTGAAAGAACCGAGCTTGGCATGTATGTAAGAAATCTTACATCAGGCAAGAAGTACGGCTTTGCTGTTAAGGCATATGTTGACGGTCAGTTCACTGACGTAACATCTTCCGACATTGTTTATGTGACTGCTGAGTAAATTGACTTATAACTTATAATAAAATGAGGGACTGCGGCATTGGCTGCAGTCCCTTTGTTTATTTATAAAAAAGCTCCTCCGCAGTTTGCAGAGGAGCTTTTGTTCAATAATAGCTGTTATAAGGGTCTGAGAATGGATTATACTCAAAGCCGATATTTGAGGCTGTCTCTTCGGGCGTTTCGGACGGCGTTGTTTCTGAGGGAACTTCTTCCGCAGTGTTTTCGGAAGTGCTGCTTTCGGTCGGGGTGCTGTCGTAAGAGCCGCTGTTGGTGAAGCTTCCGCTGCCCTCTCCGTAGCAGGAATAATCGCACCGTGCAAGGAAATCGGAAGCGCCCTGTACTATGGCGGAGGCAATGCCGTTCTGATGAGTGGGATTTGCCAGTGCCATTGCTTCGGTATAGTTTGTCACAAAGCCGCATTCGATGAGCACTGACGGGAAATCCTGCTGCTGGGTGACGAAGAAATAGTTGTAGTTCTCTCCCCTGTCAAGGCTGCCTGTTCCGTGGACGCTGCTGCCCAGATATGCTCCCACACGCTTTGAAATGCTGTCCGCCAGCGGCTGGGAGAATGGGGTGAAATAATATGCCTCTGCGCCCTTTGCGTCCTCTCCTGCGGAGTTGCAGTGGATAGCAAGGAAAAGGTCGGGGTTATACTGCCTTGCGTAGGAAGCTCGCTGGGCGGTAACATATGTTTCGCTCTCGGTCTTTAGTCTTATGACATTTGCACCAGCAGCTTTCAGCTTTTCCTCTACCAGCTTTGCGATGGCGAGGTTTGCTTCCTGCTCCTTGATGTGTCCCACGGCACCGGGGTCAAAGGTATCGGCTCCTGTGTAGCCATGGCCGGGATCTACCACGACAGTTGCACCATCAAGGGAATTTCTGTAGCCGTTGAAGCGGAATGTAAGGTTATTGCTGTCATCGTAATATGATGTAACTCCGCCGAAAATTCCCGCCTGCCTGAAGCTCAGGGTAAGGGTAGTCTTGGTAAGCTCACCCGATTCGTATGTGCCCCACTTGCCGTAGGTGAAAACGGAGCTTTCAGGGAACGTGATATCGCTTGCGGAAACTGATGTGATATAGTCAAAGGTGATGGTAAGAGCGTCAGAATTAAAGGAGGATATGTAGTAATTGCCGTTGCCGCCGCTTGTGCAGTTAAGGTTATTGAAGGACATGGCAAAGGGAATTTTTGTGTTGGTGTGGAGCTTCAGCACTGTGTCCGTACCGTCCTTTGCGGCGCTTACCACGCTTACGGGATTTGAACCTAAGGGGGAATTATCCAGCACGTTCACATCGCTTACCTTTATGCGCTTGCCCGAATTTGTGAGATAATATTCCGTGCCTGAGTAAGTGACGGTCTTTACCTGATAATCCAATGTGCCCGCAGGGAGACGTGCCATATCGGGGGTGGGGTCGGTGCTTGTGGTCTTGCTGTCGTACACCATGGTGTTGTCGTTTTTCACCTGCAAAAGATTGCCGCTGTAGTCGTTGAGTATCTCCGCAAGGGCGTTTACGATGATGTGGCAGCCTGTGCGGCTCTCGTTGAAGTCGCCTGTTTTGGTGTGGTATGTGCCGTAGAAGGTCACGTTTCCAAGGTCGATGTCCTGACCCTTTATGCCTGCGGGAGCAATATATGTGCCAACATATTTTGTGTAGTTGGAGTTGGGGTCAAGCTCATCTGTCTGACCCTCCACGGGACTGAGGGTGACGGATCTGCCGTTTATCTCCGCCGATACATCGGAGCCTTTGTAAGCAATTACGCTGAGATTTACTGCCGACTGCTCCTCAATTCGCATCTCGCCGCCGCTGGGCTCTGCGCTTTTAAGGACATTTACGGTTCTTGTTATTTTGTACGTGATAGTTTTGCCCTTGTTTTTGAATGTAAAAGTGTTGAGACCCACATCAAGGTCCATATTGAAATAGAAGCGCCCCGCTTCGTTCAGCTCAATGGGCTTGCCCTGAAAATAGATGGTGAAGTTGGGGTCAAAGGAGCCTGCGAAAATGACGGTAGGCTCTTCCGTTTTGAAGGTCGTGGCAAGGGGGAGGGTCATTTCCAGCTCGTTGTTAAGGCCCTCACGGTCTATCTGGTCATTGTAGTGCTTAACCAGCACCGAGGTGGATTCCTCAGTATTTGCGTCCAGCGCTGAAAGGGAGTTGAAAATGCTGCCGATGTAGGAGCTGTAGTCATCTGCCTTGATGACCTGTTTTACCAGCTCATCGGGAGAGCCCCAGCCTGTGCTGTCGGTGCATATTTTTTCGTTGATGTGGTCTATCATCATGGGAACGCCTGCGCTCTGCGCCTGCCTGTCCCACCAGCCAGCCACCTCTTCAAAGGGCATAGACTGACTGCTGAGGGAGCCGTCCGCCTTGACGATGATGAAATCCGCATAGCCGCTGTTTATGTAGCCCAGCGTATCGGCATAGCCGTCGGTAAGGGCTTCAAAGCTTACGGAGGTCTCGCTGCCCTCGTCGTTTGTAGTGTAGTTTGCCCAGACATCGTTTATGGAAATGCCTACGGGGACGGAGTTAGATGTGCGCCGCACTGCGTCCGACACCAGGCTGAACACATATGCGCCGTTATCCATAAGCCAGTTATCGTATCCGATGCCCGAGCCGTTGGTCATATAGTCCGCAAAGCTGCTGCTGTCCTTGGAGGAATAATATCCGTCAAGGATAATGCCGTCCACGGGATATTTTACGGTGAACTCGTGTGCGGTCAGGGCAAGCCTGTCTATCCTTGCTTTTGCGGTCTCCTCCGTGATCCCCGAAAGCACTGTGCCGATATCAAAGGTGACATACACGAACATTCCACGCTCATTTGCCGCCTGTGCGCACAGCTCCGAGGGAGATGTGCTGCCGTTCATATCCGTGCTGAAATACACGTTTCCGTTATAGGAGGTGTTTATTATCACCGTGTTAAGGCTCATATTTTCCGCACTGTCAAGGGCGGAGTTTATGCCTGAAAGAATATCTTCTTCCGACAGCATATCGCCGTTTTCATCATAAATGTCAAAATCCTTTTCGGGGGTGATATAAACGCCCCTTACCTCATCGGGAAACGAAAACATGGGGCTGTATTCGGGCTGACTGAAGCTGTCCAGCTCCTCGTCACGCTGAACATCGGGGATAATTTCCTCATATTCTTCCGTAACGTTGCTTTCGGCATAAACCGACAAAAAATCCGCAGGGAGTGCCGTCACCGCCATAGCAATGGCGGCAAGCACCGATAATATTTTTCTCTTTTTCATTTTTATCATCTTGTTCTTTCTTTTTTTCTTTTGTTTTATTTCTTTAATACTAATTATCAGTATAAGTTTTCCAGCTCTTTATTCACATGAACCGAAACAGACTGTGCAGGCTCAAACAGCGAATCATAGCGGAAAAAGGCATAGCCTGCGCTGTATATTTCCGTAAGGTCACGCTGGCGGGAAAGGATATCGCTTGAATTAAGCCACTCGTTTTTGCCGTGCCCCGCATAGGTATCCTCAGAGCCTGATTTGTACGCCGCAAGACCTATCACAAGGGAAATGTTATCCCCTGTGAGCTTTGCCCATGAATCCACAGTTTCCGCATAGGGCAGGGTGGAATTTTCAAAGCCGTAGTATATCTGGGGGCAGATGTAGTCGCAGTAGCCCGTTGAGCCGCACCATGTATAGATATCGGCGTAAAGGGTATCAAAGTCGCTGCTCATATTTCCTTGGGGCGAGATGCCGAAAACTGCCGTGGGGTTTGCTCCGTGGACAGTAAGATACAGCTGTCTCACCATTTTTGTGACCGTCTCACGCCGCCAGTCGCTCAGGGCAAGGGCTGTGCCGCTTGCACTGTAAGCTTCCCTGTCGAAGCTCTCATCGGTGGTGGGATAGAAGTAGTCGTCTATCTGAATGCCGTCAACGTCATATCCCGTGAGGATCTCTCTTATTCCGTCGCAGATAAGGGAGATAGTATCGCTGTAAGCGGGGCTGAGATACCATCTGCCGCTGCTTTCAACAATGTATGTGCCCTTTTTGGAGCTGTCGTTATACCACTTGCCGATAACGCAGTCTGTACCCAGTCCTGACATCTGTGAGTCGGTCATGAGCCGCATTGGGTTTATCCAAGCGTGAATGGAAAGCCCTCTGTCGTGGGCAAGCTTTACGGCGATTTTAAGCGGGTCATAGTCCCCTGTCAGGCGGTCGCCCTTGGGGAAAAGCGATGAATCATAATAAGCGTCGCCGTAGGCACGCACCTGAAAATACACGGTATTGCAGCCCAGGGCGGCTATGTTGTCAAAACATTCGCCCAGCGAAGATGTAAAGGACGCTTCATCGGCGTTTTTCATTATCCTGTCGTATTCCAGATATGATATCCACACGGCTTTCTGCCTGTCAAAGTTCAGGGCATAATAGCTGTTCCGGGGATAATATGTGCCTGTGCTTTCGGGAGCGGCAGTGGTATTCTCGGAAGTAGCTGCTCCTGTGGTTGTTTCGGTCCGGGTAGTCTGCGATGCAGTCTCCGAAGCGGCGATTTCTTCCGTAAAGGCTGTCTCTTCCGATGTGATAACAGCTGTTTCGAAAGCTGTTATTTCGGAGATCGTTTCGGGAACTGTTGTTTCCGGAATTGTTGTTTCCGGAACGTTAGTTCTTGAAACAGCTGTTTCAAAAGTGCATTCGGCGGCTGTTACGGTGTTTTTGTATATTTCAGCCGTTGTTTCGAGAGAAACTATATTTTCCTGCGTCTGAGAAACGGAAACCGATGTGGTTTCGGAGCCTGATGCTGTTGTAACGGCAGAGGCAACATTATCCGTTTCAAAATAGCTGTCGGGCAGCTCGTCCGCAAGGGCTGAGCAGGAGCCTGCAAGCATGGCGCAGAGCAGTATATTTGCGATTTTTGCCGCTTTTATTATGTCGTGTCTTTCCATAGTTCCTCCATCTTCGGGGTATATACACATATAATTATAGCCTAATTATATGCGGCTTGTCAATGGCGCAGAACTTCTGTAATCAAAAAAAGTGCATAAAAATATCCGCACTTTTTCTGTGCGGATTGGCGGGGGTAATATGATATGCGGTGCAGATGATAAGTAAATTTGTCCGTACCTGCGGCAACAGCGACCAGATGACTCTGCCCTCAGTGGACTTCCTAAACCCTTTACCTTGCTCTCATTTGTGCTGAATTTTTCATTTGTCACTTAACCTGTTATCTTTTGGGGGACAAAAAACGGACTTTCACTTCCCGAAAGTCCGTTTCTGTTATCAGTCTATTATTTCGCCCTCAACAGCCCAGTTATGCGTCTTTGTGACCCTTACCCTGTGCATCGTACCGATAAGCGACTCATCGCCATTTACCAGCGTGATGATGAACTCACCGCTCTTGCCGCTGATAAGCCCGTCCTTGTAAACGCTCTCAAAAAGCACCTCAAATTCCGCTCCCAGGAAACGCTTGTAATGCTCGTCGGATATCTCCCTCTGAGCTGCCAGAAGCTCCCTGAACCATTTTCCTTTGTCCTCCTCCGAGGTCTTGTCCTCCATAAGTGCCGCCTTTGTGCCGCTGCGCTTTGAGTAGATGAACGAGAAAATGTTGTCGTATTTTACCGCCCTGACTATTTTCATAGTCTCCTGAAAATCCTCATATGTCTCATTGGGAAATCCCACTATGATATCGGTGGTAATGGAAAGCCCGGGCATCTTTTTCCTTGCGCATTCCACTATTTCCATGTATTTTTCCGCCGTATATCTGCGGTTCATTTCTTTAAGTATCCTGTTGCTGCCCGACTGCAGCGGCAGATGAATGCTGCGGCATATCTTCCTGCTGTTTGCCATAACGTCAAACAGCTCTTCCGTGGCGTCCTTGGGGTGCGGTGACATGAACCTTACCCTGAAATCTCCGTCCAGAGCGTCGATGCGCCTGAGCAGCTCGGGAAAGTTTATATCCTCCTCCAGATTTCTTCCGTAGGAGTTCACGTTCTGACCCAGCAGCATTATCTCACGGCAGCCGTCCGCCGCCAGTGCCCTGATCTCTTCAAGTATCTTTTCGGGTTTTCTGCTGCGCTCCCTGCCCCTTACGTAAGGCACGATGCAGTATGAGCAGAAGTTGTTGCAGCCGTACATTATTGATACGCCCGCCTTGTATTTTTCCGTTCTCACCGCAGGGATATCCTCGGGGCATTCCTCCGCACGTTCGGCAGTGTCAACGGCAAATTTTCTTTCCGTCAGCACCTCATACATGAGCCTTGGCAGCTCCTTTGAAGCAAATGTGCCGAACACCATATCCACATGGCGGTATGACCTTTTTATCTTCTCGGCGGTGGCGGGCTCCTGAGCCATGCAGCCGCACAGTCCGATAATCATATCGGGCTTTTTTTCTTTCAGATGCTTCAGCTCGCCCACGTTTCCGTAAACCTTCAGCTCCGCATTCTCACGCACAGCGCAGGTGTTGAGTATGATAACGTCCGCCTGCTCCATGTCATATGTAACGCCGCAGCCCATCCGGCAGAGCATACCCGTTATCTTTTCGCCGTCGCTCACATTCTGCTGACAGCCGTAGCTGTGTACGCAGCAAAGAGGGGGAGTCTCACGTCGGCTGAAAATTTCCTTTACCAGCACTGTGTAGTTAAGTTCCATAAAAAGCGCCTTTCATCAGTAAATGTATATCTTCTTGTATCCCAGCGCCTCAAGAGCCTTGATACACTCGGTAAATTCATCGGGGGTCATGGAGTTCTTTTCGATCATAGGATATGTAGCAATATCTCCGCAGCGTGCGTTGATGCCGCCGTAAATTGCGGAAGTCTTTTCATATATTCCCATGCCCTCCAGCACCGTCTCGGTGTCGCCGTTGGTCATGGTGCGGCAGATGTTGTATTCGGAGTAATCCACCATGATGGTGCAGCCGTCCAGCTCTTCGGGGTGGAAAAGCTCGCTGTAGCCCCTGATGATGGAGTTTGCGGTTATCCTGAGCATAACCTGCGCCCCTGCCTCATTTCCTGCCTCGGTCATATACTTTGCAAGGCTTGTGAGGGCAAGATATCTGTCGCCGTAGGGAGCTGCCTGCTCGCCCAGCAGCTCGATATCGGAGGAACGGAACTCGGGGAAGATAAAGTCATCTGCGATTATCTCCTTGAAGCCTGCGTTGGCAAGCTCAGTAACAATGTCCTTCATGTATTCCTTTGTGGTGTCCTCAAAGGGGGAGAGCCATGGCTTGCCGCCCTTGTCGGGGGAAGCGTCCAGCCATGCGTCATCATCGAGAGTGTGGTATGAGCCGTCACGGTAATCGCCGTAGCGGTTGTTGTCGTTGAGCACGGACACCAGTGCAACGGGTCTCATTCCGTGGGAATATGCAGCCGAAGCAATGTCCTTTGCGGTAAGTGTGGAGTGGATAATATCCTCCTCATAGTCCGTAAGGGCAAGGGGAGCAGTGGTTGCGTAGTTGAATGCGCCGCCCTCTTCCTTCATGGGGAAGATAACTGCGCTGTAGCCCTCCACGGAAAGATTGCCCAGAGCAGCCTCCAGCGACTGCATATCCGCCATATCGGAGGCGGAGAGCATATATGCGTTGCCGTCCTCTTTTATGTCAAGGTCAGCGGGGATATTTACAGCTGTTGTTTCGGGAGTGCCGATGTTCACGGGCATTGTGCCGTCGGCAGGAAGAGTTACCGCCGCATCTTCCTGCGACTGTGAAATATCTGTCACCTCTGTGGAAGATGTGCTTTCGGTAATGGCAGTTTCGGCAGGCTGTGCGGTGCTTTCGGCGGCAACCTCGCTTTCAGCAGGAGCATTTTCCGAAGCCGCCTGAGTGTCGGTGTTTTCGGGAGTCCAGGGCTCTGTCTCAGTCTGAACGGAGCGGTTGGCAAGATATCTGCTTATGGGGCCTGCTGCGCTGTAGCCCACAAATACCAGCACCGCCAGAGCCGCCACACCCGAGATTATCTTTATGGCGTTGTCGTTTCTTTTCTTTATCCTGTAACGTCTCTTGGGACGGAAAATTCTTTTGCTTTTTCTCATTTCTATCGTTTCCTTTCGCTGAGAATCTTTGTTCTTTATATTTACATATATGACGGAATGTGACCCAGAATGCCGTAAAGCGCCATGGCGATAATGCCTGTAAATATCATTACCGCAGGATAGCCTCTGAACACCGAGGGCACGTCCTTTGAATAAAGCTGACCGTAAACGCCCGACAGCATATATGCCGCCGCCGCAAAGCCCGCACCCGAGCATAGCCCGAACAGCAGATATTCATACAAAGCGGTGCAGCTGTTCATGCTCAGGAATATTGTACCCATAATCACGCTGTTAAACGCCGATATATGGACATATTTTTTTATTCTGCCGAATCTTCCCTTGAAGAAAATAAACGCCAGCAGAAGCGTTATCAGATATATCAGACCGATGGTAAGCACATATGTCAGCGGCACAAAGGGCTTTTGGATATCCGCCGCCCTGTGGGAAAGGAGCCATGCCGCCCATGAGGCGGTCAGCGTGAAGTAAAGCACGCCAAGGCAGATGCCCGGGAGATTTCTCTTGTTTTTTGCCGCCATTATCATTGTGCTTACGCCCAGCGCCCTTGCAAAAACAAAATTTTCCGCCAGCAGCGCCGTAATAACAGATATTATCAGCCCGCCGAAAAAATTATGGCTGTCCACTTCACTCACTCCTTTTCAAAAAATATCATTTCTTTGAGCACAGCCTTATGAGCGCACCCATAAGCCCTATCATTATAAATCCGCCGCAGGGAGCGCCTATCAGGGGATTTACGTGGGTTATGCCGTAAAGAGCGCCGTTTATGCCGCCCGTTGAGAACAGCTCACGCACAGCGCCCATAAAAATTATTGCAATATCAAGCCCTATTATGTGGGATATCACGTCAGCCATCATCTGCGGTCTGCTCATTCTGAAAAATCTCAGCTCCGAAGCGGATACCACAAACTGGCTTGTGGCTATCATGGGCAGGAACATTCCCAGCTTTGCAGCGTCTGCGGGCAGCCTGCCGTCAAAATAAATGTAAAAGGGAATATACACAGCTGCGGCGGCAGCGGTATATAATATTATACGCAGCGCATATGGTATTCTGCGGGGGAGCAGCGACGAGAAAAAAAGCGCCGTGAATGTCACCGCCGAGAAAAACGCCGCATATGTGAGCGCCCCCGAAAGGGTGCTGCCCGCAAATACCGCAGGCGCTATGGCAAGTCCGGATGCAAATACGGGGTTGTGGGTGGTTATCCCCTGCATAAAGGACCATTTTTTCTTATTGTCCGTGGTCATCAGAATTATCTCCGATCATGGCGATGGTCTCGCCTATATCATTGGCAGCACTTGCTTCATTGTGTGCTCTTCCGAAAATGCTGTTGAGCCTCCTCCTGCGCCTGCTTCTGCCCTTGGGGGCGGCAGTGAGCCGTGCCAGAGGTGCGGATAATACGGAAGCATACACCACAGGATTTTCCAGCGTGGATATCTCGGAAACCAGAATTATCATCACCGCCGAAGCAAAGCCGAACATTATCCTCTGCCCCGTGGTCCGGGGAACGAGTGAATAATCGCAGCAAAGCGCCATAATGCCGAACACCAGCATTCCGCCCGAAAGAGCGGTCTTGAGACCGTAAACGCCGTCAGTTATAAGGCTCCACAGCAATACCGTTCCCAGAGCCGTCACAAACACCGCCGAGGATATTGCCTTGCGTGATATGAGCACCAGCGCACAGACCAGCACCAGCACCGTAAAGGTGCAGCCCATAGGCCCCGTAAAGTTGCCGATGAGCAGCTCAAAGTCCGAGTAGTTTGAAGAAGATGCCACCATGGCGGACTTTGTAAAGGAGCTTGTCAGCGTTTCGGGAACAATGTTTAAAAGCGAAAGGGAGCTGAACGGCTTGGGATATGACAGCACCGCCGACGGATAGGAAAGCTCCGCAAAAATATATCCCGCAGCAGCACAGTTGAATATCTCATGCCCGTGGCCGCCAAAGGAGTGCTTTGCAATGCAGACGGCAAACACCGCCGCACCTGCCGCCACCGTATATGGCACGGAGGCAGGAAGCATTGCCGAAAGTGTAAGCCCCGTTATGGCAGCGGAAATATCATGGATATGCAGGGGCTTGCGTCTGAATATCAGGCAGACTATATCTGCCGCCAGACAGGTGCCCACCGCAGTAAGCGCCACCAGCAGGGCACGGACGCCGTAATAATATACCGCCATAAGGTTCAGGACGATAAGTACCGTCAGCATATATGCCATTGCACCGAAATCGGCAGGTCTGCCGTCAAGAGCAGCGCCGTCGTTTCTCACAAATGTGGTGAGCATCTGCTGATTTTTGTTTTTCATGGGTAAACCGCCTTTTAAAGCTTTTATTGGGAGACTGCTATGCGTATTGAACACATCGGAAAAAGCACAGTTAAAGTTACCGTCAGCGGCAGCGAGCTTGAGCGGCTGGGACTGCGGTACGAGGATCTTGGGGAAAATATCCTTTCCGACATTTTTCTCTCGGAAATGATAGAAAAAGCCTGCCCCGAACTTAAAAACCGCACTCCTCCCGAGGGGGAGCTGAGCATAGAAGTCTTTCCCGCAAAGGACACAGGCTGCGTTTTCTACATCTCGCCGAAAAAACGGCGCAGCAGCGAAAATATCAGAGCAATAATCACCGCAGGAGGGATAAAGGAGCTTTTCGGCATCTGCCGAAGTCTTACCCGAATGGGCGTGATGTCGGAAAATTCCCTGCTCACAGGGGAAAAACACTGCCTGCGGCTCGTGGCAGATATCCCCAAAAGCGCAGCACTGCCCGAGGGCAGCGTCACCCTCGCCGACGATATCTCACTTGCCTGCATAAAAGAGCACGGCAGAGTTATCATTCCCCATAATGCCCTGAACACTCTTCTCAGCCTGAATTTTAACGCATAGAAGCCGCAGCGGCAGCCATATCATCAGCCTTGAAAAGATATGAGCCTGCCACCAGAATATCAGCCCCCGCCTCACGAACCGAAGCGGAGGTCTTGTCGTTTATGCCGCCGTCCACCTGAATGTGAACGGAAAGGGAATGGCTGTCCAGATATGCTTTAAGCTCACGGATCTTGTCAAGGGACTCATAAATAAAGCCCTGACCGCCGAAGCCGGGGTCAACAGTCATAATGAGTATCATGTCCGCACTTTCCGCATAGGGAAGCACATCGCTTACGGGAGTAGCGGGCTTTATGGCAATGCCAGCCTTTTTGCCCTTAGCCTTGATGGCACTGATAACAGCGGCAGGATCGGGAGCCGCCTCCAGATGGAAGCTTATCATGTCCGCACCGTTGTCCGCAAAGGCATCAATATATCTGATAGGGTCAGTTATCATAAGATGAACGTCAATGAACATTTTTGTGTGCTTTCTTACAGATGCCAGCACGGGAATGCCGTAGCTGATGTTATTTACGAAAACGCCGTCCATAACGTCGAAATGGATATGATCGCAGCCGCATTTTTCTGCTCTGTCAAGCTCTTCGCCCAGACGGCACAGATCGGCGCTGAGAATGGAAGCCGAAACTATAGTATTCACTTTATATTCCTCCGAAATTCTGCGTAATTGCCGTCACATAAGACAGCTATACATATTAAGTATAAACCACAATTTCTCCGCCGTCAATAGCATAAGGGGCGGATTTTTCTTTTCGGCATTTCGACCATCATCTAAGAAATTATACACTTTTCACTTGTGGATTTTTTCAAAAGGTCAGCTGCAGGTAGGTTGCCATAATTTTTATAATGCCACTGATATAGTGTATAATATTACCTTATAATTTATTTTCTTACCAAAATTTATGAGATTTTTAATGCAATTATATTGACATTTTTAAAATAATATAGTATGATTTACTTGTGAGATCAGAACTCAGCACAATGTACGACATCTGATACCAACCATAACAAGGAGAATGAAATATGCAGTACGAAGTAAAGAACGCTCCCCTTCCCGTGCTTATTTGTAAGCTTGACCCCAACGAGTCCATCGAGTGCCAGAAGGGCGCTATGTCCTGGATGACCCCCACCATGCAGATGCAGACAGGTCTCGGCAGCGGCGCAGGCGGACTTCTGGGCGCACTCGGCAAGATGGCTAAGAGCGCTGTAACAGGCGAGTCCATTTTCAGAAATACATACACAGCTCAGGGCGGCGCAGGCGAGATCGCATTCGCTTCCAGCTTCCCCGGCGACATCATCTGCTTTGACACATCAGTAAACCCCATCGTTGCACAGAAGTCCTCTTACCTTGCAAACACCATGGGCGTTAATATGGAGATCTTCTTCCAGAAGAAGCTGGGTGCAGGCTTCTTCGGCGGCGAGGGCTTCATTATGCAGAAGTTCAGCGGCAACGGCGTTGTATTCCTTGAGATCGACGGAAGCGTGTGCGAATACACACTGGCAGCAGGTCAGTCCATGCTTATCGACACAGGCTACCTTGCAGCTATGGAAGCAACCTGCTCCATAGATATCGAGACCGTTAAGGGAATCGGAAATGTTCTTATGGGCGGCGAAGGTCTCTTCAATACAAAGGTAACAGGTCCCGGCAAGATCTGGCTCCAGACTATGCCCGCAAATGTTCTTGCTGACACAATCAAGCCCTTTATTCCCACAGGTTCCAACTGATAACCTGCAAGCAAAAAGCCGATGTGAAAACATCGGCTTTTTTATTTGCTCAGAATATGCTCAAACGCTTTTGCTGTCCTTATGTCAGGCTCATTGAAATGACCGCCCTCGTTCCATTCAAGGACGATATCCATGCTGCCCGAAAGCAGCTCATACATTTTTCTGATATTGTCCCCTACCGACGCCATGACTTGGTTTTTAGTCCTTTCCTCTTTTTTGCCAAGGCTGAGATATATCTTCTCAGCATGAGGATGAACTTGTGAAATAAAATCTATCCAGTTCGGGAACCACACCGAGGGGGAAGCTGCGGCGGCTCCGTAAAAAATATCACACTTATATACTGCCCAGAGGGAAAACAGCGCCGCAAGGGAATATCCGCCAATGACTATTTTTACGGTATCATCAAGGCGGTATTTTTCTTTCAGCTTTGGTATCAGCTCGGTCGTAACAAAGGAAAGAGTGTCCTCTGCCTTTCCGCCGAAGGCTTCATTCCCCCACACGGGTTTTGCCTGCCACGGGGAAAGCTCATCGTTCCAGTTATCAATTATAAATGCGGCAAAAATACATCTGCCGCATTTTTTAATATGTTCGTATTCAGTGCCGAAAGACTTCATCTCAAAATCACCCATGGGCTGTATCAGCAGAAAATCCGCATTTTCCTCCCCACGGACTGCGACAGTCCTGCGGCAAAGCTCAAAAGTTTCGTTTATCAATATCCGTCAGTGCCTTCCAGTGAATCATCATGCTCTATCCAGCTCTGGACATTGATGGTGGTGTATTTGTCGTGGGTGTTGCGGATTATAACGGTGGAAATGCCTGCGTTGATTATCATTCGCTTGCACATGGCGCATGGCTCAACATCGCCGTAAAGCTCACCTGTTTTTGCGTCGTGACAGGCAAGGTAAATGGTAGCATCAATGGTGTCGCTTCTGGCGGCGGAAATGATGGCGTTTGCCTCGGCATGAACGCTTCTGCACAGTTCATAGCGCTGACCCTTGGGGATATTCAGCTTTTCACGGGTGCAGTAGCCCAGATCGCAGCAGTTCAGGCGGCCTCTGGGAGCACCCACATAGCCTGTGGAAACTATCTCGTCATTTTTTACGATTATAGCGCCGAAATTCCTGCGCAGGCAGGTGCCTCTTTCAAGAACGGTCTCGGCGATATCAAGGTAGTAGTTTATCTTGTCTCTTCTGGGTATCGGGTTCAGGTCCATAAAAATGCTCCTTTACTCAAATATTTTCACAAGCTCGGAAACGCTTGCGGCGGAAGCGGCTGGAGGTGAGGTCAGCTCGCCGAAGCCGTATGCGGCGTGGATAAAGGGTATCCCTGCGGCGGAGGCGGCATCAAAATCCCCTTGGGTATCGCCCACATAAACGGCGCTTGTGCAGTGATTTTTCTGCATAATGAGCTTCAAAGTCTCGCTCTTGGGCTTATGGGTATCGCCCCAGCAGAGATAATCGGTGAAATACCGCTCAAGAGAATAATATTCAAAAAACGCCTCGATATACCCGTTCTGGCAGTTGCTGACGATAAAAAGCCTGTGGTTTTTCGAAAGTGCGGAAAGAGTCTCCTCCAACTGAGGATAAAGCTCGCCGCCGTTTGCGGCAAGATAGTTTTTCTCGTTTTCCCCGCATTTTTCAAGTATGTCTATACGCCTGGTCTCGGTAAGCTCGGGGAAAAGCTTTGCCGCTATTTCCACCATGGTCATACCCATTACGCTGCGCAGGTCGCTGCCTGTTATTGTCTTGTTTCTGAGCAATGGATCGCCGCTGGATCTTATTGTCTCCGACCATGAAGCGGCCACATTTTCGGAGCTGTCCCACAAGGTTCCGTCCATATCAAAAATTATGCTTTCGGCGTTCATTTTCTGCTCCCCCAATCTGTTTTACTTTAATATTCAGTATAGCACAGACATTTGATTTTTGCAAGATTTTTTGATAAATTCAAACGGGCTTTTCACGCAGAAATTCTTTCATTTCCCCTCTTGACAAAATCTATTGCCTGTGTTATAATTCAACCATATCATTAAATGCGGTGACGGAAAAAAAGCAGAGCATTTCCGCTTTTTCAGAGAGCCTTCGGTCGGTGGGAGAAGGCAGCGGCGCTTTGAAGATACATTCCCGAGCAGATGCGGCGAACAGAGTAGCCGTGTACGGAGTGAGGCACGTTACAGTCTCCCCGAGGTCATACATCGTATGGCGAACTGAGGTGGTACAGCGCTTTCTTATAAAAGAAACACGCCCTCTTGAAGCTTTTGCTTTGAGAGGGCTTTTTTGTTGGGGTGATGTGATGAAATGCAGATTTGACTCAACAGGCACTATAGGAGCTATGTGTGGAGCAGCTGTATTTATTGCGATTATGGCTTTTTCCGCAGCTATCGCTTTTTATGGCAGCTTTGATGACAGAGGTCTGGCTCCGGGCGTTTCGCTGATTGCTTTCATTATTTCTGTTGTGGCTGCCGTTGTTCTGAATATCATTAAGGGTGGAGTGATATATGCCCGCAGTGACAGACTTATCATTGTTCACAGCTTTGGCGCTTGGAAAATTCTTGTTTCAAGAATAAGCTATGAGGATATCGAATATGCCGATCATAATGTGACACAGAAGCGCAGCAGGCTGGGCTTTTACTGCTATGTATTTGAGCTTATTATACATATGAAAAGCGGAAAGAAAATAAAGCTTTGCGTTGACCTCAATATTCCCGAAGACAAGCCCATGTGCGACCCCGACGGCTACAAGCGGTTTATAAACGATCAGCCTATTATGAAGCTTTGCAGATATATAAACGAAAAATCAAGATAAAAATCAACTTGAAAGGCGGTGGTATCAGTGAGGCGGATCGTTACCGTCTCATACAGAAGCCGATAAAAATGTCAATTCAAACAAATATATAAATGGAGGAAAATAAAATGACTTTATACGAAGAACTCACCAGAAGAGGACTTATCGCTCAGGTAACTGATGAAAAAGAGATAAGCGAAATGATAAACAACGGAAAGGCTACCTTCTACATCGGCTTCGACCCCACTGCCGACAGCCTTCACGTTGGTCACTTCATGGCTCTGTGCCTTATGAAGAGACTCCAGATGGCAGGCAATAAGCCCATCGTGCTTATCGGCGGCGGCACAGGTATGATCGGCGACCCCTCCGGCAAGTCCGACATGAGAAAGATGATGACCCAGGAAACAGTTCAGCACAACTGTGACTGCTTCAAGAAGCAGATGAGCCGCTTCATCGACTTCTCCGAGGGCAAGGCTATCATGGTAAACAACGCTGACTGGCTCATGAACCTGAACTACATCGAGCTGCTCCGTGAAGTCGGCGCCTGCTTCTCGGTAAACAAGATGCTCACATTCGAGTGCTACAAGCAGAGAATGGAAAGAGGTCTTACATTCTTAGAGTTCAACTACATGATAATGCAGTCCTACGACTTCTATATGCTGTTCCAGAAGTACGGCTGCAATATGCAGTTCGGCGGCGATGACCAGTGGGCAAATATGCTGGGCGGCACAGAGCTTATCAGAAAGAAGCTTGCTAAGGACGCTCACGCAATGACTATCACCCTGCTCACCAACTCCGAGGGCAAGAAGATGGGCAAGACCGAAAAGGGCGCTGTATGGCTCGACCCCGAAAAGACCTCTCCCTACGACTTCTTCCAGTACTGGAGAAACGTTGGCGACAACGATGTTATCAAGTGCCTGAAGCTCCTCACATTCCTGCCCATTGAGCAGATAGAGGAAATGGAGCGCACCATGACAGGCGCAGAGCTCAACAAGGCAAAGGAGCTACTTGCATACGAGCTTACCTCCCTTATCCACGGCAAGGAAGAGGCTGACAAGTGCCTTGAAGCAGCAAAGAAGCTTTTCGGCGGCGCAGGAAACACCGATGATATGCCCACCACCGAGATCCCCGCAGCAGAGCTGGAGGGCGGCATAAACATTCTTGACCTGCTGGTAAAGACAGCTCTCTGCCCCTCCAAGAGCGAGGCAAGGAGACTTGTACAGCAGGGTGGCGTATCCGTTGATGATGTAAAGGTAACAGACCCCAACGCAGCTGTTGAGATAGCAGAGAGCGTTATCATCAAGAAGGGCAAGAAGGTTTACCACAAGGTAGCAAGAGCATAATACTAATCACCAATAAAACTATAGACAAAAAATCATCGCATAATCCATATACGCAAGATTATGCTCGATTTTTTGTATAGTTTTTAATTGGTTCTTAGTATAAGAGAAGATAAAGGCAGTGTCAATGGCACTGCCTTTTTTAGAACCTGTCTTCATAAGAAATGTGTGCGGATTTTCGAGCATAATTTTGTTGCAGAGTAGGCAAAAATCCGCAGGCGGGCTTTCGCCCGGCAAGGATTTTTAACGCAGTCTGCGGCAAAATTTGCCGAAAAGACGTGCGCATATGCTTGTGAAGACGGGTTCTTAGAGGAAAATAAACAAATGACAAGCCTTGTCCCCTGCCATCACGCTTGACAATCCTATTCTTTAGCGTTATAATTATTGCATAGATCACGCACAGAAAGAAGCGGGAATACGGGAAAACTCGATACCAACAAAAAGGTCAAAAGAGATTCCCTCCTTGATACGGCTTTCAGGCTGTTTATGAGTCAGGGTATAAGCAAGACCTCTATCTCTGACATCGTTGACCAGGCAGGCGTTGCAAAAGGCACATTTTATCTTTATTTCAAGGACAAGTATGATATACACAACAAGCTCATATGCCACAAGTCTGCCCAGCTGCTGAAAAATGCGCTTTCCCGACTGATGACTGCAAATATCTCCGACTTTGAGGACAGCATCGTTTTCATTGCGGACAGTATCCTGAACCAGCTTTCGGAAAATCCCAATCTGCTTAAATTCATCTCAAAAAATCTGAGCTGGGGTTCTCTCCGTTCCGCTGTGACCCAGCCCGAGGACGATGATGATGCTTTGACGGATATTTATGACAGGCTGAAAATCCGGGCGCAAGGATACAATGAGCCTGAGATAATGTTCTTTATGATAACGAATGTTATCAGCTCATCGTGCTACAGCGCCGTTCTTTACAGCGAGCCTGCGGACATTTCGGTGCTGAAGCCCCATATTCTGGGCTGCGTAAGGGATATTATGATATCCCACAGGAAGGACAAAACAACGTGATACTTTTTATCGCCGTTATATGCTGAGCCGTTAAACATTACAAAGAAAAAAGCAGCACTTCCATTTTTCGGAAGTGCTGCTTTTTTATGTTCTGTTTGTATCAGAGCGATGACACCTGACGGACTGAATTCCCGGGAACTGTCTTTTTAACAATATCTGCGCCCAAAGCTCTGAGCTTCTGCTCGATATCCTCATAGCCACGCTCAATGTGATAGATATCATCTATCTCGGTAACTCCGCTGGCTGCAAGACCTGCTATAACAAGGGCTGCGCCTGCTCTCAGGTCGGGAGCGGTAACGGGTGCGCCCATAAGCTTGCCCACGCCCTCGATAACTGCCACACGGCCCTCAACGGAAATATCTGCGCCCATTCTCCTGAGTTCGTCCACGTATCTGAAACGGTTGTTGAATATCTCATCGGTAACGATGCTGGTACCCTCCGCCAGACAAAGAAGTGTGGATATCTGGGGCTGCATATCTGTGGGAAAACCGGGGTGAGGCATAGTCTTTACGCTGGTCTTTACAAGAGGTCCGTCAACGGAAATCCTAACGCTGTCGTCATATTCCTCAACGTTAACGCCTATCTTTGCAAGCTTTGCGGTGATAGATTCAAGGTGCTTGGGGATAACATTCTTTACAAGCACATTTCCTCTTGTTGCGGCAGCTGCCACCATATATGTTCCTGCCTCGATCTGGTCGGGGATAATTGCGTAGGTAGTGCCCTTGAGAGTTTTAACTCCTCTTATCTTGATAACATCTGTTCCTGCGCCCATGATATCTGCGCCCATGGAATTGAGGAAGTTTGCAAGGTCAACGATATGAGGCTCCTTAGCTGCATTTTCGATAACTGTAAGACCTGTTGCCTTAACGGCTGCCAGCATTGCGTTGATGGTAGCGCCTACGGTTATCTTATCGAAATAGATCTGAGAACCGATGAGCTTATCGGCGCAGATATCTATCATGCCGTTATCGAGAGTGCAGGTAGCGCCCAGTGATGTAAATGCCTTGAGATGCTGGTCAATGGGACGGTCGCCGAGATAGCAGCCGCCGGGCATTGAAACACGCGCTCTTCCGAACTTGCCCAGCAGTGTTCCAAGGAAATAATAGGAAGCTCTCATAAGGCGTGCCAGCTCATAGGGAACAACAGGGTCCTTGATGCCTGTTGCGTCGATGCGGTAAACGCTCTTGTCTATGCGCTGAACGTCAGCTCCCATTTCATAAAGGATACGCAGAGAAATGGAAACGTCGCTTATGTTCGGTATATTTTCAAGTATGCAGGGACCGTCCGCAAGGATAACGGCAGGGATTATGGCAACTACGGCGTTTTTTGCTCCGCTTATAGTGACCTCGCCCTCAAGACGGCGGCCGCCCTTTATAATAAATTTTTCCAAAACACAACTCTCCTGTAAAACTGCGGATAATGTCCGCAGAAAAAGTGCGGCTGTCCTGACATTATTGCAACAGACAAAACCGCCTTTGATTTTTTGTATTAACTATTATATCACAAACGAAACCAAATTAAAAGTATTTTCAACTGAACATTTTGACGGAAATTACGGCTGACACAAAGAATTTAATGTCAATATCAACAAAATTTAACTATTGTGGTATCAGGCGCAAAGATAAATTCCAACAGACTGTTACTTTTCTGTAATTTCTGAACATTGCTGTAACCAATGTGTAACTTTTGGAATAAAAGGCGGTTTTACATCATATAATTTGTGAATCCAAATCGTCGGAACGGGTAATTATGCGCCGCAGTTTTTGGGCGCAGTGATAAAAAATATACGCATATGCTCGGAAAGCAGCAGAAATTTTTACAGCGCACCAAATGCGCATATCTGCCATGGAGGAATATATTTTGACAAGCGGTGCTGAATTTTATTTTAAAGGGACAAGGATACGCATTACTTTCGGATTTTTTGCGGTATGGTCGGTGCTGATAATGCAGTCCCCCGTTTCAAAAGCAGGCGAGCTGGCTTTGCTTTCCTGCCTGCTCCACGAAGGCGGGCATATAACAGCCATGGCGGTCATGGGGATAAAGCCACGGAGCCTTACATTTTACAGCGGCGGCATAGGCATGAAAAGCGGAGCGATATTGTCCCCTGCCCGTGAGATATTCATATTGTCGGCGGGGTGTCTGGTAAATCTGCTTCTGGCGCTGGCAGGGACGCTTACGGACAGCAGGATATTAACGGGGATAAATCTGGCGCTGATGCTTTTTAACCTGCTCCCTCTGCCAAGCCTTGACGGGGGGCGTATCCTGCGCACGGTCGTGGAAGCAATATTCCCTGCCGCTGACATCTCGGGGGTGCAGAACGCTTTTGGCATTGTTATGGGGATCGCAGCGGCGGTGTTTTTCTTTGTCTCAGGGAGCATAAGCTTCACGCTGCCTCTTACGCTGGGGCTGATAGTTCTGGAGGGGCTGGCGGACAGGAGATAGCGTAATATCGACGTCCTGACGGCTTAATACAGGTATCTGTAGGCAAAATCCCGATTTTGAGACGCACAAAAAGTTATGAAATTTGTACAAAATCACCTTTGAAGCAAATCGCAAAATATGATATAATTAACATATAAAATAAAGAAAGGATGTTTTATATGAAACGTATCATAATACTAATCTTTAATCGTTCTATAGACAAAGCCGACAGATGAAATAAGACCAGTCTAGGAAAGCGACTGCAGGCGGGCTTGTCGCCCGGCAATGCTCCATGCACAAAATAATAAATAGTATAAAAGCGGAACTGCATAGCAAAACAGTTCCGCTTTTACTTTTATATGTTATTTTGCAGCCGGTTTAGAAAACACTTCTCCGTCAAAAAGTCTGCCTGAGAACGGGCTGAGCTTTACGGAAAATTCTCCGCCTGCGGGCTTTATCTTCACGCTGCGCTTGACCTCGGTCTTGCCGCTGTAGATGTTGCTGTCGGAATTGATAAGCTCTTTAATATCTGTAAGTCCGTCTGTGGGAATGGTTATGGTCTGCTCCCTGTCGGAGAAATTCAGCAGGCAGATTGTCGTTTCATTCTCCGCACAGCGCTTATATGCAAATACCGAGCGCTCCGACTCATCGGGAAGTATCCACTTGAAGCAGTCGGGGTTATATTCGCCGTTATAAAGGGAGGGACGGGTGGTGTAGAGCTTTTCAAGGTCGGTCATATATCTGAGGAATGAATCGTGGAGGGGATATTTGAGTATATCCCAGTCCTGCTCTCTTGTTTCGTCCCACTCTCTGAACTGGGCAAACTCGCCGCCCATGAAGTTCAGCTTTTTGCCCGGGTGGGAATACATATACATATAAAATGCCCTTGCCTGAGGGAATTTCACATCATAATCGCCCCACATCTTCTGAATGACGGTCGCCTTGCCGTGAACGTTTTCATCGTGGGAGATCGGCAGCAGATAAAGCTCATTGTAGAAATACTGCATGGAAAAGGTTATCTTGCCATGGTGATATTTTCTCTCTGCAGGTGGGGTGCGGAAGTAATCGAGAGTGTCGTTCATCCAGCCCAGATCCCACTTGTAGTCAAAGCCAAGGCCATCATACTCAACGGGAGCTGTTACCTTGGGGAATGCGGTGGAATCCTCCGCAATAAGCATTGCGGTGGGGTGGAGGGCATGAAGCCCTGAGTTCATCTTTTTAAGGAAATCGACGGTGCATTTGTTAACGCCGCGCTCGGGATCGCCCTGCCAGTATATGGCACGGCTTATTGCGTCCATACGCAGACCGTCGAAATGATATTTTTCAAGCCAGTAGTTGGCGGCGGACTGCAAAAAGCAGCAGACCTCACGCCTTGAATGGATAAAGTTGCAGGTTCCCCACTCGCTGATGGTAACATCGCTGTCGGGGTATTCATAAAGGCAGGTGCCATCGTATTTTGCAAGGGCATAGCCGTCCATGGCAAAATGCACGGGAACGAAATCCATGATAACGCCGATATCGTTCTTGTGGCACTTGTCGATGAGCTTCATAAGCTGGGCGGGAGTGCCGTAGCGTGATGTGGGGGCAAAAAAGCCTGTATTCTGGTATCCCCATGAGCAGTCGGCAGGGTGCTCGCTGAGGGGCATGAACTCGATATGTGTATAATGGTGCTTCTTGACGTATTTTATAAGCTTGTCCGCAATGTCGGAATAGGAATACCAGCCGTTTTCATTATCGGGGTCGGTATGCCAAGAGCCGATGTGCACCTCATAGATATTGAGAGGCTCATTATAGTTCTTGCTGCGCTTTTCCAGCCACTCGCTGTCGGTGAATTTGTACTCGTCAAGGTCGGTTATAATGGACGCAAAATTGGGGCGAAGCTCCATTGCAAAGCCGTAGGGGTCGCAGTGCTCCACTCTGCCCAGTGAAGAATAGATGACATACTTATACATCTGACCCTTTTTTGCCTTGGCGGAAAAATACGACCAGACATGACCGTCCTTTATCATATTTTCCTCCTGCCAGTCGTTCCACTCGCCGATTATGGTTATCCTCTCAGCTGAGGGTGCAAAGGTTCGGAAAACAGTGCCGTCGGGGTTGGGGTGAGCGCCGAAAAACTCGTAAGCATCAAAAACATTGCCCATGTAAAACTCGTGCATATCCATATATATCATTCCTTTTTATTAAGATCAAGGGAAATCTGCCTTGCGGCAGGCATTTACAAACTCCTCCATGGAGCGGATAAAATTTTCTGCACTTTCGCTGCCCATTGCGTTTATTATAGCGGAAAGCCTGCTGCGGAGCAGTTCTCTGCCGTTTTCAACATAATCCGAACCTGCAGGAGTGGGACTTACCATTATCCTGCGGCGGTCGTTCTCATCGGTGCGGCGGCTGATAAAGCCTTTTTTCTCCAGGGAACGGAGAATGCCTGCCACACGCCCGCCTGTCATATCAAGGGCGGAAACAATATCGCCTGTGGCGATCTCTCCGCCGCCTGCGGTGTAATGGATATAGGACAGCACCTTCATTTCGCCCTGCATGAAGTTTTCCAGCCCCAAGGGAATTTTCATATAATAGTACTGTCGGAGCACTTCTATCAGCTCGTCGGAAAGACCTGCGTCTGCCTTGTCCATATAGCACCTCCCGCAATATATTTAACAGTGTTAACTAATTTGAGTATAGCATTATTTTCACCGCTTGTCAATAGGGATCAAGCGCCGCCATTTGGCGGTCAAAATGCAAAATTATCATTGCTTTTGAGAGCATATTGTGATATAATAAAAATATATATTGCCGCATGACGGCGCACATGAAAGGAATGCTCGCAATGAATATACTGATAAAGAATATAAAAATGCTCATAAACGGCGGCACTCCCAAGGGGGATATCTGTATTTCGGGGAACAAGATCCTTTCCGCAGGAGTAATTCCCGAGGGGTTTGCGGCTGACAAGGTGATAGACGGCTCGGACAAGCTGGCGATACCCGGTCTTATCAACTGCCACACCCACACCTATATGTCGCTTTTCCGCAATCTGGCGGACGACCTTTCCTTTGAGGACTGGCTTTTCGGCGCAATAATGCCCCGTGAGGATGCCCTTTCCCCCGAAGACGCTTACTGGGGCGCTATGCTCTCCTGCGCCGAGATGATAAAGACGGGAACCACCTGCTTTATGGATATGCACATGTTCCCCGCAATGACCGCCTCCGCTGCGGACAAGCTTGGCATGAGAGCTGTTATGACAAGAGGTCTGACAGGCTCCGACAGGAACGACAAGGACGGCATCAGGCGCTACAATGAGCACATGGACGAGCGTGAGCGCTTCAAGGGCAATGACCGCATCACATTCAAGCTTGGCCCCCACGCTATCTACACCTGTGGCGAGGATTATCTCAGGTGGCTTATCGAAAAGGCTCACGAGACTGAGCAGGAGTTCCACATTCATCTTTCCGAGACCACGACCGAGGTACAGAACTGCTACAAGGAACGCAGCAAGTCCCCCGTGGAATATCTGAACGACATCGGATTTTTGGACATAAAGACCTGCGCCGCTCACTGCGTTCATGTTTCCGACAGCGACATGGATATTCTGGCGGAAAAGCACGTAAGCGTTATCCAAAACCCCAAGAGCAATCTCAAGCTTGCAAACGGCACCGCTCCCATTCCGAGAATGATGGAAAAGGGCATAAACGTCTGCATGGGAACGGACAGTCAGGCATCAAACAACGACCTGAACCTTTTCTCCGACATGAACTTTGCGGCTCTGCTCCACAAGGGCGCAACAGGCTGCCCCACCGTATGCACCGCAAAAGAGGTGCTGGACTTTGCGACTGTTAACGGCGCAAAGGCTCTGGGCATACCCGACATCGGCTCGATAGAAGCAGGCAAAAAGGCTGATATTGCCATTCTTGACCTTGACCGTCCCCAGTTCTGCCCACGCAATGACCTGTCCTCCGCTCTTGTATATTCCGCAAACGGCAGTGAGGTCGATACTGTTATCATTGACGGTGAGGTCGTTCTTGAACACGGCAGGCTCACAAAATTTGACGAGGAAGAGATATACGCTCACGCAAAGGCTGTTGCAGAGAAATTCTGATGAGGGCTGTGACCGATGACGGTTTGACGTGTTTGGTTTGTGCATATAAATCGGCATTTGGGAGGGTGATTAGATGAAAACTTATACGATTTGTGGAAGTATGCGATTTGATAAAGAGATGAAGAAAATTGCTTATAACCTTGAAACCGGTAAAGGATATAATATATTGCAGTGTGTTTATTGTGAAGAAAATGTTATTCCAACAGATGAGGAACTTTCGCGACTTGCAGATGCTCATTACAGAAAAATCGACTTGAGCGACGGTATATATGTTGTGAATATTGATGGATATATTGGGGAAGCGGTTAAAAAAGAAATTGAGTACGCCGAAAAACATGAGAAAGAAGTAGTGTATCATTACAATAGATAAATTCTAATTTAGCGGTGTGCTCAGCTATAAAATGCCGGAGGTGAAATATGCTTACATTCGGAAGTGAAAACAGCGAAATAAACAAGCACAGTCGGCTTGCTCCTTTTGTGCTTTCAATAAAAGATGACCCTGACAACAGGCTGAGCATTGTAATAGCCCTGCCAAAGAACTGTCCCGCAGCCGATGAGGACATTGCTGACTCACGGCTGAAAGATATCCTTTCGCACAGCACTCTGGTAATTGAGGACACGGAGCAACTTTATGAAATAGCTTTCGGGTCATATGTCATTTACCAATGCAGGAATGAAAGCTACACATCATATGACCCGACGGAAGTGATGAAAGGCAAATACCTTGTCATATTTGAACGCTCTCATTTTCTTGACTATTACGAAAGCGTTATTTTCGACAAGGATACTGACAATGAAAAGGTCTGCCGAAAGCATTACGGCATCTATGGTGAAAATCACATCATTGATGTTATCTCCAACGAGCCGCCAACTATCAGAAAGATAAACACTTAATAAATAAACCGACAGCAGATATGCTAACGGTATTTACTAAAAATAAAAATCAGAAAGGAAAATAAAAATATGTCAAACACAAGCGAGATAAGAGATCCCGAGCTTTGGGAAAGCGGAGCAAGAAAAATTCAGTGGGTAAAGCAGAATATGCCCCTGCTGAGAGGTATTGAAAAGGAATTTTCCGAGACCAAGCCCTTTGCGGGTCTTAAAATAGCCCTCTCCGTTCATCTGGAGGCAAAGACAGCATACCTTTGCAAGGTGTTGGCAGCAGGCGGTGCGGATATGTATGTTACAGGCTCCAACCCTCTCTCCACTCAGGACGATGTGGCTGCGGCTCTGGTACATGACGGTCTCAAGGTTTTTGCATGGTACAATGCCACCGAAGAGGAATATCACCGCCACATCACAAGGGTAATTGAAGTAGGCCCCAACATCATCATCGATGACGGCGGCGACCTTGTTCACCTTATCCACACCGAATACAAGGAGCTTATCCCCAACGTTATCGGCGGCTGCGAGGAGACCACCACAGGCATTATCCGCCTTATTGCCATGAACAGGGCAAAGGAGCTCAAATTCCCCATGGTGCTTGTAAACAACGCTGACTGCAAGCATCTTTTCGATAACCGCTACGGCACAGGTCAGTCTGTATGGGACGGCATCAACCGCACTACCAACCTTATCGTTGCGGGCAAGAACGTTGTTGTTGCAGGCTACGGCTGGTGCGGCAAGGGCGTTGCCATGCGTGCAAAGGGTCTGGGCGCTTCCGTTATCGTCACCGAGATAGACCCCATAAAGGCAATGGAGGCTGTTATGGACGGCTTCAAGGTAATGAAGATGGAAGAGGCCGCAAAGGTGGGCGATTTCTTTGTTACCGTAACAGGCTGCGACGGCGTTATCACCGAAAAGAGCTTTATGAACATGAAGGACGGAGCTATCTGCTGCAATGCAGGTCATTTTGACTGCGAGGTAGATGTGGCATGGCTCAGGGACAACTGCGAAACCTCATGGCTTGCCCGCAACAACATCATGGGCTACAAGCTGAAAAACGGCAGAAGTGTTTACATCATCGCCGAGGGCCGTCTTGTTAACCTTGCGGCAGGTGACGGACACCCTGCGGAGATAATGGATATGTCCTTTGCGGTTCAGGCAATGAGCGCACTTTATCTGGTAAAGAACAAGGGCAGATTCGATGACATGGTAATCGACGTTCCCCGTGAGGTGGATATGGAGATCGCTCACAGAAAGCTCTCCGCATGGGGCATTGAGATAGACAAGCTCACCGCCGAGCAGGAAGCATATCTGAACAAGGGACTTTGATATCAGAGGTAATATATGAAAAAGATCATCATAACTGCCGTTCTCGCCGCTGCCATGGCTCTCACAGGCTGCGGCGGCGAAATAACGGAAAAGGCGAACGGTGCGCTGGAGAGCGCTCAGAATGCGGCAGGAGACGCTATAGAGTCAAAGGCTGCAGATTATGTTGACGGTGCGGTGGGCAATATGGAAGTTCCCGATATAGGCGGAGAAACAGAACTTCCCGCTGCGGACGATATCAACGGATAAGCGTGCTTTATGATACAAAGCCGAAAGGAAAAAAGATGAACGAACCAAATGTAAAAAAGGACAAGGAGCTTTGCCCCGTATATAAAAAATGCAGCGGCTGCCAGCTTATGAACATGACCTACGAGGAGCAGCTCCGCTTCAAGCAGATAAAGGTAGAAAGACTCATGGGCAAGCTCTGCCGCCCCGAGCTTATCGTTGGCATGGACGACCCTGTTGGCTACCGATACAAGGTCACGGCGGTATATGACTTCAAGGGCGGAAAGTCCCTGTGCGGAGTATATCAGTCGGCAACAGGCGGAGTTATTGACGTTAAGAGCTGTGCTGCGGATAATCCCAAGGCAGACAGCATTGCAAGGCAGATACTTAAAACCGCAAACGCAATGAAGATATCCCTATGGAGCAGCTACGGCGGTCAGGGCTTCCTGCGCTATGCCATGATAAGGATCGCCAAGGGCACGGGGGAGATAATGTGCGTTATCGGCGGCACTGGCAATGATTTTCCCTCAAAGAAGCATTTCACTGCGGAGCTTATGAAAAAATGTCCCGAGATAACCTCTCTTGTGTTCACGGTATGCAAGCCCGACAGGATAGCTCCGGGAACAAAATACGAGACGCTTCACGGCAAGGACTACATCGAGGACATCATCTGCGGAAAGAAATTCAGGATATCCCCCAAGTCCTTTGCGCAGATAAATCCCGTGCAGACGGAAAAGCTGTACTCTCTTGCTATAAAATACGCCGCTCTCACGGGAAAAGAGACTGTGATAGACGCATACTGCGGCATAGGCACGCTGAGCCTTATTGCGGCTGACAAGGCAAGGACGGTTTACGGCTGCGAGATAAACCGTGCAGCCATAAACGACGCTGTGATAAACGCAAAGCTCAACAAGGCAGAGAACGTGAAGTTCATCTGTGCGGACAGCGGCGAATTTCTTGAAGAATTTACCGAGGAAAAGCTCCGTGCGGACGTTGTTATAATGGACCCCGCAAGAGCAGGTGCGGACAGGAGATTTCTCTCCAATCTGGTGAAGATCGCTCCCAAGCGCATTGTATATGTTTCCTGCAATCCGGAAACCCAGTCAAGAGACGTGTTCTTCCTTATCAAGAACGGTTATAAGATAAAGAAGCTTTCTCCTGTGGATATGTTTCCTTTTACTTCGCACGTTGAGACGGTATGCTTATTGTCCAAACTTAAAAGCAACCAACATATCGAGGTTGAGCTGAAAACAGACGAGCTTGATCTAACCTCTGAGGAGAGCAAGGCTACTTACGATGAGATCAAGACTTATGTTAAGGAACATTCGGGTCTGACGGTATCTTCGCTGAATATCGCACAGGTGAAGCAGAAATATGGCATTATTGAGCGGGAGAATTACAACAAGGCTAAGACTAAGGACTCTCGACAGCCTAAATGTACTGAGGAGAAGGAAGAGGCTATTGTGGGAGCTTTGAAGTATTTTAAGATGATTGGGTAATGGATCACCCGACTGCGAGGTTTTCTGGCAATCGGGTGAATTTTGTATGAATATATTTTTCAATCACAACACATTTGTTTCGTTATGAATATAATCACTTTTTGCGTTTATATCATATTGACAAATTAGTTTTCTCAAAATTTGGGTGGTATTAGGATATTGTATTTCAAGTCTATCAATATATTTACTTAACTCATCTCCTTTTTGTTTCTGATCACTTCCATCTCCGATCCATCTACAACTAACAAATTCAAAATATCTCTCAATAAAATACTTTTCAAATACATTCGAATAGTATTGTTCAATGAGCGAAATATAATTTTTTTCAATAAAGTTATCTATGGAAACAGATTTCAATAAACTTCCTAATAACACGCCAAACAAACTGTATGCTTTATACTTAGCTTCACTTGTGTCGATCTGTAAAATTGCATCAAAAAAATGTGCAATATTCTCTATTGTTTCATTTGCCCTTGGCTGCAGCTGATAATAAGATAGAATGTTCCAATACGCTCTCTCGTCTGTCATTAATTCATTCAGTTTCTCAGGGTGTCTGTAATAATACTCTTTAAAATAATTATGAAATTCAGAATGATGTTTATATAAAGCAGATAGCCCCATACATAATTCAGCATATTCATCTGAGTAAAAACCATTATTATCTATCTTTTGGATTAGTTCATTCAATAAGACTTGGTTAATCTCAGATTCAGCATCGGTTAAGGCTATTAAAACTTGTATAACATTTTCAATTTGATTAATTATGTCATTGCAGCGAAAGGAATAGTAGTATAATAATCCGGATGGATTGTATTTAATTAATTGTTCAAACATAAAAGGGCTGTATTCATACATTGTTTGATTTGACCAGAACATTTTTAGTAATTCCTTGTCATTAATAAAAGGCAGAATATCTTGTCTTGTTATATGTGATATAACAACCTCCTTTATTTCTTTTGGTAGTTCAAGAAGTGATTTTGCTTTTTCTAAATCCAGACCATCTATAAGTCCGCTGATAATTTTATACTTGCCTTTTATTATAGCATATTTCGATAACTCAATTGCAAAAGATGAATAATCAGAATAAGCCAGTAGTATGCCCCAATTTAAAGAATCTTCCATAAGATCAATTATAACTTTAAGATAAAAATCCCTATTTTTCCTGAACAACATATTTAAAACTGATATTCTATACTCAAAGAAGTATCGCTCTTTCTCTGAATGCAAGGATTCTTTTTCATTCAAAAATGGCGCATCAATAATGGGGCAATCATAGTAATTTCCTAAAAAAGCAAAAAGGCAATCATCATAGTATTCCTCTTCTACATTTTTAATGTGTGTAGTGAAAATATCCGCATATATTTTTTCATCCGTTATTTTAAATAGTTTTATTCTGTATATTATTTGTCTAATGTTGTAGCCAATTCCGATTTTATTAATCATTTCAAGATTAAAACTTGATATTCCGATCAACAGCTTTTCAATTAGCTCCGGCGGAAAATGCTCATATGCATCAATTATTTTTGGTAGAAAGCAGATATCCTTATTCTTGATCACAGTTTCTATGATTTTTGTTTCGATTTCAACTATTGCTGATTTGTAATCCTGAATAGAAACAAAATTGTGTTTTTCATTGTGCTTTACCCCTATTGTTCTTCCACTTGATATAGAATCAACTTGAATAAGATCAATACAAAACGATAAGCCATAATTATTATCACAATCAATAAAAAGTAAAGCCAAATCTTTTTTATTTGTTATGCTTAATTCACCCTCTGTACTCCATAAACATAATGTTGAAAGCAGAGATTGTTCCGGAGTGTTTCCATTATAACAGTAATTTGATTCAATCTTGCATAGGTCAAATAGCATCATGCATGCTTTAACTTTAGTTTCTGAAAACTGTGTTAGTTTCTGAATAGCGGATAATAAAAGCCAGTATTTGCTGTGGTAAGTGCCGTCTTGAAATCTACATAAAATATTGCTATCTTCTCCATTAATGTCTTCTTCAAATATATCCAACAATAATTTAGGATTAATCTCGGCATAAAATGATAATGACTCCCACAAATCCTCGCATAACCATATATTTTCAAGTATATTTTTAATAGCAGCATTTAATGTGGAATTATATGGATAAGAATATGAAAAATATAATAGATTAAACGAGAGAATATTTAACAACCGAGCTTTGTGGATATATTTTAAGTCATCGGGAATGTTTCCTATACTGATTTTAATAATAAAACTAATTAGTTCTGTGAGCCTTTTAAATTCTGGTCCATCTATATTTAATTGTAAAACATTCCAGGTTTCCTCATAGCTTGCGATAGAATATATACTTTCTACTTTTTTGATTGGAGAGTCCTCTAACTTTACAAAGTTATCAAATACTCTTAAAATGTTATCGAAAGAGTCTTTTACCAATAATTCGCATATCCTTTTTTCTGTATCATTTGTTATATTGATGGCTCTTAAAAACAATAGAGACACCAATAAGTTTGTGTTTTCCATTGATGACCAATTTGGTTTTGTTATATTGCTTAATCCTGGGATTCTACGAATAAGCGCTAAAATTTCTCCATGAGTATGAAAATAAAAATCTTCTATTTCACCCTCTTTAATCCCCATATCTTTTAACGCTTCAATAAATTGATTTTTTCCAAATGCGGTTAGTTTTATATCAACATTTGTTAGACTTACTGCCTCTTGACTATAACATATTATAGTCTTATTTCTTTCATCAAATGTAGAGAGATTCATAAATGACAAAAGAAATATTTTCCCTTCTACTATATTTGACAGTGTTTTATAAGTTTCTTCATCATTGATTACAATAACTGTATTTAATAAATCAGGAGATATTAATATTGATGCTAAACAAAATCCGTATGAATCAATAAACGTGTTGCTCTTTATCTTTATTATTTCATTACGCTCAATACAATTTAAGAAATTCTTAATTTCCACATCTCTTTTAAGAAGAAACATTTTGTCTGTAAACGGTGGATTAGTTTTCTGGGAAAACTGATTCCATGCTTTAGATGGGGTTTCAAAAGAAAACTTTGTATCATCAAATAGTTTTTCCATCAACCATGCAGCTACTGCAGGTCTGCTATTTATCCAATCGCATAAAACTGATGCATCATATAAATGCACCTCTTTCCAATCATTCTTGTTATTTTCCCATTCAGATATTGCTCCGCCGGAACCTTTAAAAGCCCAAATTTTGGGTATTACAAGATAAAATGTTGTTTCTTTCTTATCAATTCCTAAAGAATTAATTGTTCTTTTCTCATAATCATCATTGATTTTAGTGAGTGAATCATTATTAGTGCCAAATTCCCATACACTTTTCCCAGAAGATACATATGTGTTCTTTTCATCGTTTTCTATTATACCATCAAACCCCGGTGCCCAAATATCATCCTTTGAAGGGATTCTTATTGATGATAATGATTTAGAACTGTCTATTATTAATCTTTTCACGAGTTCTGGTAATAATTCTTGGAATAATCGGCTTTTTTCGGTACTTAAACTATCGAGTTTACTAGCTGACATAATTTCCATTTTACATACCTCCGTATTATGTAGGCAGCTGTTACAACTGAAATCAAGTATTATAAAATAAATCTATTCGAAATTCCGTTAAAATTGGATACATAAGTATTTGTATTACTCATGATAGACTGGAATTACTTATATATGAATCAACTTTTTATATAAATCATTAATTATCTGTTTATGTTCTGAACTGAATTTGCCATATAAGGGAAGAAAAAACAGCTTGATGTAACGTAAGCAAATAGAATGATAATAGAAAATAAATCATTTTTCACTTTTTTGCAATTTGGTCTTATCCATAAGTTCTCCCCCCATTTTATGTGATAAAAGATGATTTTTCAAACATAGTATGCAATGAATATTTCAATGTTGTTTCTCAAAAGCCTTAGCTAATCCCTGAGGATTATCAATATTAACCTCATGTCCCGAATTTGAAACAGTATCGTATTTAGCATTCTTAAGCTTTTGGGCAAGCTTTACAGCCGCTTTTTTATTGATATTATCTTTTTCACCATAAAGAACAAGCACGGGACAAGTCACCTTGTCAAGACCACTTGTAAGATCCATATCCGCCATTGAATTTGTCAGCGTAATAAAATTCTTTTTCGTAAGCCCAATGTCCTTAAACTGACTTTCCGGCATAAATTTGAACCGCACATTCTGCACTTTTAGCAGAAATTTCGGCATATCATACTGCGGTGCAATCAAAATAAGTGATTTTACTTTCTGTGGAAAGTCAATGGCATAATTCAGTGTAAGAACCGCACCGAGAGAAAGCCCGCACAAGTTCATCAGCTATGAGAAGTTATTGCAATAATCGCAGAAAGCACCATACAATTCATTATAATGACAGTTCTCCTCAGTGAAAAAATCATCTAAATCCGGACATACAGCTTCGGTATTATTGGGCAGAAAGGATATTGTTTTATCCCAGCTTGAAGCATTCTGTCCCATCTCGTGCAGAAGTATATATTTCATTCCAGCACCTCCAAAATATCCTGTAATCTATTCATAGAATAATCCGCCTGTTGAAAATCTTTCATAATCGATTGATATACGCAGAAGCCCTGCTTGATCCATATTGTTTTTATTCAGCTTTCCTCAATGTTAAGCTATTCCTGGAAATTGCGAAATAAAATACGGTCAAGTTTTACAGCTTTGTTGCTCCGATCTCGATCCACACAGGTTTGAAACCACTGTTTAATGTAATATTCCACGAATGATAATTTGACAGGCTTGTTCCGTAAAATGGTATATTTCCGTTTTAACCTGAATCCGCAAAGCTCATTTTGCTTTAAATCAGCTCAATTGTCGTATCTTAGCCATTATAGAGAAAATATGTCAATCTAAACTTTGTAGATTCAGCAATTGTGCAACGCATCATTGCACAATTGTTGAATCCTTCTATTGTAAAATTAAGCAAATCTATCATCACTGTGCTCATTGTTAAATTATAACACTTTTCGGCATATTAATCAATGCTTTTTGGCGATTTTTCTCACAGATACTTTTATTGACAAATCCCCTAAAAAATATTATCATAAACTTACCAACCATTTTGAACCCCCCACTATATTATCAAGAACGTTCTTAAAGCGAGCGAAAAGCAATGAAAAAGCAAAACGCTGATAAAATCATAGCTGTGTATGTTAAGAAGCTGTTTGATTTCGCAATGTCAAGGATGTCGAAAATCGATGAGGCGTAGGAACTTGCGGCGGGGATTATATCGCCTATGCAACGTTTGATGTAAAGCCTGATTGGGACACAAGCGAAACCAAACTAAATATTTACGTGGCATGTGGCGATAACTATGAGTGCAACCTTATAATTTGCGACAGCGAGCAGAAGTGGAAGGAATTTATTCCTGATGCTACAGAGGAGATAAGGAAATTATCCTGCGAATATGCAGCAGAGGTAGAAAAATAGGTAAAAATCATCCGGCTGCGAGAAGTCTTGCAGCCGGATGATTTTATTAGAAGAAAAATGTTATTATTAACAAAAAATTATTATGATATTTATTATTTACAAAGATCACCACCTTATGAAATAGCTATTATTTCATTTTCATTAAACCAACCCGTTTGAGATAATGCAGAGGCAGTCGTTTCAATGCAATCGGTATAAAAAACAATAGCCAAGCTATCAATGGCTCTGCTACACGTCACATACAACAATCGCCTTGTTCGATCAAGAGTAGTTTCCTTGCCTTCGGATTCATTTTTTAAATCCGTTGGTGATTTTGGCATAATTCCGAAAAGCTTCTCGTAATTAAACATTGTTCCATGAGACGATTTTTCGTCAATTATAACCATTACCCTATCAAACTCTAATCCTTTTACACCTTGATGTGTATCGAAACTTGCATTACCGTTAATATACTCCCAGTACCGTTCTATCTCCGAAAAAGGAGCTTCAAGTGCTGCTGATAATCCGCATAGTTTTTGATAATCCTCATCATCTTCGCCTAGTGGGCTCTCCAAAAGCTGTTGAAGATCCTTCGAAATGGGAAAGATGTTATGCTTGTAAATTATCTGCAGTAGCTCACTACATAGAGGATCTCTATCTTTCCAGCACAAAGATAAATCATCAATACTATTCTGAAGGTTATTTAAAGATTCATTTGTCAAAATGCAATCCTTATCTTTATAAAGAATTGCATTTTCCTTTACGATCTTGGCTTTCTCAAAAGGATTATTTTCCAAGTCAGCTTTGTGCAATGGCAATAAAATATGCGTGAAAACCCCTATAGCTGACAACGAGCCATCACGCAACCCTTGTTTGTAAGAGGAAACACTATCGAGAGCCTCAAATAATTGTTTGAATCCCAATCGCTCTGCAGCCATTTTATGTTCAACAGTTAGCTTTTTAACTTCTTCTGATAGTTTCCATCTTACATCACAAGTAATCTCAGCCATTTGGGATTGTACATTTTGTTCGGTATCATATGGGTTATCACGAGAAGCAACAAAAACTCGAACAAAACCACCTTCTTTGTTTGAACGTGAACGCTGTTCAATTGCATCCACGGGTTTTCTGATTAAATTGCATAAATCAACAATTCTTTTTCTACTACGGTGATTCATGATTTTTGACGGAGTTTCCCAAGAGTCCGGAATAGATGTTTGCCAATCTTTTTTTCCTTCAAAATATACCCTTTGCATTATATCTCCAAGTAACCCCATAGAAAAGCGATGGGAATATTTCTCCTGTATAGACAAGAAAACATTCATTAGATCTTCTTTTGTATCTTGACTTTCATCAATTAACAAAATCGGATATGTATCAACTAAGATTTTTTGCAAAGTTTCTTGTTTCGACAATAAATATGCTGATATTTTTACAACTTCTGTATGATCTAATGAATTACTTTCTGTGTTTATTCCATCAGGATTATAAATAAAACGTCTTACAGAATCCAAATATTCCAATCTTTTTTTGAGTTTGTTCAAATTTTTCTCGGTTTGCTTATATGTTTTTGTTTCTTTGTTTCTGATAGATGCTAACTTTGTTTCAGCATCAGTAATTTTTTTACTCACGTCGCTTTTGAGCCATGTACGTATATCTTCTGTATGTGAACATATCAGATCCCAAGCAAAACTGTGAATAGTAGATATTTGAAACAAGGAGTTGTAGCGACACCTACGTTTTATCTCATCTCTTGCGGCTTTAGTATAAGTAATGACTGCCACTCTCCGATTATTTAATTTAAGTTCTCTGCAAAAAGTCTTGTTTATATAGTCTAAAGCAGATATGAGGCTCCTTGTTTTTCCACTTCCAGCACCAGCAAACAGAAAAAAGCTTTTAGGATTCTTTAAATCAAGACAACTTTGAATAATGCTGTCAGCAGCACTATCTCTGTTATCATCAGTAATATTGTAAATTGTCGCCATCATTCGTTCTCCTTACTTAGAAAATCGTTGTTGCCTTTTGATAATATCTCATTTTCTAACCATTTCAAACCTTCTGCGATATATACGGGGATCTCAATGTTTTGTGGATCTTTATTAAATATCATATCCAATGCGAATTGGGCTTTATCAACACTTTTGCTTTTTATGGCATTATATACATCTTGTGGAATAGTCGTTGCGTTTTCAGTTTTAAAGGCTTTTTTAAACTTCTTGATAAGTCCATTACCCTTCATACTTTTAAAACTTTCAAAGTTTGTATATGCCAACGAGTCTTCAAAGGTTGTCGGAATAAATTCGTGCTCGGTTTTGTCAGAAAACAATACCTTTACTGGCTTTTGATATGCTATTCTTGTTTTTGCTTCTGCAATATTGGGGTTTGACTCGATTTTGCTGTTAGAATCTAGATTCAGAAGATAGTCTAAATCAGCATTTTTTACTACCCAATTTTTAATAGTTGGATTCGAGGAAAAATATTTTTTTCCTCGCTCAGGCTTTACGCTTGCATTGTTCTTACCATGGGCACAATCTATATCAGTAATAACCAAACATGATATTCCGAGGGTATCAATCATAGGCTTCAAATAGTGTGCATAGCGTCCACCAATTTCCAAAACAGAAATGTAAGAATCATTCAACACCTCATACTTATTGATAAAATAAGGCATAAATATGCGCTCGCCTGCCCCTTCTATCAATATAGCGGCATCAGCAAAAAACAGGTCGTAGTGTGTTGTTCTAAGATACCTTGTTACAAAACGGGATGTCCGAGTGGGTACACCAAACACATTAGATAAATTGATTACTACGGATATGGGCAATCCTTCTACACTTCTTGTTCTTCTAAAGTATCTAAGATCAGCAAATTTGCATTCAAGCGCTATACTACTCGAATGAGTAGAAACAATCATCTGAGTACAATAGGCATTCTTGTTTTTTAACATTGGATTGTTTCTTAAAATGTCATAGGCATTTTTTATAAATACTTGCTGAACTTGAACATGCAAGTGTGCTTCAGGTTCTTCAATCAACACAAGATGAATAGGTTGTATCGCTTCAAGTTCTTCATCATCTGCTTTGCGTCTATCACCATTAATCCAAGAATCCCTAAAACTCATCAGCTTGAAAGACATAGAAATCAAATTCTGGTAACCCAAGCCATTAAATTGCTCCGGTAACTTGTATTTATTATCACCATCTGAAAAAATCGGATATTTTACAACCGTGCTATGGGATATAATATCACTTGTCTGTGTTTTAGCTTCAATTACAATGCCGGGATTATACTTTCCGGGATATCCGAACTTAGCCAACTCATCCATAGCGTTCTGAAAACGCTTTGAAATCTGTTTGTCAAACACTTCTTTGGCAGCTTGCATCTCATTTAGTGCCCGTATATCAGAAGCGGATGGCTTGCGTTCAGGATCTAACTGTTTGTCATAGTAATCTCTCAATTGTGCAGACAATAGGTTACTTTCGCTTTTAGAGTCATTATCATCTTCATTGGAATCTTCAAGCCAACGTTGCGCTGAAATAATGTCAATTCGGATCAGCTTCTTGAATGGATCAAAATCCAATGGAGAATTATTGTAAGGGGTCTCTTGTGGTGAGGCAACACTGTTTTCGGTAAGTTCAACTACTTTGGCCGGATCAAGAATATAAGCATTCATAATAAAATGAGTTTTCATTTTATTATGAAGATAGTCTGTTAAATTCAATGGCCATAATTTTGCTTTATCAGATCTTGTGCGTGCCAATTTATATGCTGATATATATTCTTGAAACAGTTTTTCTACATCCCTTGGTTCATATATCAATCGGATGCCAATTTTTCCACTGCGCCACGAAAGTGTGGGAATAATATCGGCCACATATCGTAATTCATCTTCACGAACATCGAGCCATACATCAATGAAAGGGCAGATGTCTTTCCAATCTTCAATATTAGGAATGATAGGATTTGACTCATCAACATATCTATCGCCTAAGTGCGCAATGGTTGCTAGGTTAGACAATGTGAAATCTTCTACAACAAGTTGACGTTTCTTTAAGAATTTCACAAGGGCAAACATTGCCGATGTTTTTCCACTATTATTTGCACCTACGAAAATAGTGGATTTAGGACTTAAATCGATCCTGCAACTTTTTAGTTTTCTAAAATTTTTAATTTCTACAAAAGCAATATTCATGCTGGTCTCCTATAATTTTTAAAATTTTAGAAATATTATACAACATTTTAAAAACAAAATCTATACACCTTATCTCTAAATTTGACG
>ENA-OXFN01000061-OXFN01000061.1-human-gut-metagenome-genome-assembly--contig:-NODE-61-length-64928-cov-49.8854_pt1 | contig 64928 bp, 49 predicted proteins | sample MGYA00249366_ERZ652265 | MGnify/ENA primary metagenome ERZ652265 (study PRJEB26925, sample SAMN05826980) | human gut metagenome | biome: ENVO:2100002; feature: ENVO:00000062; material: ENVO:00002003... | reverse complement strand
AATTCATATAGATTGTCAATAAACGACAAAAATGTAATCCGCCCTGTTTCTAAAGTGACTATATATTTTTTAATAATTATATATCACTTTCTTTCTATACTTTGTCTTACGATGTCATTGGTATTATATTGTAGAAAATCAAGCATTGTTCCCAAGCTCTTGTAAAGTACAATGTTCATTTCAATGAGCTTAAAAAGGCTTTGACCGAAAAAGCAAGAGCATCTGATGGCTGTTACGTTTCTGATATTCGGTTTATCGCAAGCAATGGCTTGATTAGTAAACTGAGCTAAGAGGGGAAACTGAACAACTGCATAAGAAAGTAAAATGGCAATATTTGATATATTGCACAAAAACAGTTTGACTTTTTTCACATACCTATCAAGCTATTTTACTTGACAATTTATGTAAAGAGATGTATCATATAAACACAAGTATATTAGCTCAACAAATCACTTATGGAGGCGTGGAAATGGCAATTAACATTTCAGCAACAAACACATTGTTATCTATTAATTTCTATAGTATTGCCAAATCCATTTCTATGATCAAATTGTTTTCTACTGAAACAAAGAAACACAAATCAGACAATAAGAACATATTTATAAAATTATACACCAAGTATTTGTACCAAAATGGAATGCAGAAATTGCAGATCAAAAGTCACTTTTGCTGTCATTTACAGTCTTGACATCATATTTTGATTTGTAGATATTCCTTGTTTTATCAGAGGACGTATGCACTTCATATTGTACATACGCCCTCTTTCTTATTTTATAGGAGGAAATATTATGGACGATTTCTCTAATAACATCTACGAAAGCGTTGTTGATTATCTGAACTCAAATGAAATTGGATACGATTATAATGCTGATGATCGTACATTCATTGTTAATCCATCTGCAAATCATTCTCCGATGACTGTTTTAGTCCATAAAGACGGATTTCAAGTATGTATCAAATCACCTGTCGAAATCGATATCAATGACAAAGAGATCATGTATGAACTGTTGAAGTTTATCAATATGGAAAACAAATTTATTCTAAAGGGAAAACTTGGATTTGACTTTGAAGCCAAAGAATTCAGTTTCAGCTGCTTTGAAACCTGCTACAAAAATGTTGCTGTATGCGAACAGATCAAATCGTCAATAGCATTTTCATTCGAGTTTTTTGCATCATTTGCAGGATCTATTGTGGATATTGCATCGGGCAAATGCACCGCACAAGAAGCCAGAATAAAATATTTGATAGATGTTTTCGACATTCCACTGTCAAATAATGCAGAGTCTGGCGATTACTCGTCCAAGGAGAAACAAGAAATATGAAAGAACATTTTACAGATTTTTATGATGCCTGGCAGTATGTAAGCTCTCACCCTGCAAACAGTATCGACCGCCAAGAGAAGGACTTTCATGATAACTGTTTTTTGAATGGCTGCCTTGATATTTCTGTTGTCAAGATAAATCCTGAAAGCAATGAAATAGAGATCACCGAAGGCAAAAAGCATCTCAATACCAAAACGCAGATATGGCTTGAATACGGAGAAGTATATAAGGATGAAAACACAAACAGGATTGGTTTTTGTCATGATACAGAGCTTGATTGCGGCGGCGACACATTTGAAGAAGCAATAATCAAGTTGGCAAATAATATGAAAAACAGCAAGCACTATCGTGATATGGAAACAAATGAAGAGAACAATATATGAAAGGAAGAACATTATGTCAGTATATATTACAGGTGATACACACGGATATTATCCGCAACTGATGGATAGGCTTGCAGGAAATAACTGTCATCTTACAAAAGATGATATTCTTCTTGTCACGGGAGATTTTGGCTTTGTATGGAACTATGCCGAAAATATAGCAGCATTCAAAAAGCTGGCTAACGAACCTTTTACAGTTGCCTTCATAGATGGAAATCACGAAGAGTTTCCGCTGATAAACAGTTTTCCCGTTTCCGAATGGAACGGAGGAAATGTACATAGGATCGGAACATCCGAGAATATTATTCATCTTATGCGTGGTCAGTGCTTCAATATTGAAGGTATGTCTTTTTTCACTATGGGCGGAGCATATTCTACCGATAAAGATACACGTCCCCGTACAGAGGGTGTTGATTGGTTTCCCGAGGAGCTTCCTAACAATGATGAATACAGAACTGCTTCTGCAACTCTTGAGCAGCATAACTATACATTTGACTATATATTAACTCATACCGTTCCCGATGCGGCACTGTATTCATTAGGGTTCGGACCTGATTATCATGATGCAGAGTTGACAGGATTCTTGCAATGGGTATATACTCATTCAGAATTCAAAAAATGGTTTGCTGGACATTTCCACGATGACAGAGAGCTTCTGAACGGAAATCTCAGAATACTTTACAATGATGTAATCAAGCTTAACTGATATTATAATGAGGGGTGGCTATGAGCAGATTTATTTTTGCTTCTATGGGCGTAAGAAATGATATTATCCGTGAGAAACTGAGCAGCAAGCTTGACACGTCAAAACATGTACTTATCATACCTTGTGCGGCATCAAATGAGGAGCTTACAGCAAAAGCCGAAAAAGAGGCTTTTTGTAAGCTGGAATTTGACCGAAACAAAATATATGCTTTTGATATAACAAAGCCAAATAAGTATTTCGGCATCCGTTTTGATTACATATATATTCCGGGCGGTAATCAATATAAGTTGCTATCGGAAATAAGAGAGCATGAAATTGATAAGAAGATCATTATGCCATGTCTTGAAAAAGGAGCTGCATATATTGGCATATCCGCAGGTGCATATGCTGCAACCGAGAATATGCATTACTGCTTGCTGTTCGAGCCAAACGATAAGTATCATCTTGATGATTATTCCGCTCTTGGGCTTGTCGAATTTAATATCATCTGCCATTACAACAATTATGGAAATGAAATATACGATCGGGTAAAAGAAAGATCCGATAGCAAAGAAGTCATAACTATTGAAGATGATATGATATTTGAGTGCTGAATAAAACAAGCTCTGCACTAATAAAATCACAAAGGAATGATAAACATGAACAAACAGAAGCTGATACCCGTGCTTGCGGTTCTTCTGCTCGCCGCCTGTGCAAATTCGGATAATAACACAGATCAGTCACAGGTTATGGAAACACCTGCTGCCCAAGTCGATTCGCCAGGCACTGCAAACGATGCGGACGGAGCCGCCGAAACGATGCCTATTACGATCGCCGTCAATGAAAATGCAAGTCTTGAAGAACAAATTGCTGATACGCTGTATTTTTTGGCATCAACAGAAGGCAATGAACTTTATAATGGGTATTATTCATCAATAAATCTTATGGATGTTAATTTTGACGATATTCCCGAAATCGTGCTTTACGACAGTGCAGGTTCAGCGGCTGACTTTGTTTATTTTTACGATCTTAACGGACTGAACATAGGGAGCTTTGGAATACCATCAATGAATATAGACTATAACTGCGTCGAAAATAACGGCAAAGAGCTTTTTATGATATCCGCAAAAAGTCTGAATTATCATCCTCAGAATGGTGAAGAAGGACCTACGGAATATCATTTTATCAGTGTTATGGATTTTGATAACGGAGAAGAACACCATTACAGTTCAACAATCATTTATGAAAATGATACACTTGAAAATGTTCTTTCGGCAACAGTTCGTACTGATGATGTTGAAATTGAAGACACGGCTACAGCTGACGAAATTGAAATGTATTACAAAAAAATTATGTCAGATTACACCATTGTTGGTTCAGTTGAATCTATACCGCTGAATATTTCTGATACAGACTTCACTTCAAGGGGAGCAATTCTTGAGAAAATCACAGAAGAGGTTCGGAAATTTGAGATAATGGGATAGGAGTTTTTCGATTTAGGATAAAAATCGACTATAATCAGACAAAAAATAAAAAAGGTAAAAGAAACACCTTATAATCAGTCTATCAATCATCAAATGGATTAGTGGGTAAAAAGCATATTCAAAAAACAAAAGTAGAAAGTACCCGTCAAGTCATCCTCCGACATACTGTGAATTCAGTATAGAACCCATTGCTTACCGAGCTTTATTGCCTTATTCTGTTCTATTTCCAGACCTTCAGGCAACCAACGAAGCTGCCACTCGGATAATTTCATAGTCTCATATTCATTTCTCGACCATCGGTATTTTCCATTTTCAAGGCGTTTGGATAACAGAAGAAATCCGTACCTCCCATAGAAGTACTTTCAGCTTGCGTGGATTCCTTCCACAGTACAGAAACAATGCTTTGCTGTACGGATCAAGATAAAGCTTTCCCTGAACAGGCCGTCTATACCTTTTCGCATATTGGTATAGACGGTAACGATGTAGATCGTTTTCTTTACGATGATACTGTTAAGCATTGCTCATTCCCTGATGACAGCAGTCATCATACTTTCGCTTATGCCTTTGGGTATATCTGCGGTCACATCATCGATACTGATACTGACACAGGCATTTCTCTCGGAAATTGTCATTACGGATCTGTTCGCATATTTTCTTTCGTACTTTTCTCAAGTGGTAGTAATATGTTTTGTATTGATATCATTTTCCTTACACCACTCGGATACTGTCAATCCGCTTTCTCTGCACTGACGAATTTTATCTGCCCATTCTGTTTCGATGATCTGCTTTTTTACTAATGCCTATCTTGTCCATTTTGCCCTCCTGCTAATTTACTCCTTTAGTCCTTTTTAGTGCCTTACTTACTCCATCAGAGTTCATTAGATACTTTTAGATACTTGAGGTTATTTTAGCATTTGCGTTAAGTATGGTAAAGTCGAGGTAGGTGACTGGTACCTGCAATCCAAAATTTTAGAGTGCAGCAAACTCGCTTACAAAAATTTCTCATATTGACTTTTATTAAAAATGGAGCTAGAACAATTACCCAACTCCGTTTTTTAGCAGGATTTTACCTTTTTTTACTTTCACCGAACGTTGGCTCGACTATTATTCATGCTACTTTATTAGATGCTGTTAATGTAGTTTGTATAACAATACGCATAATTATCATCAAAAGCTAGGTTATGTAGCAGTTTAAATCTAATTATTTCTTCCAAATGAACTGCTTTGTAATTACATGAATGATTAATATATCCCATGTCATATGCTCTACATCCTCCCTGACATAATGGAAGACATACGCATGTAAGACATCTTTCATTAAGGTAATCATTTACCCATTTATAGTATTCTCTATTATATGATATACCATCTGTAACACTTCCAACTGATGTACCCTTAGAATTCATAGCCATAGTACATTTATAGAGTTCACCTTTTGGTGAAATTACAAAGCTATTATTATGACACGCATAACATCTTCCACCCTTGCAATTTAGACTAAAAATATCTCCATTTGTCTCATTGCAACAATCAAATACACATTTAAGAGCATCAAACATAGAATATTGACTTTTATCATCTATCGGCATATTCTTACATTCTGCTTCAAAATCGCCAAAAATTGGAGATGGTGTAATTATAAGATCCTTGTTAATATAATAAGTTTCAAAACTAGTTATCAATTCTCTGCATACTCTTTTGATCGCACTTATGTCACTTGGATAATAATTTACTCTAACATTAACTTTGATTCCGTTCACTAAAACTTTTCTAATATTGTTAATTATTGTAGAATAATTAATTTTCGAATTACTATATTTTTTTATTGAATTATACCTTTCATAAGTATCATCAATAGTAATTTGAATATATGATATATTCCATCGTTTTATCATTTTTTCTACAATGTTTTCGTTTATGAGTGATCCATTCGATGTCATCGATACATTTATATCTGTGTTTGGCATATGTTTTTTTATATAATCTGAAATAATATCTATTGCATTAGTATTAAGTAACGGCTCTCCGCCAAACCAATGCAAATGTAGTTTTTTTGCCGAATACTTTTTTTCTATGAACATTGCCGTATTTAATGCTGTTGTATCATTCATGGTTGATGATTCTGTTATGTTTTCATAACAATAATCGCATCTAGCATTACATCCTGTTGTCGTTAAAATTCTTATATATGCAGAATCTTCCGTATATATTCTTTTTATTCTACTATAATTAACTATTGATGTTTCATCAAAATCATCATTATGAATAAAGCCTAAATTTCGCAAATCATAAATGAAATTAGGAGTTTGTGTCATATCATCGTGCAAAAAATCATCATAAATTTCTTTTTCGTAATTACTTAAAATAGCTAATGACCCTTTTAAAGTATTAAAAAAGCACCATTGCTCATCATTTATTTTAAATATATAGTTAAACTTTGATTTATACATATACTAACACCTTCTTTAGTTTGCTTTTGAAGTAATTTTGTGCAGCAATAAAAGAACAACAAATCACCCCTAACAAAAAAGCTGGGATGCAAAACACATCCCAGGAAAACATTTGATAAAATAATAAAACAATTAATTTCCAATACCGCAAGATGCACCATCTGTTTCACAAGATAAAACTTCAGCCACTTCACATGCCTCGTTTTTCTCCTGAGTGCCAACTGTTACAACTATCACTTATTTCACCTCCTAATTATTTATATGTATAATTATAACATACTCTTTGACAAATGTCAATATTCTTTTTTTACTTTCCCCAAAATCTTTCATAACATTCGAATTGACATTTCTCCAAGAATTCAAAATACATCTGAAGTTCAACTGCTTCGTCGAAAAGTGGACTTTGTCATGGTTTCAGGGTTCACGCAGACTATCAAAAGACTATGAGATAAAAGTTGTTCACGCTAATACAATGTGTATTATTTTGCATATCCATACACTGTTGCACAAGCTTTGACATCATGTGGATAATTTGTAATATTTTTATCAAATGATAAAAACAGCTTGATTTACAACCACTTTTGTGGTATAATACAAACAATTAATGAAATTAACGCTTCAATGAAAGCTTTGGATTTCTTATCTTAAATATATGTTAAATTAAAAAAAGTTATATTTTGGAGGATGAGATTATGACAAATGGTGTTGAAATTTTAGAGAAAATAATCAATGAGAATGTAGGCTACTCTAATTGTTCTTGGGAAGACGATAATGGTGCTTATCATGATAGTGGTTGGAATGAGTCGTGGCCTGATGGATATCATGGTGATGATTGATTTATGTGATGCGTTTGCCAGTCTTTGAATGTTTGAGAACTTCTGCTAAATAAATGAAGAAAGGGAAGGTTGCAATTGTTTTGCAACCTTTTTATTTAAGATGAATAACAATATAAGAATTTCGCCAATAATCAAGTTAACTGAAAAGTGTAACTATAGTTGTGCCTTTTGTAGATATGCTAATCATAGACAGAATGATGACGGCATGCCTGTTGATATGGTGTTGAGAATAATAAGCCAATGTGTTGAATATAATGGCAACAATAGAGTCCAAAAACAGAGAATAATATTTCACGGTGGAGAACCTCTGTTGTACAAGAAAAGTGACCTTAATAAAATTCTTGAGTTTGTAAAGGTGTATCACAATAGTGCTAATTTTATAATCACCATCCAAACTAATGGCTCATTAATTGATGATGAGTGGTGTTCAATATTTAAAGAAAATAATATTGGAATAGGATTAAGCTTTGATGGTCCTACAGGGTTAAATAGCCATATAGGAAACTCTGAGCATGAATCTTATCATAATCTTATCAGAGCAAAGAGTTTGCTTGAAAAATATGACATTAAATATGGAATCTTGAGTGTGATTACTTCGGCTCATATTAATAAAGCTAGAGAGTTGTTTAATTTTTATGTGCAAAACAGGATAAGAAACGTTGGATTATGTTATTGTTACAACCCTGTAGACAATATGAATGTTGATCCGAGAGAACTAGGTGAATTTCTCTGCGAATTTTACGATTTATATTTTTCATCGCCAATTAGACTAAATGTTCGTGAGTTTGAGGATATAACTAGAAATATACTTTATAAAAATCCGCATAACTGTGTATCAAATTGTAGGAGAAATTGTGGTCTTTTCCTAACTTTTCTTCCTAATGGAGATGTAGCATTCTGTGATGATTATGATTTGAATAGGACAGATGTTGTTGGAAATATAAGATATCAAAGTATTTCAGATATTGTTAGTTCTGATTTGTATAATCACTTTAAAAAGAAGGCTATTGACGATTATCATAAAATATGTGGAGAATGTGAAATTAAGAATGTATGCAAGGGTGGTTGTCCTAGAAATGATCAAAATAATATAACAAATTATTTTTGCGATACATATAAAATAATATATGAATATATCACTAAAAACATATCTTTATTTTTAAAAGATTAATTGGAATACAATTGAGTGACAACTATTATATGGGCGTGAAATTTCGTTAACTAGAGTTGTTAAATTAACAAATTTACTATAAGATATTATGTTGTTTCGGATATTCATGGCTCATATACTGAACTAGAATATGAAATAAAGAAAAAATGATTTTTTGATGATATTGGGAGACTCATGAACACATAAATTTTTGCTAAAAATGTTTTATACTAGGATCTTCAATCGTTATTTAGACAAATCCGACCACTTTAATAAAAATTCGATACTATTTTCGAAACTGAATATATCGTAATATTTTTAACCAACGTAAAATCGCCATTTTCTTGTAAGCTCCTCTTGTTGTGTTGGGATTTCCTGCACACAAAGCCTTTACCTCCGCATAATCAAGAGCGGTTTCGTCCATATCAGCACAGGTTCTTTCCGGGGTTTTGCTTGTCATTACCTGTGAAATGAATTTCTGCTTATTCTCAAGGATCTGGAACAAATAGCTGTCAAAGGATTTATTTGTGACGTAACGATAGATATCCACTTCGTGATTTTCGTTGCCTTGACGCTCAATTCGACCATCTCTCTGCTGCATATCAGAGGGACATTTCATACGGAACATTTCAAGAAAACCAACCGAACAAGCCGTAATATATTGAAAAAGCAATAAATCCGATATTTTACGTTTATTTGACACTAAAAGCAAGCTCTACGTTTTATTCTAAATCCATAGTGCTTGCTTTAGTTTATTCAAAGAGCTTTTTATGTCTTCTTTATATGTTATACACAACCATATGAACGGTTGACTTAATTGCCAAAATGGTGTAATATATTTACAGACAAAATGTATTCTATGGCGGTGATATAATGAGAATTGCGATTTGCGATGATGAAAAAGCTTTTCTAAGAAAATTCCGAAGGGAAATATCCGAAATATTGAACGATTCAGATTATGAGCTTACAGAATTCAACTCCGGTGAAGCTCTTTTGGAAACGCATAAAGAGCAAAAATACGACATCATCATTCTTGATATTGAAATGACCGGAATTAATGGATTGGATACTGCTCGTGAAATTCGCAAATCTGACCGCAGCGCAGTAATTGCCTTTCTTACAAGCTATGAAAGCTTTGCAGTTCAAGGATATGAGGTCAAAGCAGAGCGATACATATTAAAACAGCAGCCTTCCAATATTTACAAGGAGCAGTTGGAATCGCTGTTTAACGAATACAGGCTAAAGCACAAAATGTTTGTGTATAATAACGTAAATAAGGCATTCTCGGCACGATTATCTAATATTCAGTATTTTGAAGTATATGTAAGAACGATAATCGTTCATGTTTTTGATGGTGATAATAAATCTTTTGATTTTTACGGAAAGCTTTCCGAACTTGAAGGAGCATATGCAGCAGATGGTTTTGTCAGAGTTGGAAAAAGCTATTTAGTTAATATATCCAACATAAAACATATAGATAAAGACGGCTTGTATATGATGAACGGTGATTATATATCAATGGGACGTTCGGTCAGAGCAAAAGTAATTGAAGCATATATGGACTATCTTTCAGGAAGGTGATAATTGTGGGAGATATCTCCGCTCAAATTGTTGAACTGCTTAATATAATGGCTGAAATCGGTATTATTTTTACATATTTCTCAAAAGTCCTTACAAAAAAATATGATTCCAAAGCGATATATGCGGCAGCATATTTTCTGTCAGTCCTTTCCCTGTTTACGGTAGTATCAGCCACAACTGCGCCATTGGCACTAATGACAGCAACAATATGTATTCTTCTGATATTAAGCATAACGATTTATTCTGAAAGGCTTATTATCAAGCTGTTTTATGTGTTTATCTATGTTTTGATAATTTTTATTGCCGATCCTATTCTTATGGGTATAATATATTTGCTGCGGTTAGGCAGTCCGAACGAAGCACTTGAAGCAGGTACTGAACGTATAGTGGGAATGGTAGGTACAAAATTCCTGTATTTTTGGATGGTACTGATAGTAAGCAGGGTTTTAATGAAAAAGGTTAAGGAGATTCCTCTTTTTCATTGGATTTCAATTATTTTAATGCCTATAATCAGTATTGTGGTGCTGTATTCGATTTTTATTTCCATAGCAGTAGCAAATAATAATTACAGTATGGTTATATACCTTATATCAATAGCCGGAATGGTATATATAAATGTAGCAATGTTTAATTTTTTTGAAAGCTACTCAAAGCAAATGAAGCTTGCTTTTATGGAAACTGTAGCAGAACGGGAAACTGAAAATTACAGAAGTTTAAGGCTGTCGTATAAAGAGATGCAGAAGTTGAAGCACGATTTTCAGAACGAACTTGCTGTATTAAAGGATATGATTGTAACCGGGCACTATAAAAGTGCGGATGAACATATATCTGAAATATCCGACTTCATTAATAAGTCAGCTGCTATTTGTTATACGGGAAATGAAGCGGTTGATTCACTGATTAACATAAAAATTAAACAGGCAGAGGCATATGACATCAAAATTGCAACAAAAGTGCATCTATTTACAGATATGAATTATAACTCTATGGATTTATGCAGAATTATCGGCAACGCACTTGATAATGCCATTGAAGCCTGCTGTAAGATGAAAAATCAAGATAGATTTATTTATATATCTTTTAAAGAAGTGAATGATAATGTATTGCTTGAGATTTCCAATTCGTCTTGTGAAGCCGATACGGAATGGCTTGTCAGTACAAAGTCGGATAGGGGTATCCACGGATATGGGGTTGAAAGTATTTATTCATCAGCCGAACGAATAGGAGGTAACGTTGGTTTTAAATACAGCAATGAAATTTTTACAATGAGATTATTGTATGACTTGGATAAAATCAGAAAACAATAAAAATATGTCAGTTCACGACAAAAGGTCGGCATTTCACGACAAACCTATTTAAAAAGCAACATAATTTGTGCTATACTCTTGGATGAGGTGATGGGCGTATGCTCAAAAAAATATCCAAGAATATGGCACATTTTTTTGTGGTTCAGAATGCTGCAAAGCCGGAATATGAAGAAGTGTATGCTTATGGTGCGGAAATTTTGCTGTCAACTATAATCAACGGGTGTATAGCTGCCACTATTGCAATACTGACCAAAACGATTATTCCATCAATTATTTTTCTGACAGTATTTATTATAATGAGAAGAACGGCGGGAGGTTATCACGCTGATACCCATATGGGGTGTATGGGTATACTTATCATCGTTCACACAGCCTTTGTTATTCTGATAAAAAATATATCAGCGGAAGTATCGGTTATATTTTCAATCGGCTCTGTCATTCTTGCTCCGTTATCGGTATATATTTTCGCACCGGCAGAACACCCGAACAAGCCGCTTAAAGACTCCGAACGTAAGACATTGCGAAAAAAGGCAGTAACATATGTAACGGTTATTTCTGTAATAAACATAACCCTTATTCTGCTTAGACACGTTGATGTATCGGTATACATTTCAAGCGGACTGTATGTTTCGGCGATAGCAATGCTTTTGGAAATAATTGTTCATCGAGGAGTAAAACGCATTGAAAAAGGATAGAAAATTATTCAGGGCAACATTAACTGCAATTATTATGGTTTTGATAAAAGGGGTATTGTCATTGGCAAGCCATAGTGTATGTGCAATTGCATTTTACCAACCTTCAGAGCCTGATAATATATATTTTTTATTGGAAGGAGGTTTGCTTAATGAAAAGGTTCAATAAACTTTTCAAACTCGGCATATCCCTTGCAGCTGCTTTATCGGCAATTGCAGCTATGGGTATTTCCGTAAATGCTTGTCATCTTTGGTTTGCTCAGCCAAAGGTTCCTCAGGGACTTGAGGAGTTCAGATCAGAAAAAATAAGTAAGTAAAATAATCCATGTCATAAAGTGTAATACTTACACTTTATGACACAAGTTAGGAGGACGAATATGAGAAAAATAATTCAAAAGGGGTTAAAGGAAACCATTTCAGCAGTGCTTGCGGCATCAATGTCGCTGTCATTATTTACAACTATGCCCGTTTCGGCTGAAATAGGCAAAACAACATATAATTACGACGGATATTCTGTCGAGTATAACGTAACCAACGAGTGGGACGGTGCGCAGACCGTTGAGATTACTGTTTCCAACACAGGTGATGAACCTATACTTAATTGGGCATTGAAATACGATATAGACGGCGAAATCAGCAATCTTTGGAACGCAAGTGTTTACGAGCAGAATGCTGACGAATATGTAATCAAAAATGCCGGCTGGAACTTTGAAATTGCTCCGAACCAAAGTGTTACATACGGCTACACTTTAAACGGCAATGACCTTGCTTTGCCAGACAGCTTTGAAATATACTCAAAAAGAGTTGACAAAACCGAGGGATATGATGTACAATATAATATAACAAAGTCCTGGGATACAGGTGTTGAGGGAAATATTGTTATTACCAATAACTCCGATGCACCTATCGAAGCTTGGACTTTGTCCTTTGACAGCAATTTTACTATCAACAATCTTTGGGACGGACGTGTGCTTGAAAATAACGGAACGTCCTATAAAATTGCCGCAGAGATGTGGACTAACCCTGTTCAGCCGAATGGTTCTATGACAATAGGCTTTGTCGGCTCAAAGGCTGCTGATGTTGAAGCTTTGCTCAGCAATTTCAGACTTACCGAGGTTATTATCGGTGAGGGTATGCCTGTTACTCCCATCGACCCGCCTGAAGAAAAGATAGAAATTACCGCAAATGCAGAATACAACGAGGAAACCGATAATGTAACCGTATCGTGGATTACAAATAATCCTGACGGCACATTTGATATTCTTATGTCTGCTGACGGTAAGAATTTCACATCTGTCGGTACGGTTGAAAACGCTTCCGAATTTGTGTATACTCCTGCAACAGACTTTGACGCTTATCATTTCAAGGTCGTTCAGACTGTCGGCGAACAGACAGCAGAGAGCAATGTTGTTTCTGTTGTAAAATCCGCTGAGGATATAGCTATTTCAGCAGAAGCAGTATATGATGAGGAAAGCGGCAGCATAACCGTAAAGTGGACAACAAACAAGCCAAACGGCACATTTGATGTACTTATGTCCTCTGACGGTGAAAGTTTCACTTCTGTCGGTACAGTAGAAAATGCTGCCGAGTTTGTTTATACTCCCGATGAATTTGATACTCTGTATTTCAAGGTCAAGCAGACAGCAGGTGCAAAAACTGCCGAGAGCAACGTTGTTTCTGTTGTTTACACTGTTGATTGGTCTGATAAAACCGACACGGACAATGACGGTCTTCCGGACGTATATGAGAAGCATTATTTTGAAACCGATCCCGAAAATGCCGATACAGACGGAGATGGTCTGCCTGACGGATATGAGGTGTACTATCTCGGAACTGACCCTAAAAAGGCTGATTCTGATGATAACGGAGTATCCGACAGCGATGAAGATTTTGACAATGACGGTCTGAATAATCTTCGTGAATACGAGCTTGGTACAGACCCTAACAATGCAGACAGCGATTCGGACGGTCTTTCCGATTCAGATGAAGTAAACACATACAACACAGACCCACTGAAATATGACACCGATGCTGACGGCATTTCAGACGGTGACGAAATTGCTCTGGGACTTGACCCTAACAGCGCATCTACAGATGGCGTTCCCGATTCGGAGCGTACTTTTGTACAGCATATTGGGGCTGATTCCGAAAACCTTGCGGCTGTAAACACAGATGAAAACCCATTCAAGGTATCTATTGATATTACTGCGGCAGGCGTTGCGGCTAACAACCTTGTATCACACGAAAGCGGTTATTCCAATGCTATCAGGAACGATGCTATCCTTGGCATTACTCCCGAATTTATTTATACCGATGGATTAAAGGTAGAAGATGTTGTTATCAATTTCGATGTCAGCGAAAGTGCCGTTGCAAATACAAACGGCAAATACACATCTCTCTCCGATGAATTTGTTGGAATAAAGCGTCTTAATGTTTTCAAATTCTTTGAAGACACAAATATGCTCCTGCCTATCGAAACCTTCCACGATGTTGAGAACAACAGGGTTTATACCCACGTTGACGAGCTTGGCACCTACTGCCTTATGGATATGGAGGTATGGCTGGAAGGTCTTGACATTGCTCCCGAAGAAGCAGACGCAAATGCAGCTAATGAAGCAGTTCCTATGCTCTTTAGTGCAATGACATATTCTGAAGAAGCTGAAAATACCGAGAATGTCGAGAACACTGAGGAAGACCAAAAGTACCTTGATGTTGTTCTTATTGCATATCCCAATAAGTCTTTATTAGACGAAACAAAATCGGAGCTTAAAACTACTTGTAAGAGTATTTTTGAACAAGCCGAAATAGATAATATTGATGCAAGGATTTTCTTTGTTTCATTCTTGGGCAATTCAATAGAAACTCCCGATGGCAACATATATGTTTCCAACTATGAGGAAGCAGAAGAAATTATCAATCGTCATATGGGAATAACATCTGCTCTCAGCGAAAATTCATACGCATTATATAAGGCGTTAAATTATTCTGCAAATAACTGTGTACCCCAGTTTAGGGAAAACAGCGACAGATTTTGCTTTGTGATTGATGTTTGCGGTTATCCCCGTGTAGATTCCGGCATTGGTGCAATTGCGAAATTTAATGAAAATAATGTCAGATTAAGTTTTTCCTATAACGCAAATAATATCAATACTCTGAACTATACGATGCTTTCTTCCGGTGCGTGTGAAGCAGCTGTCATCGGCGGCGGAAGATATAATTTCGAAGATTTTATTATCAGAGAAATTTTCGGTGAACACGAAAATGAATATCCTATCATTTCGGCAGTCGGTTGGAAGAGAATAAATCTCGATGAACCTATAACTAAGGAATGCAGGGATTTTTCATTTGTTGTTAAAACCAATCCTTCGCTTCGATATGATATTATCAAAAACAACAAATTAGCCGATACAGACGGTGACGAACTTTATGACTTTGAAGAAATAATGTTCGAAACCGAAGAAGACATCGACCTTATAACCTTTGATGCTTCGGACAATGTTATTTTACCGAATTTTGAGGACTGCACAGGTGCTTTGCCTTGGAACAGACGCATCTTCTATGTTGAAGAAGGTCTGCGAAGATATGCTGACGTTGCCAAATTCCAGGATTTGTATAAGCTTAGGATTTTGCCTATCAAGTCGGATCCTACCAACAAAGACAGCGATGGCGATGATATTGAAGACGAAGAAGAAACCTTCATTGGTACAAGCTGCTTATCAACTGACACTGACAGAGATGGTCTGGACGATTGTACCGAGTACATAAATTGGTATGACCCACTCGACCCTAACCCCGATGGTGATATTTATAACGATTATGAGGAGTTTATAAATGGTACAAATCCTTATGCGTTAGATTTCACAGCGGAAGCTTGGGCTGCTGAGTTTTTAAAGGGTATTGTAGAAGGCGACTTCATTGAAGATCCTTCCATCCCAGCGTTGGCAGGTCAAATTGCCGGAGGAATTGCTCCCGGTGTGGGAACAATAGCCGATGTACGTGATACTATTGCTAATGCATCACGTGGTGACTGGGCTATGGCAGGAATGAGTGCGATGGGCATTGTTCCTATCGGCGGTGATGCTCTAAAAACCGCAGCAAATATAACTCAATTTATTGCCAAAAAAGGTGACGATGCCAGCCAAATTGCTGAATTAATTATCACTTTCTCAAAACGCTCTTCTACTACTTTTTCCCGAACAAGAGCAAGTGTATCTTTTGAGGATTTGACAAAAATCGTTCCGGCTTCATCTATTGATGAGTTAATTGAAGCGTTTGGAAAGAGCAATAAGAAAATATCGCGTGAGTTTTATCTTCAAGTAGCTGAAATTGCTAAAAAGGAAGGCAAAAAGATTCCGACAATATTGGATGACTTTCCAGAGGCAACCGTAAAAATTGTTGATGAAGATTTATGGAATATGGGATGGGTTTTAAGAGGTGATGAGATTGATAAGTTACTTAAGAATAATCTCGGACATAATTATCCCACATACGATCACATTGACGAAGCCTCTGGATTAGCTACAAGCGTAAAAAGTATTGACCCTATGTGCAAAACATATAAGGATACATATGAGCAGGCTAAAGGATTCGAAAGACGATTAGAAAGATGCAGAGATCAGCTGTTAGCGGGTAAATCTGAGGTAGTCCGTAAGGATGAATTAGGAAACATAATTTCAAAAACTGAAGTTAAGAAAAGAGCTTTGCATTTAGTGTTTCCCGATGTTCCTTTAACTGCTGACCAAAATCAAGTTTTAAGAGATTTCATAACCAAGAATAAGGACAAAATTGATATATTAATCACGGTTGTAAAAACATAATTTTATAAGCACAGCATTCAGGATTACGGGAACTTGCTTTTATATGCAAAGTAAGGCAGATATTTTCATTGATAATTTGCCCCTTGATTTAGGGAATCTAGGGGCAAATTGATGATTATGCTATTTAACTTATGAAAGTATATAAAAGTATGAACAAGAAATTTACATAAATAATCATAGGAGTATTTCAATGATATTTAATAAGAAATTTAAACTACAAAGCTATTTTGATAATCGCATACCGTTATGCATATACAGAAGAAATAATGTAATATATTTTCAAACGCAGATTGAGGTCGCAAGAGCTGACGGACTTCGACGCAAAACTTACACTGAAGAAAAATGCAAAATTGATGAACACAATATCAAGGAAGTCGGAACACTTGCGGACAAGCTTCTGAAAAGTTTTGAGGACATAGGCGATTTGTCAATTGCCGAGTTTAAAGAGTTGGTTGGCATGGACATTGAACAGTATGAAAGTATTCCCAAAGATAGAGATGCATTTCTGAAATTCTATGATGCTAAGGATACTAAAGATTTGGATCGGTATTATGATTCCTGTTCCCTTTATTATAATATTTTCAGAAAAAAGTACTCATTTAATATATGGTGGCATAAAAAGGGATGTCAATACCCTATAAGCTGTGATTCATCCCAAGGTGAAAAGGGCATACTTACCTTTGACACACCTCTTGAATTTACCGATCACTCCGACCCCGAAAAGCTTGGCAAAATTATAATTGAGGCTCTTGACCGTAGCAGAAAAATCAGCGATAAGGTCGCAGGCAATCCATATCCCGAAAAAACTATCGAGCTTTTAAGCGGTACAACGATGATTGTGTCTGCTCCCCGTGACAATCATTTTTCTGACTGTGAAGATTACGGTGTTGGTGAGCTTCATCAGGCTTATTTGTATTTTCCCAAAGAGGGTGCAGACTCATCTGCGGAATTTTACCTTGGCATTGCCGCTGAGCTTGACTGCGATATGAGCGAGGACAACATTCGTAACGCTTGGGAAAAACTTCACGGTAAGGCAGAACTTTTCGAGGTAAAACAGGCAGAACACGGCGTTTGGAGGCTTCGTGCCGAAATGAGGAACAATAGCGTTCACCGAATTTCTTATCTATTGCAGATAGATGAAAGTGAATTGCTTGACTGCACAATGGAGCTTCACAAGCCAAACACACGCAAAAAGCTTGATGAGAAGCTTACAGCGATGTTTGAGGAATTTGCACGTCAGTGCAAGTTTAAAGATTAATCAATTTGTTGAAAAAGATATAATCTTCAACACAACTTGATTTGATTGGAAATATTTTGTATAATGGTATTGAGGGTGGTATATCTTCTGCCCTCAATATCATAATTTGTAGGAGGAGATTTATTATGGGTATTTTAGATAGTTTGTTTTCAAACCAAAAGCCAACCCTACTTCAGGATATTATGACATCAAAGGATTGGGTTGCTAAGGCTCTTAATTCATCAAACTATAAAGCTGATTTTTCTATCAACAGTTTGAAGGAAATTGATCGCTTTTTTGATGAGCAGAATACGCCTGACGGTATAATAAACCGAAATCGAGGTCAAATACTCTTTGCTCTCGGTGCATACATTGGTGAGGTAATCATTTCTGCCTATGGCGGAGAATGGCTTACAGATGATAACGATCCTCATGGAGAGGTTAATATTGCTGTCAAGTTCAAAAACGGCAGCATTATTTTTCCTGTTCAGCGTGCTATGAAACGCTATCAAAACGGAAAAGAAGACAGTATTTATGACTATGGATATGTTTTGGGCGAGAAAAATAGTAAAGCATAAGTCCGTTGCGAAAATTGACAATGTAAGTCGTATTCATAACGGTAGTGCATTAGCTGCCATTACAAGAGTAGTGAAAACCACCCTATGAATCTATCAGACAATAGGCTTGTATGATAGAAATCAGCACAACAAAATCTTTGAACAGCACCGCAGGATTTTCTTGCGGTGCTGTTCTGCATTATTCAACCCCACTACCCACAAAACCTCCCCATCAACTCATCCGAAAACTCCTTAAGCATATCCCTTTCCCTCTCGCAATAATGAGAAAACCTTTCAATATCCTCACTTTTCACAGTTTTCGGCAGAGAGTTTTTCGTTTCAAGCACAACCGCACGAACCTCTCCATATTCCTTATCATATAACGCCAATGCTTCATCTGAACGAAGCAGCTTTTTCCGATAAGTCCTGCAAGCTCCGGTAAACGCAAGATAGGTCTTTTCAATGGGATTTTGCAGTAATTTCCTGCGGCTGTTTGAGTTTACCTTGTTATGATATTTCTTTTTGCACTCCGAACGATTGCAAGTATAGGCAGAACTGCTTGACTTTACCACCATAAGATTATCGCAGACAGCACAGCGGCTCACCGAAAAGCCGTACATAATAAGAATATCCGCATACATTTCAAGGAAAGTAAACAAACCATTCTGATTATTCATACCGCACAAATACATAGTTTTCCTGTCACCGTCAGCACCGACAGCCTTTAACACCGATGTGTTGTAAAGGCTGTCGGTGTTGTTGTTTATGGCGGTGAAATAGTCAAAATATTTTTTGCTGCGAATTTCGGAAAGTATAGCAATATGCTTCTCAGTGTCAGCCTTAAATTGGCTGATACGCTTTTCGGCTTCTTTAAGCAAAAATCCTCTGCCCTTTAAAAGATTTTTCGGGTCATTGTATTTTCTTCTCTCGCAAATACATCTGCCGTAAGTGTTCATAACAATAAGATTGAGAAACATATTAACGTGATTGCCGTACTCATAATTATTCGCAATGCTTTCAAGCACAACACTGTAATTTTCAGCACAGTAAACCTCAATGTTGCTTGCACGTTCATAATCATCAAGAAAAGAGTCTGTTTCACGGCTGAAACGGATAAGCTTGTTTATGTTCTTGATGACTGATCCGATTTCATTTGTATGCAGTATAAGGCTGCCCGTCTGCCTTTCGGGAAATCCGCTTTCTGCCCATAAAATCAAATCCACAGAACTGCCGATGATAAATGTTTCCGTTTTGACTTTCATATCAATCATCACGCCGACAGATATATCCGCATTATCGTTATCATACATTTTTCTGATAGTGTTTGACATTATCTCACCTCAAAATATTTGTATTGCTCGCATAGAAAATCGTCTGAATACAATATATCATCAAAATGTCGAAAAGTCAAGTAAATACAGTATGATACCGCTTTGTATCAAATCGCTCGCATTAGATGTACACGCTGCTCTCTATTCATTTATGCATTGCATTTCCCCACTTTTGAAAAACTTTGTGATAGAATGGAATCATCGCAAGGGACAGCTTGCGAAATAAAATGAAAGGACGTGAGAATATGAACGGAAATGAATTTCCGATGATGCTCACAGCAAATGATTTACAAGCAATGGGATTCCGCAGAGCTATGGTTTACAAAATCCTTAACTCCGCCGATGTGCCTGTTGTGAAAATCGGGAGCAGAAAATTTATTCAGCGTGATAAGTTCTTTAAGTGGCTGGACAGTAAGGAGGTACAGACTGATGCTGAAACACAACGACATTAACATTGTTGGCATTGACCACGGATTCGGTAATCTGAAAACAGCAAACATTGTTGTTCCGTCAGGAGTAAAGGTGTATGACCTTGAACCGCCCTTGAGCAGCGGACTCATCACCTTTGACGGAAAGTATATCGCTGTCGGCGGCAATCACAAAGCATTCAATGCAGACAAAACTGAAGATGATGACAACTATTATCTCACACTTTACGGAATTGCAAGAGAATTTTCAATGGCAGGATTGACCGAGGGAGATGTTTATCTTGCGGTAGGACTTCCGCTTATGTGGGTATCGTCACAGCGAGAGAGCTTTTCAAAATATCTCACCCGAAATGAAAATGTTGAATTTGATTTCAACGGCAGACATTACAAAATTCATATCGTTGGTGTAAAGGTTTTTCCACAGAGCTACTGTGCAGTTTATGATAAGCTGAGAGAAATGGACGGGTACAGTATGATTGCCGATATTGGTAACGGAACGATCAACATTATGAAAGTCAATGACCGAAAGGTTATCAACGAAAGCTGCCGCACCGAACGTCTGGGCGTGGGCAGATGCGTAACCGATATTCAGAATGCGGTGATGAACAAATTTCAGAACATCATTGACGAGAGCATCGTTACGAATTATCTTATCGGCAAGTCTGTCATTATCACGAAAGAATATGAGGAGGTAATGATTCACTGCATTGACGAATATATCCGTGAAGTAATTTCCGTATTCAGAAAATATGACTACAATCCCGATTTGATGAAGCTCTATGTTGTGGGCGGCGGTGCGGTTGTGATGAAAAGATTTTCACAGCTTACCGACAATGTAACTTTCATTACTGATATTTGTGCCAATGCCAAGGGTTATGAGTATATGGCTAAAAACGTCTTGAGGAAGAACATCGTATGAGTTTATGGACAACAACGCTCCGTCTTAATCTTGACAAGTCAGACCACAGAAAAGCCTGTGAGATTTTAAAGAAGGCTGATATGAGCCATACGAAATTTATCGTTGCTGCTGTTCTGGCTTATGCTGAAAATGAAAGCAACAACAAAATTCTGCTGTCTGAAATTTCAAAAATAATCAAGGCAGAAATCGGAGAAGCATTAAATAATTGCAACGCCGAGCCGAAGAATATTTCCGAAAATGAAAGTCGGCTAAATACGGAAGACAATATTTCTATTCCGACTGCTGTTGAGAAAAAAGAAAAATCCGCAGATGTTTCACCGAAAGAAAATATGAAAGCCGATAATTTCGATGAAAATATTGATATGGATTTTCTTGAAATGTAAAGAAAACGCCTTTGGTGTTGGCTTAACGCAAGTGATGTAACTGCAAAGCACAGCCGTTTTAATACCGATTATGACTTTGGTATCGGAAACACCCGATATTAAAGCCGATATATCGGTATTAAAACAGCTGTTAAACAGAGCCGACACCAAAAAAGGGCAGATTTGATACCACAATATGCAGTATCAAAATTGACATAAAGTGAAGTTACTTCCGAAAACGGCTCTAAAAATGACAGGTATTACAGCCAACGTTTTTATACCAAAATGAAACTAACACCAATGCGGAAACTTTTCGAGAAACTAATTTCCGAGCCTGCTGCCATGTTGCAGAAAAAGTAACGGATTTAAGGCATTTTGGCAGGTATTTTCAACGGTTGATAATATTTTCAACCAAGTTGAAAATGGAGAGAAACAGCAGAGGTTAGCAGGGGGAAGAATTTTTTTGGAAGCTCCCCGCAAGCGTAGATTAAGTCTGGACTTAATCGCATCAAACGCCGTAAAATAGGCGTTTGTCAGGGACAACCCTGCAACCCGAATAACAAAATACAAGGAGGTATCAGAATGAAGGATAAATGGAATAATTCAAGGAAAAACGGCAGACGTCACAACAGATTTGATGTGAAGCTTACCGATGAGGAGCTTGCTGTCGTAAAAAGAAAAGCTGAATTTGCGAAAATGCCAGTGGGAAGATTTCTTCGGGTGATGGCGGTCAAGGGTGAGCTGAAATATTTCGACCTGAAAGAAATGCTTGCTCTTAAAAGGGCGTTGGAGTCAATCGCAAACAATGTCAATCAGGTCGCAAGAACTGTGAACGAAACAGGTTCGGTTTATCAGAAGGACATCGAGGAATTGCAGGAGGAATTCAAGTATTTCAAGAAAGCAATCAAAAATTATCTTTTTGTAATTTCTCCGACTTTTATTACGTGAGATTTTTATTTTCAAGGTCGAGAAAGAAAAGCAAATTGCTATTTCACAATAATCATAATTTAATAACGGCGTCCTAAACGAGATGGACGGAACAGCGAATGAGAGCTAAAGAACAGATTTATTTCTGTGCTTTAGCTCTCTTTTTTTACGAAGGGAGCAATCTAATGAAAAAGACTTACAAGAAAAAAGAGAAAACACCTACAAGAATTATTGTAGTTCCTCACTACATCGGCACTGAAAAGGACAGCAAGGTTTTCAAGAAAATCTTTGAAGAAAAGGTTCAGAAAAAGCTGAACGAATCCGCATAAAAATATTGCTTTTACGGTTCAGCCGTGGTATAATTATGATACAATATATTACGGCTGTTCCGAAATTACAGGAGGAATTTCATTATGAAACAGCCAACAGAAAAAATTTACACCGCAGCTCTTTATCTCAGACTTTCCAAGGACGATGGCGTTATGGACAAGGACAGTGCGAGCATTGACACTCAGCGTGATATGCTCACTCGTTATTGCAATGAAAACGGCATCATCATTCACGATTTGTATATTGATGACGGCTTTACGGGACTTAACACAGATCGCCCCGGATTCAAGAAAATGATTGAGGACGTTGAAGCGAAAAAGGTGAATTGCGTTATCACAAAAGACCAATCCCGACTTGGCAGAAATCACCTTGAAAGTGATTTTTATATGGAAGTGTATTTTCCCGAACACGGAATACGCTACATTGCTCTTAATGATAATGTTGACACTCTCAACGCATCGTCACTTGATATTGCTCCGTTCAGAAATCTGCTGAATGATATGTATGCACAGGACATCTCCAAGAAAGTCAAATCCGCACTTTATTCCCGTCAGAAGCAAGGCAAATTTATCGGAAATAAAGCACCTTACGGATATGCAAAAGACCCTGCCGACAAAAATCATCTTATCGTTGATGAACGTTATGCGCCCATTGTCCGCAGGATTTATTCTCTCTATCTTGAGGGAAACGGCGTACATAAAATAGCGAACATTCTCCGTTCGGAGAAAATTCCAAAGCCTGCTGCCGCTGCCGCCGAATATGTTGATGCATATAACTCTTATGTAAATTCCGATGAAGATGTGTATGGTTGGAGAGAGGGAGCTGTTGACAGAATCCTCACCAATCCTGTTTATGCAGGACACGTTCAAGGACAGTACAGACCGAAAATCTCCGCCAAAAGCAAGAAAAGACACTCCATAAATTCCAAATCCTTCATTGTGGAGAATATGCACGAGCCTATTATCGAACCGGAAAAGTGGGAGCTTGTGCAGACCATTATCAAATCTCATCATCACGAACGTGGCAAGGACGGCTATGACAACATTTTTGCAGGCTTGCTCATATGTGCCGATTGCGGTAAAACCCTTACCAAAACGACAGCTCACAGGAGAAAGCCACGAGCGGATGTGATTGATATGATAGGTTATCAGTGCAATTATTACAGGCTCAACGGCAAATCCGCCTGCACACAGCACTGGCTTGAAGCGAGAGATCTATACAATGCCGTGCTTGCGGATATTCAGTATCGTGCAAAATGTGCCATTGAAGATGATGACAAGATGATTTCGGAAATCATATCCAAAATCGACAGCAACACATTTGATGATGCAAAAAAGGCAGAAAAAGAACTCCGCAAGGCAAAGAGCCGTATTGCAGAGCTTGACAAGCTGTTTTCCAGTTTATATGAGGACAAGGTCAGCGGAATCATCTCCGAGCGAAATTTCAAGCAGTTATCCGCAAAGTATGACACCGAGCAGATTACCCTTGAAAGCAGGATAGCAGAGCTTGAAAACACCGTCAGCAACAGCAAAGCTGCTGCCGAAAATGTTGATACCTTTGTAAATCTTATCAAGGATTTCAGCCTTATCACCGAGCTGAACTCCGCTATTTTGAACACACTTATCGAAAAGATAGTTGTTCACGAAGCCGAGGCTATTGAAGGTGAAAAGGTACAGAAAATCGAAATTTACTACAAGTTTGTGGGCAGGATTTAAGACCTGATATTTTTTACACTAAAATGTTCCGTTTAGATAGACCGTCCTCACTTGGACGAAGCGGAGCATCCAGATGATGCAAAGCTATCATACGTTCCTGTGCGTTCATTCCTGCACCGCATTTCTGCGTTGAACCGAGAAGAATACGAACATCGCCGCTGTTCATCTGATTGAAAAGCTCCTGCTTCTTTTCAGCGGTATCATAATCGTGTATAAAGGCAATTTCTTTTTCGGAAACACCCTTTGCGATGAGCTTATCCCGAATATCGTCATAGACATTGAATGTCTTGGGCGGCATATCCTCAATAGGTGACATAAAAATCTGTTCAAGCAGCTCCTCCGAATTTGCTTCGGAGAACTTTCCTCCCATATAAAGGGCGGCTCTCGATTCAATGCTCTTTCCGTCCTCGCTCGGAACACGAAATACGGCAATATCACCGTCTTGCAGCTTGTCCTCTATGTCGGCTGTATTCTTTTCAACGTACTTTTTCAAATCGTCAAATGTGCCGATATAGCTCTTGTTTCCGGGGTTTCCTAAACCAACTTTTCTGCGGATACACTCAAAACCGACCTTACTGTCAGGACGATAAATTTCAAATCTGTCCTGTCGATTAGCCTGTTTCGGAGTGGACATATCGCAGAAAATCATCTGTGTGCTTTTCTTATCCGTATTTTTAGTGTAGATGTCGAATACGTTTCTTACACACATATTAACCTTTGAATCGGGATTGTCCTCACAGCCTGACTGCATAAGTCTTTGGTCAAGTCCGATTTTTCTTCCGTCATTGGTGATACAAAGCATATTATCATCTTTTGGGTCAACAGCGCCGTCACGAATCTTCGATGCTCTCTTTGACAATGCCTTTATCAAACGCTTCTGAATTTTGGAAGGCTGTGCCACAACCTCGTGAACGTGTGCATCCGGCTTTTCAAGGTCAAGCGTATCTGCTGTCCTTATGTCCGCCGCTTCCTTGAACATTCCCATAAGTTCGGGGAGGTTGTTAAACTGCGCAAATCGGGTTTTTAGCTGATACTTTCCGTCAGATTCAGGCTTTAACTCATAATCTGTCTTTACAGTTCCGAAATCTGCCGCCCACTCATCGAAATGGCTGATACCGCACTCTCTGAGAAGGTCTGTCTGTAAGTATCGCATCATTGTATAAAGCTCGGTCATTGAATTAGAAACTGGCGTGCCGCTTGCAAAAACCAAACCTCTGCCGCCCGTAAGCTCGTCAAGGTACTTTGTTTTCATCAGAAGCTCCGCCGCCTTGCCGCTTCCCGTTGTGCCAATTCCGGCAACGTTGGACATTTTAGTTGCAGTACCCAGATTCTTGTACATATGGCACTCATCAACGAAAATCTTGTCAAATCCCATCTGCTCGAAATCTATGTAATCGTCCTTTGCTACCTTGTTCTGCTCATCGGTCAAACGCTTTTCGTATCGGGTAATAGTCCTTTCAATTTCCTTTACCGAAAAACTTTTTGCGCCATCCGTACTCTTGGCTTCTTCAAGTTCCGAACGCAGACTCTCTATCTCCGCTTTCAGATACCTGTTCATACGCTCTGCGGAAAGTCCCATTCGGTCAAACTGGCTGTGCCCGACAATTACCGCATCCCACTCGCCTGTTGCTATCTTTGCAAATAACATCTTGCGGTTTTTAGGCTCAAAATCCTTTTTTGTGGCTACAAGGACATTGGCAGCAGGATAAAGCTTCTTGAAATCTCTGCCCATCTGCTCGGTGAGAGAATTCGGAACGGCAAACAGGGATTTGTTGTGAAGTCCCAAACGCTTTCCTTCCATCGCTATTGTTATCATTTCAAAGGTCTTGCCCGCGCCAACGCAGTGAGCAAGCAGTGTATTACCGCCGTATAATGCTCTTGCAACAGCATTTTTTTGATGCTCTTTCAAGGTAATATCCGAGTTCATTCCCACGAAATTAAGGTGCGATCCGTCATATTCTCTGTGACGAATGGAATTAAACACCTCGTTGTATTTCTCAACAAGTTTCTCTCTGCGGTCGGGGTCTTTGAAAATCCAATCTTCCCATTCACTTTCGATTTTCTTCACCATTAGCTGAACCGCCTTTGTTTCTTCGTGGTTTGTCACCTTGACAATATTGTCCCTTGAATCACGAATCGGCTCGCCGTGTTCGTCCAGCTTCGGGTCTTTTATGGTCATATCCTCGTGATTGAGTATGCCCTCAAGTATCGCATAGGCATTTTTCCTTTTTGTTCCGTAATCGTGGATTGCAGTATAGCTGCCCTTGTCCGACTGGCTTGCACCCTCGATTTTCCACTTGCCCGATGCTCGGCTGTACTGTGCTTCTACCCTGCTTCGCCAGCTCGGATAGAATTTCTGATTGACAAACTGCGTTACATATTCGGGAGCTACCCAGTGTGCGCCCAGCTTAACGGAAATATCCTTTGCTTCAACACGTTTTGGCATAGCCGCTTCAAGTGCTTCTCTGTGCTTGCTCACGTCCATACCTTCGGGAGCAAATTCAAGCTGACGGAGCTTTGTGCGAATATTTCCCGTCAGATATTCGTCTGCGGTCACATACTTTTCTTCCGCCTGCGGCAGTCGGTAAATCTGTCCCTCAAGCTCGGATATAAGGGTTTCCTTGCTCATTCCGCAAAGCTCGGTCATATACTCAAAATCCACTCTTGCTTTTTCCGCAACGGACAAAATGAGTGCTTCTTCTGCGGTTTCAACGTGGGTAACAACGTTATTCGGCTTTACGGTATCGTGAAAGAAAATATCCGCTTTTTCATACTTACCTGTGTCCTTGTTTTTGCTTTCAAGTGCGGTAAGGAAATTGTATCCGTCATCGCCCTTAAATGCACGGATATTCTTCTTATCATCGAAGTGTCCGTATTGTTCAACAAAGGCATCATACTTTTCATTCAGCTTTGCACGGCACTCGGAAATGTCCGTATCATAAGCACTGTCAGCATTATCAAGCTGCATATCCAGAAGCTCACGAACGGTATCACGGAGTTCAACCATTGCCAAAGCTCTTTTTAGGGTTTCCCCTTTAAGATTTGCCTTGACCATTGTATCACCGTCTTCACGGAAATACACACTTCCATTCACGGCATAATAGCTATATACCCTTGAATTTGCAGGAGCAGGAATAATATCCTCCGTTTCCTTTTTCTTTATGCCTTTTTCGGCTCTCGGTGTATATGCGCCTTGAATATTCTTCACCGCTTCTGCCAGCTGCTGTTTAAGGTCTGCTCCCTCAAAGGGAATAACCTGTGTATTTTCGGTAGGACCGTACTTCTGATTGGCTTCGGTAATCGTACCCAGAACCATTTCGGGGTGATTTGCAAAATATCCGTTTACACGGAATCCCTCGGCAGTTTCAGCCTTGCCTATCCATTCGATTTCATCGGGATTTATTTCAATGGCTCTTTCACGCTTTTGGAAGAAAAGAATATCCGATGTTACCTCTGTTCCTGCATTAGCCTTAAACGCATTGTTAGGCAGACGGATCGCACCCAGAAGCTCTGCCCTCTGTGCAACGTACTTTCTCATTTCGGGATTTTCCTTATCCATTGTTCCCTTTGAAGTAACAACGGCAACCACACCGCCGGGGCGCACCTTGTCAATGGATTTTGCGACAAAATAATCGTGGATATAGAACTTGTGCTTGTCATAGTCCTTGTCGGATAGCTTGTAATCACCGAAAGGAACATTGCCCACAACAGCATCAAAGCTGTCATTTTCAAACTTGGTCTTTTCAAATCCCTTTATCTGAATATCCGCACCGGGATAAAGCTGTCTTGCAATTCTGCCTGTAATGTCGTCCAGCTCAACGCCGTGAAGCTCACTTCCTCGCATAGCTTCGGGAAGCATACCGAAAAAGTTTCCGATACCCATAGCAGGTTCAAGGATTTTTCCCTGCTCAAAGCCGAGGTTTGCAAGCCCCTCATAAATTGCATTGATAATAACGGGAGATGTAAAATGTGCATTTAACGTTGAACGCCTTGCATCAATAAATTCCTCATCTGTAAGGAGAGTTTTCAGCTCTGCATATTCGTTGCTCCAATCCTTGTTGTCGGGGTCAAATGCGTTTGGAATTGCTCCCCAGCCTGTGTAACCGGACAAAACAGCTTGTTCGACCGGTGTGGCGGTTCTGTGTTCCGCTTCAATGGCATTAAGAGTTCTGATAGCGGCAGCATTTGCGGCAAATCTCGCCTTTGGTGTTTTCACGCCGAGATTTTCATCTGTAATAACGAAATTGTTTGCATTGGTGCTATGATGTTCCACCGGAACATTTTCCTTTTCGGGAGATTTTTCAAGATGTTCCACCGGAACATTTTCATTTATTTTTTCTCCTCGATGTTCCAGTGGAACATCTGCGGAAACTGTTTCTTCTCCGTTTGCTTCCACAACCTCAAAACCGCTTGAAAGAAATTCGCTCAAGGTCATTCGCCTTGTTTCTCCGAGCAGAGTTTCGGTATCGGCAAGAGATATAACTCCGCTGTCAATATCGGCAACAGAATACACCTGTCCGTCAAGCTCTACCAAATCACCGATTTTCGGGGAATAGTCTGCTGTCTTAACAGCTTCGGGAGCATCTGCAACACGCTGATACTTTGCCGTATCAAGCAGATTGGAATAATTCTCGTTCTTTGTAATGGAAACATTTCCGCTTATGCTTGTAATAGCACACTGGTCATTGTACCACGGCATCACTCCCGTAAGAGATGTAAGCTCCCAGACTTCGCCGCTATTGTCACGGAACTTGTCCCCCAGCTTCGGCTCATAGGGTTCTGCTTCTATCTCAGTAGCCTGTTCTTTCTGTGAAAGCACACGTTCCTCATCTATGATTTTGTTTGCAAAAAGATTTATAAGTCCGGGGTGAGAGTTAAGGTGCGTATCCGCACATAGCTTCTTTCTCTCGCTTTCGGAAAGACCTGAAAGTACATCGTTTGCCCATTCAACGTTGGATTTATCAATTCGTCCGTCAAAGGAAAGATTGGATAATCTTGCCGCAACAACAAGCTCGATTCTTTCAAAGACAAATTCTTTCAGCACATCGGAAAGCACACCGTCTGTGTCAAGTCTGCTGTTTCTGTAATTATCCGCAATAGCAGTTACAATAGCATCTTCACATCTCTTGTTTTCTTTCATATTTGCAAAGTATTTATCTCTTTCGCCAAGCTCACTTGCTTCTTCGATGCTCTTGCCGTAAAGAGGCATTTTTTCGTTTTCTTCAAGATGTTCCACCGGAACATTTCTATCTCCAAGAGTAAATTCAAAAAGCAAGCCATTAAGTCTTTTGGTATTGCCCTCGTTATCCGTAACAGAAATTGAAATACCCGATTTCTTTCTTGACTTGTCCATATACCCGTTTATTTCATCAAGCATATCCTGAGATGTTACGATTGTATATCCCTCATCACTATCGGGCATTACACCGTTATCGTATGTAAAATCCTTGTATCTGCTGATTTCGGACTTATCCAAATCCGTAAAAAGTATGGTATTCTTAACGTGCGTGGAATTGTCGGGTTCATCACCTCTGCGGTCGTATTCCTCGGTAATCTCCACCTCCGTGAGCCTTGAAAGGTCGATAGTTTCCTTTTTCAATTCAAAGAAAAGGTCGGTAACATCTGCCATTCCAACTGTGTCAACGAAATGTGCGGAGCTGCCCTCTTTATCCTCCAAAACCACCACATCGCTGACCGACAGGCTGCGTCCCTTGAAATCTTCGGGACGGTCGCTGTTAAACTTTTTGAAAATATCTTCAAGAATTCCCTCTTTAAAAGGGAATTTGGTCACATCGGCAATATTGCCGCCGTAAACCTCGTCATAATTTTTCCTATCAAAGGACAGATTAAACCTCGGCATATCGTCCCAGCGTGTAAAGCGGAGATTGTGATACTCCTCCCCATTTTTCAGCTGATAAATCTTGTATGTGGGTTCGTTTTCCTTTTCGGCTCTGTCCTCAATTCCCGACAGGTTTCTGAATGACTTGACCGCATCAAGGAGAGAAGCCGCCTGCTCCTGCATTTCCTCGCTTACATCTTCGGAACTGCGAACATTTTCCAGATAATCTTCAACGGCTGTGAAATTTCCCGTGTAAAGTGCTTTCAGAGTGTTCTGATATTCGTTCAGACCTTTGTTGTAGTCCTCCCACTCATCATAGTTTCCCGATTCAAGTGACAGATAATAGGGCTGTCCCACCTCATTGGGAACGTTGGAGAAAACACGGTTCATATCCCAGATTTCCGAAGCAATTTCATCGGCAATTCTGAATGTCTTTACATCTTCCTTGTCCGCATAAAAATCATCGGACAGATTTTCAAAAATGCTATGCTCATTCTCCCCGTTTTCTTCCATAGGAGGAATTTCCGTGCCGCTGTGGTAAACGGTAATTCCCTGCTCCCACATAATAACAGCAGTATCATCATCAATAGCGGTAAGATTTTCGGGGATTTCAACAGAATTATCTTCTGCTATTTTTCTATCCTCTGCGGTTTCATAAACCTCCACCGCAAAGCCGTTTGAAACGGCACTCCGAATGTCAATCGCAACATCGTCAATATCAACGGCAGTATCGGAATTATCATCGCTCAGCCAAGCTCGCTCAATGGTCTTGTTATTGCTGCTGTAATAGAACATCAGCACATCATCGGGTGTCTGAACTGCAATGCTGTCAATGTCCCTCATATCAATATCAACATCAATTTCGGGAATAACAAGGCGGAATTTTTTGTTTTCAATTTCTTCAAGTGCTTCATTGCCTACCGTTACCATATCATCAAAGTCAAGGCAGGTCAAAGCAACTTCCGTCATTTCTTCAAGGCTGTCATATTTTTCTGTTGTAATCTCCACTCCGTCAAGTGTATAGCTGATTGAAAAGTCCACGAGATTTGCGGTAACGCTGAAATCGTGGTCGGCATCATCTCCGAGGGAAGTATATCCCAGCGGAACATTTTCCAAGTCCTTGTAGGTGTCCTCCGAGGGTTCAGTGCCATACTCTTTTTCAAGAAAATCGTTTATATATTCCTTTGCTTCGGCAAGCAGCTTTTCAGCCTGCCTGCTTTCAAGCATTTCATCGGGAGTTGCAATAACATAGCTGTTTATTTCAAGGTTCGTTGTCTGCGGATGGTTCATTACCGCCTTGAGATTTGCATTGATAAAGTCAATATCACTCGAATATGCCATTTCCGATTCAAGCTCCGAATTGCCTATCATACAGTATTCAACGTATGCTCTTACCTCGTCAGGCTGATTTTTTGCAATATAGTCCTGATATTCCTCCAAGCCGTGAATATCGTCCTTTTCAATGTATTCTCCAACCGCAAATACAAGCTCATTGTTTATGGTAACAACCGAAAATGTCAGGTTATTCTCCCCAAGATTGAGTGCTTCGGCTATCTCGTCAGCAGGAGTATTCTTCTCCTGTGCCGTTCTCAAATTACGCTCAAAATCTTCACATAAGCGTTCTGCCATTGCTGCGTTATTCGTATAGTCAAGCTGTGACAATACTCGATTATTCATCTGTTCAAGGGAATCAAAGGTATCGGTTTTAACGGTTGTACCGTCAAGCCTGTGTCGGATTGAAAATGCTTCAAGGTCAGCTTCCGAATTGTAAGTATGTTTATTAGCTCTGCCCACCGTAAAATGGTCAAGAGTAATGTTTTTCATATTGTCAAAGTATGCAGTTTCTCCGTAAACATCACCCACATAGCCGCTGATAAATTCCTTTGCCTTTTCCAAAGGGTCATTTTCCCTCTGCTGCGAAAGCAAAATTCGGTCTGCCCTGTCCTGCATAACCATAAGCACATCATCATAGCTTTCTGCGGAATCATTCTTCACCCATTCAAGATAGATTTCATCAAGGATATTATCCATTGAAAGAAGTGCGGAAAGCTGTGCTTCCGTAAGGTCGGGTTCTTCATTGGTTATGTATTCGCCTATCTGCTTGCAGGCGGTTACTCTGTATGCGGCTTCGATAATCTCATCAAACGGACGGGATTTCATCTCGGAAATATACGCTTCAAGCTCCGCATTTACCCTCTTTTTAAGCTGTTCAGAGAGGGATAAATCCGCCGTATCATCGAAATGTTCCACCGGCACATCTGCAACAGGTTCGGAGATTACTTCCTCAAAATCCGTAAGGTCAATGCCTTTTTCTTCTGCATACTGCTCCGCATTTTCCCTGCTGTCAAAGACGGGGACGGTCACATTTTCATCAACATAAACATTCTTTTCATCGGCAGTCACGCTGTCAACCTCGGAAATGTAGAACGGCTCGTCCGCTTCGGGAATACTGTCCACACGATATGCAGAGGGGTGAAAAAATTCGCTGCTCGCATCACCGAACATTTCACGGACCATATCCATACTGCGGAAGCCTACAACCTCACCGCTTGCATTGTTGCGGATATTTACAAAACCGTTCGTGTCCGCAAGGCGTTCATAGCCTGCCTTGTAAAGCTCGTTTATGATGTCTGCGTTGCGGATATTATCAATCATACGATTGACCATTTCCGCATTTTTTCTACCGCTTACGGTAATGGTAGCAGAATTTTCAAGTATTCTTCCCGAAAAGCGTATGCTTGCATCTCCCGAAAGGAGATTTGCCACCTGCAAAGCGGTATCGGGGTCGGTATTGATAAAATTTCTGTCCTTTATTTTTGAATACTCGATATTGCCGATAATACGCTGCTTACGCTGTGTATTCTGCGGTGCGGTTTTGTATTCGGCGGCAATGGCAAAGGCTCTCTGCGAATCTGCCTTGCTGACGGTAACAGTATTTCTGTAACCGCCGTATGCTGCGGAAAACATAATGCCCTCCGCTTTCAGCCTTTCCATAACGCTGTGAATGTTCTGTCCGTTAAGGTCGATATATGAACAGCTGTCCTTTATGCTGTTGTAGTATTCCTTGTTTACATATTCGGTCATTTTGCAGTCCTCCTTACGAAAGCATATTCAGAATATCGGTCAGGGTCATATCTTCGGGAATTTTCATAAGGAATTTTGCTATCTCCCGATATGACAGATTTTTCACGGCACAAGCCTTGTCCAGCTCCGCTGCTTCTTCTGCGTGAAGCTCATTTTCGATTTCCTCGATCTGTGCGGAAATATCCTGCGTTTTCTTTTCGGCGGTTTCCTGTGCCAGAACCGCCTTGCCATACTTGTCCTTCAATGCGTTCAGCTTTTCCAGACGCTTGTCGGTTTTGGATTTCTTTTCGGATGTCTTTTCAAAATGTTCCGGTGGAACATCTGCGGTTTCGGGTACGATATTTTCGGTAAAACCTGTTGTTAAATCATTCATCTTGCAACCTCCGCTGTTTTCATAGTTGTTTCGTTTATTTTCTGAATGGCATTATTCGCCCAGCTTTTCACAGCGTTTACCTTATCCTTAAAAGGAACGGTTTTTCTCACTGTAAGCAGCTCGTTAAAATCCTTTACGCCGTAGTGTCTGCACTCGGTAAATACCTTTACCTGTGAGCCAAACCGCCCTGCGAACTTCTCTCCTGCCGTGTCATTATCCACACAAAGAGTTACGGGCATATTCTTTTCAAGGAGCTTTTCCACCACATTCGGTTTCAGTCCTGCCATTGCGACAAACTTGCAGTCGGTCACATCGAGGTGCAGTGACATAAAGCTCATAAGGTCGATTGAACTTTCAAACACAAATGCTTTCTGCGGATTGCCTTTGTCATAAGAAAAATAGCTTTCCGTTGTTCCGGGAGCAACGCCCTTGTAGTTTTTCAGCTTTGAGTGAACCTCACTTTCAATCGCTTCACGGTCAATATTGCTCTCGGATATTTCGGAGATAGCATTGCTTATGAATCCGCAGTCCTTGCAGTCGGCAACAATATTTGCGTTTTTCTCATAAACATACCCTGCAAATTTCACGTCCGCATTTTTCAGCTTTCGGTCAAGAAGCTCCGCTATGTACGGCTCTGTGGGAATAACCTTTCGGTCGGAAAAATCCGAATATTTTGAATTTCCCACTGTATAGCTCTTTCCGCCTGTTCCGTGTATCTCCGCACCGCAGAGCTTGCCGTTCTCCCTATGAAGAAAAACGGCATTGCCCTTTGTGTCCTGAAAGAGAACTCCTGCACGGATAAAAGCATTTACAACTTCGGGATTTATGTATCGTGTTTTCGTAAGATAGCTGTACGCTTTCCTGTTATCAGCACCCTTTTCGGGCATTTCAAATTCGGGTTTGGGTTCGGGGTTCGGCACGTTTTTCGTTTGAACATATCGTGGTGTTGATGTATGTCCTGTCTTTCCATCACCTCTGCCCTGTTCACCGTCAAGTGCAGTCTGCACAGCTTCCTTAAACGGCATATCCAGTACCTTCATCAGACAGCTCACAAGTCCAATGCCGCCTGTCTGCTGTGAATGAACGTAAAACTGATTGGGGACAACCGTATCCTTAACATAAAAGCCGCCAAAGCCTGCGATATGGGTTTCGGAGCGAATCTGCTTGCAGTTATACCCTGCCGAACGAAAATACTCGGAAATACTTCGCTCATTTGCACGCTTTATCTGTTCTTCCGTGTAAAACATCATCTCGCCACCTCGTCCCTTTTCAGACTTGCTTCCTTTACCTTTTCGATTGTCTTTTCCGCCCATTCTTTCATAGCGGCAACCTTTTCCGCAAAGGTGTTTCCCTTTGTCTGATTGTCGGTCGTGTAATAAGGCAATTCTTTCGGAAAAACTGCTGTTATATCCGCCACCGCCTTATCAAGAGGAATATTTGCGGTAAAATCATTGCTGTATGCCGTAAGTGTGTTTTCATCAATATTTATCTCAACGGCAAGCGTGTTCCTGCTCTGATTCTCACTTGCAAAATCCGCTTCGGAAATATGCTCTCCTGCCATATCCGATATAGCCTTAAACGGCTTATCCTCGGCACAGCAAAGAAGAATATCCTCAATAGGCTTGTCCGTTTTCATATATTCAACGCAGCCGTTCTGTTCAACGGAAATGAGCGTTTCGGGAGTTGCAGCCGACATAACATCAAAAATATTTTCTCCCTGTGTGCGGTTATCCTGCTCAAGGTCGGTCAAATTCGTTTCGGCAACAGTCACAGCATTTTTCTTTTCCGAAAACTCCTCCGCCTTATCCGCAATAAAATCCGCAAGAGCCGATATATCGGGCATATTTTCGGAAGTCTGCACCGCATAAGTTCGGAGTGCATCAATAATATCCGAAAGTCCCTGTTCTTCCGTGGGATTTGCAAAGCTGTCGGAAATCATTTCTTCAATGCCCTTTATGGCATCGGGAGCTTCCAGTCCCTCTGCCTTTACAAAAACCTCTGCCGTTTTCATCGCAAGATAGGAAACATAGTTCTGCTCGTCTGCACATACTACCTTGTTTCTGCCTGTTTCCTTTGCGGTATATGCCGCCGCATCTGCCGTCTTGTACGCCGTATCGAAAAGTGTTTCCGCATTTTCCTTTGTAAAGGGAACATCGGGTTTCATTTCGTGTATGCCGATTGAAATGCTTACCGAAACATCGTGAACACCCTTGTCCTTGCCCTCAACCGTATTAACGATTCCCTCAACATTTCTGCGGAGAGTTTCAGCCATATCAATAGCCTGTTCGGGAGTATCGGTTATGAGGACCGTAACCATTTCCTCACCGCCGATTCGGAAACAACTGCTTGCACCCTCCTTTGCAATATCCTTTATGGCATCGGCTGTGCTTTGGAGAATAATATCTCCTGCCGTGTGTCCGTATGTATCGTTTACCGATTTGAAGTGGTCAATATCACTCATAAGGATATTTACGCTCTTGCCCTCTGACATTGCCTTGACAACAGTATTCACAAGGTATTCGTCAAGTCCCTGTCGGTTATACATCTGTGTCAGACGGTCGGTAATTCTTCCTTGATGCTCGTATTCCTTCAAAAGTCCAAGCTGCATACCGCCCACAAGAGATCCGCCCTTTGCAAACACTCGGTCAATATCGAATTTGCACTCATTATCCCTGTTTTCCGTTACAACAACGCCCAGCGATCTGCCGTTTTCCGCAACAAGAGGAATATATGTCTTATCTCCGTTTTCGCTTATTTCCTGACTGTCAAAAACATCTTTAAGGACCTTGTTTTCCTCGCTCGTCTGCCAGCTTCGTCCCTCGTCCTCGGAGAAAAACTTCTTGCTTGCACTGTCCATACAATAGAAAGCCGCATTTTCGCTTCCCGTGATATGCTTTGCCACGCTTTCGGTTTCCATCATCACTTCCTCAACGGTCTGACATTCCGTAAGAGCTGCAATAAAACGGTTGATTACATTGATTTCGTTTCTGAATTCAATGTCATTGTTTTTCAGCTCTGTAACTTCCTCACGGAGAGATACATTTTCTTTTTCAAGAAATTCAAGCCGGCTTAAAATCTCGTTAAGGTCGATTTCTCTTTTTTCTGCCATAGCTATTTACCTCCTCCGTTATATAAGGTAGCTGTCGGAATCCTGCGGATACCTGTCTGCACTGTCAATAGCCTTTTGGAGCGTTTCAACCGTTCCTGCGAAAAGGTCAAAATCACGCCTTGTGATTATCGTCCACTGTGCATCCGTGCCGAACTCCTCACGCTCTTCATCAAGGGTGGAATATGCACCGTCCGAATCGGCAAAATACTTCTCAAAGAAGTCCTTGCTGTGCTGTTTTCCGTCTGTGCCATAGATATTTATAACCGCTGTTTCAAGGGTTTCACGAATTAACACCCTCATTTTTCTTGTCCTCCTGTACACCTGTTTCTCTGCTTGCCTTGAATTTTGCCTGCTGTTCCTTAAAATCCATTTCGCTTTTGGCGTATGATTTCAGCTCGCTTAACTTCTGGAGCATACGGTTTCCGTTCTTTTTAAGCGAATACTGCTCCTCAATCATTCGCCGTGCATAATCACGGTCGCCCTCGGCAATTTTAGCCATTTCCGAATCGGGAACGATAATGCAGTCACCCTTTTTCTGTATAAGCTTTGACCTTGACCATTCCATAACCGTGGTCCAGACATTGTTATAATCAAAAGGAATCCTGCGGAATTTATCGTTATCAAGGAGTATCTTCCTGCCTTTGGCAGAATCATAGAGATACACATATTTCTTTCCGCAGAAGGTTACTTCAATAACGGTTTTATCCGCCGTTTCGTTTTCGGAAATAAACCTGTCCATTGCAGTGTTGATTAAAACCTCATCATCAAGCTGTTCTTCCTTTCCCACATCGGCAAGGCAGATTTCCTTTGTGACATCGTACTTGTCATCAATGATAATTTGCTTGTCAAGGTATTTTGTAGTTCCGTAATCGAACCAGTTCACATCATCACCGCATATATTTCTCTTGCGTGAAATTGCGGAAACTGTGATTTTCAGCTTGTTATTCAGAACATACTCGTCATATTTCCTTGAAAAATTTTCATCAAAGGGTATGCCCTCCGCCTTTGCGTAGGTTATAAATTCCACCGAATACGGCTTGCTGTAAATCTGCTGAATGTAATAAGCGTTTTTCAGATTTACAAGGAAAAGAATATCGGGAAGCTCGTTTGTATTTCCCTTGTTCAGCTCCTCATCAATCTTTTTCTGATTGATGTCACCCGTATTACGCTCGCTTGGGAACACCTCAACCGCACCGCCCCGAATACCGCCCATAGGTTCTTTAACATTTGCAAGAACGGTTAAAAATGCAACATCTTTCACATACACAAAGCCTTTCCGTATTGTTGTATAGGGACCTTCGCAAAGACTTCTCGCCATTTCAAAATTCACCGTCTGAATTTCGGGATGCTTTCTTGATTCAATGGTGCAAAGCAAAATATTTTCGATATACTCACGGCTGACCTGTTCCTTTTCGTCTTTTCCCGATTGCTCTATGACAAAGCTCTCTGCCGATAAAATCTCGTCCTCATATTTTTTTGCATCTCTCGCCAATGAAGCCATCTGTTCAAAACGGATATACCCTGCTCCGAACAGAATAAGGAGATGTGCAAGCGCATTTGAATACGGCTCGCTTGATACAGCATTCTTTTCCTGCTCATTCATACACACAACCTCGGTATCATCGGGGATACGGACACCGCATATCTTCGCAAGAAAGGCACATCGCCAGATATATGGAATTATCAGGTCGTCAGCCGCACAGTATTCATATACTTTTTTCGCAGCAGCGGTTACATTCTCGCTCATTTATTTCCCCTCCGCACGGATATTTATGTACTTTCCCGTATCCTCCATAATGTAGGATTTCCTCACCGTTTCGCCGTTCAGCTTTTTCTTTGTCTTGCGGATAGCACGTCCTGCAATAAGGTCGGCGGCATTTTCGGCAGTTACCGTAATTCCGTTGTACCTGTCCTCTTTCCAAAGGGTAAAGCCGCAGCCTTCTCTGCCCGATTCGCAGTAAAAATTCTTTTTGCCCTCAAAAATCCTCTTTCCGCATCTCGGACAGATTCCGATTGGCTCTTTTCCGGGAGCATTAACAACAGCTCTGCGGCGTTCGGGATTGGTTTCGGTAGCAATAACAGAGGTTACAAAATCCTTTACCTCATTGAAAAACTGCTCTGTGCCAATGTCCTTTTCCTTGACATCGGTAAAAAACTGCTCCCACTCGGCTGTTCTTTCAACGGATTTCACGCTGTCGGGGATTGAAGCTATGAAGTCCCTGCCGAACTTTGTCGATACGATATTTCTGTATAAACGCTCCGCATATCCTGCCTTTATAAGCTCCTCGATAACATCGGCTCTTGTGGCTTCCGTTCCGATCCCCTTTCCCGATACCGCGGATTTGAGAAATTTATCGTCAATGCGGTTATCAATGTTTGCCATAACCGAAAGCAGGCTTGCATCGGTAAAATGCTTAGGCGGCTGAGTTTCAATTTCCTTTACCTTTATATCCTTTGCAATAAAGGAGCTGCCCTGTGCATAGCGTTCATCGGGAGAATTATCCGCACTTTCCTCTTTTTCCGTGTCATAGGCTTTCCAACCCGGTTCAACAGGAATTTCCTTTTTCAGCTTGTAGATAATGCCGTTGCAGGAAAAGGTGTAGTTTGCTTCTTCATACCTGTACGGTTTATCCGCCGCACAAAGCAGACGGTTTACTGCAAGACCGTAAACATTCCTTTCGGTTTCCGAAAGTCCGCTTATCCCCTCGGTTCTCGCTTCGGGAATGATAGCGTGGTGATCGTGTCCGTCCATTCTGCTGTTGTTTATAACCCTGTCATCAAGGTTAAGTCCCTGTGCAATGAGCCTTTCTGCCCTCTCCGCATATTCGGGAATGGCAGCCAGACTGTCAACCGTTCGGATAACGCCGCTTTTCATATCCTCGGAGATATATGTGCAGTCCGTTCTCGGATATGTTATGAGCTTCTTTTCGTAAAGGCTCTGTGCGGCATCAAGTGTCTGCTTTGCCGTGTAGCCGTAAACCTTATTTGCTTCCTGCTGCAATGATGTGAGATTATGCAGAAGCGGTCGGTTCTTCGTTTTGTTCTCTCTGACAGCGGATACAACGGACACATTTCTGCCGTTTGCGTAATTCATCTGTCTTTCCGCTTCTTCACGGCTTTCGTAAACGCTTTCCGATAACGCACCGTTGGGCATTTCAAGGCGGCAGCTAACGCTCTTTTTGAAATTTTCAATTTCATTATCCCTTTGAGCAATAATAGACAGCACGGGCGTTTTCACTCTGCCGATATGATGAGCATAATTGTCAAGAACGCCATACAAACGTGACAGATTCATTCCGATTATCCAGTCTGCCTTCTGTCTTGCAAGCGCCGCCTTGTATTCTCCGTCAAAATCGCTGTCGGGAGGAAGATTTTTCATCTTTTCCCTTATTGCTTCATCGGTCATTGAATTGCACCAAAGGCGTTTTACCGGCTTCTTACAGTTATTGGCTTCATAGATATGACGGAAGATAAGTTCGCCCTCTCGTCCTGCATCGGTGGCACAGATAAGCTCGTCCACCTCGTCAAGGTTTATGAGTTCGGAGATAAGCGAGCGAACATCTGCTGTGTCATTGCCGCCGGGGAATATCCTGAAATCGGGAAACATCGGCAGTTCATCAAGTTTGTATTTCTTTGAAAAGCCGTAATCAGTGGGTTCTCCCAAACCGTAAAGGTGTCCTCTCGCACTGACAACGTAATAGCCGCTGCCTTTGTAGCAATAGGCTGTTCCGTTTCCGTGTATCTTCTCTCTTGCTCCCACAACGTGGGCAAGAATCGCACCTGTTGAGGGCTTCTCGGTTATAATCAGTTTCATAAAATCTTCCTTTCGACATAATAAAATATATTTCTCTTGACTTACACGGTAGAATGTAGTATAATACCATTAAGAGGTGATAACTATGACATTTTTTGAATATCTCTCCGACACTTTCGGTGTAAATGAACCGATTTTTTCATCTGATATTAAATTTGAAAACTACTCAAAGCCGTGGATTGCAAAGCAGCTTGCGGAGCTTTGCGATAACGGCAGTCTTGCTCGTTTTGAACGTGGTATTTACTACATTCCCGTAAAAACTCCTTTCGGCAGTAGCGTTCTCAATCCCAACAAGGTCATTGAACGCAAATATATTATGGATAACGGAAAGGCAAACGGCTTCTATTCGGGACTTACCGCCCTCAACAGGCTCGGTCTGTCCACACAAATGCCAAACACTATTGAGATATGTACCAACAGCGAAAGGACTAAGCTGCGAACCGTAAAGGTCGGAAGCCGTGATGTCACTCTCCGCAGATCCAGAGTAAAAATCACAAATGAAAATCTGAATGTTATCAGCTTTCTTGAACTTATGAATACTATTCCGACAGGATTTTTGGACGATGAACGGAAAAGCATTATCGGAAAATGGGTTCGGGACAACAAAATCACGAAAGATTTAATTCTGAAATACGCTCCCGAATTTCCCGACAAGGCTATGCGAAATCTTGTAGAAAGCGAGGCGGTTTTCTATGTTGCACAATGACAAAGAGCTGTTTGAACAGCTTGTTCTTCGTGCATCAGAATTCCTTGGAATAAAGGCGGAAATCATTGAAAAGGACTATTATGTCACACTTTTTTTGAAAGAGCTTGTTTCCGTAATGCCCGAAGTCATTTTCAAGGGCGGTACTTCTCTTTCAAAATGCTATCATCTGATTGACCGATTTTCCGAGGATATTGACCTGAACATTGAAACGGAAACCAAGCCATCGGAAAGCAAACGCAAGCTGTTGAAAAGCAGCATTGTGGGTGTAATAGACAAGCTGAATTTCACGCTGACCAATCCCGATAATGTAAAGAGCCGCCGTGAATACAACCGATATATCATTGACTATCCCTCTGTCCTCGGTGCAGCCTATCTCAAAGAAATGCTTATCGTGGAAACAGCTGTTTATCAGAGGGCATACCCTACCGTAAGGAAACAGGCAGGAAGTCTGATTTATGATTATCTTTCCGCAAATGGTTTCTCTGATTTTGCAAAGCAGTATGACTTAGAACCTTTTGAGCTGAATGTACAGGCGGCTGAACGTACAATGATTGACAAGCTCTATGCTCTTGCCGATTATTACCTTACAGGGACAATAGCAGAACATTCCCGTCACATTTATGACATTTACAAACTTCTGTCTGTTGTGGAAATCAACAATGAACTGAAATCTCTTGCGGTAAGTGTTGCAGATGAACGCCGTCCTCACAGCAGAAGCCTTTCCGTGCAGGAAGGTGTCAGCGTTAAGAATATTCTTCGTGAAATCATTGACAACAGGGTTTATGAAGAAGACTACAACACCATTACAGAGGCCTTACTTTTCGAGCCTGTGTCCTATGAAAAAGCTGTTTGTGCGTTGGAAACAATTCTTTCAAGTGACTTATTTGATTGATTCACAATCCGTCCTTCGGGGCGGATTTATTTCTTTATCTTCCCACCGCTGTCTTTCAACCTTACGGAGTTACGCCATTTTACAATTCCCAAAGCTGCGGTCAGACCGCCGAACACAAAGAAATGAAGCTTACTGTCATTCCAGAATTCCTGCAAGAAGCCGACTTCTTCCGTCTGTTCCTCTGTTATTGCCGTGGGAGGAAGCTCTTTGCTGTCCTCCCACTCTCGCCACTCGTTCACCGCAAAAGCAATAACAATAAGAGATACGATAATAACCGCATATCTGAAATTCTTTTCCGCTTTGCACTTTTCGATAAATTTTCCGAAAAGCTTTTTAAGTTTCTTCACTTGCTCCCTCCTCTCCGATTGGTGTATCTATCTCCCAGATGTCCGCACCGCTTAACTCACCGTCAATGAGCTTTTGGTAAAACTCCTGTGCCTTGGAATTATCCGCAGCACCGAACTTTCTGAAATCTCCCTCATCAATATCCAGTTCCTTTTTGAACATATCAATGTAGGAATCAATAAGCTTCTGTGCCTGTTCCGTATCAATGCCGTTTTCCTCCGCACCCGTCAGATCGATTACCTTTTCAAGCAGTTCATCTGCGTCAGGGCAAGCACCTATTTCTCCTGTGAGATTATCGTGATCGCTGTCGCAGTAGTATTCCCAAAAGTATCCCGAATCGGTCTGTATCATTCTGCGTTTGCAGTTCATTCCCGTGCAGGGGTTATCGTGAGTGACCTCCGTTGTTATTGGGATATACTCTGTCTTTTCAAAAAAGTCCATTATATCCTGCGGAGTAATGTTAAGCTGCATTTCTTCATCATCGGCATCGGGATTTTCTTCATCGGGATTCATTGTTATTAGAGATTTGTACAGTGCCACATACGCAAGCATTTCCTCTGCGGATAAATCGCTGTTTATCTCCGTGTTTCCAAAATAATTTGTTCCCACAACAGGCTTTCCGCTGAATTCGGTCGCATCGTCAACGCCATTGCTCGAATAGCCCACTTCAACCTCATAATGCTGTCTATGCTCATTGGGCGATAATTCGTCCTCAAGGGACTGTATAAGCTCAGTATATTCGGCAAGAGCCGCTTCTCGTGCATTTGCAAGTGCCTGTCTGATTGCTTCTCCCATTGCATTGCTGATTGCCATAGCAGCCTGCGGATTGGGTGCTTGGTCTATAAGCGGCTGATACTGTGCCTGTATCTCCGCAATTAAGTCCTGACAGTAATCTGCAAAGAACGTCCCGAAATCAAGTCCGGCACTTTCGTAAACATATACACCGCCATACCAATCGCCATAGTTCAGATAGTAATACGCCTGTGCCACATCAAGGTAGTTTTTCACCATAAGGGTATAGCCGTCTATTATCTCTGCCTTGGATTCAGCATTATGTTCGGTGGGAAGTCCCGTGTTCGGGTCATTATCCTCTCCTGCAAGGGAATATGAGAAGGGAGAAAGCCAGCCGAAAAATGCGGAAATGAGGATATATACAAGCACGGCAAGGAAAACCGGGAGAACGATAGCTCCTGCACCGCCGCCCAGAATGAGGGAAACGGCTTTCTTTTTCAAAGCACCCTTGACCGCACCGCCTTTAACTGCGGTATTTACGATACTTCCCTCAATCTTTTTGTTTTCCTTGAAGAAAATATCCTTACGCCTGTTTCTTATCTTCTTTGACTTCTGTTCCTTGGCGTATTCCTGTTTTTCCTCCCTGAGTTTATGACTGTTCCCGACCTTAGAGCTTCCCTGCTTTTCGCCGTCAGCTTCATTGCTTCGGCAGGATTTGTCATTGGTATTTTTGATTTTTTCATCTTTATCCTTTTCAACCTTGTCTTTATGATTACTGCCTATACCAAAACGGTTGCCGTGGTTTTCCATACGCTCGTCAACACGCTTTTTCTTTTTTAAATCGGTTTCGGCAAGTTTTTTTACCATTTTCTTGGCTTCAACGGCAGCCAGCGTTACCGAAACATCAAGCACGGCAGAGCCTGCGGAATCGGAGCTTTGCAATGTTTGTGAAACATTCTGCACATTGCTGATTGCTTTCTGAGTTTCAGCACTTACCGCAGAACCGCCTACATTTGGAACAATACTGCCTTTCTGCTTTTTGGCAAATTCGCCGTATGCCTTTTTCGCCCGATATGCCCTTACCTCGCCGTTGTATGTATCAAATACCGCCTTGTCGGAGTTGCCGAGATATGTGCTTGTGGGGGATTTTTCCTCGGTTTCTTCAAGATGTTCCACCGGAACATCTGCAATATTTTTCTCTGTCTGCTCCAAATGTTCCAGTGGAACATCTTCGGTTTCGGCAACAACGGTCGCACGGTTAAGCCTGATAGCTTCGGCATTTTTCTGTTCGATAAAGGCTGCTCGCTTCATTCTTTCAGCCATTTCGGGAGTGATAGCCTTTTTCGCTTCGGGGATAACGCTGTCGGCGGTTTCCGAAAGATATTTTTTCTCATACTCCGAATGGGGTACTGACATCTTATCGTGAGAATGATTTTCGGCATTATCCGAAACATCAATATCGGGAGATATGTCACTTCTTGTGGCAAAAGTTTTTATTTTATCCTTATTCAGCCTGTCCAGATAAGCGGCACGTTTCATTCTCTCCGCTATTTCGGGAGTAATTGTCTTAGATACTGAAACTGAGTTTTCGGAGTTTGCGAAAATACCGCTATGCTCCGTATTTTCCGATGTTTTACCCTCGTTTTTTCTATCCCGATTGCTATGGTTATTGCGATTCGTGCCGTAAAGCATCTTCCGCATAGTTTCGGAGCGTTTGGGCGTTTGTGGGGTACTCTCTGACTTTTTGGGATTTTTTCCGATATGTCCGTGAATATCGGCTCTCTCCATTTTCTGAACCGATACAACACGATATTTTTTATGTTTCTGTGCGGAGTAGGCAGCCACCTTTCCCCTTTTCTTATCAAAAGAAGAAAGGGAGTGTTCTTCGACAGCCTGACCTTTCGCTTTATCAATCGTTGCCATAAACATCTCCCTTTCCTTGTTATGCAGTTTCCGTTTCGCCCTCGTTCATCATCTTCATAGTTTCCGAGAAGTTTGTACTCATCAGGCTGTAAAGCGTGGTATCCTTGGGGAACTCGTCATAGAACGGTATTTTTGTTTTTCCGCCTAAAATGAGAAGTCCGTGTCCTGCCGGAACATCGTTTACAAACTGAATTTCGCTGTCATTTATATTCAGCACGTCCTGCAGCTTCGCCGCATCTGTGGGATTCTGCTTCAAAAGAACGATAAACTCGGAGTTTGCAAGCATATTTCTCGACTTGTAGTCCTTCAGCAAATCGTCCACGTTCTGCGTAATGCCCGACAGAATACCGCCGTACTTTCTTGCACGTTTCCAAAGCATCTGCAAGTAATCAAGGGAATATTCATCGGCAAAAAGCAAGTGTGCCTCATCAATGAAAATATAGGTCTTTCTGCCCTTTTCCTTGTTTTCCGCAAGACGGTTCCAGATGTAGTCAAGGATAAGAAGCATTGACTGCGTTTTCAGATTGCCGTTAAGGTCACGAATATCGTATGCGATAAAACGATTCTTGGTATCAACGTTTGTAAGGTTGTTGAAATACTTTGCCGAGCCGTTTACATACATATCAATGGTGATAATCAGCTTGTCCTTCATTTCCTGCGATACGTTCTCGGTTTCCTCCTTCATACATTCGAGGAACGTTCCCAGAGTCGGCATATCGGCAGGGTCAAGAGTTTTCAGAACGCCCGACTTTGCGTATGCTTTCTGCACACAGCGGTCAACAAAGGATTTTTCCTGTGCGTTAAGCGGATGCTTTGAATCCATACAAGAGATAAAGGAAGTTACAAGCTGACACTTGTCGGCAATTATATCCACTTCAGGGTCATCAAGCAGACGGAAATCAAAATCGAAAAGGTTGATATGATTCTTTGAGCCGTTGGAGAAACGTACAACCTCACCGCCGAAGGCTTCCGCAAGTTTCCAATATTCTCGTTCGGGGTCGATAACAAGCACATCGGCATTTTCATCTCCGAGAATGATGTTTGTAATCTCCGTCTTTACCTTGAAGGATTTGCCGCCGCCCGATGCAGCCAGATAGAAGCCTGACGGATTGATAAGTCCCGTTACACGGTCGAAAAGAATGAGGTTATGGGAAAGCACGTTCATACCGTAATATATTGAATGTGCCATCTGCACCTCACGAACATTGAACGGCATAAAAATAGCAACCGATTCCGAGGGCATCGTGCGGAGATATTCAAACTTTCGCTGATAACCCACAGGCAGACAGTCGCACATACCGTGTTCCTGCTCCCAAGCCATTTCGCCCTTGATACAGCCGGAACGTTTAAGTGTGCTTTCGATAACCTCAACGCTTTCGTTCAGCTCCTCAAAAGATTTTGCCTTAACAAGTATCTGCGTGTTTACCATAAACAGCTTTTGGTCTTTAACCGTTATCTTATCGAAAACCGATACCATAGCATCACGCTGATTCTTTATTCTCTGCGGCATCTGTGATGAGAAATTGCCGTGCTGAGCCGCCTTTACCTCACGCTTTGCCATATCCGTATCAACAGCTGTTATCTGTCGCTGAACCAGCTTTCTCGCCTCGGCGCTGTCGTAGGTTTCGATATTGGTAGTTACCATAATTTCAATGCCCGTACCCAAAAGGCCTGTAAGAATATCCGAGGTTGCCGCACTTGGGTATTCACGGATATACAGTGTCTTTGCGTAGGTGTCATTAAACATAAAGTAGTCTTTCTTGAAATCGAAATAGTCGGGCGCACAGGCAAGTTTTTCCCTGCCCTTTGCGTAATCTGAACTGTCGAAATCGGGAACAGGCATATCGTCAGAACCAATGAAAAAGTCCTTGAGCATTTCAATTCTCTCTTTTGAGGTCAATGCCCGAAGTCCCGTGTTTCCGATACGGTTGAAGGTGTTTGTTGCGGTAATATCCAGTGTCTTGAATCTGCGTATTGCAGTTTCCTCATCGGGTGCTTTAATGGTAAGGGTAATGTACATATGCTTCTGAATTGCGTTCTGTCCCTTGCGGATATTTGCTTCAAGGACACGGGTGTTAAATTCGTGACGGAAGTCGAAAAGCTCGTCCGCCTTCTGGTGCATAAGTGTTGCCTTTTTGAATTCCTCCATATTCACACGGCTGTTCCAACAGCAAATCTGACAGTCCACGGAATCGTCCAGAATACCGAGAAACTCTATATATCTTTCAAGGTACATATACTGCTGTTCCTCGTCCGCCAGATTGAAGTTTATATCGTCAAAGGTGTACGCCTTGGAATACATTTTCTTTCCGAGGAAAAATATATCATCGGACAAAACTTTCCTGTAAGGCAAGGTGGAAAGGACCTTTTTGGAGAGATTTTTTCTTTCCTTTTCTCCTCTGCCCTTTTTGGATTTTCTGCTTTTCTTCTTGTCGGGTTTGTTTGCGGCAAGACGGACAGCATCTTTTTCTCTTGCCGACATCGGAGCATTTTCATTTTCCTCCGCAGCAATATTTTTCCGCTTTTTCTTGGTCATTGCCCTTGCACCGAGGGCAAGTCCTGCGGCAGCAATGGGTATCATTACAAGATAGGGATTTGCAAGCAGATTATCCGCTGTGGGTGTTTCCTGCACAGTTTCGGTAATTGCCGCCGTTTCGGTCACACTTTCTGCTGCTGTTGTTACCGTTTCCGCTGTAATCTCTGCTTCGGTCTGCATTTCCGTTATCTTTTCGGTAATCTCCGTAACCGCAGGAACAGGCTCGGAAACAACAGCGATTTCCGTCTGTGTCACCTCAACTCCTGCTTCTTCAAGTGAATCTGACACCGCTTCCGCAACAATGCTTGAAATGATAGCATCGGAATTTTCAGTATTTTCGGGTACGCTTGTTTCGGCAGGATTTTCAAGATGTTCCGGTGGAACATCTGAGGGAATATCGACTTCGGTTGTAGTTTCCGAAATTGAATTTACAGATGATTCGCTTTGAACACTCTCCGTTTCTGTGGGTGCTGTCTGCTCCCCCAAATCAAGGGTGCTTACAGCCGTTTTCTGCATCTCGGTTACTGTTGTAACTGCATTTTCTTCCATACTCTCACTCCTCCCATTACCTTACTCTGAGCTGCAAACCGCTGAACGAGAAATACGCTTCGTCAGCCATATTTGCAATACGCTGATTTATCGTGCATAAGGCTTCACGGTAAATGCTGTCGGTAACATCGAATGGTGCAGGGGCAAATCCCGTTTCAGCGGAAATGATAACAAGTGTTCCTCCGCTGCTTTTTACCTCGCTCATAAGGACATTGATTGACAGCAAAAGCTCATTAACAAAAGCGGTCATTTCACGCTCGGAAACACTGACACTCGCCGCAAATTTTTCCATTGTTTTTCTGTAAATCCAGTCGGCAAGATTGTCAAGAACAAAGCATCTGTATTCCTTGTAATTGACGGGTGTTTTATCAACGCTGAAATTGCGGATAATATCCCATCTGAAATCTTTGCTCCGCTCGTTATAGATAATGCGGTTCAGCGTCTTATCGTCCATATCCCTGCCCGTGCAGAGATACTGCACTCTGTCAAGGTTGGAAAACTGCGATACCGCAAATCTCGACTTGCCGCTCATAGCGCTTCCCGTTACAAAAATCATTTTTCCGTTATTCATTGGTCTTTCTTCTCCTTTTCGATTTCTTTTCCGCCGCACGTTCCCTTTCGGCTTCCGAAAGACGGATTTTTCTCACCTCGTCAAAAATTTCTATCTCATCGGGAAGATATTTCATTCCCCTGCGCTGATTACCGAAATAGAACTCAAACACCGTTGCGGCTATCTTTTCAAAGGGCATACCGTTATACCGCATAAATCCAACGGCAGCCAAAGGCGCAACCTCAAGGATAACGATATACACAAGAACATCGGTGGGAATGAACTTGCTTCCGATAAGGAATGTAATCACCGCAAGAGCTATCATCGCAACACCGCAGACAAACTGCCTTATGGTGAGTCCGAAAAAGAACTGCTCCTTGTACTCTGTAACGTCCTGCGGAATATCTGCTTTTATCATCAAATCACCTCTTTCAAACCGTTCAGAATGTGGCTGATAACCTCAACGGTCCAGCCGTTTCCGATACATTTATATCGCTGTGTTTTGGATATTCCTGCCGTATAATCATCGGGCAGAGTTTGCAATCTCTCCGCTTCGATTGGCGTGAGCTTGCGGATTATGTAGTCGCCGTCAGGCAAATCAATCTTATACAGACCTGTTTTTGCACCCTGACCGCCACCGTTTGCGGATAAGGTAACGGACTTTCCTCTGACCGAATATATCCGCTGTCCCTGTCCGCCCCTGCCGTATTCTCCCACACGGACAGGCACGGCAACCGCAGTTGTTCCGCCCTTGAATCCGTCATTGGTAAGAATGGTTGCTTCGCCGTATTTATAGTACCCTGCCATAAATGTTCGTGCTTTCTCACCGTTGTTATTGAATGTGTTTATGGGAACGGCAACCATTGAATCCTTTTGCACGGTAGTAAGGCAGTTGCTTTTCCCGTCCTTTCGTGCTTCTATATGCTGCTCTGTTCCGCCCTCGCATTTAACATTTCTCTTTCCGCTTTCGATATATCTCCCTCGCTGAGCAACGCTGACAGGCTCGGCTATCATACTTCGCTGGCTTCTTTGGAGCGTGTTCCAAAGCACAGCTCCGTCATAGCTTGCGGTCATACAGTAGCTTTTGTCCTGCCAAGACAAGCCACTCTCCAAAATATCTTTTAAGAGTATTCCTCTGTCGGTGGGCTGTGTCACGTTTGGGATATTAGTCCAGTAGCAGCGTTTCCTCTGCTGTGCCGAAACAAGAGCTGAATTTATCATAATCGGCTCAACGCCTAACTGTGCGGAAATGAACGCCTTAATGTCCTTGTGAATACTGTTGTTGTTTTCATACAGAAAATATCTGCACTCGCTTTCACGCAAGGCTCTGACAAATTCCATAAACAGCTTTCCGCCCATTCCGTCAGGTGTTGTTTCCCTGTTTGTTTTGGCAATGCTCCAATAGGTGCAGGGTGAACCGCCGATTAAAAGGTCATAGCCTTTGAATTGGGTAAAATCTCCGTCAAAAACATCTCCGTGATGAACTATCTGCGGATAATTTTTCTCGGATATTTTTATGGCATATTTGTCAATTTCAAAGGCATCGTATCTTTCAACGGTAATTCCTGCCCTTTCAAGAGCTGCCATTCCGCAGGAAATTCCGTCATATAGGCTCAATACTTTCATCATCAGCCACCTAACGCACGTTTGGTTATCTCGCTTGACTTAGCAACGGTTATCGCAAGCATTACAACAGATAAAACAGGCGTTGCATACTTGAAAATGTGCATTAAAAGTCCTGCTCCGTCCAGTCCCGATGAAAAGTCAATTACAAGTGACGATGAAATGAGCGAATACGCATTGAAGCAGATTGCAAGCACTCCCCACTGCATTGATACCGCCGCAAAATTCTTTATGAAGGCAATGCCTGTGGAACGTGCCTGTGAATTTACAAGCGTTGCAAGCGCCACGGGAGAAATTGCGGTAAGTATTGCCGTTTCAAATACCGTACCCAGCACCGATACCACGATAAGGGAGAACATCACAAACATCAGAATTATGATGATTACATAAAGCAGGGTCAGAATGATATAGTTTATATCCAGCACACCGCCCTCAAGAGGCGTACCCTGATTCATTGCATTTCCGAATGATGCTCCTATTCCTGCAAAAGCTCCCGAAAAATCCACTTCGCTCCGAAGCAGTCCCGAAACAAGTCCTATCACGTTATCCACGTTCTGCACTATCAAGGCGCTTACCACCAGCTTCATCGCAACTCGGATAGCACCTTCGATACCGCCGTTGAAGTCAATGCTTGCGCAGTAGGTAAAGGCTTCCATACAGAAAAACAGCGTTAAAAGCGCCGTTCCCGCACCCTCGAAAACGCTGATAGCCGTTCCTGCCTGACTGACAATATCAAAACCTGCTATGGTCTGCAACACCGCAGCAAAGCCATCGGCTTCCGTCTGCAAGAGGTTCTGCGCTTCTTCAAAAGCCACTTCAAAAAAGCTCGGCTCTGCCATAAAGCTCCTCCTTTCACATTCGGCAGGAACATTCTTTTACAAGCCTGTCCCTGCCTTTTTCTTCTGTCCGATTCTTTGTATCAGCCGCCGATGGAAAGAGAAGCAGGAATAATAGCGCCTACCGCTGCGATTATCGCACCGCCGATAAGGGTCTGAAAGCCTCTTGTCTTACCGTCTGCGTTATCGTCCTTGAAGCCGACACCTGTCTGAATGCCGCCGACCACGGCAACAAGCGAGCCGAGGGCAATAACACCGTGACCGAGAACGCCCATAATGGCATCAATCATTCCCTGCGCATCTGCGCCCTCCGCACTTGCGGTAATGGTGCAGGCTGAAACTGCCATAGGAACAACAAGCGCCGCCTTGCCGAGCCTTGTGTTCATCGCTCTGCCTGTCGCATTGGCTGCGGCAAGCATTGCCCTTGCTCCAAGCTCCGCTGTCTTTGCCTGAATGCTGTCGATTGTTTTTGTGATATTCATCTCACAAATCCTCCTTTAAAAAATGAATGTATATATGCAAAGCCGTTCGGTTTTCACGCACTCTTTTTTCTCATATCAAATTGCTTTTCTGCCGAACCGAACAGCTTTGATAAACAAAAAAAGAGAGCTAAAAAACAGATACAAAATCTGTTTCTTAGCTCTCATTCGCTGTTCCGTCCCTCTCATTCGGGACGCCGTTATTCAGTTGTATTTTCTTCCTTATCGGTGCGGAAAACCAGTTTTCTTTTTGATTCATAAATCAGATAGCCTGTTTTTCTCGGCTCTAAAACTATCTCCGATTTCCGTTCCATAAGTTTGTTTATCGCATCTATCTCACCTTTAGTGAGCTTCCTTGCTTCCTCCATATTACATAAATGCAGGAGGTTCGCAGGGCTTGTATCCGCTTATTGCAATACGGTCGGTATCAACGATAAGCAGCATAAGGTTACTGTTTCCCACGGTCATAAAACAGCGGTCACGCATTACCCGTCTGACATTCTCGCTTTCGGGATAGCAGGCAATAAGTACCTTGCTTGTTCCTGCCGTGTTGGGGTGGAGCTTTGCCGCCGAGATTATGGCATCAAGCGTTATGGATATATCAGAGCAGCTTTCGGAATGAACCTTTAAATCATCAATGTACATAAGATTGGGGAGCATAAAGCCGTCTGCACTGTAATTGAAGCCTGCAAGGTCAAGCATATTGAAAAGCTCCGCATATTCATCGGAAACATTGCCGATAACCTTTGCAATATTGCTGATAAAGTAGCAGATGTCCTCGGCACAGAAGTCGGTCATTTCAACCCTTGCAATTTCCTGTCTGCGGTCATCATCAAGAAGTCTGAGCTTTGATTTTCTCATAAAGGCTTCGATATTTTCATCGAAAATATCCTCAAACTCTCCTGCAAGCACACGCTTTGCAAACTCGTTTTTGGTAACGCCTTTTGCAAGGTATTCGTTCTGAATATCATTCACGATTTCTTCCACAGCAGAATCCTTTTCAATTCTGAGGATTGCCTTGACATTTCTTTTCATTTCCATAGTTTTGTTCTCCTTTGATTTAAATTATGCAATACTGTACAGCTCCGTACAGCATTCCAGCCTTTGGCGTATTTCGTATGGTATATCCTCCATTATGCTGACAGGCGGCTCTATTTCCGCACCGTCCGCATCTGAGGTTACAAAACGCAGCTTTATGCTGTTTATCTCCTCCCCGGCTTCCGAAACAAGGAACTCCGAAAAGTCTATATATTCGACTTCGGGGAGCGTTTCAACATAACGGTCAAGATAATAGATATACGGATTATCCGACTTTGTTTCGCCCTTTTCCGTATCGGGCTGCCAATCCTCCCCAAGCTCTCTGTATCTCGGATGCTCGGAAAGATTGAATTTATTGGTGAAGAACGGGTAAAGTCCTCGCACCATAACAATGCAGTTGTTGTTATCCATAGTGGTCAGCTCGTCAATGGTGGCAAGCTCTCTGCCGAGAATAGCATTGTTGTATGACGAACTGCCCTGCTTTCCCTTTGTCTGATTTATGGATAACTGGTCAATGGTTTCCTTGCCCAGCTCCTTTGACAGATATTCATTGGTGAACTGGTCTTTGCCACCCAAATATATGAGCGTGTCGCAGTTTCCGGGCAGCTCCTCCCACGATTTTTCATACATCCTTTTCAGCTGTGAGAGATTTTGAAGGATAACCTGTGCGGAAATCTCAAACTTTCGGCAGGTGGCAAGTATCTTTTCAAATTCGGGTATCTTTCCCACGTTCGCAAACTCATCTAAGATAAAGCGAACGTGGCAAGGCAGTCTGCCGTGATAATGATTTATTGCTCTATCATAGAGGGTATCGAAAAGCTGTGTGTACATCATTGCCGCCAAAAAGTTATACGTTGTGTCCGTTGACGGAATAACGATAAACAGGGCGGTCGGTTTATCTCCCAAAGTTTCAAGGTGGATATTGTCCGTATGCGTAAGGTCACGCACGTTTTCCAGCTTGAAATACTGGAGCTTTGTGGTTGTACTTATGAGGATAGACTGCATTGTCTTTCCTGCCGCCTGTTTGAATTCCTCATAATACTGAACTGATAATGCTTTCGGTGCTTTCTCTTTTCGCTTATCGAACATCAGGTCAAGCTCGGATTTTTCTTCTTCCTTTCCTTCGATTACCTTTGCCTTGTGGATAAGGTCAAGGACTCCTGCAAAGTTCTGTTCCTCCTCCGTTCCTGTTTCTATGAGCAAAAAAGAAAGTGCCGATAACAGCAGACGTGTGGCATCGTCCCAGAAAGGATCGCTTGAGTTTCCCTCACCCTTTGTGTTGGTCATAAAAACGTTTATCATTTTTATGACATTATTGCTGTTTATCTTGCCCGTGCTGTCACGGAGGTAATGGAAAGGGTTGTAGTTGGAGCTGTGCTTCATATCATTCAGATTGAACACCTTTATCTCGTAGCCGTGATTTATCAGCATCTTTCCGCAGGATTCCACCAGCTCGCCCGATGGGTCGGTAACAACAAAGGAAGTGTTGCATTGCAGTAAATTCGGCTTAACGAAAAATCTCGATTTTCCCGTTCCCGAACCGCCGAGAATAATCTGATTAAGATTAAGCATCGGCTTTATCTTCTCCGCTTCCCTGCTCCTGCCCGTAACATCTTTTATTGATATTTCCGTGCCGTTAAGCTCTGCGAATTTATTTTTCTTCGGTTTTGCCTTGCCCTTTTTCTTTCGGTTCTCCGCTTCTTCCTCCGCTTCGTTCTTCTCCCTCACCTTTCGGTCCAGAACAAGAAAAACATCGCTTGCACAGATAACGTTGTTGTAAAAGCCTTTCTTTGTGGTATCGGCAATAATCTCTTTCTCCTGCCTGTTTCCCCACCTTGCAGAACCGTGTTCAACGCCCTTTCGGTGATAACGCTTTCCGTTTCCCACAAGGCGGTACATAACGGCGATAAGGCTTGCAAAAAATCCGATAACACAGGCATTTCGGGTCATTCCCGTTCCCTTGATAACCGCAAGAAAAGCATTGCCCAGATTGTTAGGGGTCATATACTCCCCGATGCTCTCTATGGCTTCAAATATCTGAATATTGCCGTTCTTGTCTGCGGTCATTTCAAGGGTATATCCGAACAGCACGATTACTGGGAAAGCAATTACACAGGCTATGACGATTATATACAGAAGCGTATCTGTTTTCTTTTCGGGGATTCCCATATTTGCCATAGTTAATGCTCCTGCCCTCCCTTGCTCCTGCCGAGAGATACCGCCTTATCCTTAACGGCATTGGACAGCTCCTTGATTTTATCGGCAGCATAGCTTTTCAGCTCGCTGAGCTTCTGTTTATCGGGAGTTTTGCGGTCACGGATATTCTTTTCAAAGGACTTTTTGATTTCATTTGCACCCTTTTCGGAAATACCCATATTTTGCAGAATATCGGTATCAATCCTGTCCATTGGCATCATTGCGGAGCTTCCGTCCTTCTTTGATGTCACCTCAAGCATATTCCCCGACACCTGACAAACTCTTGCTTCCTCGGTTTCCTTTGTCTTTGCATCGGAGATATATCCGTCATTTACAAGCTGTTTTACAGCAACAGCAACGGACACATCATCAATAAGTCCGAAGTCCTCACGCAGAGCCTTTTCAATCTCCGACATTGGCGTATCCTTTTCAATCTGCATATACCGATAGCTTTCGGCATCGTCCTTTATGATAACCGTACTGCTGCCATAGCGGTAATATCCCATATCCGCAAGCTCCGCATTGTTCGTATCATATCTTTCGGGTTTTATCGTCTGTGATTTTTCCTCGTTAATTTCAAAATCACCCGATATATCCGTTTCACGATAGGATTTCACAACCTTGTCGGCAATTTCCTTTGCGGATATTTCCGAATATCCCATCTGTGTCAGCATACTCCGAACCTCACTTACAGGCATCACTGGGATAACAGCGAATTTGTTTGTATTGTTATCCAGAATACAGCACTTTGAACCGCTGTCCTTGGGAATTTCGCCTATACATTCCGCCTTTCCGATAACCGTCTGCGAAAGCTGCGATTGTGCCAGATATTCGCCTATATTGGGAATATCCGCATAGACTATCTCTGTTTTCTCTGCGGCAAATCCGAAAATCTCTTTCTGTTTATCGTTCAGCTCTTTATGTATATCCTCAAGCAGCTTTTGTATCGTTTTGCCGTTCAGACCTCTCTCCCTGAGAGCCGCCGACATCTCCGCACAGCTCCCCATTTTCACGCTGATAAGCTCATTTTTCTTGGAGTTAAAAAGGTCGATTCTCCGAAGCTCTCCGCCCTGCGTTCCGTATTTATACACAGCGGTATCTTTGTTTATCCTGCGGTTTCGTGTATTGAAATACCCTGCAAGCTCGCTTCCGTTTACGGCTCGTTTCACCTTTCCCGATGAATCGTACACCGGATACTGCTTATCAAAATCAAGCTCGGATTTCAGCGTCTTACCGCCGTTGATAAGTTCTCCGTCCGATTGCTTAATACGAATGTAGTCCTGCCCCTTTGTGTTTGGAACACGCATATAATATGTGTCTGCGGTATTAAGCTCCTCAATATTCAGCTTAGCCATATCAAGAGTTATGATGTTGTCATACACATCAATGATATATTCCTCGCTCATTTCAAGGCTGTCCTTGTATTCCTGTCTTGCCTTTTCAACCTTTTCGGAAATATCGGTATCATACATAACCGCCACATTTTCGCCCTGCTTCACAAAGGAAACTTCAAGGCTATCTGCTTTTGCGGCCGCATATATTTCTTCTGCTTCGTCCTGCGGCACAACGAACGCTTCATATCCCAAATCATCAAGAGGTGCGGTCTGTTCATATCGGGTAACATCAATGCCGTCCACCTGCTTTTTGATTTCCCGTGCTTCTTTCAAAGCCTTTGAATACTGTCCTTCAAACTCCTTGGGGACAAAATTCATATACTTATCATCATGATTTTTAAAGGTTACAACAGGAATATCGCAGTCGGTCATCACTCGGCGGACAAGTCCTATATCCTCGGCATCAATACAGTCTTTTCCGTCCTTTACTGCTATTTTATCGGGATTTTCCTGCAAATCCTTTGCAACGGCGTGTTTAAGTGCGGACTGTATCATATCTATCTGACTTACAGGAACGGCAAACACGGCATTATTGCTGTCCCCGACCTCAGTTTTAAAGAACGAACCGCCCATTTTCAGCAGATTTTTCTCAACCTCGGCTGACTTTTCGGCAGGAACGGTAACGTACTTTATATCAAAGCCTGCCTTTTGGAGCTTCCGAAAATCACTTTTTGACAGCTTACCCAGCTTTATTTTTGGCGGCTTTATTTTCTTTCCTGCCTGATTTCTCTTACGCTCCTCCATTGAGCTGAAAATATCCATCATTCGTTTTAACAGCTCGATGAACGTGGTGCAAGCATCATCTCCTACCATTATTCAGCACTCCCCTCTGTTATGGTTTCGGTTGTGTTTTGCATTTCTGTTTCCAAATGTTCCAGTGGAACATCATCTGTGATAATATCAATAATATCCTCGGAGGTACAGCCGTAAGAATAGGGTGACATATTTATCATTACAGTAACATCGGTATCAACTGCATCTGCCCAGCCGTTAGGAATGTTCAGAACGGTAAGTCTTTTTATGCCTATGTTATCAGCATAAAATGCAGGCTCAAACTCCGCAGCATCAAAATCCGACACGTTATATGTTTTCGGCTTGGTGATACTTTTCAAGAGGTCACGCTGCTTTATTTCAAGCAGCTCGTCCGTGCTTTCGTATGTAACGCCGTACCTTCCTGCGATATTTACTTTCAGAAAATGAGTTGCAAACACAGTCTGACGGTTTTCTCCGTTATCCGCACCGAAAATGCGTTCTTCTTTTTCGGAATATGCTGCCTTGCCGTCCTTATGATTCTTGGCATATCCGATTGAATTTGCGGTATAGCCGAAGTTATGATAGAACTCATCTCGGCTTGTACCCAGCTCCGAATATATCTTATCGGCGGTTGTGTCGTTGTTCCCTGCCCATATTTCAACAAGTTTATCGGGGTTCAGCCGTATGAGGTAAACAGCAGCACCGTCAATCTCCTTATTGATGTTTACTATGTCGGAATAGTATATTTCCCACATATCGGGTGCCAGAAGTCCGTCCTTTTCAAGTCCTATGGTTCTTGCATAATACTGGTATTCGATAAGGTCGGTAAACTCGTCCTCATCGTATATTTCTTTCTCAAACCACAGCCTGACCGCATTAAGCTCTCTTTCCTCTCCCGTAAGCTCCGCTTCATCATCGGCACTTACACAGCCTGTGAGCATCACCATTGCGGCCATTGCAAGGCAAATCATCTTTTTCAGCTTCATTTCACTATCCCCTTCATTCAGCAATTTTGTTTTCGCTGATTTTTATTATATCAAATCGCTGATAATGGGAACTATGAACAGGAGTGCCGAAAACTCCGTAACTGCCGATATTTACGAATTGTTAGTGACAGATAAAGTTTGCTTATGACAGTTCGGGTTAATTCTTTTGTAACGGTTTGTTTGATTTATGGCGTGTCTTAATATTTTGTAAATTAAATATGAATATTTGTTTTGCGAGAAGGTAAAAAAAGAGGACCTATGCTCTGTGCATAAGTCCTTTATATACGCTTAATCTATGTTATCCATAACCTCCGCAAGCATTTCCCGATATTCATTCTTCAAGTATTCGGGTTCTACTATTTTTACCTTTGTTCCGAATTTGAACATCCAGCCCAAAAACGGCTGCGGCTGCTCCGTTTTAATCTTCACGATAATATCAAAATGCTCATCGTCCTGCGGATAGATTGGTACTTCCTTTCCAAAGCGGTCTATAACCGCATTGACAAGAGAGTTATCGAATCGCAGCCTTACTTCTTCCGATTCTCCGCTGAACATTGAAAATGTGGAATTCAGATGCTCGTTAAGCGAAAACCCTGACGGCTTTTTTCTTGCCGCTTCATCAAGTATCTGTATATTATCCATTCGGTCAACACGGAAATTCGATACCGTATCGTACTTATCATAATATGCCACAAGATAATATCTTTCCTCACTCCACGTTAAGGCATACGGTGAACACACCCTTATTCCCTCACGGATAACCGTTTTCTTGTGCAAATCGTAGTCAAACATATTGAATGAGATTTTCTTCTTTTCGGCAATGGCCTTGTGGATTGCATCAAGGCAGTAATATATATGCTCATTGGTTGCTCTCGGACGATTGGGAATATATACCTCACGCTGTATCTGCTTCCCCTCATAGCTGCTTGCCAGCTTTCCTATTTTCTGCAAAAGCTCCTTGGTTTTTTTCTCGGTAAGAAACTTTGACGATGATACCGCATTGGCAATAAGATTAAGCTCCGCAAGCTGAAACTCCCGTCCCACAAGTCGGTAGCCGGATTTCTTTCCTCGTCCAGATATTACATCTATTCCAAAGGCTTCCAGAGCTTTAACATCGTCATATATGGTCTTTCGGTTTGCTGATATTCCGTACTCTGCCAGCTTTTCCTCTATTTCGTTTGCGTTAAGTGAATGTTCCTCATCGGTCTGCTCGTACAAAATTTTCAGCAAATACAACAGCTTCAGTTTTTGATTTCCGGGTCTTGGGTGTTCGTTCACTCAATATTCCTCCCATGCTTTTTCTTATTCTGTAATCTATTATATCACATCGAATGTCCAAAAGTATGGACATTGGGAAATATTTTGAATTTTTATCGCCTATTCAGCGGATTTCGTTCTTTAATTATGTATTATTTGTAAATATATCATTTGAATCTTAATTGTCCGTACTTTCGGACATTGGTTTTGGTATTGTATTATGGGATGAAATACAAAGAATGTTATAACAAAATGCCAAAGATTTACGCCTGATTACTTGATTTTATTGTTAAATTATGATATAATGTAAAAGAATATATCCAGACCGACCATTAGTCATTCGCTTCTCATACATAATATGATGAAGCTAAATTTTGATTTTTTATATTCTGATAATTTTGTATTATCAGAAGTTCGACAATATATTTAGGAGAGGTAGAAATGGTTTCAAACTTTTCTTTTTTAGACAGTCAGTTTCCTGTTCTCAGCAAATTCGGAAAACTTGCTGAGAACTATCTATACAGTGACTCTAACTCTTGCCTTATGAAGCTTGGTATGATTGGTGAAACAATAGTAAATTTGATGTACTGCTATGACAATATTCCTGTTCCGGAGGATAATTCTCAAGTAGCAAAAATAGATTACCTTTACAGAGAAGGACTTTTGACGAACGATTTGACCTCAATACTCCACCAATTAAGAAAAATACGAAATAAGGCTGCACACGATAATTATTCATCTGTTTCGGACGGAGAAAAGTTTTTGCCTATTACATATAGCCTTTGCGAATGGTTTATGCAAACATATGGTGTTGATGGATATAATTATCAAAACAAGCCTTTTGTTATGCCTGCAAAGATTGATACTGCAATTTCTTCTGTTAATGAAAAGCAAATTGAGGATTCAGTATCTAAAGAACTTATAAAAGAAGCTGAAAAGAAAGCATCAGAATCCCCTTCGCAATCTGTTTCTGACAGAAAAAAGAAGGCGGTTCAAGCAAATACTCAAAGAATCAAGACAGAAGCTGAAACACGCCTTCTGATAGATGAACAGTTAAGAAAAGTAGGCTGGGAAGCCGATACAGATAATATCAGATATTCAAAAGGCACAAGACCGTCAAAAGGTCGTAATCTTGCTATTGCCGAATATCCGACAGATTCAAAAATATCACACAAGGGTTATGCCGATTATGCTTTGTTTATCGGTGAAAAGCTTGTTGCAATAGTGGAAGCTAAGTCTATTCATAAAGACATCCCGTCTGTTATTGATTATCAAGGCAAGGACTATCCTCGTAATATTCGCAAAGAAGATGAAAAGTACACCATAGGTAAATGGGGAGAATATAAAGTTCCTTTTACATTTGCAACCAACGGCAGACCTTATCTCGAACAATACAAGCAGAAATCCGGAATATGGTTTCTCGACCTTAGAAATCCAGATAACACACCTATAGCTCTAAAGGGTTGGTTTAGTCCTGACGGCATAGAAGAACTTCTTGAAGCTGATATCCAGTCAACAAATAAAAAACTTGAAGAAATGCCTTATGATTTGTTGACAGATAAAGGTGGACTCAATCTCAGACCTTATCAGCTTAATGCAATCAAAGCAGCTGAAAAAGCAGTTATCGACGGAAAAGAAACAGTATTACTTGCAATGGCAACAGGCACAGGAAAAACAAGAACAATTCTCGGAATGATTTACCGTTTCTTAAAAACAGAACGTTTCCGCAGAATCCTTTTCCTTGTTGACAGAACATCTTTAGGCGAACAGACTTATGATGTTTTCAAAGAAGTCAAAATGGATGAACTTCTTACCATTGATGATATTTACAATATCAAGGGACTTGAAGACAAAACCATTGACAAAGAAACCCGTATTCATATTTCTACTGTGCAAGGAATGGTAAAACGTGTGCTTTATAACACGGGGGAAACTATGCCTGCTGTATCGGACTATGATTTAATCATCGTTGACGAAGCACATAGAGGATATATATTAGACAAAGAAATGACCGATGATGAATCGCTTTATCGTGACCAGAGAGATTATCAGAGTAAATATCGCACTGTAATTGAGTATTTTAATGCAGTAAAAATAGCTTTAACTGCAACTCCTGCTTTACATACCACTGAAATTTTCGGGCAGCCTGTGTTCAAATACACATACAGAGAAGCCGTAATAGAGGGATATTTGATAGACCACGATGCTCCTCATCACATTGAAACAAAACTTAATACGGAAGGTATCCACTACAAGGCAGGAGATACTGTTACTGTATTTGACCCTGTTACGCACGAAATACTAAACGGTGAACTTCTTGAAGATGAACTTGACTTTGATGTTGAGGCGTTTAATAAGAAAGTCATTACAGAATCGTTTAACAGAACTGTATTGACAGAAATATCACAATATATTGACCCTGAAACTCCAAGAGAAAACGGTAAAACGCTCATATATGCAGTAAATGATGACCACGCTGATATGATAGTCAGCATATTAAAAGAGATTTATTCCGAATATGGCGTAGATAATGATGCTATTATGAAAATCACAGGAAGTGTGGCAAATGGTGACAGAAAAAAGATACAAGAAGCTATAAACAGATTTAAAAATGAGGATTTCCCATCGGTTGTAGTTACGGTTGACCTTTTGACAACAGGAATTGATGTACCGTCTATCACAAATCTTGTGTTTATGCGCAGGGTTAAATCAAGAATACTTTTTGAACAAATGCTTGGACGCGCCACAAGATTATGTCCCGAAATTCACAAGACACATTTTGATATTTTTGACCCTGTCGGCGTTTATGATTCTCTTGAGGATGTCAACACGATGAAACCTGTCGTTGCAAATCCATCTGCATCTTTTGAACAGTTGATTGAAGAAATGAAAGCACCAATTGATAGTGATGATGTTCTGCAAAATCAAATAAATCAGATTATTGCCAAGCTGCAGAGAAAAAAGCGTAATATGACCGAAGAAACTATTGAACATTTCAAGGATATAGCAAACGGAAACAATCCGAATGAATATATTGACAAGCTTCAAAAACTTGATGTCAAAGAAGCAAAAAATCGAATATTCGATGACATTGAGCTTTTCAAACTACTCGATAAGAGCCGTGGAAAGCAATTAGGAGTTGTTATTTCCGATAAGGAAGATACATTTATCGGAACAACAAGAGGATATGGCAAATCTGATTCAAAGCCGGAAGATTATCTTGATGAATTTTCAGCATTTATCCACACACACATAAACGAGATAGCAGCATTAAATGTTATTTGCACACGTCCCAAAGACCTTACTCGTGAAAGTCTTAAATCATTAAAACTGGCTCTTGACAGAGAGGGCTTCACCCAGCAGCAGCTTAACACAGCTATTTCGCAGATTACAAACGAAGAAATGGCAGCTGACATTATAAGCATTATCAGAAGATATGCTATTGGTTCGGCTCTTATAAGTCACGAGGAAAGAATTAAAAAGGCTGTTGATAAGCTCAGAAAAGCACACAAATTCAGCAAATTGGAAGATAACTGGATAAAGAGAATGGAGGATTATCTTATGAATGAATCTGTTCTTAACATTCAAGTTTTTGATGAAGATAGCCGTTTTAGGTCACAAGGAGGATTTAGCAGAATCAATAAGGTTTTTTCAAATAATCTTGAAAGCATTATCCTTGAACTAAACACATATCTTTACGATGATGGAGGAAAAGCGGTATGACAACGCAGGAAATTGTATCAAAGCTTTGGAATCTCTGTAATGTTCTCAGAGATGATGGAATTACATATCACCAGTATGTTACAGAACTTACATATATTCTTTTTTTGAAAATGGCAAAGGAAACAGGCTCGGAAACACAGATACCCGAAGAATACAGATGGGACAAACTCACATCCAAAAGCGGTATTGAGCTGAAAAAGTTCTATAAGGAGCTTTTAGACCATCTCGGAGAAAAATGCACAGGCAGAGTGCGTGAAATCTACTCCGGTGCGGCTACAAATATTGATGAACCTAAAAACCTTGAAAAAATTATCACCACAATAGATGGATTAGATTGGTTCTCGGCTCGTGAAGAAGGCCTTGGAAATCTCTATGAGGGATTACTTGAAAAAAATGCGAATGAAAAGAAATCTGGAGCAGGACAGTATTTTACTCCCCGTGTGCTAATTGATGTAATGACAAAGCTTATCAAGCCACAGCCCGGCGAAAGATGCAACGACCCGGCTTGCGGAACTTTCGGATTTATGATTTCTGCAAGTCAGTATGTGCGTGAACAGACCGACAATTTCTTTACTCTCGATGCGGATACAGCACAATTTGAACGTGACGAAGCATTTACAGGCTGTGAACTTGTCCACGATACTCACAGGCTTGCTTTGATGAATGCTATGCTTCACGATATTGACGGCGAAATTATGCTTGGTGATACGCTTTCTAATATTGGAAAGCGTATGAAAAACTATGATGTTGTACTGACCAATCCGCCTTTTGGCACAAAGAAAGGCGGAGAACGTGCAACCCGTGATGACCTGACTTATACGACAAGCAACAAACAGCTGAATTTTTTGCAGCATATCTATCGTAGTTTAAAGACTAACGGCACTGCCCGTGCCGCCGTTGTTCTCCCCGATAACGTGCTTTTTGCTGACGGTGACGGTGAAAAAATACGCCGTGACCTTATGGAAAAATGTAATCTTCATACCATTCTAAGACTGCCGACAGGAATTTTCTATGCTCAGGGGGTAAAAACCAACGTACTTTTCTTTACAAGGGGAACTTCCGATAAGAATAACACTAAAGAAGTATGGATTTATGACCTGCGCTCTAATATGCCGTCATTTGGCAAGACAAATCCGCTTAAATCCGAGCATTTTAATGAGTTTGTTGAGTGCTACAAGGACGGAAATCTTGGCGAGCGTGTGGAAACATACAGTGAAGAAAATCCAAACGGCAGATGGCGTAAATTCAGCTATGAGGATATTCTTGCAAGAGATAAAACAAGTCTTGATATTACTTGGATAAAAAGCGATAATGCAGTAGATGAGCGTACATTGTCTGAACTAATTTACGAAATCAAGGAAAAATCCACAAATATTGCTACTGCTGTTTCGACTTTGGAAGAATTGATTGGCGAGGTTGATGAATAATGGATACAAAAGCATTAAGGCAGAAAATACTTGACCTTGCTATCAGAGGTAAGCTTGTACCGCAAGACCCGAATGACGAGCCTGCATCGGTTCTTTTGGAACGTATTCGTGCCGAAAAGCAGCAGATGGTTAAAGACGGAAAGCTGAAAGCAAAGGACATCAAGAATGATACTGTTATCTTCAAGGGTGAGGATAATTTGCATTATGAGAAGTTACCCGACGGAAGCGTGAAATGTATTGAAGATGAGATT
>ENA-OXFN01000045-OXFN01000045.1-human-gut-metagenome-genome-assembly--contig:-NODE-45-length-80587-cov-91.5017_pt1 | contig 80587 bp, 80 predicted proteins | sample MGYA00249366_ERZ652265 | MGnify/ENA primary metagenome ERZ652265 (study PRJEB26925, sample SAMN05826980) | human gut metagenome | biome: ENVO:2100002; feature: ENVO:00000062; material: ENVO:00002003... | reverse complement strand
GGCATCATAAAAGAGTGGTTGAGTATATATTTACCGATTCGGGTGGTTCCTGTACGGTCAAAGTTGATGGCTGCAACTACGGTAGGGTAGTTCGGGATGAAGAAATACCCGTTTACGGCAGGAAACATGGCTATCAGCATATATGGCGATATGCCCAAAGCAATGCCCAGCGGTACTAAAGCGCGTACTGTGGCTGCCTGACTGTACAGCAGGATAGACATGACGAACAAAGCGATCCCGAACAGCCAGGGCATCTGGCGTACGATACCTTCGATAGAGGCGGTGAGTTGCGCCATATTTCCATTCAGGAATGTATCGCCCATCCAGGCAATGCCGAAGATGGCGATTACAGCCTGCATTCCAGCCGGGAAGACAGAGCCTTGTGTTGCTTTTATTCCGTCTGTCTTAGTTACCAGCAAAATGAGGGCGGCAGCCGAAAGCATGATGATTTCGATAATGGCGGACATCCCTAAGGAAACTGTTTTTCCGTCAATCAGGAAAGAAGGACGCATCCCTTCGAATGAGCCGAAAAGAACGATAAATGCCGTGGCAAGGATAAATATGAGTACCGAAATCATAGCATGGCGTTTGTTTGTTACATCGTCGATTTTCACTTTCTTGCCGTCGAAGTAGCCTTCTGCCATACGTTTTTGATATTCCGGGTCGTCAATCAGTTCTTTTCCCACGCGCATGGAGCACAATGCGCCTACCAGTACGCCGAGAATTGTTGCCGGAATCGTTATTTTGAGTATGTCGAATAAAGTGATGTCAAATCCGGCAAGTAGGCCAAGCAGTGCAACTGTAGCCGCCGAAATGGGACTTGCCGTGATGGCCTGCTGTGAAGCGATGACAGCGATACCCAGCGGACGCTCAGGTCTGATTTTGGTTTCGGTTGCAACTTCGGCAATGACGGGAAGAACCGAGTATGCCACGTGTCCTGTACCGGCTACGAAAGTAAACAGGTAGGTGACGATGGGGCTGAGGATAGTAACCTGAGACGGGTTCTTGCGCAGCAGTTTTTCCGCTAACTTTACCATGTAATCAAGTCCGCCGGCCGCCTGCATGCAGGAAGCTGCGGAAATAACGGCGGCTATCATCAACATTACGTCTATCGGTGGTGCAGTGGGTTGTAAGCCAAATACAAAAGTCAGTATGCCCAAACCTACGCCGCCCATTACTCCGAGACCTATGCCGCCTAAGCGTGCACCTATGATAATAGCGGTCAGTACAAATAATAATTGTAAAACCATATACTTATTATTTAAAAAATTAGATAAGGTTGTTATGTTCTCTACTATTGGCTAATTTCTAAAATAATCCCTTATATAACAATAACAGGGGGTGAATTTGTTGTATTTATTATTTTATATTTTCTAAATTAAGCATATATTAACCATTTAGTGGTTTGGGGTGATAATCCTGTGTATTCTTACATTTTGTCATATTATATATAGTAATATGTGTATAAAAATGCTTGTATTAAATGTTGTTAACCTAATAATAAGTATTATTGTTTACAAAACAATTTATGCTATCTTTGGTTATTCTTTGATGACCGCTTATTGAAATAGTTAATAAACATATATTATGAAAGAAGAACTATCTACAAAAACTCGCACAGAAAGCGATTTAATCGGCAGCCGTGAAATACCGGAAAGCGCCATGTATGGAGTACAGACTCTCAGAGGTATCGAGAATTTCCGTATCAGTAAATTTCATCTGAACGAATATCCTTTGTTTATCAACGCTCTTGCCATTACCAAAATGGGAGCAGCCATTGCCAATTCCGAACTTGGTCTGCTTACCGGGCAGCAAACGGATGCTATCCTTAAAGCCTGTAAGGAGATACTCGAAGGTAAGCACCACGAGCAGTTCCCGGTAGACATGATTCAGGGGGGAGCAGGCACCACTACCAATATGAATGCCAATGAGGTAATAGCTAATCGCGCGCTTGAAATCATGGGACATAAACGCGGCGAATACCAATACTGTTCACCGAACGATCATGTCAATCGCTCGCAGTCCACCAATGACGCTTATCCTACTGCCATACATATAGGAATGTATTATACTCACCTTAAACTTGTGAAACATTTTGAGGAGTTGATCGATGCGTTCCAACGCAAAGCCGAAGCGTTTAAACACATCATTAAAATGGGACGTACGCAGTTGGAAGATGCTGTGCCCATGACTCTCGGACAGACATTCAACGGATTTGCCAGCATTTTGCGCAATGAGATAAAGAACCTGAACTTTGCGGCGGAGGAATTCCTTACGGTCAATATGGGAGCTACCGCCATCGGCACGGGTATTGCGGCAGAACCGGAATATGCGGAGAAATGCGTGAAGGCTTTGTCGAAGCTTACCGGATGGGACGTGAAACTGTCCGGTGACTTAGTGGGAGCTACTTCGGATACTTCTTGCCTTGTAGGCTACTCCTCGGCTATGAGAAGAGTTGCGGTGAAGATAAACAAGATATGCAATGACCTTCGTCTGCTTGCATCCGGTCCGCGTTGCGGATTGGGAGAAATCAATCTTCCCGCCATGCAGCCGGGGTCTTCCATTATGCCGGGTAAGGTCAATCCGGTTATCCCTGAGGTAATGAATCAGATATCCTATAAGGTAATCGGCAACGACCTTTGTGTGGCTATGAGTGGCGAAGCAGCTCAAATGGAGCTGAATGCAATGGAACCCGTAATGGCGCAATGTTGTTTTGAGTCTGCCGATTTGCTGATGAACGGATTCGATACCCTGCGCACGCTCTGTATCGACGGTATTACCGCTAATGAGGAAGTATGCCGCAGATATGTACACGATAGCATCGGTGTGGTTACGGCTCTTAATCCGGTTATCGGTTATAAAAATTCTACCAAGATAGCCAAAGAAGCCCTTGCAACGGGAAAAGGTGTCTATGAACTGGTTCTGGAACACAACATTCTTTCCAAAGAAGATTTGGATACTATCCTGAAGCCCGAAAACATGATTAAGCCCGTGAAGTTGGACATAAAACCCAATATCTAAGGAACGGGCTTTCGGAGCGGTAAGGCTTTGAATATAAGTTGCGCGGATTTACACAAGACGGTTTATGAATGACTGAACGGTCATTAGATGCTGTCTGTGTAAATCCGCGCATTTCGTGTGGGGTATGAGTTAAATATTTGCAAAGAGTTCATACTCTATTTGTTTTGTTATGCCTAATTAGTTTCTTTTGCGACAGGAAATCTATTTATGAATACTTAAAAACAAAGAAAAATGAAGCGACTCAGATCATTGGTACTTGGCCTATTCGCATTGTGCAGCATGGTAGGTATGGCGCAGGAAGCAGAGGCAGACGATACCGGTTATATTGTGAAAGTGGGGCAGGTGGCTCCCGATTTTACCGTTACGCTGACAGACGGCAGGACCGTTACGCTTTCCGATTTCCGTGGCAAGGTGGTTATGTTGCAGTTTACAGCAAGCTGGTGTGGTGTATGCCGTAAGGAGATGCCTTTTATCGAAAAGGATATATGGCAGAAGCATAAGTCCGATCCGGATTTCATGTTAATGGGCATCGACCGTGACGAGCCGTTGAATAAAGTCATAGCTTTTGGCAAGTCCACAGGCGTTACCTATCCGTTGGGATTGGACCCGGGGGCTGATATTTTCGCAAAATATGCGTTGCGCCAAGCTGGTATTACCCGTAATGTATTGATTGATAAGGAAGGACGCATCGTGATGCTCACCCGTCTTTATAATCCGGAAGAGTTCTCGGCTTTGGTTAAGAAGATTGATGAACTTCTGAAATAACCTGTTCCCGTTTAGAACGAAAAGCTTGTTCCGGCATTTAGCGACATCATGATGTCGCTCCCCTGCACATTATCCTGCATTAGCAGTTCCTTGCCGTAAATGCGGATTTTGGGTTCGAGGAATACCTTGAAGCGGCGACCCACCCGGTAAGATGTTTGCAGTCCCGCTTCTCCGCCGATAAAGAAGCGGTTCTCATGTTTCATCCGCATAGAAGCCACTATTCCGGCAAATAGCTGTACGTCGTATTTGCGTTCGGGGTCATATCCCGTCATCAGATTGGTAAGGTTCAGCATATAGTCAAGGCTTCCGCTTGCCATATCATATTCCAAGGTTTTCCCTTTCTGGTCTGTGGACAGAGGTCCGTAATCCGCTGCTAAACGGAGCGATGACAATGGAGTGAAAATGCGTCCTGCACTTATCGTGGCCATGTAGTCGAAGTAGCGTTTTGGTTCGTACCGTTTCATTTGTATGGGAACGGAGAAACCGATTGCGCCGCTTACAAAGAAAGAAGGCTTAAACAAATCACGGTTTAAAGAGCGTGCCATACGGTTTTCTTCATCGCTACGTTGTATCTCTATACCTATATTGATACTGTACAGATTGTCTGTGAACTTTTTGGCTACGTATCTGCCTTCTTCCTTTTCATTGGTCTTTAATGAATAGGATGCCAGACTGGTGCGTGGCTCTGCAAATAAAGAAACATCGCCCCAAAGCCGGTATTTAAATTGCAAGCCGCCTGTAAATCCCGTATATCCGCCTTTTGCGGGCCGATAACCATTTTCTTTTTGAATATATCCCAGTTCACCGCCCGCCAATACATTGACGGAGAATTTGGGACTGAGTTGCCTGCCGTTAAAAAAATAAGTGGCATCCAGCATACCTTCCAGGCGTCCCCCGGCGTATGCGGACATCTCATAAAACTCTTCACCGGCCGAACTCGCCGAAGAGGCGATTACTTTCTTATGCCAGGTATCGGCCGATTTGAATGCCGACAGCCGTAAGCCGAATGCCGGTATCAGCCATTTGCCGGCAGACAGGCTGATGTGCGGGCCGATGGAGTTTGTCAGTCCCATTTCACTTGTCAGGCGGGAAGCTTGAAACTGCCCGCCGGCAGCGATGCTGATAAAGGTATTGTCCAAAAAATGATTGCCTTCCAGTATGCGCATTTTGCCGAAAGGTTTCCATGCTTTCAGGCGGTAGTTCATTCCTACGGTCGCACCGTAGGTCATGTCATATTTATGCCAGTTCTTTTGGAAAGAATGGTCTATGCCGTCACTCATAATGGTGAAGCGGGGTTCCAGATAAAAGTCCACATGTGCGGTAGGGTGCAGTTTCAGTTGGAAACCTAAATGCAGGTCGGCCACATGTTCCGCTCTGCCTGCCAGTGAAGATAATTGATAGCCGACTCCCGCTACGGTCAGGAACTCGAAGATACGTCCGGGATTGTAGCCGTTGACGTAGGATGATACATTCAGCAGATAATCCGCCTGCAGTCCGAAACGCAATAGGGTTTCGTTGTCTATTTTGCGCGAGAAGTTACCCGCCAGCAATGAGGCACGCAGGGCATGGGCGGGGGCGAACTGCCAATTAGCGGCGATACCGCCCACGGGACCGGTGTTGAAATCCGTGTTTCCGCGCGGAATCATTTTGTCCATGCCGCCAAACAAGGAGATATACACATTGTTTTTCCATAGTGTGTCGAAAGGCACTGCATCCGGATGCTGGTAACGTCTTTGGAACATCTGCCGGGTAGCATCGAATCCTATGCCGACACTATCTTTAGGATGTGTTGCCGGAGAAGGATTATTGCCCGCTTGCTGTTGGGCAAAGGCAAAAGGTATCAGTGTGTGCAGTATAATCAATATAATCAGTGGTTTCTTCATGATGTTCAACTCTCCATATCCGTTTAATAAAGTTTCCAGTCGCCCTGGTCGTAATATTCCATAAATTCCTTACTGATTTCACCGTCGTTAACGGCTATTTTGTAGTATTTCTCATCCAGTTTGACGATTTCTTCCAACTTCTTGCAGGCTTCGTCAAAGTCGAGGGCGTTATCGTAGCTCCATTCATACAGTTTCTTTTCCCGGATGTAAATCACCAGTTTCATGTATTTAGTCATGGCCGTTTCAGGCAGTTCTTCCAATGCTTTCTGTGCTTCTTTGTTGTAATTGTCCGTCTCCATAGCCATGCACATTACAATATTATTGAGCGGTGACGACTCCTTTACCAATTTGAATACCTTTTTACGTTCCTCGCCCTCCTTTACGGTGGCTGCACCCCGGTAGTCGTAGTATCCGCCCAGACAGTTGGCAAATGCCTTTATCATCTGGAAGCGTTCGGTATCCGGAAGTTTGTCGGCAAGGATGCTGGCCTCTTCAAAGTTATAGGCGCGTATGTACATTGCGAGCTGGTTGGCGACGATTGTTTCGGGGTTTACCTCAGTCTTGGTTATGCTGATGCCGTCATTGAAAGAGTCCACCATGTTCACTTTCCGCTTAAGGTCAATCAGGGGTTTCAGTATCTCTACGTCGAAAGTATCCCTGCGCAGTAGTGCTATTGCAAGGTTGTTTGCCGCCAGAATCCACGGCTTTTCTTTCCCTTTCGTGTCGTAGGCCATTGTTTCCCTGTAAGCGCGCCGATAGAGTTTCTCCGCTTCTTCCGGGGCTTTTATCATCCGGAACAAATGCCAGTACTCGTATCGGGTAAACGATTTTTTGCCATCGGCGTATTGAGGGTCGTGCAAGTATTTGTCCAATATTTCATCCGGATTCAGTTCACGGAATATTTCATGTTTGTATTCGTACTGTACGGTGCGTAGTTTGGGCAACCGTTCTTTGATGATGCTGGAGTAGTAGGGCAGACGCGATACGGCGGCAAACTGCGCATCCGGATTCTTATATTTTCCGGTGATTTCCCTTATCTCCCGCGCTTCCGCAGTGAGGCTGTCCCGTTCCAGTAAATCGGCTACTTCATTCCAAGTGGCAACACGGGTTTCCGTAGGATGTTTGTATACCCGGCTCCATTTGGCGGCAGGTATTACCGAAGTGATTTTCCGTAGGGCGAAAGCCGTTCGTTGCTTGGCAAGCGCAAGGTTGCTGGCATAGCGTCCTTCGGGAGACGATACGCCGGTTATCTTAAATTCTTTCAGTGTGGTGCCCTCACCGTTTACGATGTTCATCAGGTCTTCCTGCAACTTGTTCATCTGCACCACATTGGCAGAGTCGGCAGGATCCAGTTCGGCCTTGCCCACAAGGAATGTCAGCGAAATATTGCCTGCCGTATTCCGGCGTTCGCGCCGGGGTGTTTCCTTGTATTTATCGGGGTCTAATTCAAAATCGGGGAACGAGAACTCCAGAAACTGCAACGGGCGTTTTATTTTGCAGGTAGTCATTTTCCATTCCGCTTCGTATGTAGGGTGGGTATAGTCTGCTATAATAACTTTGGACAATACACTGTAAATGCGTCTGGGGTCGGGTACGGGTACCGAGTCATTGATGTCCAGGTTGAAGCGTGTGGCATCCAGTTGGCGGCGGGTATTGATATAGGGAGCCAGTTTGTCGTTCCTGATGTCGTAGGCCATGCGGCGGTCTTGCGTCAGTCCGTATTCGGGGCCGTCCATAACTGTCGGGTCCATGTAGCTCACTATCTCTTCGGTGGTACAGTCCATGATATAAGGTTGCATGATGAGCCGGCGGTTGGGCGCGCCGTAATTGCTGGGAATGGCTACCGAGTTGTTTACAATCAGTTTGTTGCCCACTATTTTCCCGGCTACGGGCCGGGGTTGCGGGTTCGGGTTTTCTGCCACAACTTCCACCTCCTCAAGAGCGATGCCGCCGTCGATGTTGGCGTTTATTTCCTGTTTGTAATTCACTTCGCGCAGTTCGTTTTTCATTTGCACGTTAAAGATTAGCGCGCCGTTTTCCGCTACACGTATTTCATAGTATCCGTCGGCGCCCGCCACGGCATCGGCGTCGAAGAGCAATGTTCCGCCACCGCCGGTTTCAAGCGCTTTCAGGGCATCGCGTGCCGAGGCCACGGTATTGAAAGCAAAAATACGCACGGTCTCTCCCATGGGGAAGGGGCGCGGCTTTTTTTCACCTTCGGGCAGGTTCAGCACTTTGCCGGACACGATAGTGATTTGTTGCGCCATGCTTGATGCGGAAGATAAAATCATAGCAATGCAAACGGCTGATGTTATGATGAAATTTTTCATGGCGGTTATTCTTTATTTGAAGATATAGGATATGGAGACACCTATTTTGATAGGCAGCAGTTTGTAACCGTTGGCGTTGGCTTGTGCCGTTCCGTCGGTGTAGTCCTCTATGTTATCGTTTTTGTAGTATTGTTTTTGCTTGAAGTACACGGCACCGAATCCGCCGTAAAACTCTACGTTGAGGCGTCGGTTCAGGTTCAGCGCATAGCCGAAGGTAATCCCGGCGCCGGCAGCATCGCCCTGATAGATGCGGTCTCCCCATGTGATGTCGTAGGACACGCCGAGAGCGGCTATTCCCACAAATTCCCGTGTCATGGGGCGTCCGTTAAACCAATAGCGGTATTCGGGCAGAAGACCTATCATTTTGGCTTTGTTGCCGTAGATGTTGACTGCGCCGAAAGCCGAGATGTCGATACTGCTCCGTTCGCCCACAACGAATTCGCAGCCGATGTTGGGAGCCATGGCGGCAAGCATCAGGCCGTTGGTCTTTACTGCCAGTTGCTGGGCGTGCAGGGTAGGGAAACTGCAAAGTAGCAGCAGAAAGAAGATGCTGCTTAAAGAGAGTGTATGGTGATTGGTTTTCGGCATATCGGTTTTTAGCGTTTTGTTGGTTGGGATTTGTAAGTTCCGTTCTATTGAAATGTATGTTCCGTACCCTTGTTCCAGTCGTTTACGGAAGCTTTTGCAGCCATGCTTTGCGTATATAGGATGTTGAGGGTGGTTATGCTGCCGGCTTCCAGTACGATTAGCGGGGGAGTGTTTGCACCGGCATCGGCTTCGTCGAACACTACGATGTCTTTTTCGCTTCCGTCCGGCTCTTTTATGCTGAATGTCAAGCGGCGGAGCGCACTGATAGTCTCATGCCCGTATGGCAGCAGCAGATAATCCTTTTGAATGCCGGCTGTTCCGGGGATAAGGTTGAGCGGGGATGCTTCGTTCCGGTAATCGGAGCTGACGGATGTACCGGTGTCCGGATTGTCGGATGTGATGTCGCCTGTTTGCAGGTCCATTGTCCCTGTTTGTCCCTCACGGGTGGTAAAACCAATGCTTTGCAACACCGGGTATGAGTCCGCCGTATATTCGGGGTGGTCGGTGGATATGTTGAGGCGTAGCCGTGCCAAGGCATGTTTCAAGGAGACGGCAATGCCTGCTGCGGTTGCAGCCGCTTTCTTGCTGCCTTTGGTTTCACCGGTGTAAAGGTAGTCTGTGGCGTCCTTTGCTTCCAGAGCGGCGGTAACGGGAATGGATACTTTACCGTTTTCATCTGCAGCGGCTGTTGCCGTATAAGGGTAATAACCGTACAGATAGAGCGTGTCCTGCCGGGCAGGGTAGTACACTTTTGTTCCTTCCGGCTGCAAACTTAGTTGTCCGCCCTCTGCATATCGATAGGGAAGATTCTGCAAGTATGGGGTGCTGAAATTACTGTCTCTCATCAGAAATATACCTATTTCATCTCCTGTATTCAGGGCCGTGCCTTCAATGACGCTCCGGCCGACGGTAGTCTCTACGGTGCATACCGATGCCCTCAGCCGCACTTCCACAGCCCTCTCCCCGTCATCGGGAAGAGGAACTGTGGCAGTGTCTGTGTCGCATCCTGCCAATAACAGGAATGCGAGGCCGAACAGGTACGATATGTTTTTCTTTTTACTCATTACACTTTTTCTGTTTTTATGCGGGTGCTTTCCGCCTTTACTCTATGGGTACGTCTACGGAGTCACCGCCCGGTTTCCAGGTAGTTAAAGTGGCGGTAGCGTTGATTTGTTGGGTGGCGTAGATGCCGATACGTACGTTGTAGTAATAGCCGGCATAGAACAAATTGTCACTTTTGCCTGAATCGACGGCGGGGGCGGGAGCATTGACGGGGATGTCGCGTACAATCAGGTCTTGCGGCACTCCACTGGCATCGGGAGCCATGATGGTGACGTCCATCAGGAATTGTTCCATGTCCGGTTTCACCATCAGATAGCCTTGTATCAGCGGGTTGGCGCTTGACACGCCGTTAAGCGTATATTGTCCGCCTTCGTATTTCTGGACATAAATGTCTTTGGAAACTTCGACGGTTCCGTCGGCATTGTCGTCCGTAAAAGTAATATTGCCTTTGCCGTCGTCGGTGGCTTCCCGCATAAGCAGGGAACCGTTGTCGGTAAAGGTCAGTTTCCCGGTCAGAACGTTGAGGGTGGCCGTTGTGCCGTGGCTTTTAATGGTGATATTCTTCACTTTCATGTTTTGGACGGCTGTTCTGTCCTCTTCGGACTGCTCGGTGGCGGGAATCACGGAGAAACGCAACTGTGCCAGTTGGTGCTCGAAGTTGATGTTGGGTATCCACGGATAGTCCTGTAACTTTTCAGAGGCTGCCTGGTTCAGTTCGTGGTGATACTTCAACTGGCGGATATATTGGGCTTTATAGCCGGTTAGGGAAGCGTCGTTCTTTACATTCTTTTTCAGGTAAATGCTGTTTGGCGCTATCTCTCCGGCGGTGGCATTGTTCCAGATGATGTCCTGCGAGCCGTCGAAACGGGCGAATGTTATTTCCGGCTTTGCGGCACTTATGGTTTGGCCTTCCTGATAAGGGGCGTAGCCGTAGAAGCTATAGTCGTATTTCTTCTGCATCGGGTAGTAGTACACACCGTTTGCGGCATTGCCTTTATATAATGTGATTTTCTGTGCCAGGTCATTCTCCAAACCGTCCGGCTTTACGTCGGAGCCGTCTTGCTTGGGCCAGGCGGTTACTGCTGCCTGTATATTGTTCAGCAGAATTCCGTAGTTCTCCGTATCGCCCCATGCTGCGGTTCTGTTGGCATCGGTAATGGCGGTGCTGGTGGTAGCGTCATTGGTGGCAAGGGCGAAAATGCCCAATCGGGTAGTAGCGCCGCTGGTCTCATCGTATAGCTTATCCAGCGGTGCGCGTGTTACGCCTACGCTGGCTCCTATACGTGTCTCTATTCCACCCAATTGGATGATTAGCCGTCCGTCCGGCGATTCGAAGTCGTTGTCGCTGACCGGTTGCTCTATTACGATATCCTCGTTTTGCGAGCAGGCTGTCATGCAAAGGGCGGCTGCCAGCATCCATAAATTCTTTTTCATGATTGTAGTGAGTAATTGGTTAAACATATCGTTGCTCTCCTATGTTCCTCGGTATGGTACTTCCGGTACCATGCTTTGGTATTCCTTGTACCAACGTTTGGTAGCTTCCGTACCAACAGTTGGTAGCTCCTGTACCACGCTTTGGTATTTCAAGTACCAACGGTTGGTAGTTCTCGTACCGCCCGTTGGTAGTTGGATTGTCCTCAGGAGTTATTTCCCGATAGAGGAGCCGGTTCTTATTTTCCGTCTTCGATGTCGGTTTCAATGTCACCACCGTCTTCCCATGCGGTCAGCACTGCGGTAACCTCTATCTTTTCGAAACCATAGATTGTAATGTATACGTTGTAAGAAGCACCGGCCTTGAATTCTTTCACATCTTTTGAAATCTTGGACTGATCGATGATTAAGGGAGTATCCAGCTTCTCAACTTCTTTGTATGTAATCTTGTCACCGTCTGTTTCGTCTTTTGTATCTTCTACGTATTGTTTAAGGTCTATGGACAAGCTGATGTTTCCGTTAGGGAAAAACATAACAGGTTCACCCACTTGAGTTCCTTTAGCGTCGGGGTCACCTTCTGCCGGAATATTTTCGTGGCCGTAAGGATACTTGGGCACTACCGGAGTGATTAAGCCTTTGTCCGGGTCTAACTTGTTTTTGTTATCAGCATCTTTACTGCATACAACAAAAGGAGCGGTGGAGGCTCCGTTTCTTGCGGAAGTCGTAGTAGCCAGATCCATGTCGACAACATTTACCATGTCTTTCAAGGTAATCTTAGTAACTTGCATACCGAGTGTCTTATCCTGGCCGTCAGTGCTTTTGCGTTCCACCCAATTGCTGCCTTCATATTTATAGCCGGCTGCGCTTTCACTGCCTGCCCTTACAAAAAACTTCAAACGAGCCAGCTGATGGTTGAATTTTAGGACAGGAACAATGCCTTTACGGGCTGTACGGGCGCCGAACTGGTATTTCATAAGTTCCGTCCACTCGCCGCTTAGCGTGGTAGCTATGTCTTTATATAAACTTTGGTCATTGGAAGCATCATTCTCGGCCATATCTATGGTACTGGCTGCCAATAGGTCTTGAGTACCGTTGATTGTTACATTCTTCACTTTCTTCTCATCTGCCGTAATGGTTGCATCATCGTGGGTTGCATCGTCAACATGATAACCGTAGAATGTATAGGTGCCGTTGGTCGGGTAGTATTTGTATTGAATCACGCCGTTGTCGGTATCTTCTACATAATTGTTATAGATTCTGATTGCACCGTTATTGCCTTCGGTTGCTTTGGGGGCTCTGAACTGGAGAGTTGCGTTATCGAGAATCGGAGTTTTTGCTCCTTCAGCGCCTTCTTCTGCTTCTAAGCCGGTGGCTCTGTCTACCATGTGGATATACAGTCGTTGGCTGTTCCACTTGTTGTTCTCGCCTTCTACATCGCCCACAGAGCCGGTTCCTCTGCTGAGAGCCGTAACTGTGGGTACGTCCACGCCTAATGCGATCACTGCCTTGTCATTGTTGTCGTCCGGATTACCGATACCCGGATCATTGTCCTTTGAACAGCTGCTCATTACTGCGAGCGCCATTGCTGCATAGAAAAATTGCTTTTTCATACTTCATTGAATTTTTAATTAATAAAAGAAAATATATAAATCTCTGTCTGTTTCAATTTTATTCTTCTCCTATCTCTATATCTCCACCGTTTACCCACGAGGCAGCCTGTACATTCAGCTTTATATCCTGCGGACCGTATATATAGGCGCTGATGTTATATTCGCGTCCGCCCATAAACCCACTGGAGAGGTAAGCGCCGTTTTCGTCTTTGTTGTACACGGCATCCTTTAAGTCGTAGCTGAAAGTCGTGATATAGGGTTCACTCCCGGTTGCGTCGGGATAATATACCGTACTTATAAGGAGCGTGGCATTGTTGCCCGGCGGCAGCAGGAAAACCCCGCCGTCTGTTGCCGGACGCTGGTTTACTTCCTTGTCCGCATCTTCTTCCCTTACTTGCATCGGATAGAGTGATTTTCCTTCTTCATCGGTCCATGCTATTTCTTTTCCCTCTGCATCACGCGCCGGTAATTTCCCCCGTTCTCCCTCTGTGGGGAAATGGACGCCTACGTTTGCAGGGTCGGACGAGGCTACAGTGAAAACGCCTTTGTTGACGCATTCTATCCAGACACCCGTGATGTAAACGATGTCTTTCGTGCTTTTACTGGCAGGATAGAATTTTAACTTGACGTATGAAAGCTGATGCTTCATACGGATTATGGGCCAGATGTTGCGGCGTGCCGTGTACGTGCCGTAATAGCAGCTGCGCATGAGCTGACGTTCGTCGGCGCCGAGCTGTTTCAGCCGGGCAGCCTGTTCGCTGTAGTCGGCAGCTATCTTTCGTCCGTTTTCCACGTCTTCTATCAGCGCTTTGAGGTCGGCGGCAGCGGCGCACATCAGGTCTTGCGAGCCGTCTACGGTGACATCGAAACAGATACGGTCTGCTTCGCGCTTCACTTCGCCCACTTGCGCATTGTCGTAGTAATAAGCAAAGAAGTTGAAGGCATCGAATTCTTCCTGCAAATTGTAATAGGGGATGTATCCGGAACTTTTCCAGTTAATGAACGAGCCGTTTCCTGCATAAGCCGCCCGTTTGCCGTGCAGTTTGCATTGCTCGGCGGTGAGTCCCAGTGCCGTGCATTCTTCGGCGGAGATTTCGTCCAGACTGCCGTCGATGAGGCAATAGCGCCGGTCGGCATCTTCGGCCCGGCGATGGGCATAGGTCATTCCGTTGGGATTGTCGCGCCGGAATGCGTATACGAAGAAAGTGCCGTCGGCTATGCGTTTGCTGAAGTTTGTTTCGTCTGTGGGATCCAGCACTCCCGCACCGCGTGTCAACACATTATATATAGGGTCGCTGAATGCTACCATGACGGGCAGTTGCGTCTGGTCGCCCTGGTTGTCCTGATGATTGGGGTCATAGAGCGACTCGTCGCCGGTGTACAGATTACCGCAACCGGTAACAAGCAGCAGTATGCACCATAACGGCAGAATAAGTTCGTGCCGGTGTCTCCGCTTTTGCATGCTATTGCTATATGTCAGGCGTTTCATCTTTATATCTCTATTATTATGTCATCGTCCGGATTGGTGGGATCGTGCGGTTGCCATCCCATGCCGGTATCGTTGGGTACTATCTGGTCGGCCTTTATTACTAAAGGCGTTGTGATTTCGATGTTTACATCTTCTTTGCTGTAACGCAGGTATATTTTGCCGTCGCGCACTTCAATGAGTTGTGCTGCGGTCAGTTCGTCATAGGGATTGATGGCGCCGTAGATGTAGCGGCTGTTTTTCACGGGATTGCCTTCCTCATCCACTACCGGTGCACCGGAAGAATCCAGTTGGGGAGTAGATACCTGCAAGGCAACTTGCAGGATGCCCGGTCCGTTGAGATGTCCTTTTGCCGCGCTGGGGATGACGCCGAGGGTGTGGAAATGAACCACGCATCGGTAAGTACCCTCTCCGGTTTGCGTAAACTCGTCCGGTTGTACCTGATGTGCCATCCGGTAGAGGCGGGTGGTGTCCAGACAGGCGTCGGCGATGTTGAAGCGTCCGCAAGCGCCGGACAATTCGATGATGGGCGCCGCGAGGTCTTCTCTTTTTATGTTTCCTTCGGTGCGGATATTGAAGACGATATTGATACGCTGGCTGATGCGTTGCATATCAAAATCCAGGATGGTCGGTTGTCCGGTTTGGATGTTTATGTTCTTTTGCACCGCATAGAATATGGGCGACTTTATTTCCTGCAGGTATTCATCGTCAGGATTGAAATCGGGCAGGTCATTGCCCTCTACGATGTCGGGCTTTTCATTGCCCATACTGCTGATTTGCAGATAAAGGTCTTTCACGCTTACCTTATTGTCGTGGATGTAATTGTCCAGATTTTCTATGCTGATGATGGGAGTAGGGGACTGCTCCGTATCGCCTGTCTGTGCCGGAACATTCGCATACTGCTCGTTGATGATAAAAATGTTGTACTCACCTCCGCGCAAGTAAAAAGAAGAAGCGGTTTCTTCCGGACTCTCTATTGGGTTATCTTCCGAATTTTCTTTTGTATTTGAAGCTGTCCGGGTGTCGGAAGACGTTTCCTGTTGCGTTATATTATTGTTTGTGGCAGGGTCTATGGATGTATTGATGATGCCGCGGGTGCGCCAGGTGTTTATGATACGGCTTGCTACGATGTGCATTTCTGCCGGAATCTCATCTTTGCTGATGTCGTCCCAGTTGAGCCGTACACGCATGTCGGTGATGTGCGGATGTTCCGCTTCCGGACAGAGGTCTACCGAGGTGCAGGCACAGATGCAGCACAGCAGGCTGAGGGCAAGGTATGTCAGTGTCTTGTTCTTCATCCTTTATCCTCCTTTTCATCTTCTTCTTCACCGGAAGCATCTCCCTTTTCTTTGTTGGCGGCTTCCGCTTCCGGTTTTCCGTCTTTATTCCGGTTTTTCCCGGAGTCTTTATCTTTCTTCTCTTTCTTTTCTTTGGTATGCAGTTTGGCTTTCCTGGCATTGGCAGCACGTTTGCCAGGTTTGGCAGAATCTTGTGTTTCGGCTTTCTGCTTCAATTGGTCTTCACGTACTTTCAGTGCCTTGCGTATGGTCTTTTCCTGTTCGGAAGTGAGTGTATCGCTAAGTTGTATGCCCAGAGAATCGGCTACCTGTTTGCGCAGTTTGTCGGCAGCTTCTTTCAAAGCGAGTTCCTTGCGCTCTTGCTGCATCAGCTTCCATTGTTTCAGCTCTTCTTTGGTAAGCAGGCTGTCCGGGCGGCTGAAGCCTTGTTTCCGTACCGCATTGTTGATGGAGTCGATGCGTTCGTGCATCTTATTTATCTTTTCATTAAGTGCCTGGCGGGCGAAGTCGCGTATCTGTACACGGCGGTACACCGATTCCTTATACTTGCTGCCTGCCGACATGAACCGGTAAACGAAAGCCACGCGTAAATCCGTTATCAGAGGGAACGGCACGATGTGCCCGCCTTTGCATTTCTCCGCTATGCGGGGGTAACAGTCACTTTCCGCATCGTGCGTATAAACATCGTATGAGGTGTAAAGCAGTCCGGCGGAACCTCCCAATTCCAGGTCTATGTAATTGTTGCGGTAGCCGTAAAGCGGAGCGGTATATCCCACGCTGATGCCGGCTCCGTAGGCGTTACCCTGCTTGCCTTCCTTACCGATTTTAAAGTTGTAGCTGGCGGCGTTGACATATACGCCCCAGTAGTAAGCGCGTTCCTGGCGCGGATTCTTGCGCTGGGTGGTGAATACGGTTTCCTTGAGACGTGTCATCAGATTGGCATCTTTGGTGACGCCGCCTCTTTTACGGGTGCGAAAATACTGACGCCACTCTACCCGTGCATCGAATACATTGAAAATAAGGGATGGGGTGTACTTTTGCGAGGTGTTCCAGTTCCACTTTATATTGGCACCGATTGTACGTTTGTTCCGGATGGTATTGCCCAAGTCAAATTCTACGCCAATATTAGGAACGGTCAATAACCAGTCAACAGCATTTGTCTTGATACCCCAACGGTCTTTGAAAGATATTAATTCGGCTTTCGCATCGTCTTTCTTGCCGCGTTGCACCTGGGCATATGTGTTATTCAAAGTTATTGATATAAGAAAACACACTACAAGTTTTCTGGATAAAAAAAAGTAGTGCTTTTTTTTATACTCTTGTGATAAAATCACTTTCTTTTTAATATTATTTGTTTGTTTGCGATGCCAAAGATATATATTGTTTGTATAAAAACAAAACTTGTCATTAACTTTCTTTTATTTATCAGACCTTTTTTAATGTAATATATCTAAATAGCGTTTTGATTGGATAATTTTTCAATGCTTCTCTGTAATTCGGGTAGGTATGGTATAAAAAAAAGGTGTAAGTTTTTCCCAACGGGACTTACACCTTCTTATCTGAAAAAATAATTATTATTTTCCTTTATGCCTGTTCGCGCGTTTCCTGCGGATTTCGGCTTTCATTTTCGCCGCACCGGAACCATGCAGGCCGGTGATATAGGTCTTTTTCTTGGCTTTGGTCTTGATTTTGTTTTCTTCTTTAGGCTTCTCTTTCTTGCCTTTGAAAACAATACCACCCATCATTGCTTCTTCTATACTCACGTTGTTGATGTATTAAGTAATTAATAGTAATCCTCTTGTTGCAAAGTATGCCGTACAATTTACTTGGCGGGCAGTATCTCAATCCAATAATCGTCGGGGTCGTTAATGAAATAGAGTCCCATGGCGGTATTTTCGAAACATACCCAGCCGTTTTCCTTGTGATATTGGCGGATTGCATCATAGTCTCCGGCCACGCGGAAGCAGAGATGGCTTTCGTTCTCGCCCAGTTCGTAGGCTTGGGGATGTTCTTTCAGGCAGGTCAGTTCCAGAAGAAAACCCGTGCTGCCGTCGGTGAGATAGACCAGCGTGAAAGAGCCGTCCGACGACTCTTTCCGATGATGTTCCTTCAGTCCCAATGCTTGTTCGTAGAAAGCGATGCTGCGTTCCAGGTTGGTGACGTTTATATTAAAATGGTCGAATTTGCTTTTTATTTCCACTGTTGTTACTTTTTTAGGTTTATATATCGGTTTATTTAATTTTTGCTTTCAGGATTTCGCCGATGTATGTACGCGGCATACCTTCTATCGGGGCTTGTGACGGCACTTTCTTACATTCCAGAATGACGGAAGGCTCTGTCTGTCCGTTGGGATAGAAGCGTACGGTATAATTCTGGGCCGCTTCCATCTGTGCATAAGGCTGTTCCGGTGACAGAATGGTGAAGATTACCGGCTTGTTGCCTGCTATCTTGCCTAACGAACCGCCGGCATTGGCAGTCATCATCGTCATATTGAAAGGTTCTTCGCCAATTACAATCACCAGTTTGCCGTTGCCGGTCTGGATGGCATCGGCGGGAACAGCATCCGGGGCTACCTCTTTATAGGCGCTTGGTGCAGCCTGTACATTGGTTTGCGGCGTGGCGGCAACCGTAACCGTAGCCGGTGTTGTAGCGGTGGCCTTGGGAGTCTCTACTGTAACTTGCGTTTTGGGGGCAATCACCGTTGTACCCGAATTGACGAGCGCCTTTGTCTCTTTCTTTTCTTCTTTCTTTTCCTCTACAGGAACTTGGGCGGCGGTGCTGGCGCTTAAGGCTTCCGTTACCTCAATGCAGAGGGCATCGACGAAGTCCACAGTCTTTCTGCGCCATTTGGCAAGTCCGCGCACCAGTTTGGTTTGAGACTTGTTCAAGGCGTACTTGTCGGTAATCCATTCTTCGGCGGTATATTTCTCTTTTCCTTCGCGGTAGTTGAAACGTATCTTCTCTACTTCAAAAACACATTTTTCCGGTTGGCAGGTGACGGTGAGCTGATAAAGAATTTTCGTTCTGTCCAGTGACAATGCGGTGGAGCTGAACACAATCCATTCGTCGCCGATGCCTACAATCTGTCCTTTCTCCTTGTCGGAAAAGACTACGCGGCTGTTATTCCCGTTCTTTGCCAGACGTGCATCCATCCACCTCAACAGGCGGGAGTAGATTGTGTCTTGAGACATTCCGGGGATACTGAAATCTTTGGTGAATACTACCTTGCCGTCCACTTCCGGAACAGCGCCGGCCAGATATTTGCTGTCATCCCTCTGGGCATGCAGCAAGGCAGGCATGCAAAGGCAGAACAGCACAATAAGAACCTGTGTTAAATTTTTCATAATGTTATGTTTTATTTAGTAATGTCAAAACTCTCACCCCGGCGGGAGATTGTAAGGAAACGGCAACCCCGGCTTTCGGCAAAGGTGCGGAAAGCGTTGCCGCCCCGGTAATCCTCACTGAAGTGCATAGGTGCAAATATAGCGGTTTTTATCCGTTCCACGAACTGTTCCGCACCGCGCATGTAATCTTTTCCGATGCGGCTGTCCACCGGAAACATGGCTATATCTACCCGGGGAGCCTTTTGTTGCAGGTTTTTTATCTCTGCAAGAAAGTCGCCTTCCGCCTTGCGTATCTCCTGTGGAGTGGACTCTTCGCTCCAATGCCAGTTGTTCAGGTCGCCGGCATGGAACAGGCGTACGCCTTGCAAATCTATCAGGAAAGAGATGCCTACATCGGTGGAGCCGAAGGCTTCGATACGGATATTTTCGTCTTCGTAGACATCCCCCTTATTTATGTAAACGGCATCTTTCGCCGTGGCACGCCGGTGTTTCAGAATATCTTTGGAGAAGATATACCGGATGTCGGGCCGCTGTTCCTTCCATGAAAGGATGTCGCGGTTGAAGTGGTCGGGGTGGAAATGCGAGGAAAGCACGTAGAGCGTTCCCGGCTTCTTTAGCAGATGGTCGTGTACGATTCCCCGGTCCGGCGCCTCTTCCGAGGAGTCTTTGTAGTAATCGATAATGACCGTTATTCCGTCCGCTTCGATCGCGAAGCCGCTGTGGTAAATATAATCAAGTTTCATTGTACGGTTTCAATTATAGCGCAATATTACAAAAAACACCACACAAACTTCCGGTTTGGCTGTTATTTTATGCAAAAGTCCTACATCGGGACTTCAATCAGCAGGATATGCGAATCTTGCAGCGTTTCCAACTCAAAGCTGTCGGTTTCGTATACTCCCATACCGTCGCGGCGGGACAGCACTGTGCCGTCTACCTTTATTTCGCCCTCTATGAGGAAGATGTACACGCCGGCGTGCGACTGGTGCAGGTGATATCCCAGCTTCTTTCCGGCCTCGACTTCTCCGATGGAGAACCATGCCTGTTGCAGCATCCCGGCAGGAGCATTGCCGTCAGGCGATACGATAAGCGAAAGTTTGTTCTTGTGCAGATAGGGACGGATGTCATAATCCTGATAGGCGGGCGGGGTATTCAGCTTTTCGGGTATTACCCAGATTTGGAGAAACTCTGCCGGTTCGGTATCGCTTCCATTCATTTCGCTGTGGTAGATGCCCGTGCCTGCACTCATGGTCTGGATGTCGCCTATGGTGATGGTACGGCTGTTTTGCTTGCTGTCTCCATGCTTCAGCTTGCCTTTCAGGGGAATGGAGATAATCTCCATATTCTTATGTGGATGGGTTCCGAAGCCTTTTCCCGGAGCTATCCGGTCGTCGTTCAGAACGCGCAGGGCGCCGAAATTCATGCGGCGGGGGTTGTAATACTTGTCAAAACTGAATGTATGGCGGCTGTCGAGCCAGTCATACGAAGAGTGTCCACGGCTTTCGGCTTTGTCTGTTACTTTTTTCATAATCTGTCTTTTTAGTGATTTATCTGTGTGTAACAAGCAGGCGGGCCTGAAAGTTTGAGCCGTGGATGATTAATGTTCTATAAACGCTTTTTTACAGTCTGACCTCGTTTTCCAGTTTCTTGTGTTCCATGAAGTCCTTTATATTCATCAGGGTAGTGGCTGCGATGTTGGCAAGGGCTTCACGCGTGAAGAATGCCTGGTGGGAAGTCACGATTACGTTATTGAATGACAGCAGGCGTGCCAGCGTATCATCGTCGATAATCTTGTCCGACCGGTCTTCGTAGAAATATTCGCTCTCTTCCTCGTACACATCCAGCCCGGCAGAACCGATTTTCTTGTTTTTCAGTCCTTCTATCAGGGCATTGGTATGGATGAGCTGTCCCCGGCCGGTGTTGATAATCATCACGCCGTCCTTCATCTTACTGATGGAGTAGTCGTTAATCAGGTATCTGGTCTGCTCCGTGAGCGGGCAGTGCAGGGAGATGATGTCCGAGCTGCGGTACAGTTCGTCCAGCGTGGTGTATACCACCTGGTGCTCGCGGGCGAAATTGTAGTCGGGATACAGGTCGTAGGCGAGGATGTTCATGCCAAAACCGCGCAGGATGGCGATTAACTTCTTGGCTATTTTGCCTGTGCCGATGATACCTGCCGTTTTGCCATACATGTCGAATCCCAAAAGGCCGTGCAGGGAGAAGTTGCCGTCGCGTGTGCGCCAGGTGGCGCGGGGTATCTTCCGGTTGAGGGAGAGCATGAGGGCAACGGTGTATTCCGCTACCGCGTAAGGGGAGTAGGCGGGGACGCGCACCACGGTGATGCCGTTTTCCGCTGCCGCTTTCAGGTCTACATTATTATATCCGGCGCAGCGCAGGGCAAGGAGTTTCACTCCGTTTGCCGCCAGTTGCCGGATAACTTCCGCGTCGGCAGTATCGTTTACGAAGATACACACGGCATCCACGCCCTGCGTCAGTATCACGTTGTTCAGGTTGAGGTGTCCTTTGTAATAGCGGAGTTCAAAACCGTATCCGCTGTTTTTTTCATTGAATGAAGCCTCGTCGTAGGGCTTGCTGCCGAAGAATGCAATAGTATATGCCATGAGATTTTAAGTTTTGGTGAATATTCGCAGGTTATTAAGTGTGCATGACGGATGCGCTTCGTATAAGTGCACTTTCTGCATTTGTTAAAAGGCGGCATGCACAAAGAATATAACGTGCGCAAAGGTAAGAATGTTCGGGACATATCCGGCAGGTTGTGCCCATAATCTGTTGTCCGGATGATGAGTGCCGGCGATAGCAGGCGCTATGTTGTTCCGACATGGAGAAAGTTTTGTTCCGTCATGGTGGAACGGAACTTTCTCCGTGGTGGAATGAAATTTACCCCATGGTGGAACGGTTTGGCATCGGCTGCTTTTCCCTTTGGGCATAGGGGCAGTATATGCAAGCGGCAGGGACGGCAAATGGAGCAATCCCTTGTCTGTTTCAGCATGAATATTAGTGAATGTTTCAGTAGAAACTGTTGATTTTTTCAATTAAATTCTTCGGTTGTCCTAAATTAAATGCGCAAAATTGTTATTTATGTGCAATATTATTGTACCTTTGCGCCCGAAAACAATAAAAAAGATTTAGATGAGAAAAATTTCTTTGATTAGCATTGCGATGTTAATCGTTTCAATTCCAACTTTTGCAGGAGGTCTCCTGACAAATACAAATCAACACCCTGCCTTTCTTCGTATGCTGTCGCGCGGCGCAAACACCACCAGTGTGGATGCTGCCTTGTCCAACCCTGCGGGTCTGGCTTTCCTGCCGAAAGACGGGTTTTATACATCCTTGAGTATTCAGAGTGCGTTCCAGACAAGAAATATCGATGCTTCGTGCGAGGCTTTGGGGCTGGACAAATATTATGAAGGCAAGGCTTCTGCGCCTGTCATTCCCAGTGTGTTTGCCGCTTATAAGAAGGGCGACTGGACCATCTCCGGTTTCTTCGGTATTACCGGCGGAGGCGGAAAAGCTTCGTTCGATGACGGCTTGTCCATGTTCGATGCCATGGTGATAGGCGGATTGCTGCAACAGGGTATTCCGGGCAAAGCCTATACACTGAACAGCTACATGGACGGCAAGCAGTATATCTACTCCGTGCAGTTGGGGCTGACCTATAAGATAACGGACTGGCTGTCTGCCTTTGCAGGCGGGCGCATGAACTACTTTACGGGTGGTTACAAAGGTGCGCTGAATGCCAGTGCGGCCGTTGATTTGCCTATGCCCACCGGTGGAGCGATACCCGTTGGAACCGAGCTTATCGGCATCGACCTGGATTGCAGCCAGACCGGTTGGGGATTTACTCCGGTTATCGGTTTGGATGCCAAGTTTGGCAAACTGACGATTGGTGCGAAATACGAGTTCAAGGCCAATCTGAACATTGAAAATAACACGAAGGTAAATTCGTTGCGCATGATAGGTGCTCCCGAAAGTGAGCTGGAGGACTACAAACACGGTGTAAATACGCCGAACGACATTCCCGCCATGCTTTCGGTGGCTGCTGCCTATGAGTTCCTTCCTGTGCTGCGCGCATCGGTGGAGTATCACTTCTACGACGATAAGAACGCAGGCATGGCAGGTGGCAAACAGAAGTTCCTGACGAAAGGGACAAACGAGTATCTGGCCGGTATAGAGTGGGATGTTATCAAAAGACTGACCCTGAGCGGCGGTGTGCAGTTCACCGATTATGGTTTGTCCGATGACTATCAGAGCGACACAAGCTTCTCGTGCGATTCCTACTCGCTGGGTGTAGGCGCGAAGTTGCAACTTTCGGAAAGAGCCGATTTGAATGTGGGCTATATGTGGACCAACTATGAGGATTATACCAAAACCGGCCAAAACTATCAGGGTACAAATCTGCCCGGTACAAACGTGTACAGCCGTACCAACAAGGTATTCGGCCTCAGCATAGACTATCGCTTCTGATCTTTCATAATCCTTTATATACGTAAGAGAGGATGTGTCGCAAATTCGGCTGGCACATCCTCTCTTTGTCTTATGCCTTTAGGGCTTTTATTTCTTTCCTTTTTACTTCTTTCCTTTTACGGATTTCCGTGCAGGTTTCAGAAGGAATATTGCACCAGCAGGTTCATGCGGTTGGCATGGTTGGTGGAATTGTCGAAGTTCGTACGCCAACCACGCAGATACTCCGCACCTACCTGCATGTTTGGGGTGACATTCCAGAACAGGTTTGCTACGAAATATTGTCCATAGCGGTAAGTGGACGGTTCGTTGGCAGGATACCCGTTCTCGGAATAGAGGCGTGACATGCTGTATGTGCTTGAAAGGAACACTTTCGGACTGATGTTGTATTGCAGTCCGGCATACCAGCCCAGCATCGGCAATGCTTGCATTTTGCCTGCTTCATCGGGATTGGGAACGATGTCCACGTTCAGGTTGCTGAGGTCGTTCAGGTATTGCCCGATGCCTTTCCCGTAGGTGGCTTGCCCGAACACCTGCCATTGTTTGCACAGATTGAAGGTGGTGGATGCCTGTATGCCGAAGCCGGTAACGGCATGCGCCTTGTCGCTCAGGGTGCTGGTGTAGGTCATGCTGCGGATAAGTCCGCCTACGCGCACATGGCTTTTGCTGTTCCAGCCGTACTGCGCATAAGCGGTGAAGTCGGGCATGCGCTGTTGTGCGATGTCAAGCTCGCTGTTGGTCGTGCCGTCTACCGCAGGCACTTCGACAGAGGCGTTGAAACGGAAGTTTTTCAGCCCTTTGTAGGTGTATGACACTTGGGTGGCGCGGTAAAAGGTGGCTCCGTTAGGCCCCTGGAAGTCGATGGTGGAAGGCATTGCGCCCAGGTCCATGAAGCCGCCGTAGGTGTAGCCCACCGTCACGTCGCGGAAAGACACGTAGGCATTGCGCAGTTGGAAGCCTTTGTTGGAACCGTCGCGGAAGTTGCCGGCGGTGTACACCACGAAATCGCCGAGAATCTTGGTATGCCCCACCAGTTTCAGGAAAATGGTGGATGTGCTGGCATCCATTTGAAACTGGTTTCTGATTTTGCTCCCGTTGGGGATGTAGGCGGGGATAAAGTCGATGTTGTCGACGATGCCGCCGAAGTCGTACTCTGCCGTGGCGCGTACATAGCCGCCGATGCCCAGGGCGAACTTCCCTTTTCTGTCCGTCAGCAGGAAGCGGGGCGCCTGCGGTTCGTGGATGTAGGGCATTTGCGACTCGTTCATGATGCGGATTATCTCGTCGCCCGCTTTGTCTATGGTGACCAATACGACACCTTTGGGAGACTCATCCTCGATAATCACTTTTTTCTGTGCGTGGACTGCGAGGGCAGACAGTGCCGCACCGCACAACAGAAACATTGTTTTTAAGATTGTTTTCATTTAAGTTAGGTTTTGGTGAATGTGCTTTGAACAACTTAAATTTAAAATGGTTTTGCAGTCATCGGAAGAAAGCGTATCTTTGCACCCGATTTAACAAGAGTGAAATCATTAGTTACATGTATGATGCCGTGAATAGCGGTCGTGTATTCTAGAACACCACGTAAAAAACAGGAATATGAAGCAAAAAGTATCTGTACCCTTTATGCTGCTGGGCATTCTGTTCAATGTCTGTCTGATAGCGGCCAATCTTCTCGAGACAAAAGTAATCCAGGTTTTCGGCATTACCGTTACTGCCGGACTGTTAGTGTTTCCCGTTTCTTATATTATCAACGACTGCATTGCCGAGGTGTGGGGCTTCCGCAAGGCGCGCCTGATTATCTGGAGCGGCTTCGCCATGAACTTCTTTGTGGTGATGTTGGGACTGATTGCCGTGGCACTGCCTGCCGCTCCTTTTTGGGACGGGGCGCCCCATTTCAACTTCGTGTTCGGCATGGCGCCGCGCATTGTTGCCGCCAGCCTGACGGCATTTCTGGTAGGTTCGTTTCTGAACGCCTACGTCATGAGCCGCATGAAAGTGGCGAGCGGCGGACGTCATTTTTCCGCACGTGCCATCTGGTCCACGGTAGTGGGCGAGACGGCCGATTCGCTGATATTCTTTCCGGTGGCGTTCGGAGGCATTATCGCATGGCAGGAATTGCTGCTGATGATGTGCACCCAGATTGTACTGAAATCCATGTACGAGGTGATAATACTGCCGGTGACCATCCGGGTGGTGAAAGCCATTAAAAGGATAGACGGTAGCGATGTCTACGACGAGGGGATTTCTTACAAGGTGTGGAAAATCAGTGAAATTTAAGTAGTAGAGGTTGTCATAAATATATAATAAGGTGAATAAAGAAGCAGCATTGGTCGTATTCAGCGGTGGGCAGGATTCGACAACTTGCCTGTTTTGGGCAAAGCGTGAGTTCAGGAAAGTATATGCGTTGAGCTTTCTGTATGGGCAGAAGCATCAGAAGGAAGTGGAGCTTGCGCGGGAGATAGCGCGTAAAGCGGAAGTGGAGTTTGAAGTAATGGATGTTTCCTTCATCGGCAAGTTGGGGCATAATTCGTTGACGGACCCCGATATGGTGATGGACCGGGAGAAGCCGGCAGACAGCGTTCCGAATACTTTTGTGCCGGGGCGTAACCTGTTCTTCCTCAGCATTGCCGCCGTCTATGCCCGCGAAAAGGGTATCAACCACATCGTGACGGGTGTGTCGCAAACGGATTTCAGCGGGTATCCCGATTGCAGGGACGCATTTATCAAATCGCTCAACGTAACGCTCAACCTTGCCATGGACGAGCAGTTCGTACTCCATACTCCGTTGATGTGGATTGACAAAGCCGAGACTTGGGCGCTGGCGGATGAACTGGGAGTACTCGACCTGATTCGTCATGAGACGCTGACCTGTTACAACGGCATCCCCGGCGACGGCTGCGGACACTGCCCCGCATGCAAGCTCCGCAGAGAGGGGCTGGAGAAGTATCTGGCGGGAAAATGACGAATGTATTATACCACAAAGGAAACAGAACCGATTATAAACCGATTGTAATATGACCGAATTAAAAGACCAACTTTCCTTATTAGGAAGAAAGACAGAGTACAAGCAGGATTACGCCCCCGAAGTGCTGGAGGCATTCGACAACAAACATCCCGGTAACGATTACTGGGTACGTTTCAACTGCCCGGAGTTCACCAGCCTTTGCCCGATAACGGGACAGCCCGATTTTGCGGAAATCCGCATCAGCTACATTCCCGATGTAAAAATGGTGGAGAGCAAGAGTCTGAAGCTCTATCTCTTCAGTTTCCGCAATCACGGCGCTTTCCACGAGGATTGCGTCAATATTATAATGAAAGACCTCATCCGTCTGATGAATCCCAAGTACATTGAGGTTACGGGCATCTTCACCCCGCGCGGCGGCATCTCCATTTATCCCTATGCAAACTATGGACGTCCCGGCACGAAGTACGAAAAAATGGCGGAACATCGCTTGATGAACCGCGAATAGAATGGTGGAATATACCTATCAATAGCGATTGCGGGTGTGATACTTTCTTAGCATGGCGTCGGTATAATTACCTAAAAGAGGTGATTGTGAGGTTGCTTTTTTCTAATGACCTTTGCATACGGTATTAGTAACAACTTAACAATCACTTCAAATTGAAAACAGCCATATTTAGTTTATTATTTTTCTTCTTGACGGCATGCGCCTTTCCTGTATATGCGCAGAGACCGGGCAAGACGATGATTTCAGGTAAAATCCTGTCTACGGAGAAAGAAGTCGTGGATTTTGCAACGGTCTATCTGAAAGGGACCGGTTATGGGGGAGTAACCAATCAGGAAGGTATCTATCATGTGAGTGCGCCTGCGGGCGACTATACGCTGGTGGTGTCGGCCGTCGGCTATAAAACCGTAGAGAAACCGGTGACGCTGGTCAGAGGGCAAAGGGTGAGGCAGAATGTCACAATCACCCCCGAAACTCAGCAACTGGACGAAGTAACGGTGGTGTCGACGGGCGTGAGCCGTGTCAAGCGGTCGGCATTCAACGCCGTAGCGGTAGATACGAAAGAGTTGCAGAACACTACCAGAAACCTGAGCGATGCACTGACCAAAGCGCCGGGAATGAAACTGCGCGAGTCGGGCGGGGTAGGGTCGGACATGCAGCTCATGCTGGACGGCTTCAGCGGGAAGCATGTAAAGGTCTTTATAGACGGCGTGCCGCAGGAAGGCGTCGGAAGCTCTTTTGCGCTGAACAATATCCCCGTGAATTTTGCCGACCGCATCGAGGTGTACAAGGGCGTAGTGCCGGTGGGATTCGGCACGGATGCCATCGGAGGGGTTATCAATATCGTTACGAACAAGAAACGCCGCCGCTGGTTTCTGGATGCGTCCTACTCGTACGGTTCGTTCAATACGCATAAGTCCAACGTGCACTTCGGGCAGACCTTCAAGAATGGTTTTACGTACGAAATCAACGCGTTTCAGAACTATTCGGACAATGACTACCGCATCGACTCCCCGGTGGAGGACTTTGAAACGGGCAGGATAGACCGTGACAAGAAGGTGCGCGTACGGCGCTTCAACGATACTTACCACAATGAAGCGGTTATCGGCAAGGTAGGCGTTATCGACAAGAAGTGGGCGGACCGTTTGATGTTCGGTTTCACTTACTCCAATATGTACCAGGATGTACAGACCGGCGTACGGCAGGACATCGTGTACGGACAGAAACACCGCAAGGGACATTCGCTGATGCCTTCGTTGGAGTATAACAAGCGCAACCTGTTTGCGAAGGGACTGGATGTAGTGCTGACCGTCAACTACAACAAGAACCTGACGACCAATGTGGATACCGCTTCCTATAAGTACAACTGGTACGGGGAAAGGAAGCCGCTGAACTCTCCCGGAGAGCAGTCCTACCAGCACTCGCGCGCCGACAACAATAACTGGAACGGTACGTTTACCGCCAACTACCGCCTCGGCAGGGTGCACACGCTGACGTTCAACCACGTGCTGAATGCTTTCAGCCGTTCCAATACTTCATTGCTTGCCAAAGAAGAGCAGTCGGATGCCATTGCCAAGGAGACCCGCAAGAATATCTCCGGCCTCTCTTACCGCCTGATGCCGTCCGAAGACTGGAACTTATCCGTATTCGGCAAGTATTACAACCAGTTTGTCGCCGGACCTGTGGCTACGGATGCCAATCAGAACGACTATGTACGCACCACCCGCAGCGTACATTCCGTAGGCTATGGAGCGGCGGGCACTTACTTCATCCTGCCGGGACTGCAAGCCAAGCTGTCCTATGAAAAGGCCTACCGCCTGCCCACCATCGAAGAGATGTTCGGCAATGAGGACCTGGAAATGGGCGACATCGGCATCCGGCCGGAGAACAGCGACAACATCAACCTGAACCTGAGCTATAACAAGACTTTCGGCAAACATTCCGTGTACGTGGAAGGCGGCTTTGTCTACCGTAACACCAAAGACTACATCCAGCGCAACATCACAGACTTAAGCGGCGGCAAGTCCGCAGCCACTTACGTCAATTACGGCAAGGTGCTGACGAAGGGATATAACATCTCCGCCCGCTACGGCTTTGGCAGGTGGTTGAGTGTGGGTGGCAACTTCACGCAGATGAACGTGTGCGACAATATGAAGACTTCCATATCCGGCAGTGCGGAGAATATAGCTTATAAGGAACGCATGCCCAACCTGCCTTATATCTTTGCCGATTCCGACGTGACCTTCTACTGGCGCGACCTCGGGAAAAAAGGCAATGCGCTGACCGTATCTTACGACAACCAGTATTTGCACAGCTTTACCTATTATTCTTCCAAAATCGGTTCGAACAAGGGTGACTACGTGGTTCCGAGCCAGTTCTCCCACAACCTGAGCCTTTCCTACAGTCTCCGTAGCGGACGCTACAACCTCTCGTTCGAGTGCCGGAACTTTACGGACGAGCAACTGTACGACAACTTCAGTCTGCAGAAAGCCGGACGGGCATTCTATGGAAAGGTGCGCGTGTACTTCGGCAATTGAAACCATGAATCAATAACGATTAGTGTAATATAATAAAACAAAACAACATGAAAAAGAATCTTTTATCGGCCGTACTTCTCACTTCTGCGATGGCAGGAACGGCATTGACATCCTGCACGGATACGGAGGTGCCGGGCGGCGGAAACAATAATGGAACCAAAGGCGATTTCGTGATCGCTTCCTCTGTCACCGCTTCGAGCAATACGACTAACGTATTGCTGACTTCCAAGACTTTGGACGAAGGCTCTGTTTCTACCATCAACAACGGACTCGTCAACGACGGCGCTTCCCAATGGGTGTTCTACAAGAACCGGTATCTCTATGGACTGACTTACAATCAGGGAAATGCCGGAACCACCCGTTCTTATGTCATGAACTCCAACCACGAAGTGCAGGCGCGTTCGGGAGAGTTTGCAGTGAAGAGATTCACTACCTACGGCATCTACGATAAGTATATCATAACCGCCTCTACCGGTGACGGACCTGCGGAGTATGCCGACGGCAACCTGTATCTGCCTAAAACCTTCCTGCTCTCTTACCTGGATGTAGCGGACGAAACCTTCAACACCAACGATACGAAAAACAAGGCCTACCAGTCCGAGAATTTCCTGGGCAACGGTGAGTTCGTGACATTGGCCGGAATTCAGGAGCATAACAACAAGATATACAGTGCAGCCGTTCCCATGGGGCTGAGCCAGTATGGTGCTGCCGTAGACGGCGGCAAGTATATATTGCCGGGCAATGAGGATTTGGTAAAGACCGAAGACGGCGGTTCCAACAGCAGTTCGTATAAGAAAGGTGAATTGCAGTGGACACAGTATCCCAATGAATGCTGGGTGGCAATCTTTGATGATGCTACGATGACAACGAAGAAACTTATCAGTACGGATAAAATCAGTTATGCCTGCGGCCGTTTCAAATCCCAGTATTACCAGACTATCTGGGAAGCCGGCAACGGTGATATTTACGTATTCTCTCCAAGCTATGCCAAGACGATGAAGGATGCCCGCCAGCAAACAATCTTGCCGGCAGGTGTGGTACGCATCCCCAATGGCCGGGAAAACTTCGACAGCTACTACTGCGACCTGGAGAAACAGAGCGGCGGAAAATCCTTCCTGCGTTGCTGGCATATTGCAGACGACTATTTCCTGTTGCTGATGTACGACCGCCCTCTGACGGAGACGGGCTTTGAAGCCAAAGAACTGGCGGTGTTCAAAGCGGAAAGCAAGAAACTTACCTATGTCACCGGTCTTCCGTCGGCAGACCTGATTTCCGGCTTTGGCAACACTCCGTATACGGAGAACGGTTATGCCTATATGGCTGTGACTACTACCGACGGCCATCCGGCTGTTTACAAGATAGACCCGTCCAGCGCTACTGCCACAAAAGGCGTTACGGTAGAGGCTACGCAGATTACAGGTATCGGCAAGTTGAGCCCTCTTAACTGACTGCAATGAAGAAAGCATTTCGTAAAATACATCTGTGGCTGTCTGTCCCTTTCGGGCTGATTATTACGGTTATCTGCTTTTCGGGAGCTGTGCTGGTATTTGAAGACGAAGTAATGGAGCTGTGCAGGCGCGACCTCTATTATGTGGAAAAGGTAAGCGGCGCTCCGCTTCCCGTGGAATACCTGATAGAGAAAGTCTCCGAAACATTGCCGGACGGTGTTGCTGTTACAGGCATCTCCATCTCTTCCGATGCGGAACGTGCCTGTCGGGTCAGTCTGTCGAAACCGCGGCGGGCATCCGTTTATGTAGACCAATATACCGGTGAGGTAAAAGGCAGGTATGAGCGTGCGCCGTTCTTCCTCACCATGTTTCGCCTGCACCGCTGGCTGCTGGACAGCATGAAGCCGGACGGCGGAATATTCTGGGGCAAGATGGTTGTAGGGGTAAGTACGCTGATGTTCGTGTTCGTACTGGTTTCGGGCATTGTCATCTGGTGGCCCCGCACAAAGAAAGCTTTGAAGAACAGTCTGAAGATTGTCGCCGATAAAGGCCGGCTCCGCTTTTGGCACGATTTGCACGTGGCGGGAGGCATGTATGCACTTGTCTTGCTTCTGGCAATGGCGTTGACCGGGCTCACATGGTCTTTCCCCTGGTATCGCGCAGGCTTTTATAAGGTATTCGGAGTAGAGGCCAAACAAGGGGCAGGGCATCACGATGCCCCGCAAGCGACTGCCACTTCATATGCTTGCTGGCAGCAGGTTTATGAGGAACTGAAAGAACGTAACGACGGCTATAAACAGATTACGGTTTCCAACGGTTCTGCCACCGTATCTTTTGAACGTTTCGGCAATCAGCGGGCTTCCGACCGTTATACCTTTAATCCGAGTAACGGCGAAATCACCGGAACCGCCTTGTATAAGGATGCCGATGCTTCGGGCAAGATACGTGGCTGGATATATTCCGTGCATGTGGGCAGTTGGGGAGGTATGTTCACCCGTGTACTGACATTCATTGCCGCATTGCTGGGCGGAACGCTTCCGCTGACGGGCTATTATCTGTGGATACGGCGTATCGGCCGCAAGGCTAAAGCCGCACCGAACCGATAAGGGCAGCTCTTTGCTCTACCTATAATTTGTATCTCTTTCAGGCCTTACTTTGCCTGCGTCCTTTTCTCCGGACGTGGCTAAGGTTCCGGCAGATATGTTCCCCACCGTGAAACAAACCGTTTCCCGGTGGGGAACAACTTGTTTCACGGCGGGGAACGGTTAGTTCCTCCTGAGGAAACTTCCGTTTCCATCAGGGGAAATTATTGTTTTCATCAGGGGAAACCGAAGTTTCTCCTTAATGAAACGTTTGTTGTCTTTTATGCAGGATTGATTATCCTTCTGATTTCAGCCTCTGTTCCGCAGAATGGTCCGTGTGTTTGCAGCTTGATGGTGCACATGGCAGCGGCAAAGCAGCCTGCTTCCCGATAGGATGCGCCTTTGTTCCGCATATACAGATAGCCCACCATATAAGTATCTCCGCATCCGGTGGCATCCACTATCTGCAGGGCGGAGTAGGCGGGAATTTCATGGAACTGTCCTTTGGCATATATCAGCGAACCTTTGTCTCCCAACGTCAGCAGCACTTCTTTCACACCCCAGTCTGCAATGAGCAGGGCGGCTTCGTGAGGCTCTTTGCAGCCGGTAAGGACTTCCATTTCGGTTTCGTTGGCCTTTAAGATATGGATGTGCTTCAGGGCTTCTCTCTTTTCCGGCCAGTCTACGGGCAGCACCTTTTCATTGTCCACCTTGCGCAGGAACCCCTGAACGTCTACCGAAAGCAGGCCTTTGCCCGACAGGTATTTGATGACGTCCAATGAAAAGTCGTCGGCCAGCAGGCTACCCAGGTGGATAATCCGTGCATTGACGTCCTGCAGGCCTTCCATTGTAAACGGGTCGGCCTTTGCCGTGACGCGTTGCGTACGTTCGTTCTGGTTTTCTCCGTATATGTTTTCAAAGCAGACGGAACGGGCACTGGGCAGAGCCTTTACCTCAATGCCCTCTTTCCGTATGTCTTCCACAACGTTCATCTCCGTGTGGGCAAGGGATGTGACCAATAAAAAGCCGTTCGGGTCGAGATGCTTGATAGCATGCGCAAAGTAAAAGGAAGTGCCGCCCGGCATGTATATCGTGTTCTTGGTGGTAACTATCTTGTCTTGTGTAATATAACCGATGCAGCATAAATCGTGTACACTCATTGTTCCCTATTGTTTTGATTCGTTTATTTGTAATTTTGCTGCAAAGGTAATGAATTATTGAGAAAAACGGTAATACTTTGTCAGTCCAGTATCTTCTTCATGAGTTCGTCATACTTCTTGTCGTCACCTGCCATGACCTTCAGTTGCCGGGTAAGCAGTTTGAGGTGAAGGCTTTCGTCCGCAATCAGTTTTGTCAGCAGCTTGCGGGCAATGTCTGCGGTTGGTGTACTTGCGGTAATTCGTTCCTTCACCGACTTGTAGAACCCGATAGTGGCCACTTCCGAGTGCGCGGCGAGGGTGAGCGCTTCGACGGGTGTTTCGCCTATATTGACGTTCTTGCTGTCATACGGTTTGGGAAGTGTACCGCCCAGTGCTACGATGGCGTCTCGTATGTGTGCGTAATGCTTCATTTCCACCAAGGCGATGCCCAGCATCAGTTCGCCGATTTCATCTTCAAAGACGGCTTCCTGCTGGGTATATTGCAGGATAGCGGTAATTTCGGAATACTCCGCATTTTCTATGGCAGGATAGAACCATTCGGGCTGTACGCCGTCATTGGGTTTCATGTCATCGGGTTCCACCCATTCCACATCCTGGTTCGAATACTTTAGCACATCCACCAGGGCATCCGCCATTTTATCCACATAATTAATCATATCAGTTAAGTTTTAGAGTTATGTGGGGGACAACAATCGGTAAAGGCACTTGGTTTGGAGTATTTTAAAATATTCGGGAATGTTTGCAGTATATTCGTGCGATTTAACCGTTTGTGGCGTTTGTTTTGTGCCAATGCCGGCAAGATAATCCTTTTTAATTCTGTGCATATTTATATTCCGTCGGTGTCATTCCCGTTATCTTCTTGAACAGGCAGGTGAAGTGCTGTGAGTTTGCATATCCCAGCTTCCTGGCTGTCATGCCGACCGTATAATCCTTGTTCCGCAACATCTTCTTAGCCATGTCCAGCCGCATCAGTTGAAAGTATTCGTGCATGCTTTTTCCGGTCTCGAACTTGAGCAGGTCGCGGAAATAGCAAGGTGACAAGTGAAGAGCGTCTGCACAATATTCTTCTGTGGGCATCGCACCGCCTTCCAGCCTGCCGGACAAGATGTATCCGTTCAGAAGTGAATGGATTTTGTGCAGAATTATTTTATTGGCCTCGCAACGGGTAATGAACTGGCGTTCGTTGAAGCGCGCACAATAATCCAGCAATAGCTCGATATGGCGCGATATCAAAGTTTTGCTATGGCGGTCTATGGCATGCCGAAGTTCTTCTTCGATATTGCGGATGCACTCTGTGATTTTCATCTTTTCGCGCGATGAAAGATGCAGCGACTCGTTCGGTTTGTAGAAAAAGAAGGAATAGTCTCCGATGTGGTTCCCCAATGCAGTGTGCGCCATTAAATCCGGATGAAAAGCCAGCATTCGCCCTTTGGGGGCAAGCATATTGTCTATACCCAGCTTAATGGACTCGCCCGGCATACGGAATATCAGTGTGGCGTTGGAATAGTCGTAGTATTTGCGTCCGTACATAAGTTTTCCGGCTTCCCCTTCTATCAGGATAATCGTATAGAAATCACATCGGATGGTACGCTGCTCCAGGTTGGCTTCGGATAGGTCAACGACACTTACCAGCGGATGCAGCGTCTTGCAGCCCATACAACAGTTACACTGATGTACGGTCTCTATATTCAGTATTTCTTTTTTCATAAGGATAATCTTATCGGTATCCTTTATATTTGCAGCTTTCTGTATTCTCCGGGTGTGTATCCCGTATTCTTCTTGAAGATGCGATTGAAATGCTGCGAATATTGGAATCCCAGTTCATAGGCAATCTGGCTGACCGTCTTTTCCGTTCCTGCAATCATCTCTTTGGCTATGTCAATCATTCTGGTCTGGATGTATTCCTGTGCGCTTTTTCCGGTTTCTTTCTTTATCAGGTCACCGAAGTAGTTGGGTGACAGGAACACTTTGTCGGCGAAGTATTTTACGGAAGGCAGTCCGTCTGTTTGCGGTTTGTCGCTTTGGAAATAATCGTCGAGCAAGGCTTCGAATTTTACCAGTACGCTTTTGTTGCTTTCCGAACGGGTAATGAATTGTCTTTCGTAGAAGCGCATGCAGTAATCCAGCAGCAGTTCGATGTTCCGTGAAATCAGACGTTTGCTGTGCTTGTCGATCGGATGTTGGAGTTCCATTCTTATTTTCTCCAGACAATCTGTGAATATGCTTTTTTCTTCTTCGGATAGGTGCAGGGCTTCGGCCGAGGCGTACGAAAAGAATGAATAATGTTTGATGTCTTGTCCTAAAGAAGTTCCTTTAATCAAGTCGGGGTGAAACAGCAGGCCGTGGGCGTTCGGCCGTACTCCTTGCGGCATGTCCACCTCAACCACCTGTCCCGGGGCAAAGCTGGTGACCGTTCCTTCCTGATAATCGTAAATCTGCCGGCCATAACGGATGTCTCCGCATTTGACGTTTTTCAGGAAAAGGGCATACACCCCATAGTTCATCGTGAAATGCGTTGGAAATCTGGTGGCTTCCGACAGGTTTACCACACTTACCAGCGGGTGCAGTGTTTCGAGTCCGAAGAGTCGGTTGTATTGGTCTACCGTGTCCAGTTTAATAACTTCTTTCATAAGGTATTGTTCTTTAGTTCTACGCAAATGTAGAGAATAAAAGCATAGGTAGTACACCTCTCCGCACAGAAACAGTAAATAGGTTACAAATGTCCGTAATTCATTCACACGAGCGCTGCCGCCATTCGTTTACATTTGCAGTGTAATCTATGTAATATTCAGAACCATGACACTTGATAATTTTTTAGAATATGTAAAGACACGAAAAGCCCTTGACACGGAAGATATACATCGTTTTATAGATGAAATGAGCAATGAGGCAAGACGCATCACATTCAAACTGAATGCATCTTTCCATGCTCCGGATGAGGTGAGAGCATTGCTCTCCGAACTCTTTGGAAAGCCCGTTCCACCCTCACTGCGGGTGTTTCCGCCGTTTTATACGGATTTCGGAAAGAATATTGAAATCGGTAATGACGTATTTATCAATGCCTGCTGCCATTTTCAGGATCACGGTGGGGTTACATTGGGAGACGGTTGCCAGATAGGGCATAACGTCGTTTTTGCAACCCTCAACCACGGACTTGCTCCCGAAGACCGCCATACGACTTATCCTGCACCTATTATACTTGGCAGGAATGTGTGGGTAGGCTCAAATTCCACTATTCTGCAAGGCGTGACGATTGGCGATAATGCGGTGGTGGCAGCCGGGGCGGTGGTGACAAAAGATGTTCCGGCGGATGCAATCGTAGGGGGAGTGCCGGCCAAGGTTATCAAATATATCCGATAACTCCATTCATCGCCATGATAATGATTTTGGTAATACGGTCTGCTTTAGTTTGTTCTGTTTTTGTAGAATTAACCCAATCAACAAACGCCTTTTTCTGAACATTATTATATGCTTCAATCTTTTCCTGTGCGTCCTCTTCATATTGCATACACAAAAGTAATTCTTCCGTTATCCGGTTCTTTTCAACCTCATGATATAGTAAACAGAGCATCATACAGATGCTTTTCATGCTTTTTCTTGAAATAATTTAAAGCAAGTGCTTATAGTTTAAAACTTTGTACTATATTTAAAATTGAATTACATCCGGTAGAGAAATAGGTTTGTCTTTGTTCCGGATGATTATAGGGAAAGAGCGGATAAGAAGTGAAAAAAAATTAGTGAAAAAGTATGACTCTATAAGAAAGAATTCAATAGATTTGCTTTGAGAAAAATAAGTAAAATGAGGGCTGAATTATGAATATCATAGAACGTATAGACAGACCTTGTGAATATGTAGAAGTAGCACAGACAGCCTTGATTGCCTGCCAATACCTATATTTATGGTTGTTTGCCGGACCGGATGATGCCTATAAGGTATATTCGCTGGCAATCCTGATGGCATTTGAATTTGTTATGGTGCATTCGGGACTTTTTATGGCAGCTATGCCGCTCAAGGCTTCAATACGGCTGTTTATTCCGTTGTATGGGCTTTTTGCATTTGCATTTGGGCATTCAATGCGGGAGGGGGATTATACAATCATCATTCTTTACCTTGCAACTGTGCTCAACAGAATGCGTTTCGCTTTTTTCAATGTCAGTAAATCGGTCAAGCAGCGGGTAGTCAGACAATCGATGATTGCCTTGGCCGTTTATTTTGTGTTGACGGTATCGGTGGTATGTGCAGAATCTGTCATTCCTTCTTTCAGCTTAGGAACAGCTTTTTCCGAATCGGCATCCTATACCCGTGAAGTACGTGCCGGAGGATTGTTTGTTGAAAAGCCTTATGTACCAATATGTCTCGGATTTCTGTATTACAGTGTACTTTCTTTTTTTAATTTCAAAACTGTATGGCGGGAACGTGCTTTCATTAAAAGAAGATGCACCGGAGGCTATACTGAAGAAGTGACAAATAAGAGACAACAGAAAAATAAATAATTATGAAAAATGCGATTTTAACAATTGTGCTGTCAGGTATGGCACTATTCTTATAATAAAGTGGTTGCTCTTGAAAAGAAAGACACGAATGACATTTGAAGCGTTGCGCAAGTTTGAAGCAGGGATATTGAAAAAAATCATTCCGGTACTTCACAGCCCGGAATGAAAGCATAATGTTACAAGAGTTTTATGAATGAGAGATCAGAATATCTTTTTACCTTTTTTACTAATACGTTCTAATTAACACTTTGGTTTCTATCTTACAAATCTACTGTAGGTTTCAATGATAGTATAACAAAGGCTGTGCCAAAAATGGTATAAAAAGATAAGTGGTTTAATATCAGTTATATAATGCTGATGGCTTTTGCGCTATTGTGGAAAATTATACTATAATTCCACATTAATATTCCACAATTCCACATTAAGATGAAAGACTATTGTTTTCTATCTTGTTGATATTTAGTTTTCTATCTTGTAATTCTAATTTTGGCACAGCATTTGTTTGGAATTTTATGTCCTAAGATGTAGACTAACTGAATTATTCCAAGCTTATAGTTGTGTAAAGTTAGTATTGATAATGTTTAAGAGATAGTGTTCTCGTAAAAATGTTGTAGTGTCGTCCCGGTGTTGTGAAACATCGGGACGATATTGTTTTGGTAAGCAGCAGAAAATGAATTGTTATGGGTATTGGGAATAAAAAGATTCTATCTGAAGTCAGAAAAGTCAGGCAGGTTTCCTCTTTTCGGAATAGCCTCTTGCGCTTTCCGGCAAGGGGTAAAAGTCAGCTCATCCGTTATCTCGGACTATTCCGATTATTATGCGTTTCAGGTGCTTTTTCACTTGCTCCCTAAAAGGACCCTGAATTTGCACCTGGCATACTTCTCAGAAACGCTATATTCTGCTTCACCTCAAATAAATAAAAAAGCTCTAATTCTGTTGAGAATCAGAGCTTTTTCTAATTTTGCTTTCTTGAGAAGCGGTGCGTACGGGACTCGAACCCGAAGATGTCCACAATTTGATTTTCAAATTGTTACGTCGACCGTATGTCTTTTCTGTAACGAATATGTAACAAACATTTAACTGACTATATCCTAATATGACTTAACAATGTCTGCACGTTTCATCATTACGAGTGCAAAGATACACATTTTTTCTGTAACAGCAAATTTTTATTCTATTTTTTTCAAAATCAAATCAGTATGGATTAAGGTTCAGACCTCTAACTGGCTTTTTAATAGCATCTTACACATTATGTATCAGTCTGTTGTATCATTTTTCAAAAAGACCGCTGCCTTAAAACCGACTTTTATGTAAATCTCCAAAATCCATTTTAAGGCAAAACATCGGAGGAATACCTGTAACCGCAAACCATACATACATAACAATAACGATTGCAAGACTTCCATCACAGTGGTAGAAAAGCGGTGCTTTTCCCTTTGTTGTTGCACCGCCCTTTATCTATCCCCTATGGCGCATTACGCCATACCATCCGTTCCCTTTTCCTTTTCACCTCTCCATGTGTATGCCTCCGTTTCCATGCCTCCTTCAGGACAAGCATCAGTATGTCATTTTCGTTGCTGGGGCAAAGGTAATTTCGGGACAATACGCTGCTGCAAGGTCAAGCCGCTTGCGGTTGTCCGGAAAAATCTCCACCCTCACAAGCTCAGGTAGTATTTTGTCCGACAAACCTTGCATCATCTAATCCCGACCTTTGAGAAGCCCCCGAAACGAAAACGACCGATGCGGTCGGAAGACGGCACAAGGAAATTTCGGACATACGGAGAGGCGAAAAGAAAAAAAATCGACCCGACCCTCCCAATCCGAAAGAAACAAGTAACAATCTAAAAATTGGAAGATATGGGAATGACATTGAACGACATCGGAAAAGCATTGTGGAAAGCATTGTCCGCAATGGTAACGGCAGCATCGGGCATTGCCCTTTGTGTCGGAAGTTTGGCGATAGGCATCGCAACGGAAATCCTGATGGGTGTGTTGAGTTTCGTGTTTGGAATACTCATCACCACCGCATCACTTGTAGGCTTAATCGCCTTAATGGTTTGGTTACTGACAATCTAAAAAATCAAGATATGAAAAGAAAAAGACACAGCAAGAGCGCATTTCAGCAATGCAGGTATTACGAAGTGGACAACATCTTCGAGTATATGGTGGAAACCTACATTAACGGCAACTTCTCAACTTTCCGTGAATTGTACCACGAACTCAATAAGGAAGCGAGAAAGGACTTCATCGGTTTTCTTTTGGTGGAATGTTCACCACAATACCACATAGAGATTTTACAAGAAATTGTTTGACACACTAAAAGATACGGACATGAACAAGACAACGGAAAAGATACCTACATGGAGTTTGGGCTATATTATCAATGGCGATGCAACCGCACTCACAGATGATGAAGTTCTGACAATAGACAGATGGATGAAGCAATGGCAGGTACAGACAGTTTCACCACTAACAGATGAAGAAGGGAATGCACAGCCTTATTTTACCCATTACCCCCTATTCGGACTTCCCACAGAAGTGGAAGATTGCGAGATACTTTATTTGAATGACAACCCGACTAAAATTTAAGATTATGAAAGGAACAGAACATTTTAAACGAACCATACAGATGTTTTTGGAGCAGAGAGCAGCGGAAGATGAACTCTTTGCCAAAAGTTACCGCAACCCAGCCAAGAACATAGACGATTGCGTCACATACATTCTGAACTATGTACAGAAAAGCGGTTGCAATGGCTTTTCAGACGGAGAGATTTACGGACAAGCCATTCACTATTACGATGAAAACGAGATTGAAGTAGGCAAGCCGATACAATGTCAAGTAGCTGTAAACCATGTGGTGGAACTGACAGAAGAGGAAAAGCAGGAAGCAAGGAGAAAGGCGGTTGCCCAATATCAGCAGATGGAACTCCAAAAGCTACAGAACCGCAACAAGACGGCAGCGAAAAAAGAAACACAAGTCCAACCCTCATTATTTGAATTTTGATTATGAAACCGAGAAACAAGTTTGAAAAAGCGGTTTTTGCCCAAAGCAAGAAACTGCCCCGTATAAGCAAAGCACAGATGAAATGGGCGTTCCGTGAATGTATAGCCCACTTCGCACACCGCTTGCCGAAAGGTCGTACCACCTGTATGGATTGCGGTCATAGCTGGATAATGAGCGAACAGACAAAACAATGCACTTGTCCCGAATGTGGGGCAAGGCTTGAAGTCCGTCTTACCTATGCACGCAAGGTTCAGCAAAAACAATACTTTACCATACTTACCACAAGCGGAGAATACCAAGTGCTGCGCATGTTCCTGCTTATCGTGGAAATGGAAAAAGGACTCAAGGCGCAACCTTATGCGTTTGAAATCGGGCAGTATTGGTGGAACAAGGAGGGACGCAAGGCTGTCGTGGGCATACAACGGATACTTGGCAGATATTTGGACACTTTCTCTTTTGGCTCGCCTATGGCTATCCGGCAGGACAACATCGCTTATGACCACATTTCATATTGCCCCATGTATCCGAAAATCAGAGTTATTGACACATTGAAAAGGAACGGCTTCAAAAGGAACTTTCACGGCATTGTTCCGACCAAGCTAATCCCTGCACTGCTTTCTGACAGTCGGGTGGAAACATTGATGAAGGCGGGAAAAATCAATCACCTGCGCCATTTCCTATTCAATCCGCAAACACTTGACAGATGTTGGAACTCCTATAAAATTGCCATGCGCAATAAATATGACATATCGGACATGGTGATATGGTGCGACCTTGTATATCTGTTGGATAAATTAGGCAAAGACTTGCGTAACCCTCATTTTGTCTGTCCGCCCGACCTCAAGGCAGCACATGACCGGTACATGGAAAAACGGCAAGTCATATTGGAACGTGAACGGGAGCAACAACGCATATTGCAGGAAGCCGAGCGGTTGGAACGTGAGCGTAAGAAATTGGAAGACATGGAGAAAGACAAAGAAAATTATATACGAAAGAAAGCCGTTTTTTTCAATCTCGCACTAACAGACGGATTGCTCGTTATCAAAGTGTTACAGAGTGTGGACGAATTTTTGGAAGAAGGGAAAGCCATGCACCATTGCGTCTATACCAACGAATATTATAATCAGGACAACACACTGATACTTTCCGCACGGATAGACGGAAAACGTATTGAAACAGTGGAATTATCATTAGATACATTCAAGGTCGTACAAAGCAGAGGTGTATGCAATTCCAATACCGAATACCACGACCGCATCATAAACCTTGTGGAGAGCAATGCCGAACTGATACGCCAACGGATGAATAAGGCGGCATAAACGTATAATGACTTAATACTTACAGATATGGACGTAAAAATTGAAAACTTGTTTTTCGGGTGGCATGAGAAGCTGCCCGAAACATTCATCAGACTTGTCAATACATTGGTATTGACAAGGAACGGGAAGGAAGTGAGGGAAGCGATGGCGACCTTAGCCCAAGACAAGGACTTCAACGACTTCTTCCTCTACGGATTTGGACGCAGACATTTGTGGGTCAAGCAAAAAGGTGTACCCACCACTTATGGAAACACGGATTACAGACTTTTGATTGTTGAATTTTAATTGAAAAGGCTATGGCAACAAGAATGACCATCAACGGAGTAAGCACCTGCACGGCAGGTGAGAAGTACGAGAAATTCCAAATGAAAATCGGGCGTAAAGTCCGCACGATGTACCAGTACGACTATCGGGACACCTTGTCGGGAGAACTGTTCTCCTGCGTGAAGCCCACTTTGGAGGAGTGCAGACGGTTGCGTGACGAATGGATAAAAGAAAAGGAGGACAGATTATGACAGCAGGATATGACACGCTGATAGTTACATTCAGCGACCCCATTTGCGTATTAGACCGTATGTTTGACTGCCCTGCATGGGGAGTGGAAAGTCTGAAGGAATGGATAGACGGCTACGAAAGCACACGCATGACCCCGATAAACGACCATACGGCAGTCATCACTTCCGAATACAATACGGTGCACGTGGTGGAATGGCTCAGAAAGCATACCTCCATTGCGGAGATGAAAGAATTTTGAGTGCGTGGCGGTGGAAACACCGCCCACTCGCACATGAAGTGAAAACCCATAAAACGGAAAGAGCATGAAATACTATTTTATACTGACAGACGAAAAGGACGCATGGATGCAGTTCGCATACTTCCCCACGGGAGATTATGTATCCGGCTATATCCGTGATTTGCGGAGCGTGGGAATATCCGTACATGACTATGACCTTTGGAACAAGGAAACACAGCCCATTGCCGAGCGCACGCTTGAGTACATACGGCAACGCATGAACTCCAAATGAGAAAAAAATCGGGTGGCAGAAGCTACCCACTGACAATAACTTAAATTCACAGACAAATGGTAGCGAATACAATCTTACAGCAGTTGGGCGGACACAGCTTCGCAGTAATGACGGGCAGCCGCAATTTCATCAGTTTAGGCAACGGACTTCAAATGAGCCTTGCAAGGAACAAGACTTCAGCCAACAGACTGAAAATCATCTTGGACGAGGATACCGACACATACACCATGCACTTTTACCGTCAGACACTGACGAAGTATGCGGACATCAAGGTCAAGGACATCGCCAGATACGAGGGAGTGTACTTCGATATGCTCCAGCCCATTTTCACGCAGGTAACGGGACTTTACACCCGTTTCTGACCCTTTGGCGGGTGGCGAAGTTTGCTGCCCGCTACTTTTGACAGTGAGCAGGAAGCGGCACAAAAGTAGCAAAAAGCCCTTTTGCTCCCATCTTCGATAAATTGGTATCATAAAAAACTATTACATATATGGACGAAATCAGACAAGACGGCAAGACCGTATTATCCGGCAGCAACGGCGTAAGCATCCCTATGTTTTTCAACAACCTGACAGGCAAAAATTTCGGTGGCAAGGAATATGAGGACTATATCCGGTATATAGCCTTACAAGAAATGGGCTTCCATCCGGGAAGCATTGAACTTTATAGGAACGGCAAGGTCATAAGGCAAGGAATCATACCGAATGTTTAACGGTGGTATTCTAAAAAATAACCGATGAAGCATACAATTTCATCGGTTATTTTTTTGTAGCAAACTCACGGCTCGTACAGCAGCAGAAATTCCATTTTCCGCCGCCGCTCTATCGAGCGGATTTTCCGTCCCTTATAGTGGCAGTAGGATATGTATTCCCCATAAATGTCCCGGTCGCCCGCTTCCAGTTTCTTCAGCAGCCGGCTTTTCGGACGCTTCCCGTAGCCGAGCAGCGTTCCGTGCCCCACGTTGTAGCTGAGAACGGTCAGGAGCAGGGCATCTTTTTTATATCTGTAAAACAGCCTGTAACGCTCCTCCAAGTCCTTCCGCAGCAGTTCCTCCGCTTCCGCCTCCGTCATGTCGTAGGACAGTTCCTCTCCCTCCAGCCGGCAATGTCCATAACCGTAGTATGGATAGTCCGAACGGTCATGGAGTCCCTCGTATTTCTTGACCAGTTCGACCGCCAACTCCGCCTTCGGCTCATCATGGAACGATGCGGACGTTGCATCCGTGTCCTGTGCAGGCAGGCTGGCGGAGAAAGCGACCGCCAGCACCGCCGACACAAACAGCCGTTTCAATTCTGCCTTACTGATAGACACCTCCTTTCATCATAGCCGAAGTATCAGCCCCGGACGGAATGTCCTCCGTGTCCGTGTCGTTGTTGAACTCCACTTCCCATTCAAAGGCATTGCCGAAGTTGTCCTCCACCGTGATGGTCAGGCTTTGCGATTCATCGCACTCCGAAGTGTAGTACAGGCGGAACTTCCCATTTTCCAGCAGGTAACGGTCGTTGGGCTGGAGAACCAGACCGTTGTCGAGCTTCAGCGTGCCTTCGCCGTCATACTGGAAATAACGGATGGTATAGACCGCCCCGTCAAACTCGCCCTCGCATACCAGCTCGCATCGTATCTCCGCCGTTTCGCCCTGTTTCAGTTCCTTCGGCACGGGCATTGTTTCCACCGTGAACGGGTAGGCTTGCATTACGTCCAGCTCATCATCGCAGGAGGCGAAGCCGAAAGCGAGCAGCCCCAAACAGAAAGTTGCCAGTGATTTCACCATGTTTCTTTTCGTTTTTGTTCTATTGTTCAATCTGTTCATGTTCATAATCGTTACATTTTAATGGATTTGCTTTTCTTTTCATTCTCATGTTGCGTCAGCCTTTCGGCAAGCGTCTTTTGCAGGTGTTCGTTCAAGTCCTTGCATCCGCCATAGATACCGGAGCAGTCCGACACCCTTTCCCCATAGCGGGTGCCGAGGGCTTCCAGCGTCCGCCTCCCGGCTTCGTCGTTGTCAAGGTAACAGTTTATCCGCCCATAGCCGTCCAGATACCGGAACGCCTTCGCCGCGTTGGACACCGAGTTGAGCACGAGGTGGTCTTCCCCGTTCCCGATACCCAGCGCACGGGCGGACAGATAGTCCATGAAGCCCTCATGTACGTTGCAGACGGTCGAACCGGACGGCAGCAGGGTGACATCCTTCGGCGGCACACACCCCTTGAAGAACGGGTTGCGTATCTCATATCCGCCGCTTCCGTTGCCGAAAGCAACGGAAAAATACCGCTTGCCGTGCGTGGTATAGCGCATCTCCTTACAGTTCGCTATGGCGATGGCGGACGGTATGCCACGCTCTTGCAGATAATGGAGCAAAGCCCGGTTCTGCAAGGGAAGTATCTCCACATCCTCAAAGCTCTGCCCGCCAGCTTGTCGCACTCCGGGACTCTGACGCGGCTCATGTTCCGGAAGCGGCATACCCGACATCTCCGCCACATACTTCACTTGCGCAAGGAAGTCGTCCGACCTGATGAACTCCCCGGCAAGTGCGAAGATGTTTCCGCCCTTGCCTTCGCGTAGGCTCGGTACAGAACGCCTTACTGCCTTTCGGCAGTAGGTTTTCCCGTACCTGCCCCCAAACCGTACTTGCATGTCTCCACGCATACGGCTCTCCGTTGATAACATGACTTTATTTAGCATGGCTGTGTATTTTGGCATAACACTTTTCACAGACAACCAATGTCTTCCTATGCTTTTCAAGCATCAGCCTGTCACATTCAGTTTTTCCTTTAAGCTGATTTAGCTTTCTGACATGACGCATGACTACAGGTCCGACTTTTCCACATAATTCACATGTTCTCGCATCCAATCGCTCAGTAAGTGTCGGCTGTGGAATTGCGATTGTGTAGGATAAGTCGTTTACCTCCGTATAGTACATTGGTGGTTTACGTTTGAATCCCTCATTATAGAATTTCCTGTACCGTAATTTACCTTTTGCATCCTGATATGGCACTATAATGTCATTCCCAACCTTATATTTGTCAATGACTTTGCTTACAGTGCTATTGGTTTTTCCTGCAATGGTATGGTACATACTGTACTCCATGATGTATCCAAACTTTGAGAGCGCGTATGCCACGTTGTTGGCAATGCAGTAGTAGTTGTAGAACCCTCTGATTTCAGAGTTATATGCCGCCACTATGTCCTCGATTTTCTTCTTCATAAGATTGCCTCTGAACTTTGCAAACCAAACTTGTCGGCCATTTTCTACCTTGTATCTGATGGCGCTGTATTCTTCCAGTTTGTTCCGCACCGTTTCTATGGCGACCTTTAGGACTATCTTACCGTTGTAATAACGGGCTGGCACATTGTTCTTGTCCCGCTTGATAGCATCAGACTTACGGACTGAAACATCGAAGCCAAGAAATTTCGCGGGCTTTTGTGCGTTTGTTATCAATGTCTTTTCCTGTGACAGTTCCAGCTTGAGGTTTTCTTCCATATACTTGGTAATGTCCGACTTGATTTTAACGCACTCTGCCTTGCTTCCGATAACACCAATGAGGAAATCATCTGCGTATCTTACGTATCGAAGCCTTCTGTATGTTTCATCCATACTGTCTCTGCTCTCAATCTTTTGCCTTTCACGTCTCAGTTTCTCATACTCATCCCTAAGCTGTAATCTGACATCTGCATCCTGTATGTTCTTGATGCTTTTAAGGATGCGTTGCATCTTATCGCTAAGTTGCTTGTATTCTTTGGTGATGTGTCTTTCTTTTCCCTTATTGAAGCGTAGGGCGTATTCTTCCATATACTTGTCAAAATTATCAAGATAAATGTTTGCCAGTATAGGACTGATATTACCGCCTTGTGGAGTTCCCTTGTTTGTATTATGAAACTTCCAGTCTTCAATATATCCCGCATTCAACAACTTGCGGATAAGCCTTAGAAATCTATCATCGGCAATCCGTTTCCGCAAAGTTGCAATCAATACATTGTGGTCTATGTTGTCGAAGAATCCTTTAATGTCTCCTTCCACAAACCATTTTGTACCTGTAAATGTCTTTTGGATATGGGTCAATGCGGTATGGCAGCTTCTGTTTGGTCTGAATCCATGTGAGGTGTTTGCAAACACCTCTTCATAGACGGCTTCAAGAATCATGCGCACCACCTCCTGTACAAGTTTGTCCTCAAAGGAAGGAATTCCAAGCGGTCTTTTCTTACCGTTTTTCTTGGGTATGTATATCCTTTTTGCCGGATTAGGCTTGTAAGACTCATCTCTCAAAGATGCAATGACTTTGTTTATTCTTTGAAGACTCATCCGATTGATGGTTTTCCCATCCGTACCGGGTGTCATATTGCCTGGTTTGGCGTAAATACGCTGGTAAGCAACATGAAACATCTCCTCATTGAATAAGATACGGTACAGCCTTTCGAACTTGTAATCCGAAACTTTACCATGCTTGTTTAAAGCTTTTAATACTTGCTCAGGACTTCTCATAATGTCTCACACATTTTCCATTATTTGTATTAAGTTATCTAACTGCTTCCCTTCGCCATGTACAAGGCTTTCCCTTGCTCGGACTACTACGGAAGCTCCGTTCCCATGTCAGATATTCAGGGTCCTATGCCCATAGCCTTACGGCATTCTGATTTAGGGAATCCCCATTTGCTTTCACAATAACTGTTTGGCTCGGCAGACTGTCGGATGCGACTTACGTTCCTATTCCACTTATTGTGGTTGCTCTGAAGCCAGCTCCTGCTCCATTGTAATTTCGGTTTACATGGGGTGCTTCAGCCCGACGTGAATCAAATACCTTTCGTCGGGGCTGGTACGTGTGCAGCAGAACTATCGTTCAACCAATCAGGCTTCATCCTTGTGTCTGTCTTTTCCTCTCGCCATGCAGTCGCAGCTTGGTATTTAGCTGACTAATGACTTTACCGACATGCTTTTGTCACCTTTGGATTTCTCCTCCAGCTAAGTCGTTGAGGATAGGTCTGTTGAACTCTAACCTAATCTCTTGCCATAGAGATATTTATTGTGTAGCCTATATGGGCGCATCAAAATCATACCAGAGATTTTTCTCCGGGTTCACCTTGAAAGACGGTGTCTTTTCCTCCCGGTAAGGCGACCTGTACCATACGGCATTGGCACGCCTTTGCACGGGATGATACCCAAGCCGTGCGAGAAAGTCCTCTATCGGTATCCTCTTCATTCTGTCTATTTCCGTTTCTGTATTCATGGTTTCATTCTCCGTTTTATCATGTTGCTTTTATGAGGCTGTTCATACTGAAACCGGCTGCTCTCTTTCGAGAAGCGGATAACCGTATCATTCATCACTCCCGTCGGTGTGGTGAATTGCTTCACCCGCAACGGTTTGCCTTCATATACTCGTCTTACCGTATCCGCATCGAACTTTTCTCCGCAGGCTTTTTCCAGCAGCCGTCCCAACGTATATATATTGCATCCGTTCCGTACCGCTTCCGGTATGGAATCCGGTCTTGCCCGTACCACGTTTGGATACAGCTTTTCAGCCACGAGGCATATTTCGGGTGTACGCCTGTCAGGAGGTATGTGCAGGAACGACTGAAAACAGTCCTTTTCCATACCTGACATATAGACCTTTTCCGTTTTGATATCCTCACGTATGTTACGGTGCTGCAGAACCGCATTCCCCGAAGTTCTGACAGCCGTCAGCGCAAGTTCTTCCGTTTGCAGGTGTACGGGCACATATTGCAGGCAGTGTCCGTCTTTTCCGACAAGAAAACCGGCAATCTCCCTGTCCATAACTTCCGGACGGACAACTGTGGCAAGATCCGTCATGTCCGTTCCTCCGGCGGAGTCCTTCAGGCATTCGAGTACCACGTCTGCAAAAGGCATGAAGCTGATGATGGCACAATGTTCGTAGCCGAGGTCCGGATTGGCGTTGAACGCTTCCCTGCACATTTCTCGTGTCTTCATTCCTTCCGGCACTATCCCCAGATTGTATCCCCATCCGCGTACCGCCTCCATACAGAGCTGCGGGCTACGGTATTCATGGGGAATGTCGTAGAAACTTTCCGGCTTTTCCCGGACTTGGACATGGTACTTCTCCGGTACATGCCACTCTTTTTTTATCAATTCTTTTTTCATGATTTCCGTCAGTTGATGATGAACTTTATACCTATCCCGTACTCCGTGCGGCACACGCCCGTGCTGCCGCCCCAAAGGAAACGCTCGCGGAGCGTGGCGGTCAGCGCGATGAAGTCCGCAAGATACACCTCCATGTCCAGCGTGGCGGCGCAGCCATAGACAAAGGCATCCCCGTTGCCCAGCCTTGCCCCGTCATAAAGTGTCTTTTTGCCCCAGTTCGCCGTCTCATACCCGGCAAGGGCTGACGCACCTGCATAGAGGAACACCGTCTTTTTCGCATCCGAAAGGAAATTGTAATAGTAGCCTCCTTCTGCCGTGAACTGAGCCACGGGAACATTCACGCTCCTGTACGGATGGTTCGTCTGAAGGTATTCCGCTCCGTACACCCACTTGTTGCCGCCCCTTGCATAGCTCGACAGTGCGGCTCCCAGCCAGTAGCCGTCCGACCCGGTCATTCCGGCTTTCATCTCGATGCCCCGCATCTTCGGCAGGCATCGCTGGGCTTCCGCCCGTCCTGCAAGGAGGACGGACAGAAGCATTGCCATAAACAGTACCTTGCCTTTCATCGTACGCGCAGTTCGTTGATGGTTTCAGCCTGTACCAAATCCCCGTTCTCCACGACAAACGTCTGGTGGCGACCGCCGTCCTTCTCGTTCATCTCCACCACGAGCTGCTTGCCGTCGGGGATGGTGAACTTCGGAAGGCAGAACACCGTGCGTTCCGACTGCTTTCCGGCTATGCGCACCGCATAGTTGTAGGCGCGGAGCGGGAACAGCACCTGTTCCTGAATGGCAGTTCGTTTCGCCACCTTCTTGTCCACAATCTTGAACGTGATGTAGTCCACGTCAAACGGCACGTTGCTCTGGTTCTTTACCTCCGTGTGCAGGTACAGCAGGTCGTTGTGGACGTATATCCCTTTCAGCAGGTACTGGATGCCGAAACGCTTGCAGCCGATGTGCTTCACCTTGCGCTTGTTCTCTTTGTGAAGCGACTTCATGATGAGATGCACCAGCATCGGGCTTTCGCTGCCCAGCTCCTTCAGATAGATTTCCTGCGCATTGTTCGGGCGGTTTACCGCGCTGCCGTCATGGATGAAGTCCTTCATCTCCACGTTGAGCATCAGTGGCTCGTCGGCATATTTCACGTTGAACGAATAATAGGAGCCGTCCTCCGTGATGACGCTCATGTTCGTTTCCGTGCGGAAGTTCCTTACCGTCGCCTTTATGCGGATGACGTTCTCTGCGCCGTCCGCCTTGCCCGCTATGAGGTTGGGCGAACCCAAATCCACATAGCGCACCGCCGAGGGGAACAGGATATGCACCGTCTTGTCATACGTGACCTCCAGACCGTGCGGCGGTATCATGCGGTCGAACATCAGCTTTTTCGTCAGCCCGTGGTACAGGTCGCCGTCCTCTTCCGCCTGCGGACAGACCTCCTTCGTCAGTTTCAGCCCCTCTGCCTTTGCAGTGACGGTACTGTCATTGCTTACACCCTGTGCATAGGTTGCACAGGCTATGCCTGTGAAAAAGGCAAACATTGTCATTACTTTCTTGATACTCATTTTACTTTGGATTTAGTGGATTAAAATTGTCTTGTTGTTTTTTTCTTTTCGTCTTTATATTTTTCGGTTGTCATTCCTTTTCCTGATACAGCAGCACCCTGTATCCCGATTTCAGATGCACCCTGACGGTACGCATCCTTTTCGAGATGTATTGTGACACTCCCTGTATCACGCCCTTTCCCAAGTCGGAGGCGAGCTGCGCCCCGGCATCGGTCGAGATGTTGATGCTGCTTCCCAGCGAGCTGCCCATGTTCGCCCCGATTTCCTTTGCCGCGTCAATCTCCATCGAGCCGGGGATGAAGATGCCCGCCTGTCCGTCGTTGTCGTACACCTCCAGCTCCACCGGGATGATGTTCCCCTGATGTTCCAGCGAGGTGATGCCGATTTCCAGACGCTCGCCCTGCAAGCGTGCCGACCCCACAAGGGTGGCGTTCCGTGGAACAGTCCTGCCCGACACCCGCATCGGCTCCAGCAGCCGGAGCTTCACCGTCTGACCGTCCGTTATCGTCTGGTCGCCCTGCACGCAGGCGGTGATGGTGTTCTTTCCCGGCACTTCCGCAGTACCGATGGCAGTATGGAAACCATAGTTTCGCTCGTCCCCATAGTCCGCGATGAAAGTCGGGGTCGTCAGGGGTTGCGGCAGGGCGGACACCGTTGTCGGACGCACCCCGCTCACGGCTTCTGCCTTCATTCTCTTTTTGCCTCTATGACCGGCGGGCGTTTCCGTTTCTTCGGGCTGCACGGCTTGCCCGGCATTGTTTCCTCCGTTCTGGTATTTCGCAGCCAGCTCGTAGGACTTCTCCAGCAGGGCGACCTGTTCCTCCATTGCCGAGGGCTTTTTCTCCTGCTCCATGACCATGCGCTCCAGCTCGTCGATACGCCTACGGAGCTTCTTCTTTTCGTCATCCTCCTTTGGCGGCTCGTAGAACGTGCCCAGCGAAGTGTTCAGCCGCTTGTTGGCGACAGCCGAGGAGCGGATGCCCGTATGTTGCCGGCTCTCCGTTTCCTTTCGGGGCGTTTCTGCCGGTGTCAGGCGGCAGTCGTCCGGTGCAGCTGTCGTATCCGGTTTCACGTCCGTGTCGTCCCAGAACGAGGACAGGTCGCCCACCATGCCCCGGCGCTGCTTCTGCCTTTTCTCCAGTTGCTGTTGTTCGTAGGCTTTCGCCTTGTCGCCGATGATTCCGGCGTTTTCCGGCTGGGGCATGTCGGTGTTGAATCCCTGCCCCTGCCTTTCCTTCTCCCTGTCCTCCTGCGAGGGGGAGAAGATGAGCCACATGCAGCCCAGAAAGGTCAGCCCCATCAGCGGATAGACCAGCATCTTCCTTCTCAACTGACGCTGTTCTCCTGTCAGCGGTCTTTTCTCTTTTGTTTCATTCTTCTGTTCTTTTTTCGTTTCCATATACATTATTATATAGGTTATCATTCTCCTGCACGGGCAGGTTCAAATTTCCGATGTGCCGTATCTCCAGTGCCTTTTCACTTTTCCCGAAGCCGGCAATGGCGGTGGCTGTCGTATAGAGGCATCCGGCGGCGAAGGGGACAAGCATCCCGGCAATGACCGCCAGCCTTGCCTTCGGCGGCAGCGTGTCCAGCTTTACCTGCAGTTCCGTCCTGAAACGGGTGGCGCACTTTTCAATTATTATTCTTGTCTTTCCCATACGCCTATCTCTCCACGCTTCTGATGTCCCTGTTCTCCAGTATCGTGAACCCCTCGATGGTGAACCCGTTCGGGTTGTCGTCCGAACGGCTCGCGTTCAGCAGGCGGCAGACCGTTACCAGCGTGCGTTCCGTCACGTTGCTCTCGCGGATAATCATCTGCCTTGCGTATGTCCGCGCCTCGTAGGGATAGCGGTCGAAGTTGCAGACCACGCTGTCCACCTGAAGCACCTGATTGATGTTCCCCGCTATGATGCGGTTGTAGAAACCCTTCTCCGCGAAATCGGCGTAGTAGTTGTACGCGCTCCTGTCCGCCAGCAGCAGCGCGCGCTTCACGTTGTGTTCGATGGCGCTCTTCTCCGGCGAGAGGGTGAAGAAAAGCTCGTGGAAGCGGCGCACGTGTTCCCTTGCTTCCGCAGGGCGGTTCTGCGACAGGTCCTGCGAGAGTGCGAGCATCAGGCTCTTGCCCCCGTCAAGGACGTATATTTTCTGCCTCTGCGCTTCGGCGAAGCGGAAGGCGCACACCACCGAGCAGACTACCACGAGGGCGCACGCCGCCGTGTAGATGATTCCGAACAGCCGTATCTGCCGGAAACTCGTTTCGATGTTTTTCAGACTCTTGAACTCCATTTTTCTGTCTTTCTTTTTGGATTGTAAAATCATGTTTCGGTATCTGTTTTCCGGAGCGGCGCTTCGGGGCTACCGGTGTGCCGCCCCGGAAGTTCAGGCTATTTCCTTTTCAGCAGCCTGCCGGCCTGTTTCTTGATAAACCTGCCCGTGCGTCCTGCCACATTTCCCGCTGTGGCTCCTGCAAGACTGCCTGCCAGAGCTCCGGCGGTGCCGATGTTCTTGTTGTAACTGCCTATGCCGCCACCGGCTTGGATAATCCAGCCTGCCACCGTCGGGATAGTGAAGTATCCCACGATGCCGATGATGAGGAACACGATGTACACCCCGTTGCTTGCCTCCACCGAGAAATTCGGGTCAGCCTGCATTGCCTCGATGTCCTGCTGGAGCATCAGTATCTGGATTTTCGCCAGTATGGTGCTGAACAGGTCCGATACCGGAAGCCACAGGTAAATCTGTATGTAGCGGCTGAACCATGCCGAAAGCGTCGAGTGGAAGCCGTCCCACACGGAAAAGGCGAAGACTACCGGTCCCAGTATGGAGAGCACGACGAGAAAGAACGTCCGGAGCGTGTCGATTATCAGCGCTGCTGCAAAGAACACCAGTTCCAGCAGCTCGCGGAACCAGTCGCGTACACTCTTCTTGATGCTGTAAGATGCCCAGTCCACATACATCCCCGTCATCGTGACCAGGTCCGACGGCGACCAGCCCAGCTCGTCTATCTGCCGGTCGAACTCCTCGTCCGAAGCAAGGTAGGCGGTTTCCGGGTTCCGCATCATCGCCTCGTACTCCAGCCTGTCCTTCTGCTCCCTGTATCTGTTCATGTCGAAGGTCTGTTCTTCCAGCATCGAGTGCGTGCCCTCCACGACAAGCCCCAGCACGGAATTCATCGTACCCAGCACGACGGTCGGGAAGAAAAGGATGCACAGCCCGATGGCAAACGGGCGCAGCAGCGGGTACACGTCTATCGCTTCGGCACGGGCGAGCGACTGCCACACGCGCATCGCCACGTAGAACAGCGCGCCCAGTCCGGCAAGCCCTTTAGCCACCCCTGCCATGTCCGAGCAGAGCGGCATCATCTCCTCATACAGCGAGAGGAGTATCTGATGAAGGTTCTCGAACTCTCCCATAGGCTACCAGTATTTTTCGTTGGGGTTTCCGTAGAGTGCCGTCACCCGGTCCATGTCGTTCTTCTTCCTTGCCCGCAGGTAGGATACCGAAATGGTCTTGTTCGTATAGTAGCGCACGAGATTGCGGTAGTTCAGCAGGTTGCGGTAGGCATTCTCGATGATGGCGAGCCGTTCCGCGTCCGTGAGCGACATCCCCGTCACGTTCACCACGTTCTTCAGGTCCTGAAGCACGTCCGAACTTTCGTCTATCAGCATGGCATAACCCGATGATATGGCGGCAAGCTCCTCCGGAGTGTAGTTCTCGTCCGAAAGCATCTTCTGGTAGTTGTCCACGTAGGTTTCCGAGATTTCCATCACCAGCCCCACGCTTTTTGCCACCTTCGTGCCGCCCCTTACCACATCATGCACCGATTTCAGTGCGTCGTAATAGGCTTTTCCCTGCTCGAACACCTTTTTCGTTTCCAGAAAGCCGTTCAGGGTGTTGGCTTTCGTCCCGGCGGTCTCCACCATCTCCTTGGCGGAGTTGATGATGCTTTGGGCAAGATTGCCGGGGTCGGACACCACCCATTGGGCGTATGCCCCGCCCGTACCCGTAAGGCACAGGCAGACCGCTATCAGCGGCATTTTCAGTTTCTGTCTTATTTCCATATTCACGTTGGATTTAGTGGTACATTCTTATTGTTCTTCTTTCTTTCCGCTTTTAACTGTTTCATCCGTGTCCACCCGGATATAGTCGCCGTTAGGCGAAAAGGACAGGACATCCGTTTCCTCGTTGTACGCCACGTCGATGCGGAAGCCCGTGTTCATGTACAGGTTACCGTCCGCCTCCCTTTGCAGCAGGTAAGTTTCCGGCTTCAATTTCCTGCGGACTCCCGTCCTGCGGAACAGCGTCACCTTGTAGTGTGCGCCCTCCTTGTACACCAATATGTCAGGCTTGCCCTCCACGCTTTCCCAGTTGCCGCAAATCTTCTCGCGCACATCCTCGTTTTCTTTCATTACCGTCTCGCAGGCTTGCAGCATCAGCGATGCCAGCCCTATCAGACCGCCGCACAGCAGCAGTCGTTCCGTCTTTGTCATTTTGATATTCATTTTCTTGTCTTTTTAAGTTTTGTTTTTCTAAATAGGTTGCCCTTTCCGTCAGAAACCCGGCCTTCTGCCTCCACGCTTGTGCATACGGGCCTCTCTTGCATTGCTTTCGGATGCCTCCCTTTGTGCCGGTACCGCTTTCTGTGCTGCGGACTTGCCGAAAAGCCTGTCCGCATCGGGCTTCTTGCCCGTCATCCGGCAGAATCGGGCATCCAGTTCCCGGTATGCCTTTTCCACCTGCTCCAGCACCGTCCCGCGTGAAGCCCTGTGGTCAATGCCGTATTTGTCAAGGATTTCCGGCTTGTACCACAGCGGGTCATCATAGTCTTTCCGGTACACCATCCCCCTCAGAAACAGCAGTTCCCGATATTTCTCCTCCAGATAGTCCCTTGCCGGAGAGGGACAGATGCGCTCGTATGCCTTTTCCACTGCAAGCACCACTTTCCCATAAGCCTTTCCCGGACCGGGGATTTCCCCCTTGCGTATCTTTTCCATGTACCTGCGGTACTCCGTGCCGTCCGCCTCCTCAAACATACGGTTGTCCCTCTCCGCCAGCTCCATGTACCGCCGGTAATCCTCTTCGAGGCCGTACTGTCTTCTGATGGTTTCCGGCAGCTCGGTTCCGAATGTCAGGAACTCGCGGAACCATGAGATATGCTCCCGGACTTCCTCCTCCCTGCGCTGCACGGCATCAGTATATGCATGTTCAGTCTTCATTTTTCCTTTGTCTTATAGATTATATTTTTATTCCTTCTGTCTTTCCGCCACCTGACGGATGGCGGCTTCCATGTCGCCGCCCAGCTTCTCCGCCAGCCCGCGCACTTCCATCTTTTCCGTTTCCTCCGTTGTGTAGGCCAAATACTCGTGCATCGACACCTCTGTGGCATACACAGCCGAGTGTGTGCCCCCAAGTCCGATCCAGACCTCCTTGTACCGCCTCGACGGGTCATTGGACTGGTTGATGGAGAGTATCTGCGACTTCTCCTTTTCCGTCAGACCCAGGAGCGACTGTATTTGGTCAAAGCGGTTCATGTACTTGCGCTGGTCAAGCAGTATCTTGCAGTCCGAGTTGTTGATGATGCTCTCCTTCACGATGGGCGAACTGATGATGTCGTCCACCTCCTGCGTCACCACGATTGCCTCCCCGAAATACTTTCTCACCGTCTTGTAGAGGTACTGGAGATAGGATGCCATGTTCGCCGATGACAGGGCTTTCCACGCCTCCTCGCATATCAGCTGCTTGCGCACGCCTTTCAGCCGGCGCATCTTGTTTATGAAAGCCTCCATGATGATAATCGTCACCACCGGGAAAAGCTCGGCATTGTCCTTCACCGAGTCAATTTCGAAGACCACGAACCGCTTGTGCAGCAGGTCGATGTTCTCCGCCGAGTTGAGCAGGAAGTCGTAGCGTCCGCCCCGGTAATACTGCCGGAGCGTGGTCAGCAGGTTGTCGATGTTGAAGTCCGACTTCTCCACCTTGATGTAGCGTTCCTCCATCTCCTTGCGGTACACGTCCCGCAGGTACTCGTAGAACGTGTTGAACGACGGCACGATGCTCCTGTCCTGCTGGATTTTCAGGATATAGGCATTTACCGCACTTCCCAGTTCCGCCGATTCCGTTTTCGTGGCGGGCTCGTTCTCGCTTTTCCACAGCGTCAGCAGCAGTGTCTTGATGCTGTCCTTCTTCTCCACGTCAAACACCCCGTCGTCCGTGTAGAACGGGTTGAACGAGATGGGCTTCTCCTCCGTGTAGGTGAAGTAGATGCCGTCCTGCCCGTGCGTGCGGCGATGTATCATCTCGCACAGTCCCTGATAGGAGTTTCCCGTATCCACCAGCACCACGTGCGTGTCGAGTAGGTCAGCCCCCTTGCGGGGGCTTTCCCCTCTAAGAACCGTGCGTGATAGTTTCCCATCACACGGCTCAAGCAACGCGTCCCTATTTCTACTGAAAAAATAGTTACGCCTCATTTCCTACAACTTTTGAGTAGAACTTTGCCTTGCAACGCTTGTGTACAAGTTGCTTGAATTGTCTGCCGTTGACAGGTAGGATAATTGTACCCCAACTGCTTTCAGTATCAATGACTTGTCCACATATAGGGCAGCACATCTTCTGATGCAGCCACATACTACGCTGCATATTATCTTTTTCACGGAGTTTTTCTTCCGTTTCTTTATTTCTGCGGCGTTTGTAGTAATCTGCATAAGCAGGGTCGTAAGGATTCGCTTCCCCTCTAACACGGACGTAGTTTTTAATGGAAATGTCTCCGAGCCTTTTGAGCCGCAAAGTTTTGTCCTTGTAAGACTTGCTCCGTTTCTCTATGGCTGCAAAGCACCATTTACGACCTTTTAGTTGCAGGAAGTATTTATCCTTAATCCAGTGCTTGCTCTTTTTTGAATGGCGTCGCTTTGCCCATCGCCAAAGTGACTTGAAAATTTCAAAGTCAATTCGGGAGAATGATTTGGAGGATACTCCGTATCGGTAGTAATTTCCCCAACCTGTTATCATCGGATTTAACATTCTCACGATTGAAGAAGCCTTCGCCGTTTTGTTACTCTTGATTTTCAATCTGATTTTCTCACAAAAACTTTTCATGCTGTCCTTTGACGGCTTGGTCAGCACCTTGCCATTCGGATATTTACGAATATTGAAACCGAGGAAGTCAAAACCATCATTTATATGCGTTATTTTGGTCTTTTCCTCCGAGAGCGTCAAACCTCGTTCAGACATGAATTGCTGTATGAGGGGGAGCAATATGTTTTCTATTGTCTCCTTGTCTCTTGCCGTCACGATGAAATCATCAGCGTATCTGACAAGATTGATTTTGGGGACAATCCTTTTGCGCTTGCCATTTGGATATATGTCATAAGGCTTTACAGCTTTTGACACGAGCGATTGCAACCCGTCAAGAGTCATATTAGCGAGAGTGGGTGAAATTATGCCGCCTTGGGGTGTGCCCTCTTCGGTAGGGAACAGACTGCCATTGAACACATATCCACTTTTCAGCCATTTTCTCAACATTTCCTTATCCATTGGTATATTGTTGAGAAGCCAGTCATGGCTTATATGGTCAAAGCAACCTTTGATGTCTCCCTCCAGAATCCATTGAGGTGATTTGTCATCCTTGCATAAAAGAATATGGCATTGCGTGATTGCATCTTGACAGCTCCGATGTTTACGGAAACCATAGGAGTGTATATCTCCCGTAGTTTCTGCCACAGGGTCAAGAGCCATAAGATACAACGCCTGCATAGCACGGTCTTTCATTGTTGGGATACCCAACGGGCGTTTTTTCCCATTCTTCTTCGGAATCTCCACACGGCGCAGAGGCATCGGTTGATACCCACGACGCTTGAGTGTGTCGATAGCTTTGGCTTTGGCTGCATCGGAAGACCATTTTACGCGGTCAACTCCAGCAGTGTTCTTGCCTTTGTTTGCAGTAACCCGAACTACGGCAAGATAACGACCGTAGAACGAGTGGGTCAGCAGCCATTGCAAGGATTTAACCTTGCCGTACTTGCCTTCCCTCTGAGCCTTTACAATACGTGCTTGCAGCTTCCGAACATAGTCCTCAGCCTTGCGACGGTCAATCCGTTGCCAACGCTCGGTGTAAGTAAGGACTACATTTTCAGGTGCACACGTTTCTTTCAATTCGTTCATTTGCTTTCCTTTCTTTAGAAGTTCTATAAAGTTTATTGTAAAGAGTTACCTTGTGGAAGTGGGCACACTTTCGTGTCGGATGATGTGGCTCTCTGCCATACATGGCAATGAGGTCAATCCGTATCCGCTCCATTACAGAGCGGCATTCGCTTTTTCCACATTCCTATATCCGCATCCCGTATAGGCTTGCCTTACGGCTCGCTTACCATTCCATAAGAAATGGAGAGATACGGACTTGCCGCGTTCCGTGTAAGTGACAATGATGGGTTAGGTTCGTCCTATTCACCGGCAGTCTTGATGTCCGTGTAACCCCACAGAGACAGGGAGTTAACCGACTGCTCACCTTTTGGTTCAAGCCTCAGATTTCACTCGGAAGAGGAAAATCAACAACATCATTAGGCTTGTTCTACGTAACGATGTTTATCAGACGTTCACACTGAGTTAACCATACCATCAAGTCTCGCCCCTCGGCGGAACGATGTTATCCGCCATTGACCTCCGCTCACGTTTCGGTCTATTCCTTTCGGAAAGGGTACTTTGTCAGAGCAGCTTCGCACAATTTGATTACTCTCAATGCACGTACTCTCAGACTACTGCAAACGGAATTGCAGGTGCAATCAATGACTCTCTAAACCAAAGTTGCACAATCACTTACACGGCTTTTCGCGTCACACGCCCTGTTCATAATATTGTCTGACCAGATGGTTCATGAAGAACGACTTCCCGCTGCCGCTCGGTCCCAGCACGAATTTGTTGCGGTTGGTGATGATGCCGCGCTTCATCGGCAGGTCGGAGATGTCGATGTGCAGCGGCTTGCCGCTGATGCGGTCCGCCATGCGGATGCCGAAAGCCGAGGGCGAGTCCCGGTAGTTGGTCTCCCCGATGAAGAGGCAGGCTGCCTGTTCGATGAACGTGTGGAACGATTCTTCCGCCGGAAAGTCCGCCGCATTGCCCGGTATGCCCGCCCAGAACAGCGTCGGGCAGTCTGTCGTGTTATGGCGCGGCACACAGCCCATCGAAGCCAGCTGGCTCCCCACGTCGTTCCGTATCCGTTTCAGTTCCTCCCCGTCGTCGCTCCACGCCATCACGTTGAAGTGGGCGCGGACGGATTTCAGCCCCTGCGAGTGAGCCTCGTTCAGGTATTCCTCTATCCACTCGCAGTTGATGGCGTTCTGGCGGCTGTACCGCGAAAGCGACTGCATGTTCCTCGCCGACTTCTCGAAGCGGCGCAGTTCCTCGTCGCTGTTGCCGACAAACACGTACTGGTTGTAGATGTGGTTGCAGGGAAGCAGCAGTCCCAGCGGGGCGGCGAACGACAGGCGGCAGTCCGAACGGTCGGTGGAAAGATGCTCGTAGCGGTAATCCGTTTCCACCGCCGCCGGCAGGTCTTCCGTGTCCGAGAGCGTGTGCAGGCACAGGCGGTTGCTGCCCACCCGCATTTCCTCCGCGCTCATGGCGATGTCTTCCAGACAGTCCGTGTTGCCGGGTGACAGGGCGAGGTATCTGCCTACGATGCCCGTTTCCTTCTCCGTGCCGGCAAGCTCGTCATCGGAGAACCGGCGCAGCCGGATGTGCCCCGAATCGTTCAGGATGCGGGCGAACTGTTCCACCGCCTCCATGAACCGCAGTACCGTTTCTCTATCCCGTATCTCTTTCGGAATGATGTGTCCCCGGCACAGCGTGTTCCAGTTGCTCTGCCGCCTCATGCGCTCTCTTGTCGTCTTGGTCAGGAACAGGTAGCACCGGTGATTGAGGAAGGGACGCTCGTTGAAGTGCATCCCGTTGCTCCGCGCGAGGAAGCCCGTGCCCGTCTTCTGCCAGTCGGGATGGTATTCCTCCTTTACATACCAGTCCTGCTTGTGCAGCACCGAGTAGTCGGGCAGCACCTTTATTGCCTTGCACCACGTGGCGTGGATGCTCTCGTATTCCTCTGCCGTCACGGTATAGACTTCCGGCAGCTCCACCTCGAAGGCGGCGGTGATGTCCGCGTCCTTCGAGATGATGCAGCCGTGTTCCACAGCCTGCAGCGGGAAACGGCTTTCCAGCGTGGTCGCTTTCATTACGTTTCTCATGCTTTTCCTCCTTTCTTTTTCCGTCTTAACAGATGGGACACCCGTCTGCGGTGGAGCAGGTAGCGGGGACGCATCCGTGCAGCGCCCAGCTTCATCAGCCCGTGCTGGCCATACTTCGCGTTCAGCCGGAACGTGAGCCACACGACGGCGGAAGCCGCCGTGATGCCGAAGCCCATGCAGAGCCACTGGCCTGCGCCCGCCATGTACAGGATGACAAACAGGATGAAGGCGGCGAGCAGCCCGCCTGCGAACAGGAACAGGTATTGCGCCTTCAGCCCCTTGAACTCCACCGGACGACCGATGCCCTTGTTTACCGGGTATTTTTCGCGCTTAGCGCTCAACAACTCGTCAGTCATTGTCCTTATACCTTATTATATATATATTGGAAATGCCTGTTTAGAGGAAGAACGAGCGTAGGATGGTCGCACTCACTATCAGGAAGATGCAGGCTCCGAACCAGCTTGCGGCGGTCTTGCTCGTGTCCGGGTCGCCCGATGAGAACTTCCCGTACACCTTGATGCCCCCGATAAGGCCCACCACCGCGCCGATGGCGTAGATGAGTTTCGTCGCCGGGTCGAAATACGATGTCACCATGCTGGTGGCTTCGGTGATGCCCGCCATGCCGTTGCCCTGAGCGAAGGCGGGGATGTTGGCAGCCAGCAGAAGGGCTGCGAGGATAATCTGTTTCTTTTTCGATGTCATTGTCATAATCTTTTTTCGTTTTTGTGCCTCCGGGTTGGATATTCCCTTCGGCGGTTGATACTTTTTTTAATTCTTGCGGCTTCGGATAAAGCCGGCTTCCGGATTTAGTGGATTCGGTGGCAAGCCGTCTTTCAGCCGTAGTCGGTTTTCTTTTTTCGCATCTTCGTTACGTTTTTTACATTGTTATACATAGTCGCGGATGTTGAAGTTCTCGTATTCCTTCCGTACAGCCGCTTTCATTCTTGTTTTCTTCTCTGCGGGCCGGATGCTTGCAAGATAGGTTTCCACCATTTCCGACACCCTTGCTTCGTACCGGGCATTGTTGCGCCGAAACATGTCGTAGAACTCCGTTCCTTCCAGCTCGTGGAATACCTTGCCAGCCTGCAGGATGTCGGCTTTCCCTGCTTTCGGGTCCTTCACCGCCCTTGCCGCACGGTCGATTTCGTCAAAGGTATTTCCGCCTGCCTGTGGCTGCTCCCCGTCAAACTCCCCGTCCGTGTCGTGGACGCGGTTGTCCCTAAAAACCTCGTCCAGTTCTTCATCGGGCACTTGGTGCGACGGCTTTGTTTCCGCCGAGTGGCTGCCGGAGGTTTCCATTTCGTCGGCAAAGGTAACGTCCTTCTCGTCCACCGCCTCACTCTGCATTTCCGTGGCAGCATTTGGCGTCGGAGTGGTAGACTGTGGCTTCGTTTCCGGCATCCTGAACCTGCTTTTTCCAATGACATCGGGCAACGGTTCCCGTGCCGGTTCAATGCCGTCCTTGCCGTCAGCTTTCCGCGCCCCCTTGTGCTCCCATGTCAGGTAGAACAGTATCCACAGGTTGCACGCCACCATCAGGGTTAACAGCAACGTCACCATCGGCTTACCGTTTTCTGTTCGACGACATCGTGGCTTTTCTTCCTGTACAGGCTCTCCGGCTCTGTACCGTGACGTTCAAGGTGCCCGGTGCCTTCCGGCTTGTGGTACTTGCCCTTATAGGCTTCTTCTCTCTGCTTTCTTCTGAAAATGTGGATGTCCAGTTTCATTCTGTCTTTACTTTTTTTTATGTGATACAATGTTTTATTTAAATCAGGTTATCCCTGTTACGGCGATACAGGTTGTTGATTTCGTCCTTGTTCTCTTCAAAATGGCGCATCAGTACCGTGTCGATATAGCCGCCGACGGTTATTTCCTTGCCGGCGATGGTGTTCACTATCTTGGAAACGATGCTGTGCGCCTCCTTGCTGATGTACACGCACTGCCGGAGTTTCACTTCGTTCCGTCTGAGGAAGGTCGAGCCGTAGTCCTGCTTCTTCCTTTTCGCCGGTTCGCTCCGTACTTTCGCTTCCGTGGGCTGTACCGTATCTTCCGGTGCGTTGCCGGCATCGGGTTCGTCCTTTCCTTCCCTCGCCGGAGGCCTGCCCATCTGACGGGATTTTCCTATGGAGGCAAGCAGCAGGCTCTCGTCTATGCCATCCGTATCCAACTTTCGGCTTGCCATGAGGTTTATCCGTTGATGATGGAACATATCTCTTCCGACAGCTCGCGGATACGGCTTCCCTTCAGCATGGAGGCGTCCGGCGGCAGGATGGTCGAGCGGAAGACCGGCTTGCGGTCGTCCGACGGCTCGCGGCGGAAACGCTTACTGTCGGGCAGCCTCGTGTCAAGGACACGGAAGTTGTTTTCGGCGAACAGTTTGCCGTACAGGTCGTACAGCCCGGTTTTCTCCCGTCCGTCTACCATCGTCCAGAACAGGGAGATGTCCTTTGTCTTGGCAAGCCCGGTGGTGACGAGGTTGTCGTTGAACATCATCACGAACTGCAACGCGCTTTCCACCACGAAGCGGTCGGCGCTGACGGGCGTGAAGATGTAGTCCATCTGCGAGAGCGTCTTTATCACCCCGTCGCTTTTCAGCGTGCCCGGCAGGTCGAAGAACACGATTTCCGGCCGGTACCCTTTCTCCGAGAGCAGGCTGTCCGCATCGTCCAGCGCTTGCACGGCGTTGCTTCGGATGATGGGGAATCCCTTGCGTCCCGACTTGCGGAAATGTTCATAAGCGACGGCCTTCAGGCTGTCGTTCTTTTCGATGAGTGCCGTTTCCTTGTCGCGCAGCCCGGCGATGCTGTGCTGCGGCTCGTCGCAGTCTATCACGGCGACGTCAATCCCCATCACGTTGTGGATGTAGTTGGCTACGAGCGCGGTAACGGTCGATTTGCCGACACCGCCTTTCTGTGTTGCAAATGCAACGAATGTTTCCTTGTTCATTTTTCTGTATGTTTTAATCGTTGTTGGTTTATGACTGTGGCGGTGTGTTTCCCCGCCTGTTCGTTTCTCCGCTTCCGCATATATACGCAGACGCACTTTCTTGCATACCTGCATTTTTACGGAGGTCTTGGTTTGGTTCCCCACCGGTGTGCTGTCGTATGCCGATACGTCAATACGTCAGCACGTATGTACGTCAATGCATCAGTACGTATGTATGTCAGTACATCAGCGGAGCGGTGTGTCTGTCCGTCCGTGCGGACTTGCCTTTTCAAATGTCTGTTTCCGTCCATGTTCATTTATTTGCCTTGTTGCTTCATCGTTTCTGTCCGCAAAGGAATATACAAATCTGCCGGTCTGTATCGTTTCCCCCTTGCGTGGCAGCATTTGGCTTCGTTCCGGTAGCTTGTGGCGTTCTTCAGCCCCTTCCCGGCTCGTTTTTCCCCCGTATCTTTGCACCCAAGCGGCAGGGCAACGTTCCCGATGCGCACACCGCACCCCGGTTCCGTCCTTCTTTTGGGCAGCTGGGAGGTATCGGTCGCCCGATACCTTTGGGGTTGGTTACAGGCAGGTCTATCCCCAATCCGGCGTGTACGGATTCTTGTGTCCTTAAAGACACAGCAAGGTGTCCTTTGAGTTACTCAAAGGGTTTCCGGTTACTCCCGGAAACGACCTTGCCCCTTGCGGGGGAGGGCTTCCCCTCCGAAGTCGGGAAGCCTGTTTCCTACCTGCGGTATGCGTGCCGGAAGCTGCGCCTGTGCCGTGAAACGAACCACTAAATCCATAATAAAGATGAACAGGAAAAAGAACGTGGATGAAGCGTCCCTCAAATGGGGGCGGCATCCGAAAGAGAGCCGCAAGTCGCACTGCGTGATGGTGCGCTTCGACAATGAGGAATGGCAGAAGTTTCTTGCCATGTATGAGAAATCCGGCGTGTACGCGAGGGCGGTGTTCCTGAAAGCCCACTTCTTCGGACAGCCCTTCCGTGTGCTGGTCACGGACAGGACGCTGCTGGACTACTGCACGAAGCTTTCCGCTTTCCATGCGCAGTACCGCATGGTCGGCAACAACTACAATCAGGCGGTCAGGGAGCTTCGCTGCCATTTCTCGGAAAAGAAGGCGATGGCATTGCTCTACAAGCTGGAGCAATGCACGAAGGAACTGGTCGCCCTGACGCGGCAGGTCGTGGAACTTTCAAGGGAGTTTGAGGAGAGATGGTCGCGAAGATAAGCATGGGGACATCGTTGTACGGCGCACTCGCCTACAACGGTCTGAAGGTGAACGAGGGCGAAGGCAGGCTCCTTGCCGTGAACAGGGTCTTCGACGACGGCAGCGGACGGGTGGACGTGGCACGTGCCGAACAGGATTTCAAGCGGTTCATGCCGGAGCAGGTACGCACGCGCAACAGGGTCATCCATATTTCGCTCAATCCGCATCCCGACGACCGACTGACCGACACGGAGCTGGAACAGCTCGCACGCGAGTATCTCGACAGGCTGGGTTACGGCGACCAGCCGTATCTTATCTTTAAGCACGAGGACATCAGCCGCTACCACCTGCACATCGTCTCCGTCAATGTGGACGAACGGGGCAGGCGGCTTAACCGTGACTTCATCCACCGGCGCAGCAAGCGCATCACCTCCGAGATGGAAAAGAAGTACGGGCTGCACCCGGCTGACCGCAGGCAGCACCGTACCGACAATCCGCTCCGCAGGGTGGACACATCACAGGGCGACGTGAAGCGGCAGGTATCGAATGTAGCCAAGGCGGTCATGGCAACCTACAAGTTCCAGACGATGGGCGAATACCGCGCCCTGCTCTCGCTCTATAACGTCACGGTGGAGGAAGCGCACGGTATGGTGGACGGACGCGAGTATCACGGGCTGGTCTATTTTTCGCTATCGCCCAACAACTCGTCAGCCACTGATGATGCCGGCAACAAGACCGGTAACCCTTTCAAGGCTTCCCGTATCGGCAAGTCCGTCGGCTATGAAGCCGTGCAGCGCAGGTTTGAATACTCCAAAGGGCAAATCCGCGACAGGCATCTGGCGGATATGACCCGCAAGACCGTCGCTGCCGCGCTTGCCCGGACGTACCGCCGGGAGGAGTTTGTTGCCCTGCTCAAAGCGAAAGGTGTGGATGTGGTGTTCCATCATACCGAAGAAGGCCGCATCTACGGGGCAACCTTCATCGACCACCGCACAGGCTGTGTGCTCAACGGCTCGCGTTTGGGCAAGGAGTTCTCTGCCAATGCCTTGCAGGAGCATTTTACCCTGCCTTATGCCGGTACTCCGCCCATGCCTTTTACTGTTATGGTGGACGGGCAGCAGCCCGAAGACCGTCCCGTCGTGGAGCACGACGGGGGATATTCCTCCGGCTTGGGCTTGCTCGGTGGCGACACTTCGGGCGCACAGGCGGAGGAAGCCGCTTTCGAGCGTGACCTCAAACGCAGACGGAAGAAACGCCGCAAAGGGCTGGGGTTATGATTTATTTACCAACAACTTAAAAACAGAAACAGATTATGTCACAACAGGAAGACGATTTGAGGGCACTGGCGAAAATCATGGACTTTCTCCGTGCCGTGAGCATTATTCTGGTGGTCATCCACCTCTACTGGTATTGTTATGAAGCCGTAAGGCTGTGGGGCATCGACATCGGTGTCATGGACAGGGTGCTGATGAACTTCGACCGCACCGCAGGGCTGTTCCATCATATCCTCTACACAAAGTTCTTTGCCCTTCTGCTGCTCGCGCTCTCGTGCCTCGGCACGAAGGGCGTCAAGGAGGAAAAAATCACTTGGCGCAGGATTTGGACGGTGCTTGCCGCCGGGCTTGTGCTGTTCTTTCTTAACTGGTGGATATTGTCCCTGCCGCTTCCGGTGGAGGCGGTCGCCGGTTTCTACACCGCTTCGATGGCGGCGGGCTACGTCTGCCTGCTCATGGCGGGCACATGGATGAGCCGCCTCTTGCGTACCAACCTTATGGAAGACGTATTCAATGTGGAAAACGAGAGTTTCATGCAGGAAACCCACCTCATGGAGAACGAGTATTCAGTCAATCTGCCTACCCGTTTCTATTATAGGAAGAAGTGGAACGACGGATTTATCAACGTGGTAAACCCGTTCCGTGCTTCCATCGTGCTGGGCACGCCGGGCAGCGGAAAGTCGTATGCCGTGGTAAATTCCTTCATAAAGCAGCAGATTGAGAAAGGTTTTAGTCAATATATCTATGACTTTAAATATCCCGACCTTTCCACCATCGCCTACAACCATCTGTTGAACCACCCGGACGGGTACAAGGTCAAGCCGAAGTTCTATGTAATCAATTTCGACGACCCGCGCCGCTCGCACCGCTGCAATCCCATACACCCGAATTTCATGGAGGACATCACCGATGCCTACGAAAGTGCCTATACCATTATGCTCAATTTGAATAAGACTTGGGTGTGACCTGAAAAGTCACGTAATTGATTGTTAAACAGCAATGTATATTGCAAGATTTAACCCGCTGTTCCGTCAGCGGTAGCCTACTATAAGGTGCATCTCCAGTGATGGGTTGTGCTAAGCTTATAGGACAAAGTACACTTTCCGAAAGGACAAGACTGAACCGTGAGGGAACGTCAAGGGCGGTTAGTATCATACCGTCGAGTGGCGAGGCTGGATAGCATGGTTAACGTAATGTGAACTGACTTTAGCCGTCGTAAGGTTTGAAGGAGCGCAAGATACTTTAGCTCTCACCAAAAGGTAAGCAGTCGGATAACCCTCGCCCATGTTGGGGTTACACGGACATAGCACTGCCGGCGGACTTGGCAGAACCTAAACTATCCGTTTGTCAATTGCGTGGAACAGGGCAAGCCTGTATCTCTCTCGTAATAATGCGAGTAAGCGAACCGCAAGGCAAGCCGAATGGGGTGCAGGTATGAGATAACGGAGAAAGCGAATGCCGCCCTGTAATGGGGAGGATACGGATTGAACCAACATCACGAGTTAATGAGGGTAACATCATCCGACACGAAAGTGGGCAGACTTCCGTATATGGTAACTCTTTACAAGATAACTTTTAGAACTTTCAAAAAGAGGAAAGCAAATGAACGAGATTAAAACATCGTGTGCGCCTGCTGACAGCAGGAATCTGACTTGGGACGGTATGAACTGGTCTAAGTGTGAAACCTATGTCCGAAAGCTACAAGCGCGTATTGTAAAGGCTCAGAAAGAAGGCAGACATAACAAGGTGAAAACCTTGCAGTGGATGCTTACTCACTCTTTTTACGCCAAGGCATTGGCAGTAAAGAGGGTTACTTCCAACAAAGGGAAGAATACGTCTGGAGTAGATAAACAGCTTTGGGACTCTCCCAAGCGCAAGTACAAAGCAATCGGTGAACTTAGACGTCGTGGCTACCATCCACAGCCGCTCCGTAGGGTTCACATCAAGAAAAAGAACGGTAAACTCCGACCGTTGGGAATACCGACCATGAAAGACAGGGCGATGCAAGCATTATATCTCATGGCATTGGAACCGATAGCCGAAACGACAGGCGACCGTTTTTCTTACGGCTTCCGAAAGAAGCGCAGGACAATGGACGCAATTCGTCAGATTGATACGGTTCTAAATCGCCAGCATTCCCCCGAATGGATTTTGGAGGGAGATATTAAGGGTTGCTTCGACCACATCAGTCACGACTGGCTTATTGAAAATATCCCTATGGATAAAACAATACTCAGAAAATGGCTGAAATGTGGAGCTGTATTCAATGGTAAACTGTTCCCGACAGAAGAGGGTACACCACAAGGAGGTATCATATCACCGACACTTGCAAATATGGCACTTGACGGACTTCAACCACTCTTGGCTGAAAGATTCAAAAGACGTTTCATCAACTATAAGACATTCCACTACAAAGTGAATCTTATCAGGTATGCGGACGACTTTATAATCACAGGTCGAGATAAGGAATTATTGGAAAACGAGGTCAAACCAATGGTGATAGAATTTCTCAAAGAAAGGGGTCTTACCTTATCCGAAGAGAAAACTACCATTACGAACATATACGATGGATTTGATTTCTTAGGTTTCAATGTAAGGAAGTTCGGCAAAAGGCTGTACACATCTCCGTCCAAAGATGCACAGAAACGCTTTAGGGCAAAAATCAGTGACATCGTTAAAGGACATAAAATGTGTAAGCAGGAATCGCTGATACGAATGCTCAATCCTGTGATAACAGGTTGGGGAAACTATTACCGATATGGTGCATCAACCAATGCTTTTCACGGTTGCGACAATCACATTTACAACCTCACAAAGAAATGGGCTTTACGTCGCCACCCAAAGAAACGCAAGTCTTGGGTTGCAGATAAGTATTGGCATGAAATTCGGGGGCGTAAATGGACGTTTGCATGGAAATATGAAACAAAAAGCAAGAAAGTGAACTACCTGACCCTTAAAAGGTTGTCGGATATACATTATACTCCGTACAAGCAAGTCAAGGGGGAGGCAAACCCTTTCGACCCGGAATATGATGATTATTTCTTTCAGCGAAAGGAGCAACAAATGCTGGAATCTCTCAAAGGACGTAAGTCACTCTTATATTTATGGAACAAGCAGAAGCGGACTTGTCCGTTATGCGGCAAGGAGATAGATTGTACAAAAGCATGGAACGTCAATGAAATATCTGTTGGTGGTTCAATTGTACGGCAACTTGTCCATAACAACTGCTACAAGCGAAATAAACGAAACTGTTGAAAGTATGAGCCGATTTCTAACAACAAATAGAAATATTGAGTTGCTTGAGCCGTATGAGGGGAAACTCTCACGTACGGTTCTTAGGGGAGAAGGGGGCAGTAATGCCCTTGACTTACCCGATGTGCAAAAACAGGGCGACTTCTTCGTGGAGTCGCCGATTATCCTGTTTGCCGCAGTGATTTGGTTTTTAAGGATTTACAAAGACGGCAAGTATTGTACCTTTCCCCATGCCATCGAGCTGCTCAACCGCCGTTACGAGGACGTGTTCCCCATTCTGACCAGCTACCCCGAACTGGAGAACTACCTTTCCCCGTTCATGGACGCATGGCAGGGCGGAGCGATGGAACAGCTCGCCGGACAGATAGCCTCGGCGAAGATTCCGCTCTCGCGCATGATTTCCCCGCAGCTCTACTGGGTCATGTCCGACAGTGAGTTCACGCTTGACATAAACAACCCCGACGAGCCGAAAATCCTTTGCGTGGGCAACAATCCCGACCGCCAGAACATCTACGGGGCGGCGTTGGGGCTGTACAACTCGCGCATCGTAAAGCTCGTGAACAAGAAGGGCAGGCTCAAGTCATCCATTATCATCGACGAGCTGCCCACGATCTACTTCAAGGGACTGGACAACCTGATTGCCACCGCCCGGAGCAACAAGGTTTCCACCCTGCTGGGCTTTCAGGACTTCTCGCAGCTCAAGCGCGACTACGGCGACAAGGAGGCCGCCGTGGTGATGAACACCGTCGGCAACGTCTTCTCCGGGCAGGTGGTCGGCGAGACCGCCAAGACCCTGTCCGAACGTTTTGGTAAAATCTTGCAGAAGCGGCAGAGCATCACCATTAACCGCGAGGACAAGTCCACCTCCATTAACACGCAGATGGAGAGCCTTATCCCGGCGAGCAAGATTTCCACGCTCACGCAGGGCATGTTCGTCGGGGCGGTCGCCGACAACTTCAGCGAGCGCATCGAGCAGAAGATTTTCCATTGCGAGATTGTGGTGGATGCCGAGAAGGTTAAACGTGAGGAACAGGCTTACAAGCCTATACCCGTCATCACGGACTTTACCGATGCCGACGGCAACGACCGTATGAAGGAGATGATTCAGGAGAACTACAACCGCATCCGTGCCGAAGTGCGGCAGATTGTCGCCGACGAGTTGCAGCGCATCCAGTCCGACCCGGAACTGCAATACCTCTTGCAGAACAAGTAACGCGTCGCAGGTGAAAAAAGGAAAATCCGTAGCACTCCAATGTGAAATGTTACGGATTTTTCTTTTCTTGTATCTGTCTTTCTGCCTTGAGTAATTTGTTGATGGATGAAATGACAAGGGTCATCAGGTAGTTTTTCAACTCGGTGTCTTCTTTCAGCAGTATTCCATAGTCTTCGGCAAACGCTTCTGTCAGCCAGTGTCGGATGTCTGCCATACTTTCTCCGAAAGGTATCTGCTTCTCCGTTTCCCAATAATGGGTGATGGCTGACACCGCCAGTGATTTGAAAGCCGCCTTCTGTTCCCGCTTCAGTTTTTTGAAACGTGTTCTTTCTGTTAGGGGAGGTTCACTGTACGGCATCATGGCTATCGGGTCATAGACGGACATCGGCTCACCTTCGTAATCAAGGATTATCGGTAAGTCGGTAGCTGTGTGCTGTTTCCGCTTTTTCTTTTTTGCCATTCCCGTTATAAATAGAATGCCTTCCAAAAGTATATAATAGCCTTACGTACTCGCATGGAAGGCTTGTTTTCTTTTCATTTGAATTGTCCCCTTGTCATTCTTCCTGCTCATTGACCAATGAAATCAGGTCAAAGTACATCAGCCGTGTACGCAGTTTCGTATCCTTGTCAAATCCTGTATTCTCCGCCTCTTGGCTTTCGGTGGAGAACAGGAAAGTAAAACCGTTCTTCTGATAATATCCCAACGGAATTTCCTCGTTATAGGCATCTACTATCAAGAAACGGCAGCCGGTCTTGTTGCCTGCGTCTATGAACCATGACTTGATGAACTCCATCAGTTCGCTGCCTATGCCACGGTGGGCAAATTCTGTATTGATACCCAAGCGTCCAATCAGTACGCCCGGATAACGCCGCATCTGCTTGGAACGGGGGATGTCTTTCTGCACTTTCTTTTCCCTGCTGTTCGGCAATATGTCCACACGGATGCTGTCATTGGAGAGCGTGAATGCACAGACAATGACGGAAAGGTCTTCGTCCAGCCGGAAACAATAGCTCTTTCCGAGCATCTGACGGCTGTAAAGCGGTGCGTCCTGCCGGAAAAAGTCGTCCAAGTCGGCATTGCCGCATGAGAAAGGACGGCACTTGCCTATGACTTCCCCGTCAAGCGGAGAAAAACTGCATTTGTCTAACAGGAATCCCATGCCTACAACATATTGGCTTTTTTCAGTATGGCACGGGCTATCTTTACCTGCTTGCTGAAGTCGGTCTTCTCCTTGCTTTTGTAGGCTTTGTCCGCTTCCTTCACGAAACGCTCTGCCTCCTTGCCTCTTAGCGTGGGGATTGCTTTAATTTCTAATGCCATAATCTATTGTATTATAATTGTTTCTGCAAAGGTAAGCAATTTTTCGCAGACTATGACGCCCATGCCTCATTTTCTCGTTATCTTTTCCGCATCCGTTCCCGTTCCTCGTCCTCCTGCATCCGCCGGTTCAATTTCTCCGCAGCCTTGTCGAAGAAATAGGTGCGGCTGTCGTTCTTCCGTCGCTTGATGTCCGCATAGGTATTGTAACACTGGCTCTCTTTTATTTCCATGCCGAACACCTTGCAGAAGCCGTCCAGCAGTTCCTTGATACCCGTTTCACCCTCGTTTACCAGCTTCATGGCATCCAGCCCGTAAATCAGCTCCACCAGTTCAGCCATACTGCCCGTCCAGCGCATGGAAGGGGCATTGACAGGCATTTCATTTTTCTTTTCGCATTCGGAGTGGATGGTTGTGGATAGTGGCGGCACCTGCGGGCGGTTGGAGGGGATATGTTTCTGCATCTTGCGTATGAAAGACAAGGCTTTGCGGACAAACAGGGCGGTATGGCTTCTCACACCCGCAATATACTGCGTGTGGTGGTATTGCAGTTCGTTTTCGGCATACGCCAGCGCAATCTTCGCCCCGTCCGTATCGCTGTCGTGCATCAGTTCCACGATTTCCTTGACAAAGCGGCTGTATGCGGCATTCAGACCGGCTGTTTCATCGCTCCCGTTTATAAGACCGAAAAATTCGGTTTCTGTCAATATGAGGTATTCCATATCTCTTTCAGTTTTATGTTATTACACTTGGGTTAAAAGTGTGCGCACATAAAACTATGGGACAAATTGCGGTCCTGCGGGAGTGTTTTTCTTTTCGCATGGATATATCACACTGATATTCAGCTAAATATTTACCGAAAATATTTTTTGGAGCTTTTCCCGATGCCTCATTTTTTGTTCAAAATCTGAACGTGTGTTCACATTTTGAACGTCGGAAGCTCTTGAAAATGTTCATTTTTTTAACACGACCACCGGTCTCCGGGGTATTTTCCGACCGTAGGTTATCCGTATTATGCCGTCTTTCCACCGTCTGCTCTCCGTGCATGTCCATTCGCTTTCGGGCAGTGAGCCCTGAAACAGCCTGCTGCCGTTTCCCGCTATGACGGGAAGCAGGTAGAGGATGATTTCATCCACAAGGCGCATACGCATCATACTGTTGATGATGCCTGCTGTCTTTTCGGTGGCTTCTATCAGATAGTTCAGGGAGTCGTCGGTCTGTTCGGTCCGGTTGGAGAGGAGGGTCAGGGACGTGTCTTCTTTCAGGATACAGATGGCATCTTCTTTCAGCGCACCTATCCCGTACTTGTCGGAACCGAGCCATTGTCCGCACAGTGAAGTCGTTTCTGCCGGACAGCCGTCCATTGTCAGGACGGCGAGTAATCGGACTTTTGCCATAGCGGTCATTCTGTTGCGACCGGAAACCGTATATAAAAAAGTAGCGTGCAATTCACACTACCTTCAAGCGACGGCTCTGGAATGCCTCTACGGAACGTATGCGAATGCACGCTATGCCAAGGCATAGCATAAGCATCACACAATCGCTTCCGTAGTTTCAAATTTTCCAGATTTTCGCTCGAAACGCCTTGCGGTCTTATTCTATACTATATCTTAGTCGGTACGGGAAACCGTGTTTCTCCGTACAGTTTTTCTCCTATGTTCGTGCAAAGATAGGATTTTCAGTCAAGATTTTCTCATTTTTCGCTCTTTTTCTGCATGATACCGTATTCTTTCATCCTGTTGTACAATGTCGTGCGGCTGATGCCCAGCAGTCCGGCAGCCATTTCGCGGTTCCCGTCCGCCTGTGCCAGTGCCCGCACGATGCGTTCCCTTTCCTCATTTCCGTCTTTCAGCAGCAGGGAGCTGCCTGCCTGTGCCGTACTTTCCGCTTCCAGCCTGTCGGCTACTATCAGCCTTCCTTCCGTCAGCAGGACGGCGGAACGCACCGTCTGTTTCAGCTCCCTCACATTTCCTGCCCACATCCGCCTCATGAGTTCCTTTTCCGCCTCCTTGTCGAATCCTTCCGTATGCCGTCCCAGTTCCTCGTTGGCAAGCTCCCGGAAAAACTCCGCAAGGGGCAGTATGTCTTCCCGGCATTCCCGCAACGGCGGTATCTTGATGACGAACTCCTTCAGGCGGTGATACAGGTCCCGCCGGAAACGTCCTTCCTCCACTGCCTTCTCCAGATTCTCGTTGGTCGCCGCCACGATGCGCACGTCCGTTTTCCGCTCGCGGGTGCAGCCCGTCGGACGGTAGCATTTGGTCTGCAGTGCACGCAGCAGTTTCTGCTGTACCTCAGCGGGCAGATTGCCCACCTCGTCCAGAAACAGCGTGCCGCCGTCAGCTTCCGCCATGCAGCCCTTCTTTCCGGTTATGGCTCCCGTAAATGCGCCTTTCTCGTATCCGAACAGCTCGGATGCCGCCAGCTCCCGTGTCAGCATACCGCAGTCTATCGCAACAAACGGACCTTTCTGCCGGGTACTCTGCGCATGTATCTTTTCTGCTATATGTTCCTTTCCCGTACCGTTTTCTCCAAGTATCAGCACTCCTATATCTGTCGGGGCTACCAGTGAAATACGGCGGTCGATTATCCGGAATGCGGCACTTCTGCGCTCCAGTATGGGCACGGTATGCCTTCTTTCCGTTTTGCGTACCAGTTCTCTTATCCTCGGAAGCAGCTTTTCCTGCAGCAGGGTCTTGGGGATATAGTCCTCGGCTCCCAGCCTCATGGAGCTGACCGCCGACGCGACCTGCGCATAGTCGGTCATGATGACAAACGGGTTTCTGATACCCGTTTCCCGCATCCGCTCCAGCACTTCCGTACATTCCCCGTCAGGCAGACGCAGGTCCGACAGGATGATGTCCTCTTCGTCCAGTTCTGCCAGCAGCCTCCGTGCCCCGGCGCAGTCGTATGCCGTGCGGGTCTCGTAGCCTGCCTTCTCCAGCATTCCGCAGACATGGTCGCGGAATACCGGATTGTCTTCTATCACTATTATTCTTCCCATACCGTTCTCTCCATTTCCTTTCGGGCGAGCCGGATGATGGTTTCGCCCTGACCGGTTACTTTTCCGGCATACTTCCTGATTTCTTCTGCCGTCCCGTTTCCGTGGAGCACGTCATACAGCTCCTGCAGCGGCCCTTCGGCATGTATCAGCATCCACGAGCTGCGGATATGGTGTATCCAGTAGTCCAGCCTGTCCCTGTCACATCTTTCCGCTTCCTCCCGTATGGCGGCCATTTCCTTCTCCGTTTCCCTGACCAGACATTCCAGCCTCTGCCGCTTGTCGCCGTATGCGAACAGCGGGCCGAGGTCTATGCGTGGGGTGCTGTCCTCGCCGATGCATTCTTCCGCGGCTGCCAGCAGTTCGTCGATGGAGAACGGCTTGTACAGCACGGAGCCGAAGCCCGCGTCTGCCAGCTCCTCTTTCGTGATGCTTTTCGAGCCGGTCACCACCATCACGGGGATGGTGCGTGAGTTGCCTATGTCCGATGTACGGAGCAGTTCCAGCACCTCATAGCCGCTTGCGTCCTGCATCTTCAGGTCCGTGGTCAGCAGGTCATAGTGTCCCTCGCGCAGCTTCTCCGCCATTTCCCCCGTGCTTGTGCAGGTGTCGCAATGCACCCCGTTCTGCACGAATATGTCATGTATCATCCCCAGTATGATGCTGTCGTTGTCCAGCGACAACACCGAACATCCGCCCAGTCTTGTCTGCTTCGCTGCTGCCTTGCGGTCTGTCTCATCGGCTTTCTCCGCCTGGGGCAGCGGCAGCACCACGCTGAAGCGGCTGCCCGTGTTCCGTATGTTCTCTACCGATATGCTGCCCTCCATCAGTTCCGCAAGGCTTTTCACTATCGACAATCCCAGCCCGAAGCCGTCCTGCGTGGCGGCATTGCTCAGCCGCTCGAACGGCTTGAATATCTGTTCCCGTTTGTCCTTGTCTATTCCTCCTCCGGTATCTTCCACCGCAAGCGTGAATTTCCCTCCGGCATACAGGGCGGTCAGTGTCACGCCTCCACGTTCCGTAAACTTCAGTGCGTTCGACAGCAGGTTGCTTCCGATGCGCAGTATCAGGTTCCTGTCGCCCATGACCACCTCGTCAGCGGAGTTGTTCACCCTGAACTCCAGCCGTTTTTCTTCCATCCGTACGGCAAACTCCGTTTCCAGCGTTTCCACCACTCCTGCCAGTCTGAACGGCTTCACCCTGACGGTCTCCTTTCCGTTGTCTATGCGGTAGTAGTCCAGCAGGTTCTCCATCAGTGCCCCCATACGCTCCGCCGACTGCCGTATATGTTCCGCGTGTAGCGCCGTTGCCTTCCGGTTCCCGTCCTTCAGTATCAGTTCCGCATTGCCGCGGATGGCGGTCAGCGGTGAGCGCAGGTCGTGCGTCACCGTCTGCATGATGTTTTGTCTGCTATTTATCAGCTCTTCATTCTCCCGGACCGACCTGCGCAGGGTCTCTATCAGTTCCTCCCGCTGTTTCCGGTCGCTGATGCGGCGGTGGATGTCCCTACGGACTACTGCATACAGCAGCACGGCACACAGGATACCCGCCGCCGATATGCCGCATATCAGTGCGAATGCCGTTTCTCTCAGTTCCGCTACCCGCATGTGCCTTTCTTCCATGCGTTCCGTCTCGTCCTGTCCGATTTCCCGTATCAGCCGCGAAAGGTTCCGGTTCAGTATGCTGTTGCGTATTTTCAGTGAGTCCGACAGATGGGAGAATGCCTGTTCCTGCTCTGCCAGTGCTGTACGCATCTCTTCCTCAAACCGCCGCATCTCCGCAATGTGCCGGGTGTTGGGCGCCGTGCTCACCCGTGTGGTCGTGCGTGCCGGTTCTGCTTTCTTTTTCTTTCGGAACAGGCCGAACAGCCCGCCCCGTTGCTTTTCCTCTTCCGGTTCGGTGCGCTCCGTCACTGTCGTTGTCCGTACCGATGCGGTCTGTTCCAGTCCGGGCAGGTGGCGTTCCAGCAGGCTGTCCATGCGGTGCGCCGTGGTCGGCAGTTCCACCATACGTCCTATCAATCTGCGCTTCTCGTGCAGTAGCTTCACTATGGTGTCTATTCTTGCCCTCTAGCTCGGCTCCGTGTAGTATCTCCTCAGCCTTTCCATCACTTCCGTCGTATGGGAACCCCTGCTGTCGTATGCCTTCATGTCGGAGTCGTCCCACAGCATGGCACGGTCCGTGTCAAGAAACAGGGCGATCAGCCCCCTGTATGCTTCGCCGGCGGCTTCACGCTGCATAAGCAGGCTCCGCTCTTCCGCTTCCGCCTCCTCGAATACCCGCTTCTCGTACCATACTGCCATGACCAGCCCCAGTATGAGCATGCCCAGTATGACATATCCCGCAAGGATTTTCAGGTGGAGGGGATAATTATCTTTCTCTGCTTTTTCTTCCATTGCATTATAAGTGCTTGTACAATGCAAAGTTAAGCGGGAAACAGGGGTTTGTCTGTTCAGCTTTCTGTCTTATTATTTCAGTTTTCTGTCATTCCGGTGTTTTTCCCGCAGTTTTGTAGGCGGGGCATTGAAGTTTCTCCGGCAATATTCCGAAAATGTGGACTCGTTTCTGAATCCGTTACGCTCGCTTATTTTGGATATGGGCAGGTCCGTATGAAGAATATTTTCCAGTATTTTCTTTTTTTTCTGTTCGCGGAGCCAGTCCGCTACCGTCATTCCGAACGCCTCCTTGAAATGCGTGCGGAAAGCGGTGTTCGACATATGGCATCGCTTTGCCAGTTCTTCTCCGGTCATTTGCGTGGTTGCCCTTGCCAATACCATTTCACGGAATCCCGAAGCCTTGAAGTCGGGAAGGTAGCGTTCCGCTTCGCGGAAACCGCTCTCACTCATGAAGCTGCCGCCGTTCTGTTTCGGACACAGGAAACGGTCAAATTCTTTTAGAAAAGTTCCCGTCATCAGATTATAGAGAACATTCAGGTGGGGATATTCATCCTCTCTGTTTATTGCCGCATGTATGCGGGCGCACGAGAGCATCCCCCGGCTGTCCTGTACCTTGCAATAGTACATGAAGGTATCCACTACATAGCCCAGCACCTTGTTGTCCGGACAATAGCAGGCAAGAATATACAGGGCAGCTTCCGCCGGGGACACCGGCGACGGGTTTATATGGAAACTGTCAAGTCTGGCTATAAGCCATTGCATGGCGGGTATATTTTTGGAGAGTCGTTCAAGTTCAGCCCATGTCCCGAAGCGGTAGATATCCGCGTGCCGTAACGCATGTGCCGTTTCGGTCATCCATAAATGCCAACCGGTTTCCCTTGCGGCATTTTCAAGTCTCTCATATAGATTGTTGTTGTCTGTTTTCTTCACTTTTCCGCCCTTTCTTGTCGATATAATACCATTCGTCGCTTTCCCAATAGTGGTATTCTCCGTCCGACCCCGGAACTTCTTTCATCTCTCCCTTGTCGGTTACTTTTGCCTTGCCGTTCTCGAATGGGAAGCCGAAGGCGAAGCGGGGCTTGATGACCGTCCTGCCGCTTTCGTCTGCGTACCCGATACGCCCTCGCTTGTCCACGATACGGTACAGTCCCTCGCTGACATAATCGTTGCCGTTGTCACATTGAAACACGCCGTAGTGTTTCATGGAACTGCAACCGCATAATAATATTATCGCAATTATCGTTGGAATTTTTCCCATTGTATAAATCTTAAAATATCAGAACCTGAACTGTTATCCTTCTTCCTGCTCATTGACATACTAAGAAAAGCCAAAGACTTATGCCTAAATCAACTTATATTTCCGTCTGAAACCCATCTCTGCTTTTCATTTTCGCAAAAATACTGTTTTTGCAGCAGATAAAGAGCATACGGCACATTGTTTTTTGGCATAACGTAATGATTAAGTGGGCGGAAAACATTATTTTTGTGTTCGGAATCCTTTTAATTATAAGTATGACGATTACCGATATATACGAAGCTATGAACGGCAAGGCAGAATCTTTTTTCGAGTGGTTGCAGGCTCACCCGAAATATGGGTTGCTGTTTGGTGTCGGGCTGCTTGCCCTATGGCTTGCAGGGTTGCTGTTCCGTTGGAAATGGGCATGTGAGTGGCAGTTTCATGGAAAGCTATGGTTCTTTGATGATTGTAAACCCGAAACACGCCGACGGATTAAGATAGTGCTGGTCAGCGTTCTGATTATCCTCATATTGGTCGATTTCTTTGTATGGAGGTGAGAGCATGGATAAGGACAATCGGAAATACCGGTTCTGCTTCATCGACTATATGTGGTATGTAGCCGAAAAATGGAGCGAGCGAGAGTATGGCAATCTCAATGGAAGAATGTCATACTGATGTTTTACCTCGGATTTATATATAGGGCATGACAATGCCTGCCGCTACTGCCACTGCAATGACAACGGCATAGTACACCGCTATCGCTTTTTTCCAATACAGAGGACGCAAATCAAGTTCTTCCCGGATTTCCATTCTCCAGTTAGAAGGTTTGAGCTGAAAGTCGGAGGTGCACCATATTGCTACAGCTGCCCATCCGATTAGAATGGTGAAAATTATTTTCTGACCGTTATTCGGTTCATCTTTTAATGTAAGTAATGTCACCAAAATTAATGAGAGATAGGGAAGGCAGATTATCCCGCCAGCCCGACGATCCACCCAATCATGCACCCCTTTCTTTCGCAGCATATCGTAGGCAAGGATGTATGCGGTTTTATGTATCATCGCAATCAGACGAAATAAATGAGGTCTTCTTGTTTCTGCTCTTTTCATGCTTTTGTAGGTTTTAAAATTCCATATCTTCCGTCCATTCCAAAGAATCCACCGGACAAAGTTCTACTTTCTTCATTTCGTACCAAACGGTCAGCAATACCCTAATGCTGTCAGGCGTATATCCTTTAATCCATGTACATTCCGCAAATATCCGTCTGCCGTCTCTGATTTCCTCGATGGTGGCATAGTCCTGTAACCCTGCACGAAACTCTCCATCCATGTCCGTCTCCCTTACTTGCATGGTATAGACCGGTTGCCCGTAACGGGTCGTGTGCTCGCCTTGGTCAATCAGACGCTGCAAGGCTTCATTGGGTGTTTCCTGACGGGCGCCTATGGCAAAACGTAGTGAAAGGTAATCCCTCCACCTTTGCGGTACTTCAGTCCGCTCATTTTCCGGCGGCATTGTCTTATCGGAAAAAGCGGGAAACACAATGTTCGCCGCCACCACCATAGCCACGATAACTGCCCAATAGACCGCTAACGCCCGTTTCCAGTAGTGGGGACGCTCACGGAGTTCCTGCCGGACTTCCTTGCATACCTTCTTATCGTCAAATCCTAAAGGGATGGCCATCAACAGCCACGCCAGACCCGCCAGACCGTAGAAGACAATCTTCTGCGGCACGTTTGCCAAATGTACATACCCGTCTTGTCCCCTTGCCGCCAGAAATGTGCCGGCCAACAGGAAAAATTCTGGGAGGATGCTCAGGAAGTATATTCCGGCGCCAAATGCCTTTCGCTTCCTTTTATTGTTCCATTCCGTGAAATGCGCGTATGGAATTTTGTGCAGCATCACCAATACGCGGAAAAATCGGCTGAAAATGTTTCTTTTATTTGTCATTTAAGTATTTCAGTTATCCATTTCAGAGCAGTTCCTAATAAAACCATTGCGGGAATAA
>ENA-OXFN01000020-OXFN01000020.1-human-gut-metagenome-genome-assembly--contig:-NODE-20-length-123479-cov-51.0001_pt1 | contig 123479 bp, 115 predicted proteins | sample MGYA00249366_ERZ652265 | MGnify/ENA primary metagenome ERZ652265 (study PRJEB26925, sample SAMN05826980) | human gut metagenome | biome: ENVO:2100002; feature: ENVO:00000062; material: ENVO:00002003... | reverse complement strand
AAACGCTCCTTTCCATGCTGACATTCCGTCCAATCACCCCTATATTGTACCACATATTCTACAAAATGTCAATGTCATCAGGGTAAAAAATTGGGCAGAACCGCAACAAAACACGACTCTGCCCAAAGGACTTATATCAACATCAAATTTTATCTGCCGAGAACACGGTTGTAAAGCTCCTCGTATTTTCTTGCGGAATTTGTCCATGAATAATCTGTCTTCATGCCTCTGGAGACCATCTGATCCCATTCCTTGCGGCAGTCGAAGTAGATGTGCTTTGCATAGTTGATAGTGCCCAGCAGCTCGTCTCCGTTGTAGTTTGCAAAGGAGAAGCCTATTCCTGTGCCGTCAAACTCATTATATGGCTGAACGGTATCTTTAAGTCCGCCCGTTTCACGGACAATAGGCACTGTGCCGTATCTGAGGGCTATGAGCTGAGTAAGTCCGCAGGGTTCAAAGAGGCTGGGAACAAGAACAGCGTCGGAAGCCGCATATACCTTATGAGCAAAGCCCTCGTTAAAGAAGATATTTGCGGATACTCTGCCGGGCATTCTCATGGCATATTCTCTGAACAGATTTTCATACTGAGGATCGCCTGTACCAACAACAACAAACTGAGTGAACTCGTCGCAGATGCGGTCAAGGGCATATCTTACAAGGTCAAGGCCCTTCTGATCGGTGAGACGGGAGATTATGCTGATAACGAATTTATTCTCATCAACAGGCAGACCAAGCTCCTGCTGGAGAGCCTTCTTGTTGGCAGCCTTGCCCTTCTTTATGCTGCGAGTGCTGTACTGCTTTGCGATGCAGGTATCGGTCTCGGGATTATATGCCTGATAGTCGATACCGTTAACGATACCGCAGAGAGACTGATTTCTTGCTCTGAGCAGACCGTCCAGACCCTCGCCGTAATAGCCTGTCTGTATCTCCCCTGCATATGTATTGCTGACGGTGGTGATGAAATCGGAGTAAACCAGGCCGCCCTTGAGCATATTTGCGTCCTTATTGAACTCAAGCTTATCAGGAGTGAAAACATAATCGGGCAGACCTGAAAGCGCCTTGATAGTATCAATATCCCACACGCCCTGGAAGCGGAGGTTATGGATAGTAAAGATAGTCTTTGTTCCGTAGTAGAACGGATTATCTTTATAAATAGTATGGAGGTAAACAGGAACAAGACCTGCCTGCCAGTCGTGGCAGTGGATAATGTCGGGGCGGAAGCCCACAACAGGCAGGATAGCAAGCACAGACTTTGAGAAATAGGTGAACTTTTCGATATCGTAGCGGGTATCCGCATAGGGCTTATCTCCGCCGAAATAGAAAAGGTTATCAACAAAGTAGAAGGTTATGCCGTCGTACTCATATTCCATAATACCGACATGGACGCTGGAAAAGCGCTGACCCATATCCATATAAAAATGGTGTACGTACTTGAAATTATTGCGGAACTTGTCGGGGATACAGCGGTAGTTGGGCAGTATCACACGGCAGTCATATTCATTCTTATCAAACATTTTGGGCAGAGTTCCCACAACATCGGCAAGGCCGCCTGTCTTTATAAAAGGAACACACTCGGAAGCAACAAACAATATATTTTTCATAAGCTCCTCCTGCATTAAGGCGGCACGATACCTGCACACCTTATATTTATATGAATATTATAAAATATTTTTCTGATTTCGTCAAGACTTTTTTATAAAATGCACAGTATATTTCAGAGGATATATTTCACCACTTTTTCACTTATTTCTTGCCGCTCCCAAAAGCTCCTTTATGCCGATGAATATTACGAACACGGAAAAAATCTTACCCAGCAGCCCTGTATCGATAAGCCTTGCACCGTATGCCCCGAGACAGGCTCCCACGGTGCCAGCAATAATGGCGGGGAGCATGGCTTTCAGGTCGATAAGTCCGTTCTTTCGGTGAATAAATACCGACAGCGCCGCTATGGGCAGGAAATATATCAGGTTCACGCCCTGTGCATCTATCTGGCTCATGCCCATTACTGCGGTGAGCCAGATAATTAGTATCATTCCCCCGCCCACTCCCATTGATGCCAGCAGCCCCGCCGCAAATGCTGCAAGCCATGTAAGGAACGTCATTTCATTAGCCCCCTTGCGCCAGCTGCAATAAGCAGAAGTCCGAACACTGCCGACAGCAGCCTGACGGATATCTTTTTCATAAGCTTTGTCCCTATAAGCGCTCCCGCCAGACCGAACGGTATGCACATCAGTGCGCTTTTAAAGTCAAGCTTCCCGCCAAATGAGTAAAACACAGCCGATATCACTGACAACGGCAATGTTATCGCCAGCGAGCAGGCGTGCGCTTTTTTCGGCTCCAGCCCTGTCTTTTTCAGCATTGGCACGGCAACTATCCCTCCGCCCGAGCCGAAAAATCCGTTTGCAATGCCTGTGACCAGCCCCAGAAGCGCCATTTTCATATTCTTACGCAAAAAAATCCCTCCCGTTGTATTTTCTCAACATCGGGAGAGATTATACTATTAAAATTGATAACCGTCAATCATCTTTCTAAGCTGCTGCATACGATAATCTGTCTCGGTAATGACATCGGCGCACTTTTTCAGCTCATCGGCAATATCGTCCTGATTTTCCAGATCCTTTTTATATCTGAGCTTATGGTCAAGGCTTGCCCAGAAATCCATTGCCATTGTCCTCAGCTGTACCTCTACTTTCATATTGCGCTTGCCCGATGAAAAGAACACAGGCACTTCAACAATGAGATGCAGGCTGCGGTAGCCGTTGGGCTTTGGGGAAAGAATGTAGTCCTTGGTGCGGATAAGGGTGATATCGTCCTGGGAAATAAGCTGCTCCGCCAGCTTGTAAATATCATCGGGAAATGCGCAGATAACACGTATGCCTGCGATATCAAAAAGCTCACGCTCGATCGTCCTGATATATTCCTCGGGATTTGACACATTGGCTTCAATTCCACGGCGCTCCAGCTTGTCAACAATGCTCTGTGGCGTTTTGATGCGTGACTTTATGGATTCTATGGGGTTGCGGTCATGGGTAAGCTTGAACTCGTCATTTAAGACCTGAAGCTTTGTCTCCACCTCACGGAGAGCACAGCCGTAATATGTCATAAGCTTTACAAAGGGCTGACTGCCGTCGATTATGGTATTTATGTCCGCATTGCTCATCTGCTTGAAGATCTCAGTGTTCATGTTCCCACTCCAAATTTATTTCAGAACGAATATTTCGTGATGTTCAGAATTTACTTTTCTTAATAATTTTATCATATTATTTTGGCTGTGTCAATGTTTATATGGGAAAATATTTGTGTTAAAATAGGAAAAGATAAGTACAAGGGGGCAGCGAAAATGAAGAAGATAAAATGGCTGGCAACGGGCGGGACCATATCATCTGTGGAGACCGAAAAAGGGCTTGTTCCCGCATCGTCAGATGAGCAGATGAAAAAGATGCTTGATGTGCTGGGTCTTGCTTCCGAAAACATATGCACGGAGCAGCTTATGAACATAGACAGCACCGAAATATCCTGCGATGATATCAGGAACATAGGCATCGCCGCCGATAAAGCGGTTCGTGGGGGCTTTGACGGAATAATCATCACCCACGGCACGGATACCATGGCATACACCGCCGCCATACTTGACAGAATGATGGACGGCTGCCCCATACCCGTTATCATCACAGGCTCTCAGAGACCATTTTTTGCAGATGATTCCGATGGAAAAGCAAACCTGCTCAACGCACTGAATGCAGCCTGTGAAAATATCGGCGGAGTTCATATCCTTTTCGGCGACAAGCTCATCAGGGGCGGCAGGGCATACAAGGCATACACCAGAAACGACAACGCATTCATCTCCCCCAGCGGAAAATACTCGGGGTCAATATCAGGCGGCAAGCTCATATGCAGCGAAAAAAAGCCAGACGGCAAATATATCTTCCGCAGTGATTTCAGCCACAAGGCAGGGCTTATCAAGATAACCCCCATGACAAGACCCGAGGAGATAGAAACCGCCGCAAAGCTTTATGACGGCATTGTCATCGAGGGCTACGGCATCGGTGCCATTCCCACAAGGCTTTTGCCTGCAATAAAAAGATCCATATCGGGCGGAGTAAAGTGCGTGCTCATATCCCAGTGTCTTTTCGAGGGGGTTTCCATGGGCGTGTATGAGGTCGGAACACAGGCAAAGGATATCGGCGTTATCTCAGGGGGCGACCTTACGGCAGAGGGTGCGCTGGCAAGGCTTATGTTCGGGGAGATATGACGTTTCTTGACATTTTTCCCTGTCAATGTTATAATAATCATTGTCTTTTTTTATCGGAAGCACAAGGGAGTGTGGTCAAATGGGTTCCGAAGCAAAGAAATATGAAATAGATATGTGCAGCGGCTCAATACTGAAAAAAATGCTGGCGTTTACTATCCCGCTTATGTTTTCAAGTATTCTGCAGTTGCTTTTCAATGCCGCAGATATTGTGGTCGTGGGAAAATTCGCAGGCGATAACTCTCTGGCGGCTGTCGGCTCGAACACAGCGCTTATAAATCTGCTGACAAACCTTTTTGTGGGGCTGTCCATAGGTGCAAACGTTACAGCCGCACGATTCTATGGAGCAAAGCGTGATGAAGACCTGAGCGACACGGTACATACATCAATGGCAATAAGCCTTATCAGCGGAATTTTTCTTACTGTGGTTGGCATACTGGGCGCAAGGCAGATGCTGGAATGGATGCAGACACCTGAAGAGGTTATCGACCTTGCTTCCCTTTATCTGCGTATATACTTCATCGGCATGACCTCCAATATGGTATATAACTTCGGAAGCGCTCTGCTGAGGGCTGTGGGCGATACAAAGCGACCGCTTTATTACCTTATTGCGGCAGGCATCATCAACATTATCCTGAACCTTATCTTTGTTATAGTGTTCAAAATGGACGTGGCAGGTGTTGCGCTGGCGACCATCATTTCCGAGACTGTCTCGGCTGTGCTGGTAGTAAGGTGCCTTATGAAGGAAACGGGCGCTATCAAGCTTATCCTCAAAAAACTGCGCATTGACGGCGCAAAGCTTGGCATGATAATGAGGATAGGTCTCCCCGCAGGCTTTCAGGGGATCGTATTCGCCCTTTCAAACGTAGTTATCCAGTCCTCCGTAAATATTTTCGGAAACATAGTGGTTGCGGGAAATTCAGCCGCCGCCAACATTGAGGGCTTTGTTTATGTGGCAATGAACTCATTCTATCAGGCGACTATTTCCTTTGTGAGCCAGAACTTCGGCGCAGGAAAATATGAGCGCATAAATAAAATAGTTATCCGTGGCGAGGCGTGCGTTATCGCTGTGGGAGTGGTGCTGGGAAATCTGGCGGTAATCTTCGGCGAGCAGCTGCTGAGCATATACTCCAACAATCCCGAGGTAATTGCTGCGGGAATGGTTCGACTGGAAATAATATCCCGAACATACGCACTGTGCGGCATAATGGACGTTATGGTGGGCGCTCTGAGGGGCATCGGCTACTCGATAATGCCCATGATAGTATCCCTTGTAGGCGCCTGCGGACTTAGACTTTTATGGATAGCAACAGTTTTCCGGATACCCGAATATCACAGGATAGAAACGGTTTACCTCTCCTACCCTATCACATGGATAATCACCTTTACGGTGCATATCATCTGCTTTATCTGGGCAAGGCACAGGGTAAGGGTTCAGTACGAAATGACGGGTCAGCCCTCCGAATAAAAAAAGGTCAGGCATATCATGAGTGTGCCTGACCTTTTTTATTTTCATAACAAATACGTCATCAAAGCAATGTCATCTTGTATCATTTTTCGTTGTTATGACACAAAATGAGGCTCTGCAATTAAATAATATGTAGTTTTTTTGAAATAACTGTTGATTTTTGGACCTTGGCGTGGTATAATGGAAAAAGCGGTAAAATTGACAGAATAAATATGTGAAGGAGCTGCGCCATGGATAAAAAAATTACCGATATAACCGACCCGTCCATCATCGTACCCGCTGACAACTGTAAAGACATTTACTTTTCTCTCTTTAACAGTATGTATGACGGACTCAGTGTTTTTGAGGTTTGCGGAAATAAGATCAGGGCGCTGTACCTTAATGAAAGATATTTCGATAATGTGGGCTACACCCTCGAACAATATACCCCTTATATTGAAAACGTTACCGTTACCCTTTTTGAAGAGGACGAGCAGCGCATTTTCGGTCTGGCGCAGGAGTGTATCAGGAACCACTCCGACTTTTACTGTGAGGTAAGGGGCTACAGATTTGACGGCTCCGTCGGCTGGTTCTGCATACGTGCAAGAACGGTGGATTTTATCAAAAGCGATAACCCCGTTTTCCTGGCTTCCATCAACGACATCTCCCGCCGCAAGGAGCTGGAGCATAAGTACAACATAAGCAAGGAGCGCTACAGGATACTTGAGGAAACCAGCAGCGCCTTCCTTTTTGAATATTCGCTTCTCAATGATAACATGACATTTTTCCCCAAGGCGGGAAAATCCCATGAGATAGTAAACTACGGAATGTACCTCAGGCGCAGCAACAGGATATATCCCGATGATGCTATATATTTCTACTACATACTTATGAGATGCTGCCGCAAGGAATGCAAGGGCTTTATAGATATCAGGTATCTTGACAACGTAACGGAAGAATATATCCATTCAAGAGTGCATTATTCAAGCATTGCCGATGAATTTGGCTTTGTGCTGAAGATCGTGGGCAGGATAGAGGATATAACCGAGCAGAACGGTATCAAGGCAGACCTTATCGCCGAGAAATACAATGCGCCGTACGGTACTCTTCCCGCTGCGGGGGACGCTATTGCCCAAATAAGCGAAAAGATATCCCACGAGGGCACAAAGGGCGCTCTGCTTTTTGCTGACATAGACGATTTCGGCGACTTTAACAGCAGGTACGGCAAGGAAGCCGCTGACAATGCGGTGGCCCTTGCGGCTGAGATAGTAGGCGATGTATTCAGCGACTCTGTTGTGTTCAAATTTCCCGATGATGAGTTCGTGATATACACCGAAAATATGTCCGAGCCTGATCTGCATGACAGATACGAAAAGCTTCAGGCAGCGTGCAGGACAATAAAGCTCACCTCAGGCAATACCGTCAGCGACATCGGCATCACATTCAGCGTAGGCGCTGCATGGACTCACAACAGCAGCAAAGTGAATATGAAGGACTATTTCATCACCGCAGAACGAGTGCTCTACAAGACAAAAACAGACGGCAAAAACAGAATGTATGTGGAAAAAATAATCTTCTGACAATAATACAAGCTCGGCCCGAAAGTATCATATGATATTTTCGGGCTTTCATATTGCAAAAAGCCCACCGTATGAACGCCATACGATGGGCTTTGCTTTTATCTTATTATACTAAGCACCAATTAAAAACTATACAAAAAATCGAGCATAATCTTGCGTATATGGATTATGTGATGATTTTTTGTCTATAGTTTTATTGGTGATTAGTATTAAAGCTGGTCTGCGATATCGTAGATGAGCTTTTCGGACTTCTCCCAGCCGAGGCAGGGGTCGGTAATGGACTTGCCGTATGTTCCCTCTTCCACCTTCTGGCAGCCGTCAACGATGTAGCTTTCGATCATGAAGCCCTTGACAAGCTTCTTGATATCATTGCTGTGTCGGCAGCTGTGAAGAACTTCGTTGCATATTCTTATCTGCTCCAGATACTTCTTGTTGGAGTTTGCATGGTTTGCATCAACGATAACAGCCATGTTCTCAAGATTCTTTGCTGCATACATCTCGTAAAGCAGTGCAAGATCCTCGTAATGGTAGTTGGGGTGAGAGTTGCCGTGCTTATCAACATAACCTCTCAGGATAGCATGGGTAAGAGGATTGCCCTTGCTGCGTGCTTCCCAGCCTCTGTAGAGGAATGTGTGCTGGGACTGAGCTGCGATAATGGAGTTGAGCATTACGGAATAGTCGCCGCTGGTGGGGTTCTTCATACCAACGGGGATAGTAAGACCGCTGGCAGTAAGGCGGTGCTGCTGATCCTCTACGGAACGTGCGCCTACTGCAACATAGGAAAGAATATCGGAAAGATATCTGTGGTTCTCGGGGTAGAGCATTTCATCTGCACACACAAGACCTGTTTCGGTAAGAGCCTTTGTGTGAAGCTTTCTGATAGAGATAAGGCCCTCAAGCATATCCTCGCCCTTGGTGGGGTCTGGCTGATGTACCATTCCCTTATAGCCCTGACCGGTGGTTCTGGGCTTATTGGTGTAGATTCTGGGGATAATAAGTATCTTGTCCTTTACCTTATCCTGAACCTTTGCAAGGCGGTTAACGTAATCAAGAACGCTGTCCTCTCTGTCGGCAGAGCAGGGACCGATGATAAGCAGGAACTTATCAGACTTGCCTGTAAAAATATCAGCGATCTCGGCATCTCTTTCAGCCTTGATCTTCTTTACTTCTTCGGGGATGGGGAACTGCTTCTTGATATCCTGAGGGATAGGCAGCTTCCTGACGAAATCCATATTCATCATAGTGGGTGACTCCTTTAAAAAATATTGCCCCATGCGGTCGGAGGGCGGTACGAAAGCCTGTCTCTATATCAGCTATATTTATATCCCACTTTAAAGTCCCATTGCTTTAATGTGTGACAATTTCGATCTGTGACTAATTATAGCACATAGAACAATGATTGTCAAGCACATATTTATACATTTTTTTGTATTTTTTGATATAGGAGTTTTCCTCCTGCAAAGCAAAAAGGCGGCCGAATGACCGCCCTTGTTATATTACTGAATATCGCTCTGATCGGTAATGTCATCGAACAGCAGAAGTAAAATATCCTTTTCGCCGTCGCTGAAAAGCCTGCGGCAGAACATTCTTATGCTGCGGACAGAGCCGTCATCTGCCGTGATGCAAAAATCATGTGGAAGCTTGTTCCTGATGCTGTGCCTGAAGCTTTCTACCGCTCCGTTTCGATCTCCGACAAGCTTATTGTACATGTCCATATGCCTGAAATAGGGCTGATATTCTTCTCTTGTGCAGCCAATCATCTCAAAGAAACTGTCGTTTATCATCAGTGCTTCAAGGCTGCTGCCGTCGCTCTCGGCAATGGCAGCCGCTCCCATAAGGTTGAAAAACAGCGGATTTGACATAACGGAATCCATAAGCTCAGCCACATCGGTGATACCATTATTGCTGAGGTTTTCACTGCTTTCCGTCCGTGAGGAAATGAGCTTCTGCTCAAACTCGTCCGCAGGAATAGGGCGTGAGAAATAATAGCCCTGCATAAAATCGCAGCCGATATTTTTTAGATATTCTGCCTGCTCCTTGGTCTCAACGCCCTCTGCAAGAACTTCCAGTCCCAGCCACCTTGTCATTCGGACAATGCAGTTGAGGATACTTCCGCCCTTTCCGCTGGTGTCCTTGGCATCAAGGAACTTCATATCGAGCTTGATAAGGTCAACCGCCACGTCCTTCAGGGCATTGAGCGAAGAATATCCGCTGCCGAAGTCGTCCATCTCAACGGTAAAGCCTAAATTCTTTAACCTGTTGACCACGTTTATAAGCTCGTCGGAATTTTTTATGTATGCTGTTTCGGTTATCTCAATGGGGAGCAGCTCCTTGGGGATATTATACTTCTCCAGCAGGCTGCAAAGCTCCTTGCAGATATCCTCACGCAGCACGTCGTATCGTGAAACATTCACCGATATGGGGCAGTGCATACCCATATCAAGCCATTTCCGCTGATATATGCAGACCTTCTCCCACACATATCTGTCAAGCTGATATATCATTCCATGGCGCTCAAGGAGAGGTATGAACTCAGCGGGAGATACATTGCCGTGCTTGGGACTGTGCCACCTTACCAGCGCTTCCGCTCCCACCATCTTATTCTGTGCGTAGTTGCACTGGGGCTGGAAGAATACAGAAAGCTCGTGATTTTTAAGAGCGGACTTGAAGTCCTGTATAAGCTCTGTCTCACGCTTCTGACCGTCCATAAGATCGCTGCTGTAAAAAGCGATATCGCTGCTCTGATAGGTCTTAAGGCTTCTTCTGGCAAGATTTGCCTTATCAACAGCCTCGGATATGCTTATTCTTTCATCAAAAACATATATGCCGCTCTGAAGCTCCAGCTTGTAGTTCACCGACTTCATAACATCGGAATTCAGCACTATCTCGTTGAACCGTTCAAAGCGCCTGCGTATTCTTCCCTCGGGGTCGTCCTTGGGGTATTTCGCAAAGAAGCAGAACTGGTCGGCTGCAATGCGGCAGCACGCCTCATCTGGGCACATATATTTTTTAAGCAGCTGTGCTATGGTTATAAGCACCTTGTCGCCCATTTTATAGCTGTAACGCCTGTTGAAAAGGCTGAAAAACTTTACATCCATAACGCAGCAGAAATACGTGACATCTGGATTCTGCTCCATAAGATCCGCCGCACGGTGCTTTAGTGCCGCAAAGTTTGGTATTCCCGTAAGAGGGTCGGTGTAGAGCTTCTCCTCCGCTCCCCTTTCAACGCAGTATGCGTGAATGCACTTGGCTACGGACATTCCCACAAGATTAAGGGTCTCCACCGAGGGAAAATGGTTCCTGATATTATGGAGGCTTATTGTACCGATAAAGTCGCCGTTATAGTGCATAGGGATAAGCAGAATGGAGCGAATGCCGCAGGCTGTCCAGTATTCACGGATACGTGGGTCAAGCTTGTCAGCCGTGGAAACGTCCTCTATGCGCAGATATCTCAGATGAATGGTGGCATCGGATATACTCTTTCTCTCTTCATCGGTAAGAACGGTAGCTATCTGGGTAAAAGGCTCCCCAGACTTTGACCAGCCAGCATTCAGCCTGTTGGGAGTGTAGTCGGTGATGATAGCCCTGTCAGCGCTGAAAAATGTGCCGATTATGGCGCAGATCTTCTTGAAATTATCCTCAATGGGATTTTCGTCCATAAGGCAGCTGAGAACGCTTGTAAGGGCATTTCGGCTGAGAAGATACTCGGTCATGACCTCGTTGCGCCTTGCTTGGGAATTTATGTTTATGCCCGTGTGGAGCATAGCTCTCCTGCCGTTCCAATCGATGTCGATAACTTTCAGAAAGGCTTCGACGCCAAGCATCTCACATTTGTGGGTCCAGAAATAATAGTTATCTCTTCTGAGATTTTTTAACGGACAGAACTCGCAGGGGTGATCCTTGCCCTCGATAAATTCATAGCATTTTCTGCCGTGCCAGTCTCCCAGCTTGCTTGTAACGGTATTATCCTTTTTCTGCTGGAAAAGCAACAGCTCATAGGTCTCGGAATCACATATATAAAGCCAGTCCTCGGAATCGGACACTATCTCCTCATCGCCGAAATAATATCCGTAATTTTTAGCAAGACCCGTAAGATCCAAGCGGTCACTGCTGCCTGACATCATATAAGGGTCACCTCCGTTGTTCAAGTAATTTCAAGTCACACTTATTTAACTTATATTATAACAGAACGCATTAAATAGTTCAATAGTTTTTAAATAAGTTTGCCGAATTTGCATATATTTGCTTCTGACGTTTTAGCAATATTGACTATATATTTTAGGCAGAGATTCGGCTGAATACGTTTACATATTCTTCTTTTGAACAACGAAAAAATGCCGCACTTGGCATTATATCGCTTTGTGCGGCAGCTCGTTTCTTATTATCCCCACAGCAGCCATGATATCATCGGCATACTTGGGGTTATACTCAACTGTAAGGTCGGGGGGTGATGGCATTTCGGATATTGCGGCAAAGACGTCATTCCACGGGATAGTTCCGTTATATATGGGCTGATGGCTGTCGGTCATGCCGTCGTTGTCATGAAGATGAAAGCCCTTTATCCTGCTTCCCAGCGTTCGGATAAGGGACGGGATATCCCAGCCGTTCACGTTTGCATGGCCCGTGTCAAGAAGCATACCCCACTTGTCCCCTTTGGAAAGGGCGATGAAATCCTCCTCAGTGACCATAAGGTTATTTTCACGCCATGAGCCTATGTTTTCAAGAAGTATCTTTACGCCGTATGGCTCCGCAAGCCCTGCGGCCATGTACATTCTTTCGTTGAGACAAAGTCGGCGGATAAGCGTTTTTTCGCTGTCAAACGGCTCCAGACTGCATGGGTGAATTACAACATAGGGCGCTCCCACAGCCTGCGCCAGCTCAAAGCAGCGCTTGTGCATATCTATAGTATGGCGCATAAGCTCCGTGCCGTCGTCCGCCAGCAGGTCGCAGCCCTCCATGGGGCAGTGGACAGATACTTTCCCCTGCTCTATAAGCTCTTTCATTCTACCCTCGTAGCTGCCTGCGGAAAGGCGGCTGAGATTATCGAAAAAAAGCTCGTAACCCATATCTTCGGCATGGGCATCGGCAAATTCCGTAAGTTTCTCCCCGGGGAGAGGATATGTGCTTATGTAGATCATAGTTATACCTCTTTTACTTGATACCCGATGTGGCAAAGCTTTCAACAAACTGTCTCTGGAAGATGATGAAGATTATCAGCAGAGGGAACACAACGATAAGAGTTGCGGCGCACACATCGCTCCAGTTTGCACCTGTTTCTGCCTGCATTGCAAATATAGCCAGACCAAGAGTAAGGGGACGGTTCTTCTCGGAATTTATCATTACCAGCGGCCAGAGGAAATTGTTCCACTGGTAAGAAGCGGAGATAAGTCCGAAAGAGATATAAACAGGCTTCAGCAAAGGGATATAGATGTTCCATATCATTCGGGGAAGTCCGCAGCCGTCTATCTTTGCAGCCTCTTCCAGCTCGTAGGGAATGGTCTTGATAGTCTGCCTCATCATAAGTATGCCCATGGCGGAAACAAAGAACGGCAGGATAACGCCTATCTTTGTATCGGCAAGTCCCAGGCTGCTGAGGAAGCGGTAGTTCGGCATGATGAGCACATCGGCGGATATCATCATCTGAGTGAGAAAAAGCATGAAAAGAAAGTTTTTTCCGATGAAATTTATTCTCGCAAAGGCATAGCCTGCGGTGGTGACTGAGAAAAACTGCACTGCAAGCGTTGCTGCCACCATAAGTATGGTGTTGATATAATACGTGCCGAAAGGCGCTGCGTCAAGTATTCTTTTGATATTTTCAAGCGTTGGAACGGAAAGCTTGTACAGATCAAGGGAATCCGCACGGGGAACAAGTGCTGTTCTTATCATCCAGAGCAGGGGTATCAGTGATATCACTGCCATGGCAAGCATTATCACAGCAGCCAGCACGAAAAAGGGGGTTATCTCCGCCTTTTCCGCAGGTGACTTTGACTGTTCAAGCTTACGCTCTTCTTTTTTCATCTGCATCTTCTGTAACACAGAAGTCTTCTGTTTTGCAGAAAGAACTGCAATAGTATTTTCAGGCATATTATCCTCCCTTTCATCAGCTGTAGTAGGTGCGTCTGTCCTGAGTGAAGAACTGCACGCCTGTTACTATGAGCAGCATTACAACAAGCACCACGGTCATGGCAGAGGCACGTCCTGCGTCCCAGAAATCAAAGCCTGTCTGGAAGATGTAGTAGAGCACCATATTTGTGGAGTTGTTGGGTCCGCCCTTGGTCATGATGTAAAGGTGATCCACCATCTTATAGGCATTTGTCAGAGCGATTATTGAAACGTATATTGTTGTGGGCTTCAGCAGCGGCCATGTTATCTTTGAAAAGACGTAGAAGCCGTTTGCGCCGTCCAGCTTGGCAGCCTCATACAGCTCATGGGATATTCCCTGCATTCCGCTTATGTAGAATATCATAAGATATCCCGCCTGCTTCCAGATGAGCATTATGATTATGCCCCAGATAGCAAGCTTGGGGTCGGAAAGCACACGGAGGTTGGGGAAGAAATGTCCCAGCAGACCGTAGCCCGGAGTGTAGATGAAAAGCCAGATATTTGCCACGGCCACCATGGGCAGCACTGTGGGATAGAAGAATGAAAGGCGGGCAAAGGAGCGGCTGAACTTCACCTTTTCGGTAAAGAGAGCCATCATTGCGGAAAGTGCGATGCTCACGGGAACGGTTATCACCGCAATGAGGAGATTGTTTTTAAATGACTGCACAAAAACTGCGTCCTTTGCAAGGTGAGTGTAGTTATACAGCCCAACGAACTTAGGGGTTATAACTGCCAGGTCATCTTTGAAAAGGCTGGAATATATACTGCTGCCTATGGGATAAAGGGTAAAAAGGCAGAGAAAGATAAAAGCGGGCAGCAGCATGAGATATGCTTTTCCTGTGTCCTTGAAAAGCCGTTTCTTTTCGTTTTTTGTCAGCTTTTTTCTTGGAGCGGCTTTCTTTGGTGCCGCAGTGACGGTGTTCAAATACTGTTCCTCCTTCGGATTAAATTTTGGCTCCCACCTTTTTCAGATGAGAGCCGATATATACTGATCTTTGATCGTTCTTTCTGCCGTGTCCGACTATAAGATCGCCCAAAGATCAGTATTCAGGAAAGGATATGGAAAAAGGAAGAAAAACCTTAGAAGTGAGCTCGATTATCTGTACTGAGCCAGGATCTCGTCTGCCTGAGACTGGGCATTGTCAAGAGCGGTCTTGGCATCTGAAGCGCCTGTCATTACGGACTCGATCGCGGTATCAAGGATATCCTGAACTGCGCCCTGGTCGTAAACGGAGAACTCTGCGTGGCCGTATTCAAGCTGATCTCTTGCAACAAGTGCCTGAGGGAAGTCTGCGGTGTACTGCTTCATTCTCTCGGTCTCATAAGCTTCGGGGCGGGTAGCAACGTAGCCTGTGTCGATACTCCACTGAGCAACTCTCTCGGGGTCGCTTGTCATCCACTTGATGAAGGTGTAAGCTGCCTGTGTCTGCTCCTCGGGAACGCCCTTGAAGAGGTAGAAGTTTCCGCCGCCTGTGGGTGAGCCGTAAGAGGTATCAGCGGGAAGCATTGCTGTGCCGAAATCAAATGTAGCGTTGTTCTTGATATTGGTAAGGTTGCCTGTGGTGGTGTAGATCATTGCGGCTCTCTGCTCCAGGAAGTCGGAGGGAGTGGTTGACCATGCGGTAGTGCCGGGTGCCTGAACGCCTGCATCGGAAAGGCTCTTCCAGAATTCAAGACCTCTGATAGTTCTTTCATCATTGAAGTAAACCTCTGTACCTGTGTCGTTCATGATATTGAAGCCGTCCTGCTGGTTGCAGAAGGTCTGGAGCATCCAGTAAGCGTATCCTGCCTTGTCGGAGGGGATCTGGATACCGTAGCGTGTTGTTGTGCCGTTCTCGGTCTTGGTCAGCTTCTTGGAGTAGTCCATAAGCTCGTCCCATGTCTTGGGAGGTGCCTCGGGATCAAGTCCTACTTCCTTGTAAGCGTCCTTATTGTAGTAAAGGATAATTGTACTTCTCTGCCAGGGGATACCGTAGGTAAGGTCTCCGCTGCGGCTGTTCTGCATGAAGCCGTCATAGAAGCCGTTGAGCCATTCCTGATCCTCTGCGGAAGTCGCAAAGCTGTTGATATCGTAGATAGCGTCCATGGAAAGCAGGGAGTAAAGGTCGATGGAGAACATAAGTGCCAGAGCGGGAGTGTTGCCTGACTTGATAGCAGCCTGAACCTTTGTTCTTGTTTCTGCATATGTGCCTGCGTAAACGGGATTTACAGTGATGTTGGGATATTCGCTGTGGAACTCATCGCAAAGGTTGGAGATGAGCACATCAGGTCCGCCGCCTACCGAAACGGGGAAGTACATATCAAGTGTAATATCCTGTGCGGGTGTTGTATCTGCTGTATTATCCGCATTGTCGGAAGAAGCAGCGGAGGTATCTGCGGATGAAGTGTCAGCGGAAGCTGCCTTTGTTGTTGTCTCGGAGGAAGCTGTGTCGGCAGATGATGTATCTGCACAGCCTGTCATGCTTACCGCAAAAATGCCTGCCATCACAAGTGCAAGTCTTTTTGACTGATTTTTAAGAACCGAATTTCTCATAAAATTTTTCCTTTCGTATCTGACTTTGCTTATCATTTTCTGATCGCACTGTCATGATATCACCAGAAAAAAGCAAAGTCAATCACTTTTACAGAGGTTTCACGCAGTTTTCCTTTGACGCAAAAAGCAGGAACACGGATTTTACAGTTCCGTCTAAAATCGAAATCTGTGTAAATATCAGTGCTGTAATATTGACAACAAAAGTGCGGTGTGATAAATTTTATAAGTACAATAAATCACTTGAAAGGAAATAAATATGAAGCTTAAAACAGAAAGCCTTATTTTTGATATGGACGGTACTCTCTGGGACAGTGCCGCAAATGTAGCCGCATCATGGAACGAGGAGCTGCGCAGGAACGGCAGCAACGTTACCTTTACCGAGCAGGACGTTAAAAGCGTTATGGGTCAGACCATGGACGCTATCGCCCTGAAATTCTTCGGCGACAATGAGCCCGAAAAGGGACTGAAGCTCATGGAGCGCTTCTGCGAATATGAAAACGAATATCTCTCCATACACGGCGGCATTTTATATGACAGGCTGGAGGAGACGCTTAAAAGGCTTTCCGCAAACCACAGGCTGTTCATAGTAAGCAACTGCCAGTCGGGCTATATAGAAGCCTTTCTGAAATTCTACGGCTTTGAAAAATACATCACCGACCACCTTTGCTGGGGCGACAACAAGCTGCCCAAAAGCGAGAATATCCGCCTGATAATGGAGAAAAACCACGTTACCGACGGCACATATATGGGCGACACTCAGCTTGACTGCGACAGCGCATATGCGGCAGGCGCAAGGTTCATTCACGCCGCCTACGGCTTCGGCACGGCGGACAGGTATGACCTGAAAATATACAGCTTCGCAAAGCTCACCGAATGTGTGGAGTAATGTTACTTTTTTCCATATGTCTGAAACTAAAATCCATTGATTTCCCATTGGCAGTGTGATATAATTTAATAAAATCACTGCGCACAAAATATCACACGAAGGGGAAGATATCATGATAAACACTTACATTGCCGCTCTTGCGGCATACGGTCTCAAAACAGGTCTTATCACCGCAGATGACAGAATATTTGCGATAAACTCTATCCTTGCCGCTTTGGGTCTGGACGATTATGAGGAGCCTGAAAATATCCCTGACATGGAGCTTGAAGAGATACTCAAGGGTCTGCTGGACTTTGCCTGCTCGAAGAATATCATTCCCGACAGCATCGCTTACCGTGACCTTTTTGATACAAAGCTCATGGCTTGCCTTACTCCCCGTCCCTCGGAGGTCATTGCAAAGTTCAAGGCTGACTATGCTGTCTCCCCTGTCACCGCTACCGACAATTACTACAAGCTCAGCCGTGACACCGATTATATCCGCCGCTACCGCATTGCAAAGGATATAAAGTGGAAGACTGAGACCGAATACGGTGAGCTTGATATCACCATCAACCTCTCGAAGCCCGAAAAGGACCCCAAGGCAATAGCTGCCGCAAAGAACGCCAAGCAGAGCGGCTATCCCAAGTGCCTGCTGTGTCCCGAGAATGTGGGCTATGCGGGCCGCCTCAATCACCCTGCACGCCAGAACCACAGAATTATCCCTGTAGATATCTGCGGCGAGCCATGGGGCTTCCAGTACTCCCCTTACGTTTACTACAACGAGCACTGCATTCTTTTCAACACCAAGCACACTCCTATGGTCATCGACAAGAAAGCTTTTGAAAAGCTCTTTGACTTTGTAAGCAAATTCCCCCACTATTTCATCGGTTCAAATGCAGATCTGCCTATCGTAGGCGGCTCTATCCTGAGCCATGAGCATTTCCAGGGCGGAAACTACACCTTTGCAATGGCAAAGGCAAATATCGAAAAGGAATACAAGATAAAGGGCTTTGAAGATGTTACAGTGGGAAGAGTAAAGTGGCCCATGTCCGTTATAAGGCTCAGAAACGCCGACACAGGCAGACTTGTGGAGCTGGCAGACATTATCCTTACCAAGTGGAGAGGCTACACCGATGAGGCTGCTTTCATCTTTGCGGAAACTGACGGCGAGCCTCACAACACCATCACTCCCATTGCCCGCAAGAACGGCGATATGTACGAGCTTGACCTGGTGCTGAGAAACAACATCACCACCGAGGAACACCCTCTGGGCGTATATCATCCTCACGCAGAGCTGCACCACATCAAAAAGGAGAACATCGGTCTTATCGAAGTCATGGGTCTGGCAGTTCTCCCCGCACGTCTTAAAAACGAGATGCAGCAGCTGGCAGATGTGCTTATGACAAAGGGCGTAAGCGCAGTCCGCAGCGACCCTGTTCTTGAAAAGCACGCCGACTGGGCTGAGGAATTCTGTTCAAGAAGGACTGTCAATGCCGACAACGTTCACGAGGTCATTCGTGACGAGATAGGAAAGGTATTTGCAAAAGTCCTGGAGCACGCAGGCGTTTACAAGCGCACTCCCGAGGGAGAAGCTGCTTTTGACAGATTTGTTGAATACCTCAACAAGTAAATAACAAAAAAATCCCCTTCGACTTTGACGTACACATCAAAGATCGGAAGGGGTTATTTCTGTCCTTTTAAGAACAGTGAAAATCAAAAAAGGAAAATGGGAAATGATTTTTATACTAATCTTTAATCGTTCTATAGACAAAGCCGACAGATGAAATAAGACCAGTCTGGGAAAGCGACTGCAGGCGGGCTTGTCGCCCGGCAAGGGAGCTTGACGAAGAATGGGCTTATTTCAGCCGAGGATTTGTCTATAGGTTGATTGAGGATTAGTATTATAACAAAAGAGTATTGGAATAGGCTATTAAAGATGCTTTTATGAGAGGAAATTACTTGGCAAGATCCTCGCCGAGAGCCTTGCACTTTGCAAGATCTTCATCGGAGGGAGTGAGGTTAACGATAAGTCCCTCGCCGCCAACGATCTCAGCGCCTGCTGCTGTGCAGCGGTCAGCCCAGGTTCTCATCCACTCGCCGTCGCCCCAGTCGTAAGAACCGAAGAGAGCGATCTTCTTGCCGGAGAGCATGCTCTCGATGCCTGTGAAGAAAGGCTCGAACTCATCTTCCTCCAGAACTTCGGAACCCATAGCGGGGCAGCCGAATGCCAGTCTGTCATAATCTGCGATATTGCCGCTGAAATCGGAAACGCTGAACAGCTCTGCGCCTGCGCCCTCTGCAACAGCCTTAGCCATCATTTCGGTATTGCCTGTACCGCTCCAGTAAATAACTGCAATTTTCATTGAAAGATCTCCTTTTATCAAGATATTCTGAGTGCCTGATAGATATCAATGCCCTCATTTAATTTATTGCACAGAAATTTTCTGCACCTTCCGTAATTTGCAAACGTACGCTCCGCCGCCTCCACGTTGCCGTAAACCTTCCAGCAGCCGCAAAGCTTGAAGTTTCCGCCGTTGTTCTCGATAAAGCCTTTGACATCTTCAAAGGGATATCCGAGAAAAACACCTATCTCATGGGGAAAATCCCCATGCTCACATATTCTTTCCGAAAGTCTGTCAAGACATTCATCAAAAGATAAATTCTCGCCGTATCCATAGCCTGCGAGAAGCTGTTTTGCCGTACAGTCGGAAAGCCGTTTTTCCATAAGCTTTTCGCTGTAAAGTAAGATCAGGGCTCTGTTTTTGCAGCAGCACAGCTGCTTTATTTTCAGCCCTCTTGATACCGCCCTGCGGTTGAAAAATTCAAGATGTGCTTCAACATCAAATTCGTCCATAGAAAGTGAAAGCAGACCTGCGCATTTTATTCCCAGCAGTGTGGGAGCTGTGTGCATTGCAAGCTTGCGCTCGAATTTCAATTCACGTTCTGACATTTTGGCACCGCCTTTTGGTTGATTTAATTAGCCATCGCTAACCGTATGCTGTAAAAAATTAGCAGCAGTACTGCTCAAGAATGCTCTTGAGGGCGCTTACACTTGCGCTGTGTATTCTTGCAACGGGAATATCGTGCTTCTGGGACTTCTGATTAACGCTGTTTACCATCTTGTGGGAACAGGTGCTTGTGAAAACGACCATCAGATCGGGTGTGCCAAGCTTGTTTTCAAAGTCGGAAGGCATCTGTGTGAAAACCTTTGCCTTGCAGTTATATGACTTGCAGATATCCTTGTATCTTGTAGCCATTCTGTCGTTTCCGCCTACTACAACTACGCTCATTTTTATTTTCCTCCTTTATAAAAATTTGATCTATCTTAATTAGCCATCGCTAACTGACTATAGTATATCATATATTTTTCGGTTAGTCAAGGGTAACTTAATAATTTTTTATAGTAATTTCTCCTGTGATATCAAAGGGTAATTCATGCTCTCCGTGAAATAATAATCACATATCCGAATACAAGGAAGTGATAATATGTCAAAGCAGGGAATGAACCGTATCAGCCGCACTCATGTGAAGCCACGCAATGAAGCTGCTGCCGTCCCTGAGATACAGGGCAAGGCAAAGCACGGGAACGAAAAGGCAAATCCCATTATTGCAGGAACTCATGCGCCTGCGCTGAAGGTTTACCACTCAGAGCCTCATTCTCACCAATAGTTTTGATATCATAATGCCTTATGATACTTTCTGATATGCTCCTTGAGCTTGTCAAAGGACTGGGCGCTGATATTATGTTCAAGGCGGCAGGCGTCCTCCGCAGCTGTTTTTTCGTCAACCCCTATGCCGATGAGCCAGTCTGTAAGCACCGTATGGCGCTCATAAACGCTTTCCGCTGCTTTTCTCCCGTCATCGGTGAAGGTGATATATCCGTTGTCATCAACACGGATAAATCCTCCGTTTTTAAGCAGTCCCACCGCACGGCATACGCTGGGCTTGGTAACGTTCATCTCACGGGCGATATCAACAGAACGCACTTCCCCGTTGCAGTTGCCGAGAACAAGGATAGTTTCAAGATAGTCCTCGCCTGACTGTCCGAGATTGCTCATATATCCGTCTCCTCTCCAATATAGCAAAACAGCCCGGATATGATGTCGGATCATATCCGAGCTATTTTACAGTGTCTCGTATCTATAGTTCTATTGCTTTTATCTCTTTACATTGAATGCAGCCATTCCGGGATAAACCGCACTTGCGCCAAGCTCTTCTTCAATTCTGAGGAGCTGGTTGTACTTTGCAACACGCTCACTTCTGCTGGGTGCGCCTGTCTTGATCTGGCAGGTGTTGAGAGCAACTGCAAGGTCTGCGATTGTTGTATCGGCAGTCTCGCCGGAACGGTGAGAAGAAATTGCAGTGTAGCCTGCCTTGTGAGCCATCTTGATAGCTTCAAGTGTTTCGGAAACAGAACCGATCTGGTTGAGCTTGATAAGGATAGAGTTGCCGCAGCCAAGGCTGATGCCCTTTGCAAGTCTCTCGGTGTTGGTTACGAACAGATCGTCGCCGACCAGCTGTACCTTGCCGCCAAGCTCCTTGGTAAGCTCCTGCCAGCCTTCCCAGTCCTCTTCGTCCAGAGCATCCTCGATGGAGATGATGGGATACTTTTCAACAAGCTTCTTCCAGTGAGCAATAAGCTCGGAAGATGTGAACTTTGTGCCTGCCTTGGGGAGAATGTATTCGCCCTTCTTGGAACCCTTCCACTCACTGGAAGCAGCGTCCATAGCGATCATAAAATCCTTGCCCGGCTCATAGCCTGCGTTCGTTACAGCTTCGAGAATGTACCGGATAGCTTCTTCATCGCTTCCAAGGTCAGGAGCAAAGCCGCCCTCGTCACCTACGGAAGTAGCAAGGCCCTTGGACTTAAGAAGTGCTGCCAGAGCATGAAATACCTCTGCGCACTGTCTGAGAGCTTCCTTGAAGGAAGGAGCGCCTACGGGCATTATCATGAATTCCTGAACGTCAACGGTATTTGCTGCATGAGCGCCGCCGTTAAGAATGTTCATCATAGGAACGGGAAGTCTGTTGCCGCTTACGCCGCCGAGGAATCTGTAAAGAGGCACACCCATAGCAATGGAAGCTGCTCTTGCAGCCGCAATGGAAACAGCAAGGATAGCATTTGCGCCGAGCTTTGACTTATCCTTTGTGCCGTCAGCGTCGATCATAGCCTTATCAACCGCATATGTATCGGAAGCGTCAATGCCCTTTACAGCGTCGTTGATAACAGTGTTGATGTTCTCAACTGCCTTTGAAACGCCCTTTCCGCCGTATCTGGACTTGTCGCCGTCACGAAGCTCAAGAGCCTCAAACTCACCTGTGGAAGCACCGCTGGGAGCAGTACCTCTGCCGACAGTACCGTCAGCAAGATAAACCTCAGCCTCAACTGTAGGGTTTCCTCTGGAATCAAGGATCTCTCTGCCTATAACCTTTTCAATAGCTGTATAAACCATAGATTTTACCTCCGTATTATATTTCGCATTATACGTTAGCCTCTGCTAACGTATATATTATATCACGCACATTTGAGTTAGTCAATGCTAATTTGATATCATTTTATTTGAAATTATCTTGATAGATGAAAAAATTTCCACAGTTGTATTTTTTTAGAACCTGTCTTCATAAGAAACGTGTGCGGATTTTCGAGCATAATTTCGTTGCAGAGTAGGCAAAAATCCGCAGGCGGGCTTTCGCCCGGCAAGGATTTTTAACGCAGTCTGCGGCAAAATTTGCCGAAAAGACGTGCGCATATGCTTGTGAAGACGGGTTCTTATATTGATGATGACTACATACAAAAAGCCGTTCTGTTCAAAGGCTCGGACGAGGCATTTTTTAACACAGTGACAGTCAGCAGCAGCTCCATAGACATCTCCCCCTCCATGTGCGAGATAGACTAATTTTGCGATAACCATAATCCGACAGTTATTTTGGGAAAATCAGTCCATAATATAACAGCAAGCATATTATACCTTGTTATAGGAGATGTTGGAACTGATGTATAATCCCGAACTATTGACACGAAAAGCAAACACTGTAATAAATAAGGCTTTTCTGCGTGCAGGAAAGCTGGGACACACCTATGTGGGCAGCGAGCATCTGCTCCTTGCCCTTGCCTCGGAAACGGGAAGCACCTCCGCAAGTATCCTGCGCTCCTGCGGTGCTACCGAGGAAAAGATACTGGGAAGAATAATCCGTCTCATCGGCCGTGGAGAGCCGTCGGTGGTTGACAGCGACTCATTTACCCCTGCTGTGGCACGGATCATCTCCGCCGCCTGCCGTAATGCAGGGGCTACCACCGAAAAGCCTGCTGGCACGGAGCATATCCTCGCCGCAATGCTAAAAGAGGAAAACTGCACCGCCGTAAGCATCATAACGGACATGGGCATAAGCACCGCCTCAGTTCTGGGAACGTGCAGGGGGCTTTCGGGGCTGGATATGAAGTATTTTCCGCCAATCACAAAAGCGCCCACCCTTATAAAGTACGGCAAAGATCTGACCGCTGCGGCTGCGGAAAACAAGTGCGACCCTGTTTTCTGCCGTGACAAAGAAATAGCTCGGGTGATACGCATATTGTCCCGCCGCACAAAAAACAACCCATGCCTTGTGGGAGAAGCCGGCGTGGGCAAGACAGCCGTTGCGGAGGGCGTAGCGGCAGCCATCGTATCGGGAGATGTGCCCGACACCCTGAGGGGAAAGCACATTTTCGCCCTTAACCTTACCTCTATGCTTGCGGGCGCAAAGTACAGGGGCGATTTTGAGGACAGGATAAAGCTCTGCATCGACGAGGTGATCGAAAACGGCAGCATTATCCTTTTTATTGACGAGCTTCACACCATTGTGGGAGCAGGTGCGGCAGAGGGCGCCATTGACGCCGCAAATATCCTGAAGCCCCAGCTTGCCCGTGGAGAGCTGCGGATAATCGGCGCCACCACCTTTGACGAATACCGCAAGTTCATCGGCAAGGATTCTGCCCTGGAGCGGCGCTTCCAGCAGGTCATGGTGAGCGAGCCCTCACCCGAGGACGCTGTGAAGATACTGACAGGTCTCTGCCCATGCTACGAAAACTATCATAAGGTGCATATCTCATCAGAAGCGATTCAGGCGGCGGTGGATATGTCCGTTCGGTATGTGAATGACCGCTGCTTGCCAGACAAGGCCATTGACCTTATCGACGAAGCCGCTTCAAAAGTGCATATAAGGAGCGGCAAAAAGGGAATGAACGGTCTTGCTGAGGAGCTTACCGCCCTTATCGACAGAAATATGCCGAAAAAAGGCTCACTTGCGGAGGCTGTCGCTTCCGAAAACACAACTCTGCCCACAGTCACAGCCGAGGACATTGCGGAGATACTTTCCGCCGCCACAGGCATTCCCGCCAGCAGGATATCGGAAGATGAGAGCAAGCGGCTCATAGGGCTTGAAGAGGAGCTTCACAAGCGTGTTATCGGGCAGAATGAAGCGGTATCCGCCGTGGCGAACGCAGTCCGCCGAAGCAGGGCGGGGCTGAGAGACCCAAAGCGTCCCGTAGGCTCATTTATATTCTCGGGCCCGTCGGGAGTGGGAAAGACCGAGCTTGCCAAAGCCCTTGCCGCCAGTCTTTTTGACAGCGAAAAGGCGCTTATCCGCTTTGATATGTCCGAATATATGGAAAAGCACAGCGTTTCACGGCTCATCGGCTCTCCCCCGGGATATGTGGGCTATGACGAGGGCGGTCAGCTGACTGAGCAGGTGCGCCGCAGACCCTATTCCGTCATACTTTTTGACGAGATTGAAAAGGCCCACCCAGATGTTTCAAACATTCTCCTGCAGATACTGGAGGACGGCATTCTCACCGACAGTCAGGGACGGCGGATATCCTTTGCAAATACAGTGATAATCCTTACCTCAAACATCGGCGCAAAGGAGCTGACGGACAAAAGCTCCCTTGGCTTCGGCAGCAGCGAAATGACAGCTGCGGAGGAAAACAAGCGCATAAAAGCTGAGGTCACAAAGGAGCTGAAAAAGTTTTTCCGTCCCGAAATGCTTGGGCGCATTGACGAGACCATCGTATTCGGCAAGCTGGACGGAAACGAGACGGAAAGCCTTGCACGGAAGCTACTTGACGAGCTGAGAACACGTGCGTTTGCCATGGATATCTCCGTTGAATTTGCCCCCGAAGCGGTGACGAAGCTCATAAGCTGCGGCGAGAACGGAAAGCATCCCGAAGCCCGTGCCCTGCGGCACATCATCACCGAGCAGATAGAAAATCTTCTCAGCATGAAGCTTATCGGCGGAGAAATATGCAAGGGCGACAACGTTATCCTCACAGCCGATGAAAACGGCTTCCGCTTTGCCTCCGACCAGAAGGTATAATACACCGACACAGCGCATATATATGACCAAAGCACACGAAAGGTGGTCATAAATTTGCCTAATGTCTTTTTAAGCCCCTCGACTCAGGAGTGGAACAAGTACGCCACGGAGGGCAACGAGGAACAGTATATGAATCTGCTTGCCGACCTGATGGAGCCCTATCTGCTGTCATCGGGCATAAGCTTTACACGGAACGATCCTGCAAGGAACGTTAACGGAGCGATACAGGACTCCAACAACGGCTGGCATGACGTTCATCTGGCGCTGCATACCAATGCGGGGGGCGGTCAGTATGCCAATGTTACACGGGGCGTTGAGATATACTACTCCCCCTACTCCGAGTACAGCAGGCGGCTTGCAACCATTATCGCAAACAATATGGAGACTATTTATCCTATCCCCGCCAAGGTGTCGGCGATACCCACCACATCTCTTGCGGAGGTGACAAGGACAAAGGCAGTGGCGGTGCTGGCTGAGCTGGGCTATCACGACAATTTTGAGGACGAAGCGTGGCTGAAAAACAATCTGGAGACCATTGCCCGCACACTGGTGCAGTCATTATGCGATTATTTCGGCATACCCTTTGTGGAGCCCGGACCTGTGAGAACGGGAGTAGCCGCAACTGACGGCTCCAACCTTAATATCCGCAGCTATCCCTCAACGGAATCCTACATTGTGGGAAAGATACCTGACGGCGGTCATGTAAATATTTACGGTGAATCCGGAAACTGGTACATTGTTAAATGCGGTGACACAACGGGATATGCGGCAAAGGATTTTATAACGCTGACATAAAATAAAGCGGAGCATTCCATTTTACTGAAATGCTCCGCTTTTGTTTATTTATCCTTAAAATGCTGAACTATCAGATATACCGCTCCCGCAATTATCAATATGACTGCGCATATCACTATGGGGATATATCCGATGTTTTCTTCCGTAAGAAAGCTCATATCACGCCTCGAACTTAAAGGCCTTGAAGTCAAAGTCGCTGCCGGGGAGGAATGCAAACGCTACCTTGCACTTGCCACTTATTCCTTCAAGAGAAAACTCTCTGGGAGTGTATTCATCTGCACCCTTGAACTCGGCAAGAACACGCTTTTCGGTGTCGCCTGTGAAGATAACGTGGATACTGTTGAGGGGCAGGTGGGACTTACCTGTAATGATTATCTTTGTGGGCTGCTTTTCGCTGAAATCAAACTCACCGAAATTCAGCATAACGTTGTTGCCTATTCCTGTAACTGCGTCAGGCTCGGCGGTGAACTTGTCGCCGTAAACGCTCTCATTGTCCGCAGCGTTTATCTCGCCGAACTCCTTGTCGGGCTTCCGGAATACAAAGCCCTGAACGTTGTAGCCGTCATCGGACTCCATTACAAAGGTGTGCATACCCTTGAGCACCTTATTGAGCTTGAAGGTGTTGGGGATATAGGTGAGCCACTGGGGAGGCTCATGGTAGCTGAACTCGCCTATCATCTCGCCGCCCTCGCCGGGGATACCGTCATAGAAGCGGATCTTTACGGGTGTGGTGCAGTTTGCGAAGATGGGCACTGTTACAGTGTCGCTTCCTATGCTGCCGAAGTCAACGTTCTCGAAGCCAAACCAGCTGTTTTCATTTGCAAAGCCTGCGCCTCTTTCGATGCCGTTGCTGATGTTATCGGTCTGAACGGTGTGAAGTCCGCCAAGTACAAGCTCGTAGGGATTGAAGGAAGCTGCGCCCAGTCCCTCGCCTGTGAGCTTCAGGGCGGTAAGGATATGGTACTTCTCTGTGCCGTTCTTGCAGAGCGCTCTCAGGAAGAACTCGCCGTCGCCCTTGCAGCGAACTGTAATCTCGCCGTTTTCAACGGAAACTATCTCGGCGATATTGGACTTAATGCCGAGAACTGTTGTGATCCTAAACTCAATATCATTTGCGTAGGTCGCATTTGCGGGATATACCTTTGCTCTGAACTTCATCTCCTTGCAGTCGGGAGTGAATGTTCTGGAGTCGCTTACAAATTCTATCTTGCGGACAGGAATGTCGATAGTCTCATCGGGGCACTCGGCATTTCTGTGAGTGTTCTCTTCCATTGCGGAGATACCGCTTACCTTGTCAGCCTGAACAGCCTTGAGGGTAACTGTGCTGTCGGGGAGAGAGGGAGAGGTTACCTTGACGGTGATATCCCCTGCTTCCTCCTTGGCTGCGATTATTGCAATAAGCTTGCCTGAGAAAAGTCTGCGGGAGGTTCCCTTGTACTGCTCGTAATCGGTGGAGTCGCCGTTGTCCAGTCCCACAAGTCTGCCTGCGCCGCTTACCTCAACGAATACACGGTTGTTGGCATTTGCAACGTGGTTGCCCTCTGCGTCGAATGCGGATATCTCAACAAATGCAAGGTCGGTGCCGTCTGCCTTGACAGTATCATTTTCGGGGATAAGGCGTATCTCAGCGGTATCGCCGAAGGAGCACTGAACATCACGTGCGATCTCATTGCCGCTCTCGTCGTAAGCAATCGCCAGCAGCTCGCCCTTGGTGTATTTTGCAATGGTGTTGAGGGTAAGCTCCATGCCCTTTACATGGTCAATATCCTTTTCGGCAATTTTTTCACCGTTGAGGAAAAGCTCAACTCTGGGGGCGTTGGTGGTAACTCTTATATCGATTTCCTGACCCTCGATGAAATCCCAGTAAGGGAAGATATGAACGAAAGGAGACTTCTTATAATCTGTCCACTCGGCACGGAAGATATATGCGCTGTCCTTGGGGAAGCCTGCGGTATCTATCTGACCAAAGTAGCTGTTCTTTGTATCGTATGGAGTAGGCTCACCGATGTAGTCAAAGCCTGTCCAGATGAACTGACCTGCGCAGAACTCGGCGTCACGGTCGGGAATGATGCACGCCTCGGTGTTCTTTGCAGCCCAGCCTGTGGTGCTGTTGCCAAGGGCGGAGCACTGCTCGTCATCATCGGAGAGGACGGACTGTGCAAGGGGGAAGTGATATACGCCACGGCTCTGCACAACGGAGGAAGTCTCACTGCCGTAGATCATCCAGTCGGGGTGCTTTTCGTGCTGCTCATGGTAAAGTCTCTCGGCATAGTTGTAGCCTGCCAGCTTTACGATATCCGCACACTTCTGTGCGCCCTCCCACTGCATGAAGTTGGAGCCGATGGTAACATATCCGTTTGCTCTGTAATCATGCTCACGGACAAGTCCCAGCAGCCATGAAGCTATCTCCTGACCTCTTTCGTCAGCGTGGGTGTCATATATTTCGTTTCCTATGCTCCAGCCGATAACTGAGGGGTGGTTTCGGTCACGGCGTACCCATGAAGCAACATCTGTGGGAGCCCACTCGTGGAAAAATCCTGCATAGTCATAGTCGGTCTTGTGTCTCTCCCACATATCAAAGCCCTCGGAGAGAATGAGGAAGCCCATTTCATCTGCCAGCTCCATAAGCTCAACAGCGGGCATATTGTGGCTGGTTCTTATAGCGTTGATGCCCATAACTCTGAGCTTTTTCAGCTTTCTTACGATAGCCGCACGGTTAACGGCAGCACCAAGTGAGCCAAGGTCATGGTGCTCGCAGCAGCCGTGGAGCTTTACATGCCTGTCGTTAAGAAAGAAGCCCTTGTCGGTGGTGAACTCAGCCTTGCGGAAGCCGAAGCGGTTCTTTACGGTCTGTATGGTCTCGCCGTTCTTTACAAGCTCTGTTACCATGGTGTAAAGGTGAGGATCGTCGATATCCCACAGCACGGGCTTGTCAACGTGCATTGTTATGGTATTTACGGAGTAGTTCACCTTGTCGCTGCGGATAGCCTCGGGGATACGTGTCCTGTCATATGCGCAGCAGGGATATTCGGAAGAACATACTGCCTTGTCGCCATCATAAACGGTCTCTCTTATTGAAAGCCCCTCGACGGTAACGCCTACGGGGCGAACTGCCTCGGCGGAAACTGTAACATTGCCCTCAATATCGGCGGAGATATAAACACCGTCACTTGTGATATGGCAGTCGGGGTAATTTCTCAGCCATACACGGCGGTAAATTCCTGCGCCCGAGTACCATCTGGAGTTGGGGCAGCGGTAATCAACACGAACGGTTATCTCGTTCTCGCCGTCACGGAGCAGGTCAGTAATGTCAAACTCAAATGTGGAATAGCCGTACTTCCACTCCCCTGCCAGTTCACCGTTAACGTAGGTCTTGCTGTCCATATAAACGCCCTCGAAGCGAATGGAGGTGCGAACGCCGTCAAGCTTTTCATAGCTGAACTTTTTTCTGTACCAGCCTGTGGAGGTCTCGTAAAGATTTCTTGTTTCATAGATCATCCAGTCGTGGGGAATATCCACTCTTGTCCATTTAAGTTCAGAGGAATACTCGGTATCAATGGGATTTTTTGAAAATTCCCAGCCGTCACAGAAAAGATGATCTTTTGAGATTTCGTTGAGATTCATATTGATTTTTCCTTCCATATATATTATAATTTACTATGTAAAAATTTTAAACCAAAGGACGTGCGGACATGGACGAAGCCATTTACCCCATAGCCAAGACCCCTAACAAGTCGCTGCTGAATGCCGCAGGAGTGGGCTGGTGCGACCTGCAATATCACTGCATACGCAAGGACGGATACCCTCAGCCCCAGATAAACTACTGCACCGAGGGCAAAGGCGTTCTTGTCACAGAGGGAAAAACCACGGAGATAACAAAGGGAATGTCGTTTTTTCTCCCTGCCGATGTGCCACACGAATACTACGCTTTAGGCGATGTGTGGTCGCTTGAATGGGTAACATTTTCAGGCTGCGGCTGCGCTGCACTGCTGGAGCAGTTCGGGCTGAAAAACGCCGTCACCGCATTCCATGAGGATCCAAGTGAAATGGAGCGTGCATGGCAGTCCATCTACACCATTCTCAAGCGCAATAACGAAAACGCCTCTCTCCGTGCGGATTCCTATATGTACCGATTTCTCACCGAATACCAGATAAGCCGCATGAAGCCTGCGGGAACACCCTCGGAATTTTCCGCTTTCAAACTGGCGGAGGAATACATCTCCGCTCATCTGTCGGAAGAGATAGCCATGGAGGATATCGCCGCTGCCGCAGGAGTTTCCCCCCAATACCTGTGCCGAATTTTCAAGCGCAAGACCGATATGCGGCCATTCCAGTACATCAACTGCCGCCGGCTTTCCTATGCAAAGCAGCTGCTCACCAAGGGAAACATGACCGTTTCTCAGGTGTCGGAGGCGGTGGGATATCACGATACTAGTTATTTCTGCAAGCTGTTCCGTGCCCAGGAGGGAGTTTCTCCGAAAAAGTTTATGTCCTCGTAAAAAATTTTGTATGATTTAACTGAATTATACCGCAAAATCCACACGTTGTCAATATAAGCTTTTTCGCCCAGGAGGGAAAATATAAATATTTGAAACTGATTTATACTAATCTTCAATCGTTCTGTAGATAAAGCCCACAGATAGAATAAGACCAGTCTAGGAAAGCGACTGCAGGCGGGCTTGCCGCCCGGCAAGGGAGCTTGACGAAGAATGGGCTTATTCTATCCGAGGATTTGTCTATAGGTTGATTGAAGATTAGTATTACACATAAAAAAATCCGACCTGAAACGCAAACAAATCAAGTTGCGTTTCAGGTCGGTCATTTTTATAATTCTTATGCCTTTTTCTTCTGAGCAGGCTTGGTGCCTGTGGCGATAAGGGGCTTTGCGCCCTCTGTTACGCACGCCTCGGTGATAGTCACCTTGACAATATTCTCATCGGAAGGAGCTGTGAACATGGTATCCTGTAAAAGACCTTCAACGATAGCTCTGAGGCCTCTTGCGCCTGTTTTCTGCTTGATAGCCTTTTCTGCAATGGCAGTAAGTGCGGCATCATCAAACACAAGCTCAATGCCGTCAAGCTCGAACAGCTTCTGATACTGCTTTACCAGAGCGTTCTTAGGCTCGCTGAGTATTCTTACAAGGGCAGCTTCGTCCAGCTCGTCAAGCACTGTGATAACAGGAAGACGGCCCACCAGCTCGGGAACCATGCCGAACTTTACCAGGTCCTGAGGAGTAACGTCCTTGAAGATGTTTACTTCCTTTTCGGACTTGCTTCTTACATCTGCGCCGAAGCCCAGTGTAGAGGAATCAATTCTCTTCTTGATAGTCTGCTCCAGTCCGTCAAACGCACCGCCGCAGATGAAGAGGATATTCTTTGTATTGATGTGCAGGCACTCCTGATAAGGGTTCTTTCTGCCGCCCTGAGGAGGAACGTTGGAAACTGTACCCTCGATTATCTTGAGCAGAGCCTGCTGAACGCCCTCACCGCTTACATCACGGGTGATGGACATATTCTCCGACTTTCTTGCGATCTTGTCGATCTCATCGATATAAACGATACCTCTCTCGGCAGCCTGGATATCATAATCAGCCGCCTGAATAAGTCTGAGAAGCACGTTCTCAACGTCATCGCCAACGTAACCCGCCTCGGTAAGGGTGGTCGCATCGGCTATTGCAAAGGGAACGTCAAGTATCTTTGCAAGGGTCTGAGCAAGCAGTGTCTTACCGACACCTGTGGGGCCCAGAAGGATAACGTTTGACTTCTGAAGCTCAACAGCGTTGTCGTCCTTGTCGGAAAGGCTGTTTATTCTCTTGTAATGGTTATACACCGCAACGGCAAGAGCTATCTTTGCAGCGTCCTGACCGATGATGTATTCGTCCATGATCTTCTTTATTTCAAGGGGCTTTTTAAGGCTGAGAGCCTTGGAAGGCTTGCCGAACTTTTCAAGATGATCGGGAGACGGAACATATCCGAGTGCCTCATTATTCATGAGCATTTCATAGCAGTAAATAATGCACTCGTCGCAGATGTTTGCGTTGCCTGCTGAAAAGAGGTTCTGAACCTCAGGCTCAGTCTTGCCGCAAAAGCTGCATCGTTTAAAGTTTCTGTCTGCGGGCATCCGTATCAATCCTTTCATAGGGGTTTTAAAATAAAGCTCCGCTGCCCATACGGACATTTCCGTAAAGACGGCGGAGCTATCTCTCTTATCTTTATCTGTGCTCGATGACCTTGTCGATAAGACCGTATTCCATTGCTTCCTGAGCAGTGAGATAATTATCTCTCTCAGTATCACGCTCGATAACATCAAGAGGCTTTCCTGTATTCTTGGAAAGTATCTCATTCAGCTTGTTTCTGGTATAAACCATGTGGTCTGAATGGATCTTGATATCGGTGCACTGACCTGAAATTCCGCCGCCTGCAATGAGAGGCTGGTGGATAAGGATCTCAGAGTTGGGAAGAGCAAGTCTCTTGCCCTTGGTTCCTGATGAAAGCAGGAATGCGCCCATCGAAGCTGCCATACCCATACAAATGGTTGACACATCGCACTTGATATACTGCATGGTGTCATATATTGCCATACCAGCAGTAATGACGCCGCCGGGGCTGTTGATGTAGAAGGAGATGTCCTTTTCGGGATCCTGTCCCTCAAGGAACAGCATCTGAGCAATAACGAGGCTGGCTGTGGTGTTATTTACTTCCTCAGACAGAATGATTATTCTGTCATTCAAAAGGCGGGAGTAGATATCCATGCTGCGCTCGCCGCGGTTGGTCTGCTCTACTACATATGGTACTAAACTCATTAACTATACCTCCACTAAATAACGAAACCCCAATACGTCAAATTCAAATTACCCCGTAGATTACTTGATTACAGCCTTTTCCTTTACGAGCTTGGAAGCTGCTGTAACAACCATGTCAGTCTTAAGAGTCTCAGGACTAACAACATTCATGAGCTGCTCAACGGGAACCTTGTAGGTCTCGGACATCTTCTTGAGCTCCTCAAGAACTTCATCGTCGCTTACGGTGAGGTTCTCAAGCTGAGCGATCTTCTCGAGAGCCAGTCTGAGCTTAACGGTCTTCTGAGCCTGCTCCTCGAAGGTCTTTCTGAAAGCCGCCTTATCCATGCCAACGAAGGAGAGGTACATATCAAGGTCAAGTCCCTGCTGGGAAAGTCTGATCTCGAAATCTCTTACCATATCGTCGATCTTGTGCTCGAACATAACCTGAGGGATCTCAGCCTTCATGTTTGCAAGAATTGTATCATAGATCTTGTTTTCAACTTCTGCGTCGGCAGCCTTCTCAGCGTTGTCCTCAAGCTTCTTCTTGATATCAGCCTTCAGCTCGTCGAGAGTATCGAACTCGGAAGTATCCTTTGCGAAATCGTCATCGAGGTCGGGAAGCTCAGTCTTCTTGATCTCGTGGAGCTTGATCTTGAACTCAGCGGGCTTGCCTGCAAGCTCTTCCATCTGATAGTTCTCGGGGAATGTTACGTTGATGGTGAACTCCTCATCGGTGTTCTTGCCAACGATCTGCTCCTCAAAGCCGGGGATAAACTGACCGGAGCCGATCTTAAGCTCGAATCCGTTTTCCTTGCCGCCGTCAAATGCCTTGCCGTCCATGAAGCCCTCATAGTCGATAACAACGGTATCGCCGTTCTCAACTGCTCTGTCCTCAACGGTAACGAGTCTGCCGTTCTTTTCCTGCATAGCCTTGAGCTGCTTTTCAACATCCTCATCGGTTACAGTCTTGGCAGGCTTTTCAACTTCTATACCCATATAGTCGGAAATTTCAACCTCGGGCTTGGTGATGCACTTTACCTTGAAAGAAACGCCGTTCTCCTTGGAAAGAGCGGTAACGTCGATCTCGGGTCTGTCAACGAGAGTAAGCTTAGCCTCGTCGATAGCGCCGCCAACGATCTCGGGAACCATAGCATTTACAGCATCATCATAGAAGCAGCTCTCGCCGTAGAGATTTTCGATCATCTTACGGGTAGCCTTGCCCTTTCTGAATCCGGGAACGTTGATCTTATTCTTAGCCTTTAAGTAAGCGGCCTGAACGGCAGCCTCAAATTCCTCAGCGGAAGCCTCAATTTCAAGTTCATATGTGTTTGTTTCGATTTTATTTGTAGATTTTAAGCTCATTTACAACATCCTCCATTTTAATACAAAGCATATAAAAAGATTATACCATACAAAATTTAATAAAGCTATAGCAAATATGCAATTTCTGCATTTTGCACAAATTATAATATTCTCACAGGGCAAAACTGCACATAATCAGCGGATACAAGGCGAAAATCAATGCCGTCACGCTCACCGCACACGGCGTACTGATTGGCTCTGCCATGAACATGGCCGTAATAGCACTTTTTTATATCGTGCCTGTACATCACGTCCAGTATGTCGTAATTGTACTCCGTGCCGTATATGGGCGGGTAGTGCAGAAACACGATAGGCTCCAGCCCTGCCGCCTCAGCCGAGCAGAGGGACGTTTCCAGCCTGCCCGCTTCCCTTGCAAGCACCTTGGCATCGGCAGGCTCGCTGTTGTCGTTTATCCAGCCTCTCGTGCCGCAGATACCGTATTTATCATATGCAAAATGATTGTTGTGCAGAATTTTTATGCTGTCAAAACCGTTTTCTTCAAGGAATCGGTTCATCTTGGCATAAGTGTTCCACCAGTAATCGTGGTTGCCCTTGGAAATTATCTTTGTGCCCTTTAATTTATGTATGAAGTCAAAATCGGGAAGCGCTTCCCTGAAATTCATCGCCCATGATATATCCCCGGGAATTACCACCGTATCCTCGGGGGACACGGTATTTTCCCAGTTTTCCGAGATGCGCTCCACGTAATTCTCCCAGCCTCCGAATTTATCCATCGGCTTGTTTACGGCAAAGGAAAGGTGCAGATCACCCATTGTAAAAAGCGCCATTTCATCCTCCTCTGCTGCGTTCGTTCAATATCAAAGAGAAAGGGACTTGAGAACGAAATCCTTCATCTCATCTCTTCCGATAGCTCCTGTGAAGCGGATAGGCTTGTTCTTCAGCTCTGCAAGAGACTTGGGAACATCATAGCCGGAAACCTCGTGGAGACGCTCTACCTTGTCGAACTCGTCCATATCGGAAACCTTGCCCTCTATTGCTTCAAGAACAGCTGTGCTGAACTTGTAGGGGCTTGCGGTGGAAGCGATAACGGTCTTGGTGTTGTCGCCGGTAGCCTTCTTGTAATCCTCGTAAACCTTTACTGCAACAGCGGTGTGGGTATCGAGAGTGTAGGAATACTTGTCGTAGATCTCCTTGATGACAGCCTTGGTCTGAGCGTCGTCACAGAAGCCTGCCGCAAAGTCAGCCTTGAGCTTTGCCTTAACGTCGTCGTTTACCTCATATCTGCCCTCGGAAGCCAGCTTGCCGAACCACTCTCTTATCTGAGCGTCATTTTCGCCGCAGAGAATGTAGAGAAGTCTTTCAAGGTTGGAGGAGATAAGGATATCCATTGAGGGAGAAACAGTAGTGATGAACTTTCTGTTTCTGTCGTAGATACCTGTATTTATAAAGTCGGTAAGAACGTTGTTTGCGTTGGAAGCGCAGATGAGCTTGTTGACGGGCATACCCATGTGCTTTGCATAGTAAGCTGCAAGGATATTTCCGAAGTTTCCTGTGGGAACGACAATATTGATCTTGTCTCCTGCCTTGATCTGCTCGTCCTTTACCAGCTCTGCATAGGTGGAGATGTAGTAGATTATCTGAGGTGCAAGTCTGCCCCAGTTGATGGAGTTTGCGGAGGAGAACATCATGCCGCCGTCTGCAAGCTTCTGCTTGATCTCTTCATTGGTGAAGATAGCCTTTACGCCGTTCTGGCAGTCATCGAAATTGCCGTTGAGAGCGCATACGGTAACGTTGTTTCCGTCCTGAGTAGCCATCTGACGCTTCTGCATAGCGGATACGCCGTCCTGAGGATAGAATACCATGATGGAGGTACCCTCAACATCGGCAAAGCCCTCGAGAGCAGCCTTTCCTGTATCGCCCGAAGTAGCAACAAGGATAACTACCTTCTTGTTCATCTTTATCTTCTTGAGAGATGTGGTGAGAAGATAAGGAAGGATCTGGAGAGCCATATCCTTGAATGCGCAGGTGGGGCCGTGCCACAGCTCAAGAACATATGTACCGTCAAAAAGATGGGATATCTCAGCGATATCTGCGGAAGCAAAGTTCTTGTCGTTGTAAGCGCTTTCGGTGCAGTACTTAAGCTCAGCATCGGTAAAGTCGGTAAGGAACTTGCTGAAAACAACAGCTGCTCTCTCAGCATAGCTCATATCGCCAAGCTTTACGATCTCGTCCATTGACATCTGAGGAATTTCGGAGGGCACAAAAAGTCCGCCGTCTGCGGAAATTCCCTGAACAATAGCTTCGGCGGAGCTGATGCTTACGCCGCTGTTTCTTGTGCTTTTGTAAAACATTTTATCACCTTTTTCTTCGGGATATCCCGATAATTTTTATTATTGAAGCGGCGTCCGCCGCAGATATGCTTTTTAGGCTTTTAAAGAGAAGAATCACTTTCGGCACAGAAAGCATTGTCAAAATATTTAAGTCCCACAGCCCTGCCCTCCCTGACAGTCACCTCGGCAACGTCAAATCTGGGCTGCATTTCGTGAGGATATCTGTAGGAATACTCCTGAGCGGCACGGATAATAAGGCTCCGCTTCCTGACATTCACCGCCTGAGCGCCATGCTCAAAAGCGCTGATGTCACGGGTCTTAACCTCAACAAAAGCGATAATGCCGTCCTTTGAGGCGATGATATCTATCTCCCCGCCCTTTATGCGGAAGTTCCTGCGGAGTATCTCATAGCCCGACCTTTTCAGATAATAGGCTGTAAGCTCCTCCCCCAGCTTTCCTATCTCACTTCTGCTTTGCTGCATAGTATTTTTTCAGGAAAGACATACGGTGCACGGGAGACGGACCGTATTTGTCCAGCATCTCATAATGGAGCTTTGTGCCGTAGCCCTTGTGGCGTTCAAACTGCCACTGAGGGTACTGCTCGGCGATATCCTTCATGTACCTGTCACGGGCAGTCTTTGCCAGAACGGAAGCGGCGGCAATGCTGGCAGACGTTCCGTCTCCCTTTACCACAGCCTCCCCCGCAATGCCCAGGGGCGGGAACTTGTTGCCGTCAGCCAGAGCGTAATCAGGCTTTATGTCAAGCCCCTCATATGCCCTTTTCATGGCAAGCATGGCGGCATTCAGGATATTCAGCTCCTCTATCTCCTCCACAGAGGCGGTAGCGATGCAGAACGCCTTAGCTTTGTTGATTATCTCGTCAAAGAGCAGCTCACGCTTTTTCTCCGTAAGCTTCTTGCTGTCGTTGAGACCATCTATGCACACGCCGTCATCAAAAACCACAGCCGCCGCATAAACATCTCCCGCAAGAGGCCCTCTGCCTGCTTCATCAAGCCCGCAGAATATGGGGTGGAGCGTTCTTATCTCCTTGTCATATTCAAATAACTGCTGAGTTTCCATATCAGTCACCAAAATCCGCAGGGGTCTCGAGGGTAATGCGTCCCAGCTTTCCGCCTCTGAACTCGTCCAGAACGGCAGCTGCGGCTCTCTCGGTATTTATCTCACCGCCTGAGATGAGCATTCCTCTTGCCTTGCCGACTCTCATAAGAAGCTCGTAGCCGTTTATACAGCCCATAGCCTCTCCGCTTTCGACCATTTCGTCCTCTTCGTGAGTGTCAAGCTTTATCTTGTAGCGCTCCGTCAGGCTGTCGGGAGCTATCTCCCTGAGCTTTATCAGAAGTCTGCACGCCAGCAGCTCTGTATCCACCACATCGTCCTTGACAGCGCCTGTGAACGCCAGCTTTTCGCCTACGGACATATCCTCGAACTTAGGCCAGAGAACACCGGGCATATCCAGCAGCTCGATATCGTTATCCAGCATTACCCACTGCTTTTCACGGGTAACGCCGGGGCGATCCTCCACCTTGGCTTTTTTCTGCCCTGCCATGCGGTTGATGAACGAGGATTTCCCCACGTTGGGGATACCCACCACCATCAGGTGCAGCACCTTGCCTGCCATGCCCTTTGCGGTATTCTTTGCAATAAGGTCAGCCAGAACTTCACGCACTGCGGGGACAAATCTGTTGAGGCCCTTTCCGGTGCGGCAGTCGGCAGCTATCGCCATAACGCCCTGCCTGCGGAAATAGTCTATCCACTGGGAAGTGACCTTCTCATCGGCAGCATCGCACTTGTTCATCACGATGATCCTGGGCTTGCCTGCGGTAAGGACATTTATATCGGGGTTTCGGCTTGACATTGGAACTCGTGCGTCGATGACCTCGACCACTGCGTCAACCAAAGGCAGACACTTTTCCATCATGCGCTTTGTTTTGGTCATGTGACCGGGGAACCACTGTATTGACGGTATCTCGTTCATCTGCCTCACTCCTTAAAACCGTTTTAAACTAAAAGAGGAAAGCAGATGAAAGGCGATTGTCTTTCCGTCTGACTTTCCTCCAAAATCTTTATAAGTACACTCAGCTGACCGTACCTATTCTGTCAAAGGGCCAGATTCTGAACACTACCTTGCCCATGATCTCGTCCTCAGGAACAAGACCCACGGCAGCGCTTCGGCTGTCAAGGGAGTTCATTCTGTTGTCGCCCATTACAAAATAGTAGCCGTCGGGGATAGTCAAAGGATAAACCTGACCGTCCTCATCACGCTTGGTAAGGTCGTTGATGTAAGGTTCATCAAGAACTTCACCGTTTACGGTAACAGCGCCTGTATCAAAGTTGATATCAATAGTATCGCCGCCCTCTGCAATAACTCTCTTTACGATAGGCTTGCCGAGGTTGGAGCTGTCAACTATAACGATATCACCCTTTTCGGGTGTATAGAAAAGATGGTGAACTATGAGCTTCTCTCCGTTCTGAAGAGTAGGCACCATAGATTCGCCGTCAACGTTTGCCTGTCTGAGCAGGAACGTAAAGATAAGGATAACCGCAAAGAATGCGAAAATTATGGTCTCGACCCACTCGAGGAATTCCTCGTAGGGAGTACCGTTTTCCTTGTTTTTGTCTGCGTCCAGCGCTTCGTAATTTATCTGATACTTAGCCATAGCTGCTCATTCCTTTCGTTGATATCCTCAGACGTGTACATTCCCAAACAGCAAAAAAGGGACTTGCAATAAGCCCCCAAACAACCGATAAAAGCATATTATACAGAGCGGGCAAGCTCAAACAAGCCCACTCTGCACTGCTTTTTCAGGTTAATTGAAAGGAGTCTTATTCCTTTCATCATATAAAGATACTGCGCAGCAGGATTACTGAATGTTCTCCTTGACCTTGGCAGCCTTGCCGACTCTGTCTCTGAGGTAGTAAAGCTTGCTTCTTCTAACCTTACCGTGTCTAACGACCTCAACCTTGTCAACAACGGGAGAATGTACAGGGAAAACTCTCTCAATGCCGCAACCGTGAGCTACACGTCTAACGGTAAAGGTCTCCTGGATGCCGCCGTGTCTCTTAGCGATAACGGTGCCCTCGAAAACCTGGATTCTGTACTTCTGGCCTTCCTTGATTCTTACGTGTACCTTTACAGTGTCGCCCACTTCAAAAGCGGGAACTTCGCTCTTCATGCTGGATTCGCTGATAAGCTTTAATGCGTCCATTTTAATATCCTCCTAAATCTTCAAGACATTCTTACCCCGTTTGTTACCCCGCCAATGGCGCACGGCGGGACAGAGCAGCGGACTGTCCTTTTAATGTTGCGGAAAACCGCAGCACTAATCTCGCCTTTTCCTCCCGAGGGCATACTTCGGCGGATTTTAAATGCTTATTTATTTTAACACATTTATTCTTAGATTTCAAGTGTTTTTGCTCACAAATAAAATTTCGTCCGATTATTCAAATGCAGAACCATCTGCACACAATATATTTGTGCGTTTTGCACATATGAGCTCTGCCTTAACGTTATTTTCGGCACAGTAAGCCGCAAATGCGTCGGTAAAAATAGCCGCATTCAGGTTGAGCTCCAGCCCCGCAGGCAGCCTTATATCAACATACACGCTGTCGCCCTCCGAAACGCCTTTTATCTCCACATACGGCTTGATATCAACAGTTATCATGCCCTTTTTCTTGGAGCGCTTTTCCACTTCTATCTTTTCCTGCGCCATAAAGCTGTCAAGGGCAGCCTTTACATCAGCCATGCTGCCGCTGTAGGTCAGGGTATATTCCGCAAAGCCTATCTCCTTGTTGAGATGAACGGGTGCAGCCGCTCCCACAGCGCAAAGCCCCTCGGGAAGCTCGCCGTTCAGCCTGCTGACTATCTCCTCAAAGGAAATATCCTCCACGATGTAAAAGTCCATCGGCTCCCTTGTGCCCTCAACGCCCAGCGACAGGGCAAGGGGGAAGTTCAGGTATATTCTTGGATTGAAGCCCTCGGAATACCACACAGGCAGTTCCGACCTTTTCAGTGCCCTCTGCATGGCTCTGAGCAGGTCAAGGTGAGAGATATAGACCGCTCTCCCCTTTTTCTCAAAGAACACACGAACAGGCTTCTTGTTTGCAAGCGGCTCACCGTGAGGCACTTCGGCTGTTGCCTGAGCAGGCACAGGGCTTGTGAGAGCACCGCTCTTTTCATCGGCAAAGCATTCTTTTCCCGCAGCCTTGTTCACGCCGCAGCCCGAGCAGCCCTCACGGCAGTTTCTCGTCGCAATACCCTCGTGAGCCTTTTTGTTCTCACGGACAAGGAACTCCTTTGTGACCATATAGTCAAGATGCTCCCAGGGCATCTGCTCATCATATGCGGAGCCACGATGGGAATAGAACTCAATGTCGGTATTCGTATCGGCAAACGCCTGCATCCACGCATCGAAGTTATAAAGCTCGTCCCAGCCGTCAAACTTGCAGCCCAGCTCCCATGCACGCTTTATTACCGCTCCCTGCCGCCTGTCGCCCTTGGCAAGAGCCGCTTCAAGAACGCTTATCTTGTAATTATGGTAGCTTACGTTGATGTATCGCTTGCCCTTTACGCAGTCAAGCAGCAGCTTCTGGCGGCGGTTTATCTCGTCAATGGATATCTGCGGCTCAAACTGGAAAGGTGTAAATGGCTTTGGCACAAAGGTGGCGCAGCTGATGGAAATGCTCAGCTTCTGACCTCTCGGTCTGTCCTTCATATTAAAGTACAGGTCTGCTATGCGCTTGGCAAGGTCGGCTATGCCGATGATGTCCTCGTCCGTTTCGGTGGGAAGTCCCAGCATGAAATAAAGCTTTACTCCCGCATATCCGCCCTCGAAAGCCGTGCGGCAGGCAGATATTATCTCATCTTCCGTGAGATTTTTGTTGATAACATCACGGAGACGTGCCGTTCCCGCTTCCGGCGCAAAGGTAAGTCCGCTTTTTCTCACCTTGGAAAGCTGCTCCATAAGCTCCTTGTTGAAGCGGTCGATACGCATGGAGGGCAGCGCAAGATTTATCCTCTCGCCCTCGGTGTAGCCCGTCATCTTGGAAAGCACGCCCTCGATATCGTAATGGTCGCTGGTGCTCAGCGATGCAAGTGACAGCTCCTCATAGCCCGATGAGCTGCAAAGACATTTTGCTTCTTTTAATATAGTATCCGCCCTTTTCTCTCTGAACGGGCGGTAGATAAAGCCTGCCTGACAGAAACGGCAGCCACGTATGCAGCCTCTCAGCACCTCAACCACGGAGCGGTCGTGAACTATCTCGGAAAAGGGAATAACGAACTTTTCGGGATAGAACACCTTGTCAAAGTCGGCAATGATGCGCTTTGTAACCTTTTCGGGCACGCCTGCACGGTTGGGCACAACGCTTTCTATCCTGCCGTCCTCCTTGTAGGAAACGTCATAAAAGGACGGAACATATATGCCGCCTATCTGTGCAGCCCTTTCAAGGAAGCTCTGCTTTGTGTATTCGCCCGACTTTTTCATCTGCTCGTAAAGCTCCATCAGCTCAAGGTTGGCTTCCTCGCCCTCGCCGATAACAAACAGGTCGATAAAATCGCACAGGGGTTCGGGATTGCATACGCAGGGGCCGCCCGCAATTACAATGGGGTCATCTTCACTGCGTTCAGCCGCCGGCACAGGCAGACCTGCCAGGTCAAGCATATTCAGGATATTTGTGTAGCAAAGCTCGTACTGAATAGTAAAGCCGATGAAATCGAACTCCTTTATGGGGTCAAGGCTCTCCAGACCGTAAAGAGGAATGTCATTTTCACGCATGAGCGCCTCGTAATCGGGCCACGGCGCAAAAACACGCTCGCACCACCAGTTCTCACGGGCATTTTTCAGGGAGTAGAGTATTTTCATGCCGATGTGGGACATTCCCACATCGTATGCGTCGGGGAAGCAGAAAGCAAAGCGCACATCTACCTTGCTTTTATCCTTTACAACGCTGTTGAACTCTCCGCCGATGTATCTTGAGGGGGATTTAACTTTAAGCAGCTGCTTCTGAATTTTATCTTTAAGTTCCATTATCAGTTCCTTTTGTAATATTCCACGTCATATTTTCAGCTCGGGGATATGAGCTTTTATCTCACGGACAACGCCGTTATCATCATTTGAGGGGGCAATATAATGCGCCGCACTTTTAAGCTGCGGGTGAGCATTTTCCATGGCAAAGCTGTATTTGCAGCAGCTCATCATCTCATAGTCATTGAGATAATCGCCGAAAACCATTGCCTCGTCATAGCCTGCGCCAAGCCTTTCCATAAGCTTTGTTACGGCAGTGCCCTTGTTGACCGTTTTTCCCACGATATCCACCCAGCAGGTGTTTGAAAGGATAACATTGAAATCATCGGAAAAGCGCTTCATGGCAGGATAGACCTGCGTTTCGGCGTTCTTGTCAAAAAGGGCTATCTTGATTATCCTGTCGCCGTCGGGGATAACGCTGAAGTCATTCACCGTTTTCAGGCGGGCGCAGTAGGTGTTGCAGCTGTCGGAAAAATCCTTGTCGCTGTCAGCCACATATGCGCAGTTCTCTCCCGAAAGCAGGATACGCACGCCCTTGTCGTAAAGCTTCTCCGCCTCATGCACCATGGCAAGAACATCATCAGCGGGCATGGGCAGGGAGTAGATGAGCTGCCCCTTTTCATATGCCACGCCGCCGTTTTCGGCAATGAACATCATCTTGTCACGCACGGGCATAAAAAGCTTTTCCACGCCGTAATACTGCCTGCCGGAAGCGGCGGCAAAGGTGATGCCCATATCGTAAAGCATTTCCACCAGCTCCATAAAGCCGTCGGGAAGAGCATGACTGCTGTTCAGAAGTGTGCCGTCAAGATCGGCGGCGATAAATTTTATCATCTGAGATCCTCTCTTCAAAAAAGTTTCCGAATAATTATAGCATATCGCAGGGAATAATTCAACGGATAATTATAAACAGCAATGCGCCACTGATATGCTAAATATGAACAAAATGTAAAATTTAGCATTCTGCTCTTGATTTTGCCAAAGGAAAGGTATATACTGATATTAGCACTCAAAAAGAAAGAGTGCTAACACTTGTAAGATGAAAGTGCTAAAATCCACTGTTTCCGTTTGGAATCAGTACATTTACATAAAAGGATGTGTTATTATGGCTGAAACAAAACAGTTCAAAGCAGAATCCAAGCGTCTGCTTGATATGATGATCAACTCCATTTATACTCACAAGGAAATATTCCTCCGTGAGCTTATCTCCAACGCCAGCGATGCTATCGACAAGCTGTATTTCAAGTCCCTTACCGATGACAAGGTTGGTATGAACAAGGATGATTTCAAGATCGAGATAACCGCCGACAAGGAAAACAAGGTGCTCACTATCTCCGATAACGGTATCGGTATGACCGCCGATGAACTGGAAAACAACCTGGGTATCATCGCAAACAGCGGCTCCTTCAAGTTCAAGAACGAGAACGAAAAGACAGACGATGTTGATATCATCGGTCAGTTCGGCGTAGGCTTCTACTCCGCTTTCATGGTAGCAAAGGAAGTTGAGGTTCGTTCCAAGGCTTACGGTTCCGACAAGGCTTATATGTGGAAGTCCAGCGGCGCTGACGGCTACACTATTGAAGAGTGCGACAAGGACAGCGTTGGTACAGAAATTCGCCTGACCCTCAAGGACGACACCGAAACCGAGTGCTATGACGAGTATCTTGAAGCCTCCACCATCAAGGAGCTTGTAAAGAAATACTCCGACTATATCCGCTTCCCCATCAAGATGGACGTGGAAAAGACTAAGAGAAAGGCTGATGCCAAGGAGGACGATTATTCCGACGACGCTTACGAGACCGTTATCGAGAACGAGACCCTCAACAGCATGGTCCCCCTCTGGAGAAAGAACAAGAACGAGCTTAAACCCGAGGATTACAACAACTTCTACAAGGAAAAGTTCTTTGACTACACCGACCCTCTCAAATATATCCACTCCAAGATCGAGGGTACCGTTACATATGATTCCCTGCTGTTCATTCCCGCAAGAGCGCCTTTCAACTTCTACTCCAAGGACTACGAAAAGGGTCTGCAGCTTTATTCCAGCGGCGTGCTTATCTCCGACAAGTGCGCTGACCTGCTCCCCGACTACTTCTCATTTGTAAGAGGTCTGGTAGATTCCGCAGACCTGTCGCTGAACATCTCCCGTGAAATGCTCCAGCACGATCACCAGCTCAAAACCATTGCAAAGTCCATTGAAAAGACGATCAAGAGCGAGCTGAAAAAGATGCTCAACAACGAGCGTGAAAAGTACGAGCAGTTCTGGAAGACCTTCGGTATCCAGATAAAGTTCGGCGTTTACGACAATTACGGCAGAGACAAGGACGCTGTTGAGGATCTGCTGATGTTCACCTCCTCCCACGAAAATAAGCTCACCACCCTTGATGAGTATGTTTCCAGAATGAAGGAAGAGCAGAAGTACATCTACTATGCTGCAGGCGACAGCGTTGAGAAGATACAGGCTCTCCCCCAGACCGAGCTGCTCCGTGACAAGGGCTATGAGATACTCTACCTCACCGATAACGTGGACGAGTTTGCTGTCAAGGTGCTCATGCGCCACGGCGACAAGGAGTTCAGGAACGTTTCCGAGGGTGATCTTGGCATTGACACCGAGGCTGAAAAGGAAGAGACCAAGAAGCTTGCCGAGGAAAACAAGGATATGCTCTCATTCATCACCGCAGCTCTTGATGGCAAGGTAAAGGAAACAAAGATATCCGACAAGCTGAAATCTCACCCTGTCTGCATCTCCAGCTCCGGTCAGATCTCCCTTGAAATGGAGAAGATACTCAACCAGAATCCTCAGAACGAGAAAGTCAAGTCCGAAAAAGTCCTGGAGATCAACCCCAACCACAAGATATTTGCCGCAATGCAGAAGCTTTACGGCGAGGACAAGGAAAAGTTCAAGGATTACGCATCTATCCTCTACGATCAGGCACTTCTCATCGAGGGTATGCAGATCGAAGACCCTGTTGAATTTTCCAACAAGATATGCGCACTTATGGCTGAATAAGCTGTGTGCATAAATATATTGTAAACGTGAATATCCCGACAGTTTTACCGCTGTCGGGATATTTTTGTATAGTAAGCTTAACTGAGGCTACTATACAAAAAAACTGAGAAGGAAAACTCCTTCTCAGTTTTTTCATGCCATATGGCTTATAAGCTGTGATTATCTCTCGATTACCTGTGCTCTGTCGGGACCAACGCCTACCATGCTGATAGGGCACTCGCAAAGCTCTTCAAGACGGGAGATGTACTTGCGGCAAACCTCGGGAAGCTCTTCAAACTTTCTGCAAGCGGAGAGATCCTCGGTAAAGCCCTTAAACTCCTCATAAACAGGCTCGCAGCCCTCAAGTCCCTCAAGTGTGGGGGGGAAGTCCTTGATGATAGTGCCGTCGGGCTTCTTATATGCTACGCAAACCTTGAGTGTGTCAAGACCTGCAAGTGTATCAAGCTTATTGATAACGAGGGAAGAAAGACCGTTTACACGAACTGCGTGGCGAACGATAACAGAATCGAACCAGCCTGTTCTTCTGGGTCTGCCTGTGATGGTACCGAACTCGCCGCCCTTATTGCGGATATAATCGCCTGTTTCGTCGTTAAGCTCTGTGGGGAAAGGACCCTTGCCGACTCTTGTGGTATATGCCTTTGCAACGCCGTAGATAGCGTCAATGGTCATGGGGCCTACGCCTGTACCTGTGCAAACGCCTGCAGACAGGGGATGAGAACTTGTAACGTAAGGATATGTACCGAAGTCGATATCAAGGAGAGTAGCCTGTGCGCCCTCGAAGAGGATAGTCTTTCCTGCCTTCTTAGCCTCATAGGTAAGAACGGAAACGTCGTCCATGTACTTAGCCAGACGCTGACCGTAGCCGATATATTCCTCGATAACTGCGTCAAGGTCGATAGCCTCGCCGCCGTAAACCTTTGTGATGATAGCGTTCTTAAGCTCGCCCACGCTCTTAGCCTTTTCACGGAAGATGTCGGGGTGAACCAGATCGTAAAATCTCAGACCGCTTCTCTCGTACTTATCCATATAGGTAGGGCCGATTCCACGGTGAGTGGTTCCGATGTCCTTATTGCCTCTGAACTTTTCGGAAAGTCCGTCAAGAGCGATGTGCCAAGGCATAATGATGTGCGCTCTGGGGTCGATCTTCAGGTTATCGAAGGAGATTCCTCTCTTGGAGAGGTCGTCGATCTCGCCGAGAAGATCCTTAGGGTCAAGAACTACGCCTGCGCCGATAAGGCAGAGGGTGTTTTTATAGAGAATACCTGAGGGGATAAGGTGAAGCTTATAGGTCTCGCCGTTGCTTGCAACAGTGTGACCCGCATTGTTGCCGCCCTGGGAACGTACAACAACATCTGCACGGGAAGCCAGTATATCAATTACCTTTCCCTTGCCTTCGTCGCCCCACTGGGTACCGATTACGATATTAGCAGACATTTAAAATTCCTCATTTCTTGAATGAAATATTTTCAGGAAGCGGATTTTCCGCATTACTATATTATTATAACAAATTGTCTCCCCTCTGTCAATAGTAAAAAAGTAAAAAGCGGCGTGTCGCCGCCTCCACCCGTAAGTTATTTAAGTTGGGACTATTTCATCTGCAGCTCGGTAACTGTTATTAGTAGATATTTTCTGAAATGCAGGACGGCATGTTGCCGCCTCCACCCGTACTTTAATATATGGGGACTATTTCATTTGCGGCTCGGTGACTTTATACGATCTCCTATGTTCTCTCCCCCGATGTATTGCAGACGGTACACAGCCTTGGGATGCCGTTGTCACAGGCAAAGCGGCGGCATATCTCGGCCGTTTCGCTGTTTTCATCGGCACAGCAGACGATTATATCACATTCCGCTGTGGCAAGGCGGCGGAGCAAAAGCTCTATATTATCTGCGCTGTCGTCGGCGAATATAAGTATCCTCTGACCGAAGGGCTTTTCCGCTCCCCGCAGAGCCGACACTGCCGACAGGCACATGATAACAGCCGAAAATATGAAAATAACAGCGGTCTCATAAGCTATATCCATAAAAACACCTCCGTATTTCATATTATGATGAAAACACGGAGGTGTTCGGATATTATTTTTTCCATGTTGCGGGAGCAAACAGGAGCAGCATGGGGAAAAGCTCCAGTCTGCCTGCCAGCATATCAAAGATAAGTATTAGCTTTGTAGGCGAGGACATAAAGCCGAAATTCTGAATGGGGCCGACCATTTCAAGGCCGGGGCCAACGTTGTTGAGCGTTGCGGCTACAGCGGTGAAGTTCGTTATCAGGTCATAGTTATCGAAGGACATAACGCCCATTGAGATAACGAAAACCATTATATAGCAGACCATATACACATTTACCGAGCGCACGGTCTCGTGGTCGATGGCGTGGGAATCAACGGTTATCTTACGCACCTGCTTGGGGTGGATCATAACGCTGAGTTCCTTTGCCATGCTCTTGAAGAGAATGATTATTCTTGATACCTTTATGCCGCCGCCCGTACTTCCTGCGCAGGCGCCGATGAACATTATCAGCACGATGATAGTTCTGGAAAGCTCGGGCCACATGTCAAAGTCAGCTGTGGAAAATCCCGTTGTGGAAACTATTGAAGCCACGGTGAATGAAGCATTTCTCAAAGCATCTCCCACACTGGGGAAAAGGTGCCTGATGTTCAAAGTTATGACGGTTATGGCGGAAATGACGATAAGCGCAAACACTTTCAGCTCGCTGTTGAATACCTCTTTCAGCTTGCCTGTTATCAGCAGATAATAGGAGCTGAAATTTATGGAGAATATGAGCATAAATACCGTAACGATAATTTGCAGTGCGGGAGAAAAGCTTGCAAAGCTGTCATTCCTGAAGCCGAATCCGCCTGTGCCTGCTGTGGAAAAAGAGGTGTTCAGTGCATCGAACACTCTCATTCCGCCTATGAGCAGAACAATGAACTCAGCAAAGGTCAGCACAAAGTATATGGAATAAAGTATCATTGCAGTGGTCTTTACTCTGGGAACAAGCTTGCTTACCGAGGGGCCGGGGCTTTCCGCTTTCATGATGTGCATATTCTGTCCGCCGCTGAGGGGAACGAACGCCATTATAAAGACCAGCACGCCCATGCCGCCTACCCAGTGGGTGAAGCTTCGCCAGATAAGTATGGCTTTGGGAAGTGTCTCTACCTCTCCGAGAACTGTTGCTCCCGTTGTGGTGAATCCCGAGACCGTCTCGAACAGTGCGTCAACGAAATTGGGTATCACGCCCGAGATATAAAAGGGCAGTGCGCCGAAAAGACTGAGCACTATCCAGCTGAGGGACACTATAACATAGCCCTCACGGGAATAAAGCGCCTTGTTTTCCGGCTTCTTCATTATAAGCAGTCCGCCGCATATAAGGCAAAGCCCTGCGGATATGAGAAAATCCGCCAGCACTGCCTCGCCGTAAACCACAGCGGTTATAATAGGCACTAAAAAAAACAGCGCTTCAAAAATAAGTATCCAGCCCAGGATATTGAGAATCATTTTAAAATTCATATGTGTGGCTGCCTTTGCGAGAGCAAAAGCCAAACTCCTTCCTTATCTTAAAATATCCGCTATATCATGGAGCTGCATAAGGTTGGAGACAACGACAACTGCGTCCCCGGGCTGAATGATATCGTGTCCTCTCGGGATTATGACCTTGCGCTCACGGAGAACAGCTGCGATAAGCACGTTATCCTTGAATTTAAGCTCCGCAAGAGGAACGCCCGCAATAGGCGAGTTTTCCTTGACGATAAACTCCGCCGCCTCTATCTTACCCTTGATGATATTGTAAAGCGTCTCAACGTTGCTGCCGATGGTGTTTTTCATTGCACGGACATACCGCACTATCATATCGGAGGTGATGTTCTTGGGGTAGATTATGGAATCAAGGTCAAGCTTCTTGATTACCGTGTCAAAGTCGATACGGTTTATCTTGGTGACGAGCTTTCCCTTGCCTGCGCTCTTTGCAAAAAGCGAAAGCAGGATATTTTCCTCGTCAAGATTGGTAAGAGCCGCAAATGCGCCGCAGTTTGCCAGTCCCTCTTCAAGAAGTATCTCCTGATCCACAGCGTCACCGTTTATTACGGAAACATCGGGCCATGTGGTGCAAAGCTCCTCGCACTTTTCCGCATTCTTTTCTATTATCTTGATGGCAATGCCGGAGCGCTGGAAGATATCGCAGAGATAATGGGTAATCTCGCCGCCGCCGACTATCATAACGTCCTTGACGGAATTTATCTTGTAGTCTATTTTGCGGAAGAACTCATTGGCATTTCTGGGGGAAGCGACTATTGAGATAACGTCCTTTTCCCGGAAAACGAAGTCCGCATTTGCGATGAATGCGTCGTCCCCACGCTCGATGGTGCATACGAGTACATCACAGTGGAGCTTTGCAACTATCTCCTTTACGGAGCAGCCCGCAAGGCGGCTGTTTTCTGGGAGCCTGAATTTAAGCAGCTCCACCCTGCCCTTTGCGAAGGTGTCTATCTTTATGGCGGAGGGGAAGCGCAGAACTCTGGCTATCTCCTGAGCCGCAGCATATTCGGGGTTGATGACCATTGCAAGTCCAAGCTCTTCTTTAAGATAAGGCGCCTCGGTGCTGTATTCGGGGCTTCTTACACGGGCTATGGTCTGGCAGTTACCTGCTTTTTTGGCGATAAGGCAGCACAGCAGATTCAGCTCATCTGACGCAGTTACCGCAATGAGCAGGTCTGCATGCTTGATGCCTGCCTCCTGCTGGGTCATATGGGTAGCGCCGTTTCCCACAACGCCCATTATATCCAGCCTTGCGGAGACTGAGTTCACCTTTTTGGGGTTAAGGTCAATGACCGTGATGTTGTTGCCTTCCTCATTGAGCTGTTCGGCAAGCGCCTGTCCTACCTTTCCGCAGCCCACAATGATAATATTCATATATACTTATGCTTCCTTTCAAGTCATGATAATGCTTTTTTGCCGAAAAGCTCCCAAAGCACAGTGCGGCAGCCTATTTTTTCATACCAGTCATACACACCTGTGTGATGGATAAAGCATTTGCCGAAGCCCTGCTTTTTAAGCTCTTCCGCCGCAAGGGCGACCATTTTAAGTCCTATTCCCTGCCGCCTGAACCGTGGAACAGTGCCCACACAGCCCACAGCACCTGTCCGATGCACTCCGTCGGAGACAACGGAAGGCTCCCACTCTTCTGTTATGCAGAAAGAGGCTATCTCTCCGCCGCAGAAGCCGCAGAACACCTTTGAGCCGCCGAAATACTGCACCCAGTCGGGAACAGTCTCCTCCACGGCTTTTTTCAGCGCTTCCGATGTGCCGTCAATATATCCGAAGGTAACGTTCCCAGCAACGGGCAGATCATGCTCAGATGCGGAAAAATCATCAAGCAGAAGCTCCATTTCAGCGCAGCCGTCATCAAAAGCATATCCACGCTTTTCAAAAAACGGAAAGCTCCGCTTGTCGAAATTCTCCTTTGAAACGGGCGCTCCGATAAAAAGTCCCGAAGCTCCGCCGAGAATGACTTCATTATGCTCTTTGCCTATATGCTCTTCCGCCTGAGCCAAAAGCTCCGAGCCTATACCCTGTCGGCGGTACTTTTCCGAAACGCATATCAGCCGCAGGCTGTTGTCCTTAACCACCGCAAAGCCAACTATATCGCCGTTTTCCTTATGCTCAAAAGCAGTGCAGCCGCCGATATCGAGCAGCTGACCGAATATCTCCCTGTTTAATTTAAGTTCGGGATAGTACTCCCCAAACAGCTCAAAATATCCCATGCAAAGCTCCTTATTCAATAGGCGGAATATCCTTGGACGCTTCCTCATAGAACACGCCAAGCTTGCCGATGTAAGAATCCTTCCACGGCTTGTTCCTGCCGATGTAATGGACTATGGCAGAAATGTTCCGCACATTTTCGGGGGTCATCATATGATACATCATAAGCCGCTCGGTCATATTGTATCTGAGCGGTTCAAGGGGATATATCTTATCGGAATAAAGCCCGCTGAGAACGTCCTGATCGGGCAGGATAAGCAGCTTTTCGTTCTCACTGATGTAGTTATATACCTCTTCCTCGCTCTGGCTGCTGCGGAGAAGATCTAAATTCATAAGCATTACGCCCGAATTTATGTAAGGGCCTTCATCGTCCATGCCAAGGCGTATTTTGTTTATCATTCGCATGACTTCATTTACGTGGGAAGCCGCAGCATAATAATAGCCGTCCAGCCGGGTCTCGTAAAGCTCCTTTACGGAACCCAGCACCACGATATCGGGGTCAAGATACAATATCCTGTCAAGGCTTTCGGGGAGGTACTTTGCGGCAAATATCCGAAAATACATCTCACGGGGATATCTGTCGGTAATGGGGGCGTCCGCAAATTCGTTCTCCCCTGTCTTTATGTCAATGAGCCTGCATTTATCGGCAGGGATACGCTGACGGACAGCCTCAAAATCCGCATCGGTAAGAGAAGCGTTCATAACGTAAACATCAAATTCCGTGTCGGGATTTGACTTTATGAGCGATGAAAGCATTACGCAGAGCTGGTAAAGATAACCTCGGTTAAGTGTGACCAGAATATTCATATAACTTCCCCTTTGTTCTGATTTTCCTCTATAAGTTTGTCAAGGCTCCTGAGTGTCTTTACGGTAAATATAGCCGTAAACGCCGCCGTAAGCACATCTGCGACGGACTGTGTCATCTGAAGTCCCGTAAGTTCGAATACCTGCGGCAGTATAAGCACCAGCGGAATGAAGAAAACGCCCTGCCTTGCAATGGCAAGAAAGCTTGCAAGCAGTGTTTTTCCCATGTTCTGGACAATCATATTCGTCATAATGATGATGCCCTGCAAAAATCCCGTTACGCACTGGAACCTGAGAAGCGGCGTGCCTGCGCTGATAACGTCGGGGTCATCACGGAAGAATGCCACCAGCTGAGGTGCAAACACAAACACTATTGCGCCGAACACCATCATGAACAGGGTCGATGCCTTTATGCAGAAAAGATACATACGCTTTATCCTGTCATACCGCTTTGCACCGTTGTTGAAGCCGCACACGGGCTGGAAGCCCTGACCAAAGCCTATGACCACGGAAGCGCCTATCATAACTATCTTGTTAACAACCGACACCGCCGCAATAACAGCCTCGCCGAAATTTCCCGCTGCGTGGTTCAGGCAGATAATGGACACGCTCATGATGGACTGCCTGAAAAGCGAGGGCGTGCCGAAGCGGAATATTGCCGAAACTATTTCACCGTTCAATACAAAATCCGGCTTGCGGAAAGGGATACGTCCGCTCATTACAAGCAGCACTATAAAGGAGATGATCTGACTTGAAACAGTCGCCAGAGCAGCTCCACGGACCTTCATGCCCAAAATGAAGATAAAAACGGGGTCAAGGATAACATTCAGCACCGCTCCGCTTGCCATGCCTATCATGCCATAGAAAGCGTTGCCCTGAAATCTCAGCTGGTTGTTCATTGTAAATGATGCCATTACAAAAGGAATACCGATAAGCAGCACCGATACGTATTCCACCGTGCTTTCCATAAGCAAGGGCGTTGCTCCCAGAAGCTGCGACAGCGGACGGATATTCATATAGCCCAGCAGCGAAAGTATAACGCCCATCATAAGGGACAGCACCGCTGCCGTGTCAGCCATCTGTGCGGAAGCCTTTACATCGCCCTCGCCCAGCTTTCGTGCCATATAGTTTCCCGAACCGTGGCCGAAGAAAAAGCCTATTGCCTGTATAACGTTCATAAGCGGCAGAGCCAGTCCCACGGCAGCCGTGGAAACGGTGTCGAGCCTGCCCACAAAATAAGTGTCAGCCATGTTGTAAAGCGCCGTGATAAGCATGGTTATTATCGTAGGCACTGCCATTTTGCAGACAAGAAGCTCAACGGGAGAGTGGAGCATATCATGTCTTTTCTCTTCGGGGGTCATCATCTGGAAATATCATCCTTACTATTTACTTTATATATAAGTATATTATACCAAATCGGAAGAAATTGTCAAGCGTGCGGCGACGTATAACCGCTGTCAGACCGTTAAGATTTACGGCATAAAGCCTGTTTTTCAGAGGTATCTTGACATTATTCCCCATATGTGCTATAGTTAAATAGCATTTAAAGCGGCGCAAAAAAGTGACACCACATCTGTAGGTGTCTTTTTTTTACGGCAAGAAAGGATCTTCCCCATTATGCAAGGCGTTAAAGCAAAAGCTGCAAAAGCGGCTTTTCCCTACACTCTTCCCATACTTACAGGCTTCCTGTTTCTGGGCATCGCCTACGGCGTTTATATGAACAGTCTGGGGTTCTCATTCGTTTATCCGATGATAATGAGCGTTACTATATTTGCAGGCTCTATGGAATTTGTGACAGCGACCATGCTGCTGAGCAAATTTGACCCGCTGGCAGCCTTTGTCACAACGCTTATGGTAAACGCCCGTCATCTTTTCTACGGCATTTCCATGCTGGAAAAGTACAACGTCAAGGGCTTTCGTAAGATATACCTTATCTACGGAATGTGCGATGAATCCTTTTCAATAAACTGCTCCGTTGACGCTCCCGAGGGCGTTGACAAGGGCTGGTTCATGTTCTTTGTGACCCTGTTCAATCAGGCATACTGGGTTTTCGGTGCCACCCTCGGAGGACTGCTGGGAAACCTTATCACCTTTGATACAAAAGGGCTTGATTTCGTTATGACAGCCCTGTTCATAGTCATCTTCACCGACCGCTTCATGGCACGCCGTGTCCACCTCCCCGCACTGCTGGGACTGGGGCTTACGACGCTGTGTCTGGTGATCTTCGGCAGCGATAACTTCATCATTCCCTCAATGATAGCCATTCTGCTCTCCCTGACCATTTTCAGGAAGAAGCTCGATCTGCCAGAGGAAATGCTGAAAAAGCCCGACAGATCATAAAAGGAGGATAAGGAAATGACTATCGCACAGCAGATAATCACAATAGGGGCTGTTACTCTCGGAACCCTTTGCACAAGGTTTCTGCCGTTCATCATCTTTCCTGCGGGAAAGGAAACGCCGAACTACATAAAATATCTGGGAAAGGTGCTTCCCTGCGCCGTTACGGGGCTTCTGGCAATATACTGCTACAAGTCCGTTTCGGTCACATCATACCCTTTCGGACTGCCCGAATTTATCGCAGGAGGACTTACGGCAGGGCTTCACTTCCGGAAGAAAAATATGTTTCTCTCCATTGCGGCGGGAACCATATGCTACATGCTGCTCATAAGATTTGTTTTTGCATAATTTAAAGTGCAAATATTCATAATGACTTTGTATCATCATCTCAAGTCATATTCAGTCAGATAAACAGAAAAAGTATAGCCAAACAGAGTTAACATATCGTTAATTATATGTGTAAACTGACCAATACAACCGTTTATATAGTTTAAAATACCATTTTTTTAACATTGACTTTTAAGGCAAAAAATTGTAAAATATAGGTGTAATTAAAGTTGTATATGTAAAATCTGTGCAGTCTGTGATGTATTTTACAGCTCCGATCCATGATTTTGCGTACAAGATTACCCCGCTGGCATGAACCGTCGTAATGCTATGCGGTAAAAAATCCCACCGACGGAGAAACAAGGGGTTTACAATGAAAACTTCAAAGAAAATTCTTGCACTTAGTCTTGCTGCCTGCATGACTGTACCTTTCTTTACAGCTTGCGGCGATAATTCCACAAGCGGCGATGCTGCTTCCACCGACGCTGCAGCAGCTGACAACGGCGCAGCAGCTTCCACAGGCGCTTCCTTCAAGATCGGCGGTATCGGTCCTATCACAGGCGGCGCTGCTGTTTACGGTCAGGCTGTAAAGAACGCAGCTGAGATGGCTGTTGAGGAGATCAACGCAGCAGGCGGTATCAACGGCTACCAGATAGACTTCAAGTTCGAGGACGATGTTCACGATGCAGAGAAGTCCGTAAACGCTTACAACACCCTTAAGGACTGGGGCATGCAGATGCTCATGGGTACCGTTACTTCTACTCCCTGCCAGGCAGTAGTTGAGGAGTCCCACAATGACAATATGTTCCAGCTCACTCCTTCCGGCTCCGCAATCGAGAGCATCAAGTATGACAACGCATTCAGAGTTTGCTTCTCCGATCCTAACCAGGGTGTCGGCGCAGCTCAGTACATCGGTCAGAACAACCTTGCTGAAAAGGTAGCAGTTATCTACAACAGCTCCGATGTTTACTCTTCCGGTATTTACGAGAAGTTCGCTGCAGAAGCTGCAAATCAGCCCTTCGAGGTAGTTGCTGCAGAAGCATTCACCGATGACTCCAAGACTGACTTTACCGTTCAGCTCCAGAAGGCTAAGGACGCAGGCGCTGACCTTATCTTCCTTCCTATCTACTATCAGGAAGCATCTCTTATCCTCCAGCAGGTAGCTGCTATGGATTATTCTCCCAAGTTCTTCGGCTGCGACGGTCTTGACGGTATCCTTGCAGTTGAAAACTTCGACCTCAGCCTTGCTAAGGGCGTAATGCTTCTTACTCCTTTCGCAGCTGATGCTCAGGACGATCTTACTCAGAAGTTCGTAACCTCCTATCAGGAAAAGTACGGAGAGGTTCCCAACCAGTTCGCTGCCGATACATATGATGCAATGTACATCATCAAGGCTGCTGCCGAAAAGGCAAACGTAACACCCGATATGTCCGTTTCCGATATCTGCGATGCTATGAAGGTTGCTATGACCGAGATCACATATGATGGTCTTACCGGAACAGGCATGACATGGAGCGCAGACGGCGAGCCCTCCAAGGCTCCTAAGGCTGTTGTAATCGACATTGCTGAGGACGGCACTGGTTCCTACAAGGCAATGTGATCTGACTTATAAAGTCTGATAGTTTTATCCGCATAATATTACCGTCGGTGTCGATATTTTGATACCGGCGGTTTATGTGGTTATAAGGACTTGTATTTTCAGCTTTAAAAAACCGAAAAGCAGAAGGAAATCCGAATATTTCCTTCCGCTTTTGAGTTTTTTAAACTTAAGATTCAACGAAAACTCAAAACAAAATAAACATTAGAATGGGGATTGAGAAAATGAGCTTTCTGAATTACTTGATCAACGGTCTCAGCCTGGGAAGCGTTTATGCGATCATTGCTCTTGGCTACACAATGGTTTACGGTATCGCAAAAATGCTGAACTTCGCTCACGGCGACATTATCATGGTAGGTGCATATGTGGTGTTCCTCTGCATGAAGAACGCAGGCCTTAGCCCTATTGTCAGCATCATTATCGCAATGATAGCCTGCACAGTTCTGGGCGTTGTTATCGAAAAGGTGGCATATAAGCCTCTCAGAAACGTAAGCTCCTCGCTGGCGGTGCTTATCACAGCCATCGGTGTCAGCTACCTGCTCCAGAACCTTGCACTGCTCATATTCGGCGCAGACGCAAAGTCCTTCACATCGGTAGTTTCACTCAAGCCCATAAAGCTTTTTGACGGTCAGGTATCTATCACTGGAGAAGCTGTGGTAACTATCATCACCTGTATCGTTATCATGGTTGGTCTTACCCTCTTTGTCAACAAGACAAAGGCAGGAAAGGCAATGCAGGCCGTTTCCGAGGACAAGGGTGCGGCTCAGCTCATGGGCATCAACGTAAATGCCACAATAACCCTTACCTTTGCTATCGGCTCCGCTCTTGCGGCAGTTGCAGGCGCTCTCATGTGCTCCGCATATCCCAACCTTACCCCTTATTCGGGAACAATGCCCGGTATCAAGGCATTCGTTGCAGCGGTATTCGGCGGAATCGGCTCTATCCCCGGCGCTATGATCGGCGGACTGCTCATCGGCGTTATCGAGATAATCGGCAAGGCCTACATCTCCTCTCAGATCACTGATGCTATCGTATTCGCTATCCTCGTTATCGTTCTTCTGGTAAAGCCTACGGGTATCCTCGGCAAGAACATTCAGGAAAAGGTATAAGGAGGGCTGATGATGAGTAACGTTAAAACAAAACCTGCTAAAAAGCTTACAAAGTCCACAACGGACAGCCTGATAAACTACGGCATCGTTATCGTGCTCTACATAATAATGATGATAATGCAGGCAACAGGCAATCTTTCAAGCTCCATGAAGGGCTTTCTCGTTCCCGTTTGTATCTATGTTATAATGGCAGTTTCCCTTAATCTGGTTGTCGGAATCCTTGGCGAGCTGAGCCTTGGCCACGCAGGCTTTATGTGCGTGGGTGCCTACACCAGCGCGATCTTCTCAAAGCTTACAGAATCCACCATTACAGCAGCTCCCCTGAGATTTACTCTTGCAATTCTTGTAGGTGCATTTTTTGCAGCTGTCTTCGGAATACTGATCGGAATCCCCGTTCTCCGTCTTAAAGGCGACTACCTTGCTATCGTAACACTGGCATTCGGCGAGATAATCAAGAACGTTGTAAACATCATCAACTTCGGCGTTGACTCCAACGGCTGGCATTTCTCCACCAAGAGCACCATGGAGCTTGGTCTTGAGGCTGACGGAAACGTCATCATCAAGGGCGCTCAGGGTATCTCGGGCACACCTAAGGACGCAAACTTCACCGTGGGCGTTATCCTCGTTCTCCTTACACTGTTCATCGTTCAGAACCTTATCAAGTCCAGAGACGGCCGTGCTATCATGGCGATAAGAGATAACCGCATCGCTGCTGAATCCGTAGGCATCAACATCACAAAGTACAAGCTCATGGTATTCACTATCTCCGCTTCTCTCGCAGGCGCAGCAGGTGCGCTCTACTCCCACAACTACGCAACACTTACCCCCGCAGGCGACAAGTTCAACTACAACGCATCTATCATGATACTGGTTTACGTTGTTCTGGGCGGCATCGGAAACATAAGAGGTTCCGTTATTGCAGCAATACTTCTGTATATCCTCCCCGAAAAGCTCCGCTTCATCGGCGACTACAGAATGCTTGTTTACGCAATCGTACTTATCATTGTAATGCTTGTTAACTGGGCTCCCAAGGCACAGGAATATAAGCAGATGATCGCCTATAAATTCAAGAGCAAATTCGGTAAGAATAAGGAGGAAGCTGCGGAATGAATATGTTAGAGGTATCAAATCTGAGCATTTCCTTCGGCGGTCTTAAAGCCGTAAGCGAATTTAATCTTACTATCAAAAAGGGTCAGCTTTACGGTCTTATCGGCCCCAACGGCGCAGGAAAGACCACAGTGTTCAATATGCTGACAGGCGTTTACAAGGCTGACACAGGCTCCATTATCCTTGACGGCACAAACATCACAAAGATGAACACCATTGAGGCAAACCGTGCGGGTATCGCAAGAACATTCCAGAATATCCGTCTTTTCAAGGAGCTTTCAGTTATCGACAACGTTAAGGTAGGTCTCCACAATCACCATTCCTACAGCACATTTGAGGGCGTGTTCCGTCTCCCCAAATACTTCAAGGTAGAAAAGGAAATAGAAGAAAGAGCGCTGGAGCTTCTCAATGTCATGGGTCTTGAGGAGGAAAGAGACGTTATCGCTTCAAACCTCCCCTACGGAAAGCAGCGTAAGCTGGAGATCGCCCGTGCTCTTGCCACCGACCCCAAGCTTCTGCTTCTTGATGAGCCTGCAGCAGGCATGAACCCCAATGAGACAGCTGAGCTGATGGACACTATCCGCTTTGTACGTGAAAATTTTGATATGACTATCCTGCTTATCGAGCATGATATGAAGCTTGTTTCGGGAATCTGCGAAGAGGTCACTGTACTGAACTTCGGTCAGGAGCTTGCTCACGGCAAGACCTCTGACGTTCTCAACGATCCCAGAGTTATCACCGCATATCTTGGCGAATAATAAGGAGGCTCATAAAATGTCATTGCTCACTATCGAAAATCTTGAAGTATTTTACGGCGTTATCAATGCTATCAAGGGCATTTCCTTTGAAGTAAACGAGGGCGAGATAATCGCACTCATCGGCGCAAACGGCGCAGGAAAAACAACTATCCTTAACACCATCACAGGTCTTGTTCCCGCAAAATCAGGCTCCATAAAGTTTGAGGACAAGGATCTGCTCAAAACTCCCGCACACAAGATCGTAAGCATGGGAATCGCCCACGTTCCCGAGGGACGACGCATTTTCCAGCAGCTCACGGTTTTCGAGAACCTGAAGCTGGGCGCTTACACCCGAAAGGACAAGAAAGAGATCGCCGACACTCTGGAAATGGTCTATGAGCGCTTCCCCCGTCTTAAAGAGCGCCGCACCCAGATCGCAGGAACCCTTTCCGGCGGCGAGCAGCAGATGCTTGCAATGGGCAGAGCGCTTATGTCCCACCCTAAGATAATCCTTATGGACGAGCCTTCAATGGGTCTCTCCCCTCTTTATGTAACAGAGATATTTGATATTATCCGCTCGGTAAACGAATCGGGCACAACAGTTCTTCTGGTTGAGCAGAACGCTAAAAAAGCACTTTCCATCGCAAACAGAGCATATGTTCTTGAAACAGGAAAGATAGTTCTTTCGGGAGACGCTCACGAGCTTATGAACAACGACTCCGTAAAGAAAGCATATCTTGGCGAATAATATGGGTATACCCTATAAAGAAAGGATAAGGATCATGGACAACCTTGTAATTACAATAGCAAGAGAATTCGGCAGCGGCGGACGCTCCATCGGCAAAATGCTCAGCGAAAAGCTTTCCATTCCCTATTATGACAAGGATCTTATAAAGCTTGCCTCCGAGGACAGCGGCATAAACGAGGCTCTTTTCGGTCTGGCTGACGAAAAAGCAAAGTCGGGACTTTTCAAAAAGGTAAAGGTCTATGACGGTGATGTTATCACTCCGGAAAGATCCGATTTTACCTCTCAGGAAAATCTTTTCAACTTCCAGGCAAAGGTCATAAAGAACCTGGCAGATGAAAAAGCTCCCTGCATCATCATCGGAAGATGTGCGGATTTTGTCCTTGCTGACAGAGCCAATGTGCTGAGAATTTACATCTGGGCTGACAAGGAAACCTGCATCAACAATTCCATGAAGGTCTGCGGCTATGACCGCAAGGAAGCCGAAAAGCAGGTTGAGAAGATTAACCGTGAGCGCAGCGCTTATTATAAGGCTCACACAGGCAACGAGTGGACAGACGTGAGAAATTACGACCTGTGCCTCAATACCAGCCAGCTTGGCTTTGACAGATGTATCAAGATCATTGAGAGCTACATCGACATAATGAACAAGTGATAATAACACAGATTGCTGCGGTTTTCCGCAGCAATTTTTTTGAGGGGTATGTTATGCACGGTCTTGGTACGATAGTAAACGCCGCCGCCATTGTGGCAGGCAGCCTTATACTAATCACCAATAAAACTATAGACAAAAAATCATCGCATAATCCATATACGCAAGATTATGCTCAATTTTTTGTATAGTTTTTAATTGGTGCTTAGTATTATAGGAATGATATTCAAGTCAAAAATAAGCAAGCGCTTTCAGGACATTATAATGCAGGTAATGGGTCTGGCGGTAATGTTCATAGGAGCTTCAGGCGCTCTGCGAGGGATATTCACTGTAAAGGACGGATTCCTTGAAACAGGCGGCACAATGCTGATGATAGCATCCCTTACCATAGGAGCGCTGCTGGGCGAGCTTATAAACATTGAGGCTCAGATGGAACGCTTCGGCGAATGGCTCAAGGAAAAGGCAAAAAGCAGCGGAGATACCAAGTTCGTTGAGGGCTTTGTGACCGCTTCCCTGACAGTCTGCATAGGAGCAATGGCAATAGTCGGCTCCATTGAGGACGGCATCTCGGGCAATCACGACACGCTCTTTGCAAAGGCAGTCCTTGACCTTGTTATCGTAATGGTATGCGTGGCATTCTCAGCCATTCCCGTTGCAATTCTCCAGGGCACCGTAACCATATGCGCAGGCTTTATCGCCCCCATAATGAACGACAGTATTATTGCAAACATCTCGTTCATCGGCTCAATGCTCATATTCTGCGTGGGTGTTAACCTTTCCTTCGGCAAGAAATTCAAGGTGGGCAATATGCTGCCTGCTATAATAATCCCTTTTATATACGGACTTATTGCAGGATAAAATGCCATTGTATTTTTATAACCTCAATCAAATAACACAAAAGCGGTACCGCCCTTTCGGACGATACCGCTATTTTTATGTGTTCATATTGTCATTATGCTCTGGGAGTTGCATATACAACATCGGAGCTGCTGAGGTTTGTCCAGTTGCCGTTTACGCAGGCACGTACTGCAAAGCCGTAGTTGATGCCGTTTACCAGTCCCGAAACTGTGTAGGAAGTGGAGTAAACTGTTGCAACACTGTTATAATCGCCGTTGATGTAGGTATATACCATGTATCTGTCGGCGCCGTTTACTGCTGTCCACTGGAGGGAAACATATCCGTTGCCTACTGCAGCACTGGTGATCTTAGGAGTTGAGGAGTAAGTAAGAGGTGTGCAGTAAACTATGTCAGAACCTGTGTAGCTTGTCCATGTGCTGCCCACATATGCTCTTACCAGGAAGCCGTATCTGATGCCGCCTACAAGACCCTGAACATTGTAGCTTGTGCCTTTTACGGTGGCTACCTGATTCATGGAGCCGTTGATGTAGGTGTAGATAGCATATCTGGAAGCGCCTGTTACAGCTGTCCACTTGAGGGATACGCTCTCAACGCCTGCGGTTGCACTGGTTATCTTAGGTGAAGAGGGAGCTGTGGGAGTTGCATAAACGATATCGGAAGATGTAACAGCAGACCATGCGCCGTTTACGTAAGCCTTGACTGCAAAGCCGTACTTGATGCCGTTTGCGAGGTTCTTTACTGTCATAGATGTCGCTGTGGTGGTTCCTCTGTTAGTCCACTGACCGTTCAGATAAGAGTAAACCGCATACTTGGAAGCTCCGCTTATGCCCGACCATGTAAGTGTTACCTGACCGTTACCGGCTGCTGCCTTTGTGATCTTGGGCTTTGTGCTTACTGCGGGAGTTGCATAAACGATATCGGAAGATGTAACGGTGCTCCATGCGCCGTTTACATAAGCCTTGACTGCAAAGCCGTACTTGATGCCGTTTGCGAGGTTCTTTACTCTCATAGATGTTGCTGTGGTGCTGCCTCTGTTGGTCCACTGACCGTTGATAACGGAATAAACCGCATATCTGGTAGCTCCGTTTACAGATGTCCATGTAAGTGTTACCTGACCGTTATCGGGAGTTGCCTTTGTGATCTTGGGCTTTGTGCTTGCAGCGGGAGTTGCATAAACGATATCGGAAGATGTAACGGAAGTCCATGCGCCGTTTACATAAGCCTTAACCGCAAAGCCGTATCTGATGCCGTTTGCAAGACCTGTTACTGTCATGTATCCGTTTCTGGTGTATCCGTGGTTCTGCCACTGACCGTTGACAACGGAATATACTGCATAATTGGTAGCGCCGCTTACGCCCGACCATGAAAGTGTAACCTGACCGTTATCGGGAGTTGCCTTTGTGATCTTGGGCTTGTTTGCAGCTGTGGGAGTTGCATAAACGATATCGGAGCTTGAAACGGAAGACCATGCACCGTTTACCAGTGCCTTTACTGCGAAGCCGTACTTCAAGCCGCCTGTAAGACCTGTAACGGTCATGCTTGTAGCTGTGGTGTAGCCTCTGAGCACCCACTGATTGTTATTCTTGGTATAAACCGCATAATTGGTAGCGCCGCTTACAGCTGTCCATGTAAGATAAGCCTGACCGCTGCCTGGAATTACCTTGGTGATAACGGGCTTGGGAGAATAAGTGGGAGTTGCATATACCACGTCGTTTGCGGTATAGGAGCTGAGGTTGCCGTTGATATAGTAACGTACTAAAAATCCGTAGCGGACGTTATTTGTAAGTCCTGTTACGGTGTAGGTATTGCCTGTGGTAGCACCTATATATGTAAGATAGCCGTTCATATAGGTATAAACGTTATACTGTGATGCGCCGGGTATCTTGCTCCACTGGAGGGAAGCGGTTCCGTTTATTGCGGAGGTTACCTTTAGGTTAAGAGCATTGGGAGAAGCAGGGTCGTTCTTCACGCAGCTGGGAAGAGTGATGTTGGTGTAATACTTGTTCATCACGGTGTAGTTGATGTTGTGGCGTGAATCAAGGCTCTGGAAGTATGTGGTGCTCTTATTGCAGTATCTGCTGTCAATGTAGCTTCCCTGATCCATAAGGCTTACATCTATCTCATACCAGTCGTTGAATATCTTTACTCTGTTCCATGCGTGGTTTTCGGTGATGACTGTGATACAGTCAAGACCTGCCGCATTGCAGAAATATGTCATTGTCATGGCATATCCGCTGCCATAGCACTGTCTGTCAAGGAGAGCGCCTGCGATAGACTGATGATGTGCGCCTGTGGAATAGGAAACAGCGTTAGCTATCTTCTGATAAATAGCCTGCTCCTTGGTAAGGTCATTGGTGCACTTGTTGATATCAGCCATCCATGTGTTGGTGATGCTGTTGATGCTGTTGTAAGCATTTCTTCTTACGGTACCGTTCTGGTAATCGGAATACATCATGGGGTAAACAAAGTTCTGACCGAATCTGTAGCCGTTTGTAAGGAAGAAATACTGGGGATTTGAGTAGTAGAACATATACAGTATCTGCTCAAGACGTGAGCTGGAGATGCTGTTGGAATCGAAGGAAATGTAGTCGATGTACTGAGATGTGTAGGTCTGGCTGGAAGAAAGCACTGCGTTGCAGGCATTTGCCAGATTGTTGTACAGAGTACGTTCGGCTGAGTTCAGCTGATTGTAGAAATAGCTGGTGTTGTAACGGTATGTAGCGTCGAAAGTCTCGCTGTAGGTCTCATTAAGAGCCTTGTCCTTGTCGATCATCTCTCTGATAGCTGCCATATCGTCATCGTCGGTGTAGATGCCCTCAACACCAACATCGGGGAGAACCATGTTGGAATCCTCTGCCATAATATCCTCAGCGGACTTTCCTGTCTGAGCAGTATCATCTGTTGTCTCGACAGTCTCAGTCTCATCAGGTTCTGTTACATCAGGTTCTGTTACATCGGGTTCTGTTACATCGGGTTCTGTTACATCAGGCTCTGTTACGTCAGGCTCGGTTACGTCAGGCTCTGTTACGTCAGGCTCGGTTACGTCAGGCTCGGTTACGTCAGGCTCGGTTACGTCAGGCTCGGTGATGTCGGGTTCTGTTACATCTGGCTCTGTTACGTCAGGTTCGGTGATGTCGGGTTCGGTCACGTCGGGCACAGTTACTTCAGTCACAGCAGGAACGTTTTCGTCAGTGCCCGCAGGGACATCTGCAAAAACGGTTACTGTACACTGGAGAGCTGTCAGTGCCGCCATAGACGCAGCCGCAATGACTTTTGTTACACGTTTCTTCATTATGACCATCCTTTCCAATGGATATTGTACTTATCAACAGGCAGCTTTATCGCATACTGCCTTTAGTATAATTATACACCATTTTTTCAACGAATGCAATAATTTTGGTATCAAAAGAAATCACAATTTGGTTAAAAATGTAACAAAGTAAAAACGCAGCCGCCCATTTTCGGACGGCTGCGTGCAGCATATCATATCGTTTGACCGACAGGAAGTATTTGAGTAAAAAGCTTATTCAGCGTCGTTATAAACCTTGATCTCTTCATCAACGATGGAGTAGTATTCTTCACGAGCCTGTACCCAGTCCTCAAACTGCTCGTTTGCAATTCCCTCATAGAGAACGGTCATAAGAGTATCGGACATATAGGTACTGAGGCCATAGCCGTAATCATAAGCCTGAACGAACTGGTCGGGATCGTAGAAGTTCATAGCGATATCATACATCTCGGAAGTCCAGCCGTCGTTGTTCTTTAGGAACTTCTCCTTGGTAGCTTCAACATACTTTTCATCGTAGTTAACGGTTCTGTTGCAGTCGAACCATGCCTTTACGCAGTCAGCGTTCTCAGAACCCTTTACCCACATATATGCGAATACCTTGTTGGAAACATAGTACTTGTCGGAATCAGGATCCTTGGGGAAAGGAACTATCTGGATAACATCATCAGGGCAGGACTTTGCAGCAGCATTGTATGCCCATGTACCCATGGAGTAGAAAAGAATACTGTCATCAACGAAAGCAGACTCGCCGCCGATCCAGCCTCTCTTGATAAGGTTGTTCTTGAAGATATCCTCCAGAACGCCCTGAGCCCTTTCGATCTTCTGGCTTCTCAGGTTGTTGCCGAACTTGGTTCCGTCATATGTTACCATGGTCTCGCCTGAGGTGTAAACGAAAGCGTTTGCCCACCAGCCGCCGATGCCGTATCTTTCGGAACCGGAGTCGTTGCTCTCAACGTAGGTCTTCATCATATCAACAAAGGTGTTCCAGTCCCACTCACCGTTGAGGTAAAGCTCATAGGGATCTTCAAAACCATTGTCAGCCATGGTAGTCTTGTTGTACATAAGCACCTGGGTATCGTTGAAGCTGTACCCCAGAGGTGCGATGTAATGCTCGCCCTTCCAGATAAAGCTGTCAGCGGTGTCCTTAACGGCAGCCCACTTGGGGTCGTCCCAGTTAACAAGGGAGTCGATAGCCTGATACTGACCCTTGGAAATGTCATAGGGGAAGGTTCTCCACTCATAAGCAAAGATATCGGGAGATGTACCGCCGAGGATAGAGGTTGCCAGGTCATCAAAGCGCTTGTCGCTTGTTGTGGGCATATACTCTATCTTAGCGCCGTAGGTATCTTCAAAAAGTGCAAGCTCGGGGCTTCTCTCGGGAGAGTCGTTTGTGGGGTTAAGGTCGTAAATGCCAAGCCACTTCAGGGTCTTGCCGCTGATATCAACATCAAGGGTCTCATCAAGAGCATCTACCTCGATATCGTCGCCTGTCCACTCGGTAGCGGCTGTAGTGGTAACATCAGCAGTGGTAGTGTCCCCTGTTGTTGCGCTGCCACTGTCAGAGCTGCCTCCGCAGGCAGTAAGGGAAGCGGTAAGGGAAAGTGCCAGTATTCCGGCTGTAAGCTTCTTATAATTCATTTTTCAACATCCTCCTTAAACTCGGTTTATAAAAGCTTTGTTTTGAAATCGTTTGCAATTTTTTGCATAATACTGTTTGGATTTACTATCCGTGTTTTATACATCATAGCATATTGTGCCAATAAAGTCAACTATTTTTTAAACTGCCGCCCCATTTTTATACTTTTTGCACAAATATTCACCTATTTTTTTGCAACAATAAAACTCAAAAGCAAATAAAAACGGCAGCGGAGCTTTTTGCCGACCGCTGCCGTTTTATATGTTCAGATGTTAATACTCAGACTTTGTTCTTGTCTATCAGGTCCTTTTCCGCCTTGGTTATCTGCATATATTCCGCATTAAGCTCATCGGGGGAAGAAAAGCCCTTTTTCATTGCCGCAAAGCAAAGGCTGGACGCCAGCGGAGAGTTGAGAAGAGGTGCTGCCCTGAATATCATCTCATTGTCCGCAGCCTTGACAGCCTCGTCGCTGTAATCGCCGGTGCAGACCACCGCACCCTTGCGGGCACATTCATTAAGGCGGATCGCAAGCTCTTCAACGGTGATTATCTCGTCCTCGGAAAGTCTTTCCACATTTCCCAAATAGTCCGACTCAAAAAAAGCAGAGTAAACCAGGTTCTGCCTTGCGTGCATAACGGAGCATATAACAGTGTCCGTTCCGCTGAAATTATACGCCAGCGATTCCAGCGCAGATACTCCCGCACAGGGCTTATCAAGCGCAAAGCAAATCCCCTTCACTGCGGAAATGCCGATCCTCAGACCCGTGTATGAACCCGGGCCGCTCACAGCCGCAAAGCCGTCTATCTCCTCAAGCTTTTTGCCCGAATCCTCCAGCATTTTCTTCACCATGGGAAGAATTACCTGAGAATGGGTAAGCTTTGTAACAAACGTATTCTGAGCAAGAACAGCATCTTCGGTGCAGAGCGCACATGAAGCGGTCTTTCCCGATGTGTCAATTCCAATTACCAGCAAATCTATCAGCTCCATTAGGGTCAGTGACGGTTATTTTTCTGCCGTCCCCGCCTGTTGATTCAAGTTCAATAGTTATGACAGAGCTGTCCAGCTCGTCCTCGATATTCTCCGACCATTCAGCCGCAATGACCGCATCGTCGGACATATAATCAAAATATCCCGTGGTTTCCAGATCTTCGCCGCCGCTTATGCGGTACATATCGAAATGATACAGTGAAAGCCCGCTGCCGTGATACTCATTGACAATGGAAAATGTAGGCGATGAAACGTTGTCGGGAAGCCCCATTCCCAGAGCGATGCCACGGGTGATGGTGGTCTTTCCTGCGCCCAGTCCGCCCTTGTAGGCAATTATCTCGCCGCCTTTAAGACGGGAGCCTATCTGCCTGCCAAGCTCTATGGTCTCCTCAGGGGAATTTGTGTAAAAGACTTTCTTGAACGGCTCCATAGTTATGACGCATACCCCTTTGACGGAATATGCGTCCTCCTCTCATTTTTTTAATTTCAGCCCTAGTCACGCATGGATTTAAGCAGACTGTCAGCGTCTGCGGCAGCATTCATAAGCGACCTCAGCTCTTCGGTAAGGTCACGCTTTTTCTCTGCCTTTTCAGCCTTTGCCGCCTTTTCCTCATCGGGGATAAGGTCGTCCATGGTTATTACGGGGATACCGTCGTCCTCAGGAGCTGCCTCGGGAGCTTCATTCTGAACTTCCTGCTCCTCAGGCTCTTCTTCGGTCTTAGGCTTCTTGTGACAGGCAATGACCGCATGATTTTTCGATGCGGATACGTTCATTACCCTGAATGTCTCGCAGAAGAACGAAATATCATCGTCCTCCAGAGAGCGTATCTTATATCTTTTCCTGTCTGCATAGCCGTATTTCTCGGTGCAGATTATGTCAAAGCCGAAAAGCGGAGTTCTCACGCCGATGCAGCCTATCTCCAGCTCGCTGACGTTTTCAAAAATTATCTCCGCATTGAATTTTACAGGCTCATTGCTGTAAAAAGTCATTCTTATGAAAGGCACCTTTACGCCCTCGCTGCCGATGCCGCTGTAATAGCTGAAATCGCCGAAAGCGTCAAAATTGTACCAGTAAAAGTCCTCGGAAAGGTCGGTTATCTGCTCGATACCGTATATCTCGCCGAAATTCTTTCGCAGAGCGCAGTGCTCCTCGTTCATGGGCATGGATTTCTTCATACCAACAGCCAGCTTTTCAAAGCCCATACCCTCATACCATTTTATAAGGCTGTCCTCACAGAAAAGCTGAACATTGAGCTTGTAAATGCCTGTCTGGCAGTATTCCACCAACCGCCTTACAATCTCGGCGCCGATGCCGTGCCTGCGGTAATCGTTCCTTACGCAGATACCGCTCATAACAGCGGCAATAAGTCCGTCGGAAGCAACTCTGCCCAGACCTATGAGCTTGTCGCCGTCATAGGCATATATGGAGTAGAAGCTGGCGTTTGCCTTTGCAATATCCTCATCTGTATATCCGGGAAGCTGGTACCATTCCAGTGATTTGTAAAGATCGATGGTATCTTCGGGCTTTTTAAGCGCTGAAAGATATTCTATTTCCACAAATATTACCACCCTTCTGAGAATTTTGTCAAAAGACAAATAATGCCCCAACGAAACATTATCACGGCATAAAAAAATATAAACAGTAAATATTACTGTTTATATTTTACCATATTTAATACACAGGGTCAAGCACTATTTAGCATTTGTATTATTACAAATTTATAATTGTCAAACAAAAGCTGATTGACACTGCATATTTTGTTAAAATTGCTCAAATCATATAAGACCTTTAAGCTCACGCCTGAGCCTTGCCACAGGCAGACCCACAACGTTGAAAAAGTCGCCTCTGATACCCTTTACCAGTGTGCAGTCCTCGGACTGGATACCGTAAGCCCCAGCCTTGTCCATAGGGTCGCCCGTTGCGATATAGGCACGTATCTCCTCATCGGTCAGGGGATAAAAGTCAACCTCGGTACACTGGGAAAAGCTTTTCTCGCCGTCCTTTGAGCATATGCACACGCCTGTTATGACCTTGTGGGTATGTCCCGAAAGCCTGCTCAGCATTTCAAAGGCGTTTTCCTCATTCTTGGGCTTGCCCATTATCTCACCGTCAAGGATCACTATAGTATCGCAGCCGATAACAACATCCTCAGGGTGAGCCTTTGCCACAGCTCTTGCTTTCTGCACCGCAAGATACTCCGATGCCTTTTCGGGGGCTATCTCGGGCGGAATTGTCTCGTCAATATCCGCAGGGCATATCTCAAAATCGGGAACGGCAAATTTCAGAAGCTCCTGCCGTCTGGGTGAAGCGGAAGCCAGCAGAACCGACATTATATTACCCCCAGTTTTCTGCCCAGCTCGTTGAATTCATCATCGGGAAAAGGCATCCATTCATTTTCATATTCACGGCGGCTCTCGCCCTCGGAATAGGGCTTGAAAGCACCGTATATCTCTGCAGCAAGCTGTTTAAGGTCAGTCTGAGCCGCAAAAGCTTCCTCACACTTTTCCTTATCAAAGGCGCCTTTAAGATCCTCCTTGCTGAGATATATCTTAAAAAGTCCAGAGCCGTTTATCTCAACAGCCCACGCCCCGGGCTCATTATCAAGGACGGCATAAAAGCTGCCGTCCCCCGATAATGCGTCGGAACACGCCTTTATGAGCTGACGGGCGCTGTCCGTTTTCCACACATCTGTTGCCAGAATGCAGAAAACGTCGCTGCCCATATCAAAGGTCACATTGAGCCAGCCTGCTATTATCTCATCAATAGTAAATCTCATATCACTTATTTGCGGCGTTCTTTTCGTCGTTATGCTTGTTGATAAGATCCATGCCAACGATAGCAAGACTGAACAGGAGAATGAGCTTCAAAGCAAATCCCAGAACATCAAAAAGAACAAAGATAAATTTTTTCATTGAACATTTCCTTTCAAAATCAAAGAGAAAATCACGCAAAAGGATTTTCGGACTTGTAGAGCATTCCCTTGGGCTGATTGAAGCCGATGCTTGCCACGCCAAGATATCTGAACACATTGAACAGAGCCTTGCCGTTGTGAGCAAAGGTCACAGCGCCGTGGTGAGGGAATCTGCCCTCGATAAGCACATGGCGGTAAAATCTTCCCATTTCGTTGATGGCAAAAATTCCAATGCCGCCGAAGGAACGTGTGGCAACAGGGAGTATCTCGCCCTCTGCAACGTATGCCGCAAGCTGAGCGTCAGCTGTGGACTGGAGACGGAAGAAGGTTATCTGAGAGGGAATGATATCGCCCTCGAGAGTACCTCTTGTGATATCAGGCTCCTTATCAGGCTCCAGACCTCTGTGCATGATGAGCTGATACTTCATCTCGCAGGAGGTAAGCTTCTTTGCGGTGGTGTTTCCGCAGTGGAAGCCCATGAATGTGTCTGTATGAGCATAAGCGAACTTGCCCTTGATGTCATTCTCGTAAATGTCCGCAGGAACAGTGTTGTTGATATCAAGCAGTGTTACCGCATCATCGGAAACGCACTGTCCTATGTACTCGCTTACAGCTCCCCAGATATCTACCTCGCAGGAAACGGGAATGCCTCTTCCCGTAAGGCGGCTGTTAACATAGCAGGGAACGAAGCCGAACTGTGTCTGGAAAGAGGGCCAGCACTTGTTGGCAAAGATAACAAATTCTCTTTCGCCCTTGTGCTCCTCAGCCCAGTCAAGGAGAGTTATCTCATACTGAGCAAGCTTGGGAAGAATGCCGGGCATCTTGTTGCCCTGTCCCAGCTCCTCAGCCATTTCGGCAACGACCTTTTCGATCCTTGCATCGCCTGCATGAGCATTGAATGCAGCAAACAGGTCAAGCTCGGAGTTTTCCTCTATCTCAGCGCCCAGATCGTAGATTCGTGCGATAGGTGCGTTGCAGGCAAGGAAGTCCTGAGGACGAGGGCCAAAGGAGATGACCTTGAGCTTTGAAAGACCGAGAACGGCTCTTGCCACGGGGATAAATCCGCCTATCATGTCAGCCACTTCATCGGCAGTGCCTACGGGATATTCGGGGATATAAGCCTTAACGCCTCTCAGACCCAGGTTGTAGCTTGCGTTGAGCATACCGCAGTATGCGTCTCCTCTGCCGCCCACAAGGTTATCGCCTGTTTCCTCGGCAGCAGCCGCAAACATTACAGGCAGACCAAATCTCTTGGCAAGGAGAGTTTCGGCAGTCTCGGGGCCGAAGTTGCCCAAATATACCACCAGTGCATTTACTCCCGCTTCTTTCAGCTCTTCCACCGCTTTGAGCATATCCTTTTCGCTCTCAACTGTGGTGGGACATTCATAAACATCTATTCCTTTTGCGGAACAGGCCTTGCATACGGCTGTTCTTCTGCCTGCGGAAAGGCTTGCGGGGAAGCAGTCACGGCTCACCGCAACTATTCCGAGACGTATTTCGGGCATATTCATCATCTTATTCATATTTATATCTCCTTTTTTCAGGGGCATTCCCTGTTTATTTTATTGTGTATTTCCGACAGACGGGCTGTACTGTAGGCAGTGTAACCCTCGTAATAATAGCTGTTGTCGATGCCTTTCATAAAGGTATCACGGTCGCTTATCCTGTCGGTGAGAGCCAAAGCGATGACCGCCTTGATGTCCCTGTCGCTTACGGGGCTGTGCTCCATGGCGGCAAGATAGCTTTCCTTGTCAACGCTGTTCCAGTCGGTGACTTTGCCAAGGGATGCTTTCAGCATAAGGTCGAGCCATATGCGCATGCTGCGCCCGTTGCCCTCACTGAACGGGTGAGCAATGTTCATTTCAACATATTTTTCGATTATCTCATCAAAGCTGCTCTGGGGCATCTTTTCCACTGCCGCCAGCGCATCTTCAAGATACATGACCGAAGCAAAGCGAAGTTTTCCCTTTGAGATATTGACCGTCCGCAGCTTTCCCGCAAAATCATAGATGTCACAGAAAAGGAAACGGTGTATCTCACACAAAGTGGACACTGTTCCCGCTTCAAGTGTATCAAGGAAGCCGCTTTCAAACATCACGGAAGCCTTTGTTTTGCTTATCCGCTCCTCTTCACGGGCAAGCTCCGCAGAGTTTGTGATGCCAAGCTTATTTTCAAGCATATTCTCACTCCAGTGTCGGTATATGGCTGACAGCAACGCCGTCCTTATCCACCCAGTTCATTTCCTCAAAATATTCTTCAAGAGTGACCTGCTTGTCGGTAAGGAGCTTTGCATAATATACGCCCACAAAGCGGTAATGCCAAGGCTCGTAGATTATGCCCGTAATATCCTCCTTGCCCTCGGGATAGCGGAGGATAAAACCATAATCCGCTGCGTGCTCCCGGAGCCACTTGTACGCCTCAGTATTCTTGAAGCCGTCGTCGTTCATATCAACATATTCATCAGACATGATATCCGCCGCAAGACCTGCGTTATGCTCGCTGTAGCCGGGGAGCTGCACCTCTTTCAGAGTATCGGCATAAGCCTCATCATAGGTCATTCCCCTGTTGTCCATACGATCCTGCACGCTCTTGTCAAAGTTCTTCTGCTGATACTCCACAGAGCGGTAGGCGGACATAACTATGAGCTGATGTCCGTCCTCAGAGGCAGCCTTGAGCATCTGGGTCATATATTCGGACATTCTTGCGTCCATGTAATATTCTCTCCAGCTCTCATAGACCTTAGCAGTCTCGATGCCGTCGCAGTATTCGGCAGAAACGGGGTTTTTGCCGTTTACCAGGAACATCGCCCAAACGTTGTCCGCATCGGCAGGGTCGGGCATAGGCTCAGCCGCAGCCTCGGTCTCGGAAACATCGGTAACATCGCCATCGGACACACCGGTCTCAGGTCCCTCAGCGTCAGTCACGCCAGCCTCGTCAGTTCCGTCAGACGGAAGTGTCTCGGAGCCTGCCTGCTGTGTGTCGGAAGCACCCGAAGTCTCAGCGGGAAGCTTGTTTTCAGATGTGATATCATCGGTTTTACCTTTGGAAAAATGCGCCATTAAAAACACCGCCGCAAATAAAATTACAGTTGATACCGCAAATATCCTTACGCCGTTATATTTTCTTCTTTTCCTCAATTATTATCATCCTTTTGTTATCAAAATATTGACATCTGACCGCAGAAATTGTATAATATAATTGTAGTATGTGTATGCAAACTATGTACTCATAGGCAAGGAGGCCATAAAAATGAAATGCCCGTTCTGCGGATTTGAAGATACCAAAGTTATAGATTCACGTTTTATCGACGGAAAAAAGCGCCGCCGCCGCCGCTGTACCAACTGCGGAAGGCGTTTTACCACCTACGAATGCATTGAACTGCCCGAGCTGCTTGTTAATAAAAAGGACAACACTTATGAGCCTTTTGACAGGAACAAGCTTATCAGAGGGCTTTCATTTGCCGTCAAGAAGCGTCCCGTCCCCGGCTCTGCCATTATCGCCATTGCCGACAGCATCGAAAACTACTGCGCCAACAATATGCTCAGCCAGATATCCACAAGCGAGATAAGCGATATGGTGCTCGAGCAGCTCAAAAAGCTGGACGAGGTGGCATATGTCCGTTTCGCCTCGGTAAACAAGGATTTCAGCGATGTTGACTGCTTCCTTGATCTTATCAGCGACCTTCGCAAGGATAAGTAAACCGCATTATATATTATTCCCACAAATTTATATTGATACACGGGGGTATATCCCCCGTTTTTTTATTGCTGCAAGCTCTGTGCCGCCGTAAGAAGAGCTTCCTTTTCATTGGGCAGCTCCTCGTCAATGACCTTGGAAAGCAGCTTGTCAAGGGTCTCCCCTATCTGCCTGCCGCTTATGCCCAGCGCCGCAATATCATTGCCGTTGACAGCCAGCTGCCTGAGCGAAAAGCACTCATCGCTGCGAACTATCTCATATGCAATTATCTTCATGCCGTCAAGCACAGGGATACGTTCAAGGCAGAAGCTCTGCTTTGCACGGTTATCGCCTTTCATGACCTCAATGAGCCGTATGAACTGCTCCATGCCCATTACCGAAACAAGGCGCTTTACCACACGCTTGCTCTCAATGGGAGTAACGTAGTGATATTTTATAAGCTCCGTCACATTTCGCACGGTCTCGCCGTTAAAATGCAGCCTTTCCATAATCTTTTCAGCCATTTCGGCGCTTTGCTTTTCATGACCGAAGAAATGCCTGTGACCCTCATCATCTGTGCGGCAGCAGGCAGGCTTTGCTATGTCATGGAACAGCAGTGCCAGGCGGACATACTTATCGGGCTTGGATCTTTCAACAGCGTGGGCAATGTGCCCCCACACGTCATATACATGATACCTGCTCTTCTGGTCAAAGCCGTTGCAGGGGGTTATCTCGGGGATAATTGTGCAGAAAACATCGCTGAATTCCATCATGAGAGTGCATGGGGTCTTTCCTGTTACAAAGCGGGTAAGCTCGCTGCTTATGCGCTCGGCTGATATCTCTTTGAGCAGATATTTCTTCTCGTGGATCGCACGGGCTGTTTCGGCGTCAATGACAAAGCCCAGCTCGGAAGCAAATCTGAGAGCACGGAGGATACGCAGTGCGTCCTCCTCAAATCTTTCGTATGGGTCGCCTACGCATCGGACAACACGCTCGATGATATCGTCCTGACCGCCGAACTTATCCACCAGCCCTCTTTCGGGGGAATACGCCATGGCGTTCATAGTGAAATCACGCCGTGAAAGGTCGTCCTCCAGGCGGGGCGTGAAACAGACAGTATCGGGTCTGCGGTGATCGGCATATGTACCGTCAATGCGGTAGGTGGTGATCTCCACATTTTCTCCGCCGCTGACAACTGTTACGGTGCCGTGCTTTATCCCGGTTTCAATAACGGTAAAGTCCTCGAAACAGGCAGCAGTCTGCCGGGGAAGAGCGTTTGTGGTGATATCATAATCACTCGGTTCTCTGCCCATAAGCCCGTCACGGACACAGCCGCCCGCCAGATAGGCTTCATAGCCTGCGTTATGGAGTTTATCAAGTACGATACTTATGTTATCGGGTATATTTATTGTCATCTTCTGCCTTGCTCCCTTGGCCGCCCAAAGCGAAAAATTTACTGTTTATTATTATAACACATATTTCTGCAAATTGCAATAATTTGTGAGAGGATTTAAAACAGCACAAATCATCAAAATGAAATTTCTGCCGCCGTTTGACAAATCACGCAGAGTATGATATAATATATGGAATAATGCTCACAATTCTCTTAGCATCGGAGTGTGAATATAAACAAATGAATATAAATGCTCGGTCACGATCGAAGCATTCGGCGACTGTTATCCTTTACGCCGTGCTGATGGCTGTGATTATCATCGGCATTATCGCCGCATGGATAATTGTCTCGGGCAGGAACAGGATAGCCATTGACGAGGTCTATGGCAACGTCATCGTGGAGCGAAGCGGCGGGCAGATAAGCGCCAAGCAAGGTATGCGGCTGGAAAGCGGTGACTGCGTAAAGGTTCTGTCAGGCGGCTCCGCACGGATAACGCTGGGCAGGGACAGGTACATATATCCTGAGGCTGATTCGGCTGTGACTGTTACCCGCAGCAAGGAAGACAAGTCTTTCGGGGCTGAACTGCTGACGGGCGCTGCGGCGGTTAGGCTTGACAAAGCTGCCGATATAAAGGTATCTGCGCTGAATGTTATCGTTACGGCAAGCGGCTCTGTTTTCAGGGTAAGCTGTACCGATAATGCAGCAGAGATCATTTGTGCTGACGGCGAGGCTGATATCTCAGGCGGCGGCACAGCTCAAAAGCTTGCGGCAGGCAGTCTTGCACGGCTCACATCGTCAAGCGGAGAAATAACGCTCACGCCGGAAGAGGCGGAGGTTTCCGCTCTCCCCGAAAGCGCTCTGAAAAGCCTTATGCGTATCGCTTCACAGCGCAGCATGACATTCTCTCTCAACAGCCTTGGCGGTGCATATCTGGCGCTTGATGATAATATAGCGGCAACGGAGATATCGGAAGCTGTTTCCGAAAGCATTGCGGAACCTACCGTATCCGAAACCACTGTATCCGAAACCGAAACTTCTCCAAGCGAGGAAACCACCGAAACAACATCGGAGCCAGTTACGGAAATATCCGAAACATCGGTATCTGAAACAAATATTTCCGAAGCAACGGCTTTTGAAACAACGTTTTCAGAAACAACATTTTCGGAAACAACTGCATCACAGACCACAGCTTCGGAAACCCAAACTTCTGCTGAGACAGTCTCCGAAACCACAGCACCGACTGTGGAAACCACACAGACAACCACACCCACAATACCATGGTGGGAGATCATAAATTCGGCTGAACGTGACAGCCGCTGACTGAAAGGACACTGATATATGAAAAGCTTTAAAACCGCAATAATCGCAGGAGCTCTTGCTCTTGTCGCTGTGATAGCCACGGTGATCGTGCTTACATCGGGCAGCAGCGGCTCCGGACTGTACATATCCTCTGTTTCGGGCGATGTTGTTATCAGCAACGCCGAGGGCACAACTCAGGCTGCCGCCGAAACATTCCTTGCCACAGGCGACGCTCTTACGGTAAACGCAGGCGGCTCATGCACACTTATCTACCGCACCCGTGACAATTACGACCAGAACTACATAGTTCTTGAACCTGCAACTCAGGTGCTTGCCACAGGCAAATACACTGGCAAGTCCGATGACGAGCTTTACCTTAACAGAGGTTCGGTAATGGTAAGCGCTCTCAACAAGTCCAAGAAGAATATCATTATCCGCACCGCCAGCGCTTCCGTTACAACAAAGGACGCTGCTATGAGGATAGCATATGAGCTGGGCGAGGGCACAACAACCACTCTGGCTGCTTCCTTCGGCGGAGCTTCCGAGATCCAGCTTTATGACGCACTGGGCAATGCTGTTGACAGAGACGGCATGAAGCTCCAGTCCCCCGAGGTACTGGGCGAGGGTCTCAGCGCAAAGGTAGTAAGCAGCGGCGATGTTCCCTCATTTGAGTATCTTAACATCAAGACTGACCTTTCTGCCTACAATGCAGACACCTTAAAGGAGCTGCTGACCATATCCGCATTCCACGACGGAATGCTTTCGTTCACAGCTGCCGAGATAAAGGCTGCTTATGACGCTGCTCCCACAGAGGCTCCCGCTGATGAGCCTGAGGTTCCCGAGGAAAGCGTTACCGAGGAAACAACAGTAACCACCGTTCCCGAGACCTCCGAGACCGAAGAGACCACTATCCCCTCCGAGGAAACGACCGTTACAACCACCACACCCGCTCAGACAACTACTGCCTACACTACTACAACCGCAGCCACAACTCAGGCTCCCCAGACCACCGCACAGACCACTTCCACCGCCAGCGGCAAGATGATAACCGTTTATGTCATCATCGATGATGAAATAACAATGCAGGAAGTTCCTTACGGCGGCAATGCAACTCAGCCTGCCGATCCTGTAGTCGAGGGCAAGAGATTTGTCGGCTGGGACGGCTCCTTCACCAATATCACTGAGGAGACCACCATTTCCGCAATATTCGAGGACGATGCTTCCGTTACCACCGCATCTACCTCTGTTACCTTTGATACCACCGAAACCACAACTTCCGATTCAAGAATGTTCACCGTTACCGTTGTGGTAAACGGCAATGCGACCACTCAGCAGGTAGCATACGGCGGCTCCGCTGTTCTCCCTGCGGTAAATATCCCGGGCTACGTATTCATGGGCTGGGACCGCTCACCCGATAATATCACCGAGAACTGCACCATCACCGCAATTCTCGTTCCCGACGGAAGCACTACCGACACAAGCGCCACAACCTACACCGTAACATTCGTAGTTGACGGAGTTTCATACCCCGTTACCGTTTCCGCAGGAAGCAGCGCAGTTGCCCCCGTCTCCCCCACCATCAACAGCAGGGGTCAGACCTTTATCGGCTGGGACACCGATTTCAGCAACGTTACCCACGACCTGACAGTTACTGCACTTTTCCTGTAATTCAGTCATTTTACCAAAGCTATTCATCGGCCGTTCCCTATGGGGCGGTCGATTGATTTTTTAGATTGATTTTTAAAAGGAGTATCATATGCCACAAACCGCCAAAAAAGGGAACCTGCGGCGTTTCCTGCCATATTATAAAAAATATCTGCCGCTTATCGTGCTTGACCTTTTCTGCGCAGGCATAACAAGCATCTGCGAGATAGTCCTGCCGCTTATGGTCCGCTACCTTACCAATATGGGCATAAACGACATTGAGGGGCTTACGCTTACAATTATCATTAAAATAACCCTGCTGTATGTGGTACTGCGTGCCGCCGACTGCGCCGCCTATTATTTCATGAGCAGCGTTGGTCACATCACAGGCGCAAAGATCGAGACGGATATGCGCTCCGACCTGTTCGCACATCTCCAGAAGCTTTCCTTTGCCTACTACAGCAACACCAAGATAGGTCAGATAATGGCGAGGATATCCTCCGACCTGTTTGATGTAACGGAATTTTCCCACCACTGCCCCGAGGAATTTTTCATTGCAGGCTTGAAGATAGTTTCCTCCTTTGCCATACTCTGCACCATGAACGTTCCCCTGACGCTGATAATGTTTGCGGCAATGCCAGTGATGATAGTCATTTCAATCAAGTTCAACGGCAGCATGAGAAAGGTGTTCCGCTCGCAGAGGGCACAGCTGGGCGAGATAAACGCACGCACCGAGGACTGTCTGCTGGGAATACGTGTGGTAAAGTCCTTCGGACGTGAGGACACCGAGGTCGAAAAGTTTGAAAAGGACAACAGCAAGTTCCTTGACATCAAAAAGCAGAGCTACAAATATATGGGCGCTTTCAACTGCTCCACCCGTGCCTTTGACGGAATAATGTACATCATAGTTGTGGCGCTGGGCAGCTATTTTATGATGAAGCGTGAGATATCCCCCGCCGACCTTACGGCTTATCTGCTGTACGCTTCTACACTTCTTGCCTCTATCCGCAGGATAGTGGAGTTCACTGAACAGTTCCAGAGAGGTATGACGGGCATTGACAGATTTTTCGAGGTCATGGACGTTGAGCCTGACATCACAGACAAGGAAAATGCCCTGGAGCTTACAAACGTAAAGGGCGATATTGCATTCGAGAATGTGGGATTTCATTATTCCGACAGCGACACCGCCGTTATTTCGGGGCTTGACCTGAAAATAAAGGCAGGCTCCCATGCGGCTCTGGTAGGTCAGTCGGGCGGCGGAAAAACAACGCTCTGCAACCTTATCCCCCGCTTTTATGACGTTACCGAGGGAAAGGTAACGGTTGACGGTCATGATGTAAGAGATGTTACAATAAAATCCCTGCGAAAGAACATAGGCGTTGTCCAGCAGGACGTTTACCTGTTCAGCGGAACAGTGGCGGAAAACATTGCCTACGGCGCTGAAAACGCTTCAAGGGACGATATCATAGAAGCCGCAAAGCTTGCAGGCGCCGACGAGTTCATCAGCTCGCTCCCCGACGGATACGACACATATGTGGGCGAGCGTGGAGTTAAGCTTTCGGGCGGTCAGAAGCAGAGGATCTCCATTGCACGAGTATTTCTGAAAAATCCTCCCGTGCTTATCCTTGACGAAGCCACCTCCGCACTGGATAACGAAAGCGAGTTTATCGTGCAGAAGTCGCTGGAACGCCTGGCAAAGGGCAGAACGACCATAACCGTAGCCCACAGGCTCACCACCGTAAAAAATGCGGACGTGATATTCGTGCTCACCGAAAACGGCATCGCCGAGCAGGGCACTCACGATGAGCTTATGGCACAGGGCGGCATCTACAGCCGTCTGTACAACGGTTTTACTATGGATTGAGGTGATATTTACGGAAAGCTTGATATACAGCCTTAACGCAACAGTTCCCGTATTTCTGGTCATAGTCATAGGCTATGTGCTCAACAGAATGGGAATGTTCAACGAGGGGTTCATATCCGCCGCAAACAAGTTCATTTTTAAGATCTGCCTGCCCGTAATGATATTTTCTGACCTTTCACAAACAAATATTGCCGATTCCTTTGACGGCAAGCTGGTACTTTTCAGCGCAGTCATCACAACGGTGATGTTCGCCGCAATATGGATAGGCGCAAGGCTTTTCATCAAGGACAAGAGCATCATCGGCGCATTCGTTCAGGCGGCTTACAGAAGCTCCGTTGCGGTAATGGGCTTTGCATTTATGAAAAACATCTACAACAGCACTGGACTTATGCCAATGATAATCATAGGCTGCGTGCCGCTGTACAACATCTACGCCGTTACAGTCCTCACATTCGAAGCGGAGGACGCTCAGCTTGACACCGACAAGAGATCCAAGCTGAAAAAGGCAGCGATAGGCATTATCACAAACCCGATAATACTTGGAATAATCGCAGGCTGCATAGGCTCGCTGATAAGGATATACGACTATATGCCCATTATGTTCTCCAAAACGCTCAGCAACCTTTCGGTAATGGCAACGCCCCTTTCGCTTATCGTTATAGGTGCTTCCTTTGAGGGCAAAAAGGCTATTGCAAAGATAAAGCCCACAATAGTCTGCTGCCTGATAAAGCTTATCGTAATCCCTGCGGTGTTCATATTTGCCGCAGTAAAGGCAGGATTCAGCGGAGAAGCGATGCTGGCGCTGGTTGTAATGCTGGGTTCTCCCACTACCCCCTCCTGCTACATCATGGCGAAGAACATGAAGAACGACGGCGTACTTACGTCAAGTGTTATTGCCGCTACCACGCTCTTATCATCGGTGACGCTTACATTCTGGATATTCCTTATGAAATATCTCGGATATATCGGATAATGAAACGGCGGCGTGTCGCCGCAGCCACCTCGTTAGGACATTCAGAGGTAAATCACAATTTTTGGAGGAATAATATTATGAAGAAAAGATTTTTGAGCAGTAATATCCTGTTATTGATTTGGTATTTTCTTGCAATGGTCGGGGTGAAAATAGGAGATAAGTATTTGGTTAAAGGTGCATTCAAAGATGAATGGATATTTATGTTGATTCCTGTTGTTACTTTTTTGCTGGTGCTTTTCACAAAGAAAATCGGAAAAATACTTCATCTTATATGGCTCGGAATGTGGTTTGTTACCCAGTTTCTCAGTCACGAATGGTACACACTGTTCGGTAAAGGGTTTATGGGAAACGTTGACAGCAAAATAACGTACTTTAAAGATTGCATCTCTCTTATAAGCATAGAGGGAAGATATGTTCCCGATCTATATCACATTATCCTGCATATATTGATAATTATATCGTTTATTTTTACTGCTCAATTTTGCAGTGTGTCACCGCTGCCACCTCGTTAGGATTTTCAGAAACAAACCTCTCATTTGCAGCTCGGTAACTTTAGTTTGAGACAACATCAAATCCGAATTTTGCGGCGTGTCGCCGCAAATCACTCTCACAGCACTCATAACGGGGTGCTGTGATTTTTTTACTGCTTCATAAATCCTTGTAATATTGCTGCGGGTATGGTATAATGTATAAAATAGGTCGGGGCAGCTGCTCGACAAATCGTTGTTTGCGGAGTTGTTATCTATGAATATCGAATATAGGAAAGCGGACATATCAGATGCAGAATTATTGATAGATATTTATAATTCTGCGTTTTATAGTGATTATATTAAATATGGTGAATGTCCTGCGTATGGAAAAACAAAAGAAATGATGGAGAGATCCATCATAAATTATCCTAAGTTCATTATTCTGTTTAATAACAAGCCGGTTGGCTGCGTTTCGTATAAACAGGTTGAAACAGGAATATATGAAGTTGGCTGTTTGTGTGTTGTTCCGGAGTATCAAGGTAAAGGAATTGGAACACAGGCAATTAAATTTGTAACATCGTACTTCGAGGATTGGGACAAAATTACGTTGATCACGCCCACAGACAAAAAAGAAAATGTAAAATTTTATACAGAAAAATGCGGGTTTGAAATAGTGTCTGGTGAAATAGATGGAAATGTTAAAGTAACACGATTTGTTTTAACGAGATAAATTCCAATTTGACGGCTTTTTCAAACCAACGTTACCGAGCCGCAAATGAAATGTTTTATGCAAAATATTCCAACAAGGTGGAAGCGGCGACACGCCGCAAAAGCAGCGGCTTGCAGTTTATGATTGCAAGCCGCTGTTATTATATGACCCCGAATATTCTTGCAGTCCATGAAATAATGCCGCAGAGCAGAAGTCCCGTCACTGTGGGTATGACCATTGCCGCAGCAGTCCATTTCCATGAGCCCGTTTCCTTTTTTATGGTAAGGCAGGAGGTGGAGCAGGGAAAATGGCAGAGCATGAACACCATTACGCACAGCGCCGTTACCCATGTCCAGCCGTTCCGGCCCAGAATATCCGCCAGCATTGCCGTATCCCCTGCCTCGGTAAGCGTGCTCTGACCCATGTATATCATGAGCATGATCGGTATGACTATCTCGTTTGCGGGGAAGCCGAGGATAAATGCCAGTATTATTGCTCCGTCCATTCCGAAGAAGCGTCCCACAGGGTCAAGGAAATCGGCGCATATGGCAAGTAGAGTGCTGTCACCTGCGTGGACGTTTGCCATAAGCCATATGACCAGACCCGCAGGAGCGGCGACTGTGACGGCTCTGCCCAGCACAAAGACTGTGCGGTCAAGCAGCGAGCGCACCAGCACCTTTCCTATCTGCGGGCGGCGGTATGGCGGAAGCTCCAGCGCAAATGAAGCGGGCATTCCTTTAAGCACCGTTCCCGACAGGATACGTGACCACAAAAATGTGAGCGCTGCGCCCAGCACTATCAATCCCGTAAGCATTGCAGCGCTGACTGCTCCGGATGCGCCTGCGGCGAAAAACACCGCTATCAGTGTGATAAGTGCAGGAAATCTGCCGTTGCAGGGCATAAAGTTGTTGGTGAGCACTGCTATGAGCCGTTCTCTTGGCGAATCGATTATCCTGCACCCTGTGATGCCTGCGGCGTTGCAGCCAAGCCCCATTGCCATTGTAAGTGCCTGCTTTCCGCACGCCTTGGAACGGCTGAAATACTTATCCAGATTGAACGCCGCACGGGGCAGATAGCCCACGTCTTCCAGCAGAGTGAACATGGGAAAAAATATCGCCATCGGCGGCAGCATTACGGAAGTTACCCATGTAAGCACGCAGTATATGCCGTCAATAAGCACGCTTTCAAGCCATTTGGGCGCTGATAATGATATCAGCCCATTTCGGAGCACCTCTCCCAGCGAGCCGAAAGACTCCGACAGCCATTGCGAGGGATAATTTGCCCCCGCAATAGTTATGTAGAATATGACCATGAGCATAAGCAGCATTGCGGGCAGGCCCCATATCCTGTGGGTAAGCACTGCGTCTATCCGCCTGTCACGCTCGTAGTAATCGGGGATTTCTCTTGTGACCGCCTGCTCTGCGATCTGCTCGGCGGTAAGGACTATCCTTGTGACGGACATATCACGGAGAGCGGCGGTATCTATTCCGTCATCCTCCAGTATCCTGACCGCTTCCGCATAAGCCTTTCCGATGTCGGTATCGCTGTCGCTGAGAGATCTTTTCAGCTCGCCGCAGCACATACTGTCAATGGCAGTTATAAGGTCGTCGCACCGCTCAAGGATACGCAGAGCCGCAAATCTCAGGGATATTTTTCCGCCAAGCAGCTCCGCAAGGGCGCCGCTCATAATTCCTATCGCCCTTTCAGCCGCCTCGCCGTAATAAACAAGTGGGCTTTTTTCCTCAGCTGACAGCATATCCTCCGTACGCATGAGCATTTCATCAAGTCCGCTGTCATTTCGTGCAATAACGCCGCAAACAGGCACGCCCAGCAGCTCTTCAAGCTTTTTCGTATCAACGGTTATCTTCTTTTTAGCCGCTTCGTCCAGCAGGTTCACGCACACGATAACACGGGGCGTTATCTCAATGACCTGAAGCACAAGATTAAGGTTACGTTCAAGGCATGACGCATCGCAGACCACGATAACGCCGTCAGTGCCGCCGAAGCAGATATAATCCCTTGCCACCTGCTCCTCCGCCGAGTGAGCCATAAGGGAATATGTGCCGGGCAGGTCGGTGAGGGTCATGTCAACTCCCCCACGCAGGCACTTTCCACGGGCTGTGGAAACGGTCTTGCCCGTCCAGTTTCCCGTGTGCTGGTTCATTCCCGTGAGGGCGTTGAAAACCGTTGATTTGCCCACATTTGGGTTCCCTGCCAGAGCAATATTCAGCCCGCCGCAGCTGTTATCATTATCCGAAGCAAGGCTTTTGCCAGTGCTTGAAAAGGTCAGTCCCATAATATCTTCCTTTCTCCGAGTATAATCATATAAGTATATTCGGAGAGGAAAATTTTATGCCTTATGTCCGCCTATCTGCCTGTTGCGCTCCATGGCGGTAGCGCCCTCCTGCAGGTTCATGCCCTTGACAATGGCGTTCTTGCCGTATCTGCTTTTTATGGAAAGTATGGCTTTCTGCCTGCTTTTTTCACGTTCAAGAGATTTTTCCTCTGCTTCACGCTTTGCCTCATCGGCAGAAAAATCGGAGAAAAAGTCCAGCTGAACAAGCTCATTTTCCTCAGACACATCGCCCTCATGGATAACGTGATTTGCGGTGATGTTCAGCCGCCTTGACAGCAGAGCTTCATCGGATATCCGCTCAAAAAGCTCCGTTGCGGCACTTATCAGAAGCTTTGCGGAAGATGTGTGCCTGTTCAGATTTATAGTGCCGTGAGCATGCTTGGGCGTTTTTCTGCCGTATCGGTCAACGGTCACTTCGCCCTTGTAATGCTTTAGGCGCTCGGGGTCGGAGAGATTTTCCTTGTCATAGCCCACGGTCAGCACCAGCTGATCTGTAACAAGCCCCTTTTCCAGCAGGTCAAGGGCAAGCATATCCGCCATTTCCCTGATGATGATGCGTGTGGTCCTGAAATCCGTGGCGCACTGGAGCACCTGCCCCGAACAAATGCTGTTGACAGCAGGGCGATATGCTTTTATCTCGTCAATGGTGCAGGGTTCATATCCCCATGCGTGGTCGATGAGCAGCTCCGCATTCACCCCGAAAAGCCTGTAGAGGAAGTCCTCATTTTTAATAGAACAGCGGGCAATATCCCCCATGGTCATGATGTAGTTTGCTTCAAGCTTTTTGGCATACCCCGGCCCCACCCGCCAGAAATCCGTCAGAGGGCGGTGATCCCACAGCATACGGCGGTAGCTTTCCTCATCAAGCTCCGCAATTCTGACGCCGTTTTCATCGGCAGGGATATGCTTTGCCACAATATCCATGGCTATCTTGCAAAGATACAGGTTTGTACCTATGCCTGCGGTGGCTGTGATGCCGGTTTCTTCAAGGACATCTTGTATCATCTTCATGGCAAGCTCTCTGGGGGTCATATGGTAGGTCGCCAGATAATCGGTCACGTCCATGAAAACCTCGTCAATGGAGTAAACGTGTATGTCCTCGGGAGCGATGTATTTCAGATATATCTTGTATATCCTTGTGCTGTACTTCATGTAATGCGCCATTCTGGGCGGAGCGATGATGTAATCCACCGACAGCTCAGGGTGTGCTGCAAGCTCGGTGCTGTCGTATGAGCTGCCTGTGAATTTGTACTGGGGAGCGCTGTACTGCCTTTTGCGGTTCACCTCGTTTATCTTCTGTATTACCTCAAAAAGCCTTGCACGCCCCGGGAGACCGTAGGCTTTCATAGTGGGCGATACTGCCAGGCAGATAGTCTTTTCGGTGCGGCTCTCATCGGCAACAACAAGGTTTGTGGTAAGAGCGTTGAGACTGCGCTCGATACATTCCACGCTGGCATAGAATGATTTTAGGTCTATTGCGATATAAGTCCTGTCCGTAGCTCTTACCCCCTTTCATATAATTATATTATACCACATTTTGTGGGCGAAAAACAGCCCAGCAGCAAAAAAAGCGCACAGTCCGTGGAACTAAGCCCTCAGACTGTGCGCCTGTTATTATTTGGTCAGTTCATAATGAACGATACATTATGAAACGTAAAGACCTGCAAGACCCTTGTTTACCTTGTCCTGATCGTAGTTCTGGGGAACCAGCATATAAACTGTTCCGCCGTTGTAGCTTGCAACGAGGACCTGATCGGTATCGAGCTGCTTGGTGGGTACGGTGGAGTAAATGGTGTAGTAATCAAATACGCCTGTATCCTTGTAGATGATCTCATTTCTCTTGAGAACATCGAAGTTTGCGGGGAGAAGCATATACTTGGTAACGTTCTGCTTCTTGTTGTACCACATCCATACCTGGTCGGTGGAAGCGAGAAGTGTGGGGTATGCAGTGGAAACGGTGTAGTATGCGGAAGAAGAGGTGGAAAGATCCTGGCTCTTGTACTGCTGGAAGAGAGCCTCATCATAGCCTGTGGGCAGAAGCATATATCTGGTGGTGGTCTGAGAATCAACTACCTTTGTCCATGTCTGGATAACATCATATGCAAGCTGCTTTGTGGGAGCGATGGTGTAAACCTTCCAGTACTCAAACTTGCCTGTGTAGGTTGCGATAGCGTCGTTTACTCTTGCTTCATCGTAATTCTGGGGAACGAGGATAAAGAGTGTTACGTAGTTGTTGTTTACCATTGCCTGGAATGTGATGACCTGGTCAGTGGAAACCTTGAATGCCGGCTGAGTTGTGCTTACAGTGTAGTAACCGTCAGCGGAAGAACCGGAGTCGGAAGCGATAAGCTCGTTAAGTCTTACTTCGCTGTAGTTCATGGGGAGAAGTACATATCTGGTAGTCTGAACACCGTTGAGATTTCTTGTCCAGCTCTTTACGATATCGGTGTAAAGGAGCTTGTAGTTCTCGGGGCTGGTGTTGTAGATGGTCCAGTACTCAAACTTCTTGGTGTAGTTTGCAACAGCGGTGTTGTAAGAGGGAACGTCGTAGTTCTTGGGAACGAGAACGTATCTTACAGCAGTAGCGCTGTTAACTGTTGTGTTGAAAGACTTGACGGTATCGCCGTATGCCTTCTGCTTGGGAGATGCGTCATATACTACATAATAGGAGTAAACGCCGCTGTCCTGAGCAACAAGTGTATTTACCTTAGCTGCGTCATAGCCGTAGGGAAGGAGCATATACTTTGTTACCTTGGTGTTGGGGTCTGTCCACTTGTAGATAGTATCGGTGGAAGTAAGCTTTGCAGGCTGTGTGGTGGAAATGGTGTAGTAGCCTGAGCCTGAAACTGTGATGTAAACAGTCTTCTTTACGGAAGTCTTATCCTTGCGGGTAAGTGTAAGGGTGGTTGTGCCGGACTTGAGGCCCTTGATGGTAAGTGTGCAGTAGTGATCCTTCCACTTGCCCTCGGTCACGCTTGCAACGGTGTTGTCGGACAGAGTGTAGTTAACGGAATTGTCCTTGTCGCTGTAGATAACGAGAGAAGCTGTGGTATCGATCTTGGTGGAAACGGAAGACTGGCTTGTGAGAAGAACAGCATTGCCGTCGCCTACTGTAACGTTGATGGTGGTGTAAACCTCGGGATACTTTGTAAGATAGATCTTTACGGTTGTGGAACCGGAAGCCTTGCCTGTAAGCTTGAGACGGATATCATCTTTCTTCCAAGGCTTTACCCAGCTTGTACCGACGATGCTCTTATCGCCTGCAACTACCTTAAGGCCGTGGGAGCCCTTGGCTCTTACTGTGATGTACTTGGACTCGCCTTCGTCCAGGGTAACGTTCTTGGAGCTTAAAGCAAGCTTTCCGCCTACTACCTTTACGCGGCATGAAAGCTTTGTGCCGTTTACATTTGCGTAAATGGTTGCGGTGCCTACGCTCTTTCCGATTACCTTGCCTGCGCTTGATACGCTTGCAACAGTCTTATCGGAGGACGACCATGAAACAGATGCGCCGTTTGCACCAGTAACTGTAAGGGTGGTCGCATAGCCCTTGGTAAGCGTTATGCTTGTCTTGCTCAGTCCCAGAGCGGATACGCTTGCGGGGAAGGTGAACATTGTAAGTGTCAGGACCAGTGTCAGAAGAAGAGCGACAGCTGATCTGAGCTTCTTAGCAGATGACATAGATATTCCTCCTTAAATATGTTTTTTTAGCGGACGATCCTGCCTCCGCCACACGCTGTGATTCCCTGAATCACGCCGTATTACGGATATTGAGGGTCATTCCGCTTTGTATTTAAATTTTAACATTTATCCGCTGTAAAGTCAATAAAAAATGTGCTATAATACAGTAACAAAGGAGATACAGAAGATTACATTTCGGTTACAAAATCTGTTGAGCATGAAAGGAAAGGCTTATGAGATCAAGGATAATAAACGCACCCAAGGCTCAGATACTTCTTTACGGCTTCGGTTCGGAGGACGCAGACAAGTTCCGCTCCTGCGCACAGCCGCTGAAAATAGGAATAAACGAACTTCCACATGACTGCGCCTGTGAAAAGGTGGGCTATCTTGCAGGCTTTTCGGGCTTTTCATCATGCGGCGAAAAGCTGGAGCGTGAGGGCAGATGCGTCATATTCTCCTGCATAGACGGCAAGCAGCTCAACAAGGTGCTTGATTCCATGCGTGCATCGGGACTGGGAAATATCCCGCTGAAAGCAGCTGTCACCGCCTGCAACCAGAAGATGACCCTTACCGAGCTTATGGACGAGCTTGAAAAGGAACACAAAAAACTGCACCCTGAGGAAAACTGAAAGGAACGTCTAATGTATATCTACGAAACACATATGCACACCTCCGAAGCAAGCGGCTGCGCCGAGTGCACTGCCGTTCAGATGGCTGACAAATATAAGGCGGAGGGCTATACGGGAATAATCATCACCGACCATTTTTTCAACGGAAACAGCTCCGTACCCCATGATCTGCCGTGGGAAGAGCGTGTGGAGCTTTACTGCAAGGGCTACGAGCACGCCAAGGCAAGGGGCGACGAGATAGGTCTGGACGTATTTTTCGGCATAGAGTTCGGCGACGGCGGTTCCGACTATCTTATATACGGTCTTGACAAGCAGTGGCTGAAAAAGAACGAGGGCATACTGGATATGGAGCTGTGGCGCTTCCTTGAATATGCCCGCTCCTGCGGAGCTTTCGTGGTTCAGGCTCACCCGTTCAGGGACTGCGATTACATTCACTGCACCACCCACTGTCCCCATTTCACCGATGCGGTGGAGATAATAAACGCCTCCCACCCCAAAGACAGCGACTTCAATCATCGTGCGGCTGAGTATGCCAAGTGGTACGATCTCCCCGTGACCGCAGGCTCGGACGCTCACAGTACCACGACCAGATGGTTCGGCGGCGGAGTTGAGTCCCCAGAAAAGTTCAACGATGTTATGGACTACTGCCATGCGGTAAAGGCAGGCACTCTGAAGCTCAGGGAAAGAAGAACCTGATATTTTTTATTGTATAAAATAAACTCCGAAGCGGACAGCTGCCATACTGTCCGCTTTTTCATAAATTATCGGATTTTCTCTTGACATCGCTTACAAAATGCGGTATAATGTGTTATATCTTTTGGATATGCTTGTGTAGCACAGTTGGTAGTGCAGCTCATTCGTAATGAGCAGGTCGTGGGTTGTTGATAAAGCGACACGGCGGCGGATCAAATAAGCTAACAGAAAAATTTAATATATGCTGGAATAGCTCAGTTGGTAGAGCAGCTCATTCGTAATGAGCAGGTCGTGGGTTGTTGATAAAGCGACACGGCGGCGGATCAAATAAGCTAACAGAAAAATTTAATATATGCTGGAATAGCTCAGTTGGTAGAGCAGCTCATTCGTAATGAGCAGGTCGTGGGTTGTTGATAAAGCGACACGGCGGCGGATCAAATAAGCTAACAGAAAAATTTAATATATGCTGGAATAGCTCAGTTGGTAGAGCAGCTCATTCGTAATGAGCAGGTCGCGTGTTCAAGTCACGTTTCCAGCTCCATATTGTAATAGTCCGAACACTGGAAAGTGCTCGGACTTTCTTGTTTTTATGCCTGATCTTGAAGTGTTTGTGATGAGGGTAAGATTTAAGCACTGATAACATAAGAAAGCCATACCGCAACTGCAGTATGGCTCTTTATCAAAACAGCTGAAGCTGTCCATCGATATTTGATTTTACATTACGTATATTCACTTTATCATCATCTTCGATTTTGCCAGAGATGAGTGGGGATAACGGATTGTGTTTCTCATGATTTTTGCGTGCCATTTCGCCGTTGAAATTTGCATAGCAGTACATACAACCGTTTTCACATGTGTTATACATACCTATATCAATACTCTCAATGCAGCCGCAAACGCCCCTTTGATTTTTATCTTTCCCTATCTTAAGCTGATAATTACCTATCCTTTCAAGGCGTTGTTTATCAATGCAGCAGGCATGTTCGACATTTAAAGATGAAAGGTCATATTCTTCAGCGCAAGTATCAATATATATTCCATTATCTTTTGCAACTGTCGAAAAAAAGTCCATTAAGTCAATGACCTCATCATTTAAAGGTATATGAATGTTCAGAGGCTGAATATTTCTTTCTGTGTTTTTATATAGGTCTATGAAGCTTACTGTGCATTTTTCCGTATAATTGCTTAAGGATTCACATAACTTTTTAAAGTATTTTTTGTGATATTCTATTGTATAGTGTTCATTTATCAATATCGGGTCGTATCTCCATACAATGCGCTCTTTTCCTATTATCGATGAAAGCTTTTTAAAAGTTGGTATAATCACATCATTTTTGGACGGTATATTTTTTTCTACATCTTTTCCATAAGAATTAAGGGTGAATTGAAAATAATATGTGTATTTATCAAGTTCGTGTATTCTTTCAAGCATAGGTGTAGGATTTTTTGTCCAGAATACTATACCGTCAACAACGTCAGGTGACAGACTTATTTGGCTTATCTGGTGTATATTCATTGGATTCCTTACACAAACATAGCCTTCTTTTAATCTGTTAAACATCCAATCGGAGTAAAATGAAGGAATGTCTGTTCTTCTGCTTGCACTTATAATCATTTATTCACCTTCTTTATTATCATTTGAGCGCTGGCACAAGTATTAAATGGTGAAAACTTCTTCAGATTCGTTAGATTAAAAAGATTTTGATTGTCAGGTAATTCTTCACCGTATGTATATCCTCTTGGATAGTATTCACTGGTAGCATTATCATTGCAAAAGTGAGTTTTTGAATATTGTGAATTATTTAACTTGCTTAATAAAGTATCAAAATGATCTCTTCCGCCGCCATATCCGCATCCTAAGTTAATATCATTTAGAATTACATATGTGTTTTGTAAAACTTTGGCATTGTAGTATTCTGCGAATGTATCTATAAAGTGTTTGATATCATTTGCAGTCGTATGTTTTTGAATATCTGAAAATACATACTGAAAAACGATAAGATTTGGGACCCATTTTCCGTTTGCAATTTCATCAATCAGAATACATGCGTCTTTATAGTAAAAATGTATATCTATATTGTCTTTTTTAAGTTTATTAATATCTTGATGGATATTTGCCCAAACATCTTTGCTGTAATCTACACCACGATACTTAATGCTATTAAACGATATTAGCTTTTTTTCTTTAAGAGCATCTAAAGCAAACAAATCTGTACAAGGACCGCAACCAAAAGATAAAACTTTTAATTCGTCAACATTTTGTATGCCTGAACATCTTTGAATTGCATACATTAACTCTGATGTATACCTACAAGAGTACTTGCAGGTATAAAAATCAGCCATATGAACACAATCATATTTTCTTTCGGGGGCATTTTGAGGGGCATGTTTGGGATTATGTAAGTAATCCAGACATTTTTCGCAGTCGTGCGGACAATATTCTCCATATGAACAATCTTCGCATTGTTCGCATTCCGGTTTCTCATAGCGATTTATGCATTTTTCAAGGATTTCATAAATCAACATACTATTTCCCTCCTACTTATATTTATATATTTGCCGCTTAATTATCTGATACAATCTTTTTTGTTGCCGCAATTTTCTTGTCGGAATACAAAACAACGTCCTTGATAACAAGCTTATGTACTGATGAAATAAGCAATTCCATAGTCTCAAAATCAGGTGTCCCATTTTTCACAGGAAGCTGAATGAATAATTCATCTGCATCCTTGGCATAGAAGTTCTTCCCATAATTAAATTGACCGTTATGTGAAGATTTATGTATCGCTGTTGTCACAAATATAGAAGCATACTTAGGCAGCTTTTCTGTGTGAACAACTGCAATATGGTCATCTGCACCGTATTTGTAATTCCGATACTTTGCTGAGCCGAACATATCAATGGTGGTAGTATTCTTTTCAAAAACTTCAACATCATTACTGATGTAAGCAGAAATGCCCTCATCAGCTTCACCGGCTGTAACAAACGGTAAAGTACCACTTATTCTATCTGCACCTTTTAATCTCTTGCCACGTGTAGATTGACCGAACAAATCTTTAAGATTAAACGAACTCCATTCAAGCATTTCAAATTTTTGAAGAGCGTCCAGCTCTTCGTCCGACAATTCATAATTGTCGTATCCGCTTACTTTTAAGTAAGCGGATAGCTCCGCTACTCGCTCCGCCTCCAGCTCCGCTATAAAGGACTCCATAAAATCAAAATCGATTTTGCCGTTTTTGGTGGGGAGTTTAATTTTGTCATTTTTTATTCTTTCCCAACCAGCTTTATTAGTCCATTCATAATTACCATAAATTGTTTTATGTATTGAGCTTGTTAAAAAGATATAACTGTTATCCGACAATTTTTCATCTGTGTATATCCATTTAATAGCATATGCGTCCTGCAATACTGTAAACTCTTTACTTTGATAAAATGTTGCACCTGTATTTGCACCATTAGCAGAAATAGAAATAACATTTTTCAAAATAGTGGCATTATCTCTTGGAACATAATTATTAAGACCTTGGTTTTGGATTGCCCACCAAAACAAGAGAGCCTAAAAAATCTTAAAAATAATAGTGTATGATTACACCCTTTTCCACCGATATATAAATCTTCTCGATCATCATTCGGGCAAGATTGTTTTTCTCCTCGACAGTAAGCGTTTCCCACTTGTTAAGAGGACCGAGAAGCGGTGTGGTATCAATTTTCTTTACACGCCTGTCAACAAGCATAAGCTTCTTCTCAAGCTCATTCTTTGTGCTGTGGAGCGTTCCGATCCTGTTCTGAATATACCCGAAAAGTACCTCGTCTGCATCAGCAAGCTTTTCCATCAGCTTTGCAGTTTCCGCTTCAATTTTCAGTATCTCGGAACGTATCTTATCGGCTTCGGTTGAAGGTTTCTTTTCGATTTTTCTTGCTATCTCAAATTCCTCGATATGTTCCTTCATATCGTTATACACAATAGCTTCAACCTCATCAACATTCAGCTTGATACCGGAGGACTGACAGCCACGAACACTGTTGTAACCGCTGCAAGTGAAATACCGCCAACTGTTGCCCGAATTTTTGTTGTATGTATAATCAACCTTAACTGCGTGATCACAATGACTGCACCTAAGCAAGCCCGACATCCACGAACGAAGCACCTTGCCCTTTCTTAATGGAATATGATGATGTGAGAATTTATCCTGCACCGCAAGCCACACGTCCGCATCAACAAGTCCCTCGTGATACCCTACCTTTACATATCGGTCGGTCTTGCTTCTGTAATTGTGCCAGAACAGTCCGTGCTTTCCGTCAAATGCGTCCACATCATCTATAATGCGGTAATTATTTTTCAGCAGATATTCATATACATTCTTATCTGCCCTGACATAAAGCGGATTTTTCAGTACAGCAGCAATATTCGGAGCATCAAATCCTCTTGTAACTGTGCCGTCCCCTTTCGGAGCGTCCATCGGGAGATTGTTCTCGTTTATATACAGAATAACATCTCTGAGTGATGCTTCGGGATTTGCATAAACATCAAACATTGCTCTGACGGTAACAGCCGAATCATAGGGAACAAGTACGGAGCCTGTCTTTCCGTTTATGGTCTGCCTTGAACTCTGATAGCCGAAATAAACCACTCCGCCCTGATAAAAGCCTGTTTCCTGTGCTTTCGTATCGTATGAATCCTTTACTCTCGCAGCTATTGCTTCACGCTCAAATTCGGCAAAATTCAGAAGATTGTTCCTCATCATTCTGCCCTCTTTGGTGTCCGTATTGAACGGCTCGCAAAGGGATACAACACTCACTCCCAGCTTGTCAAGCTCATCGGTGATGTTCAGATACTCACGCATATTTCTGCTGAAACGGTCGTACTTCTTCACGACTATCTTGGAAACAAGTCCCTCTCGGCAGTCCTCGAACATCTGCCTGAATGCAGGTCTATGCTTTATGTCCTTGCCCGATTTTCCGTCTTCCTCGTAAACCTTGTAAAAAGCATCCTCCCCTACAAATCTGATGCAGTCCGCAATCTGTGCAGGAATAGAAAGAGAGTTGTTTCCTTTTTCCTTGTCACTTACGGAACGGCGAACATAAATTGCTATATACTTATTCATAATAAATTACCTCCGAAATAGTTTATAAATTTTCAGAGGCGATTTTACGTTATAATCATTATAACATATTCGCCCCTGAATTTCAACACTTTAAAGCGATATTTTCAAAATTATTTACGCTGATTTCCCCGGCTCGGACTTGTCTGTGTCTGTGTCCGATTCCTCGTTTCGCTTATTGGCAGCCACAAGAATATCATATATCTGATTTATCCTGTTTCTCTTGAAGCTCTCGCTCACATCTTCGGGAATGTGAGATGTTACCTTAATACCATTAACGGTACGCTCGATTATTCTTTCTTTCATAAGCAAAAATGCTCCTTTCCTTTGAAAATTTCTTTCGTTCTTTTTTGGTTTGGAATATTCATCACCGGCAGTAACCGCTGCGGCTCCTGCTCCTCATTTCTCTCTGCCGCTCATCTCTCCTACGCTGTTCCTCTGCTCTCCTGCGCTGTTCCTCACGCATATCCATATACGCAAACTCCGCATTTCTCTCCGCTGTAGGCTTAGGCTCTGCTATATATGTACCGTCCTCCTGCGGCTCAAGTCCGTTGTGATAATTATCAATCTGAATGCGAAGCTGCTCCCATTCACGAATTCTGTCATAATCGGATTTCAGAAAATTCTCCAGATACGCAAGCGATATTTCCGCATTTGTACGTTCTTTAGAAGCTCTGCTCATTTCTGCTGCAAGGCTGTCAAGCTGTTTAAGGTCATTGCGGAGCTTGTCCTTTAACTTCGGCAGCCAGTTATCCATATGAGTATCCCAACCGCTGATACCTCCACTTATCATAAGCTGCCAATGCAGTTTCTCCAACCGTTTCTGCTGTGCTTCATCTCTGTTTTCAGTTTTCAGCAGACGGGCATATTCATCTCCCAGATAGTCCAGCGTTTTCAGCTGTTCCTTTTTATTTGCAAGACTGAAATATCTGTGCATAGCAATGTCTTCTTTCCGATTTGCCGCCGCAAGACAGGACCTCATATCATCAAGAGAATGAATGTGATTGCTGTGGATAAAGTTCAACACCTCAAAAGATTTTCTCACCTCTGCATAAGTCGGCATATGCACCGACTGAGAACGATATATATCAAACTGACGCTCACGAAGCCCGACAGCAATTTCAACCTGAAAGCCGATAAATGCACTTATCTTCCTGCCCACAAATTCGTTCTGCTTGTTGTTTATCCTCTGAATCAGCATTTGATACGAATACCCATATCCCAGCTTTGAAATGCAGCAGCCGTATTTCACGCCTTTCGGTTTTGCGATCATTCGGCTTTCGTTGGTAAAGGAGTAACCGCACTCTTTCATTTTTTCGATAAGCGAATAAATATCCGTAACATCATCACTTTGGATAAGCTTGTCAATGGTATCTGCCATTTTCACCTTCCATGAGTAACCTTTCTTACGGGCATCATGTTCCTTGTAGCTGATAGTGCTTTTCTTTCTCGGATTTCTGATAATGTCAAGTCCGTGTTCAAGACAAATTTCATCTGAACGCTTTCTGACGAACTGCAAGGTTTTGTAATTGCTGTGCCAGCGTATCCCGTCAAGGTCATACGGACAAACAGCAATGTGATTATGTACGCAATTTGTATTAACGTGAGTGCTGACGATTATCGGTCTGTTCGTCCCGAATATTTTTTTCGCCCATTCCACTCCTATCCGATGCGCTTCTTCGGGAGAAACGGAGCTGTCAAATGACTGCGTATATGAGTGAATACGGATATGCCGCTTTCCGCTTTTCTTGGATAATTCGCAATCATCAAATTTCTCGGTATTGTACTTTTCAAATATTTCCTTAAAATTGTCATAAGCAGTTTCAAGGTCATCTCCGCAGCAGATTCCTGTGACATATTTCATTTCTTCATTTTTGTCGGGATTGAGAATGTATTTCAAATGAGCTTTCGGCGTTGTATGAATTGCTGTGTGTTTTACATAAGCCAAATCACAACACCTCATATGACAGCGGTTTCAGATGCTCGTTGAGTTTTTCGCTTAATTCCGAAAACTGCTTTTTCAGCTCTCTGACATCACTCTGATATACCGCCCTGTTGGAGTTCACCACCATAGCAATCTGGTTGATGTTGTTCCCGATACGCTTGAGTTCGGAACGAAGCCCGAAAACGTCGGCGGTGTTGTAAAGCACCACCTGACTGTTTACGGCAGCAGTCCTCAAGAATCTGCTGACGGTCATTCCAGCGGCATTGGCTTTGCGTCTGATCTCAGCTGCTTCTTCCTCTGTCGCACGGAATTTCATAATTGTAGTTCTGTTCATAATACCTCCCCTTTATATGGTTATTCTATATCCAATGCCCGACCGGGCATATCGGCGGCGAACGCCGTCTGAATTTGGGTACACAAATTCTATGCTTGCTAAATCATAGCAGCCACTCATTTCGTAAAAATCATGCAAATTTCTCCATTATCCGCAAGTGTCCTGCACTTATTTGCAAGACTTGCAGATATGTTATTTTTTACGTCCGAAGAAGGACTTTTTCGTGCTGTTCTGTTTCGATGCGTCCTGTTTTGCAGACTGCTTATCCTCATGTTTCTGAAGATTAGCTTTCAGATTCGCTATTTCTTTATTAAGCTTTACTATCTCATCATCTCTCTTGGCAACGTCCATATTAAGGTCAGAGATCTCCACTCTGTTTTCCTGCAGTTTTTTCCACTGTTCATTATTTTTGTCGTTGGAACACTTGATCCTTTCATTCAGCTTTTCAACCTCAGCAGTCAACCGTGCAATTTCCGATTCGTGTGCTTCGTTTTCCTCACTGCATTTTGTTTCATACTGTCTCTTAAGCCTATTTGCTTCGTACAGTGTACCCTGATACTCTGCATTTTGATTTTTTAGATTGGCATTTTCGTCCGCATATTCCTTGACCTGCTTGCTCATGAACTCAATAACGGCATCGTAATCGGCTTCTTTTGAAGCCAATTTATCACGTTCTTCCCGAAGCTGCTCATTCTCTGAAACTGTTTCTTTATAGATATTTTCCAGATACAAATTACGTTCTTCGAGAGACTTGTAGGTTTCACGTTTGGGTTTCAGAAGCTCCACTGCAAAGGAATCAAGTTCAAGTACATTTCTCTCATCTTTCGTGATATGCCCCTCCAGCTCGGCAGCATGATTTTTCATTTTGTCATGTACCGCCTGATGGGTAACATTGAAATTCTTGCAAAACTCGCTGATCCTCATATTTCACCGTCCTTTTTGAAGCTAATACCAACCTGTCATAGAAACGATTGGTATGAAAACCGCCGTTTTCTGATACTGCTTACAATTTCAGCGTTAATATGGGGCATAATTCATACCACATTTTCGACTTCATTTCTGTCCCATATCAGCACCACATTCCGATTGGCTTCAATTATCCCACGTTCAGATACCATATTTTCAACTTCAATTTTGGCTTTTTTAATACTTATATCAAAACAGCGGGATATTGAAGCCACACCACTCGGAAAAGAGTTATACCAACTGCGAAAAACTCACATATTCAGAAAATCATCATCGACGTAATCCTCATTTTCATCATAATCGGCATCTGCGGTATTTTCGGAATTATCATTTTTCGCATTTTCGCTTTCGAAAGCTTTTGCAGAAATTACAGATTTCTCTGAAATGCTCTCCTGCACAATATCCGCATTTTCAAAAACTGCACTTATCTCCTCTCTGACAATTTCTCTTATACCGTCAAAAAGATGTTTGCGGTTTTCTTCATTTTCGGAAAATGAAAGAAGTGCGGCAACGATAGTTTTTGTATGACTCATCTCGGAGTTCTGCAAAATTTCATACGCCTTTCGGTGATTCGGCTTATCCAGATTAAGCCTGAGATTTGTTGTCTTTACCATCGGCACACTTCCTCAGATTTCTCTTTGCCTGAAATTCATATCCCTTTGCATTTCTGTGATGAACGTTGTGTTGGGAAGATTGGCATTGTGATTGCTCATGACGATTGCTCCGCCGCCCACAACATACAGCTTCATCAGCTTTGAATTGTACTCGTTATTGTACAGAGCTGCAAGAATGTCCGAACAGTAATCGGCTGTGCAGTTCTCCATGACCTTTCTGTATTCTTCGGGAAGCTCCTGCTCTTCGTTTCTGAAAAACTTTGTGATGATGCTCTCGTCAATACCTTCGTGGAATTTATTCATAACGGCATTGCTTATTCTGAATACACACTTCTCAACTCCCAGCTTTTCGGTATGGCAGCTGTCAATGATGCACTTATGGTCAATGACCTTCAAAATGTTCATAGTGCCGTTCCCGATATCTGCGATCATATTTACTCCGTCCATATTTCTGAGCTTGTCATAAACCGCACAATATCCCTGCGGATAGACGGAAACGCTGTCAATATGAATTCTGTACTGTTTACCGTTGTAACCAAACTCAACATATTCATTCTGCCTGAGATACTCGGCAAAGCTCTCACGCTGTTCCGAATACCACATAAGCGGAAGCCCCACTGCCAGATGAACGTGGCTTTCTGCAATTCCTGCAAGGGATAATTCCTGTGCGATACCGTAAAGTGTAAGGTAGTAATTGTCCATATCAGCTGTCTTATCGTCCACGAAAAACTTGTGGTTCTCGCCGATGCAGATGTACTTTCCGTCATACTCCAGCACGTCCTTCTTGAATGGCGGTTCAGACTCGTGGATCTTTACACCCGACGGAGTAACCGTATTGACTGTTTTGAGATTTCCATAACCGTGGTCGATGCCGATTATGTATGTGTCGTTATACTTTATCATTTTCATCGTCCTCCTTACTGTCCAGCCAATCGAAAAACTTATCTCTCTGAATAAACTTCCGACTGCCGATCTTCACAACAGGCACGTCCTCACGATTAAGGATATTGTACGCCATAGTACGGGTGAAGCCCATTGCCTGAATTTCATTTGCCGATAACATCATCGGCAGAGTTTCTCTGCTGTTCATTCACAGCACCTCCATATTCTTTCGTTCGGCTCTTGGGATTTTTCCTTGAGCCTGCTCCCATTATATATCAAAATTTTTCAAAATCGCCCTTTTGCCCGTATTATTTATGTTTCATAAAACTCATTACACTTATGCGTGCAAATGTTGTATCAATGCGGATAATTCCGTACTTTGTATTGACGAAACGTGCAAAATGAGATATAATAAATACATAAAATTTTATTGACCGAATTCATTTGATTTTCTATGAAAGGGGCGTATTTGTTATGATAGATATGTTTGTTTTCCCCTTGACTATATTTATATTTTGGGGCATAATAGAATAAAATTGGATGGTCAAACTGCTCGACAAATCGGAATTTAATGTAGTAGGTGAAAATATGAACGCTGATTTCAGAATAAACGGAAAAGTGATAGAAACAGAAAGGCTCATTCTTAGACCATTCAGACAAACCGATTTGGAAGATTTTTATGAATATGCGTCCGTCGAAGGCGTTGGTGAGATGGCAGGCTGGAAACACCATGAAAGTATTGCCGAATCTCAGAGTATTATGAATTCATTTATCAGCAATGATAAAGTATTTGCAATTTGCTTGAAGGAAAACAATAAAGTAATCGGTACTGTTGGCATAGAAAAGTATGGGTTAGAAGATGCTTTAACAGAATTCAAGGATTACTACGGCAGAGAATTAGGTTATGTTTTGAGTAAAGACTATTGGGGAAACGGGCTTGTACCCGAAGCTGTAAATGCAGTAATAGATTATTTGTTCAATGAATTGGATTATGATTTTCTGCTTTGCGGTTATTATAACTTTAATGAACGCTCTAAACGAGTTCAGGAAAAATGCGGCTTTAAACCATATCGTTCTTTGGCTATGACAACACAAATGGGAACAAAAGAACAAGGTACTTTAATGTTGTTGATGAATCCAAAGAAAAATATCAAATTGGTTTTTTCTCATCGGGAAACTTTAATCTTCGAATAAACGTTAAATTTCAGTTTACCTCTATTCAGACATACAAACTGTTGACAACAAAGCTCCTATATGGTATAATATAAAACAAACTACTATATAGGAGGTTTTGCATGAAAATGAATGGCGGATTTCTTGTTACCAAAATAAAACAGCTTGGAGACCGGATTTTTGAAAAGATTCTCAGCGAAAAGAATATTGATGCGTTCAATGGAGCCCAGGGGCGTATTCTTTATGTGCTGTGGCAGGAAGATGGTATCTCAATCAGGTCACTCTCGACTAAATGCGGATTAGCGATAACATCTCTTACTACGATGCTGGAAAGAATGGAAAATCAAGGGCTGATAAGCCGAATTCAGTCTGAAACGGACAAAAGAAAAACACTCCTGTTTCTGACTGAGAAAGCACATGCCTTAAAGGGCGAGTACGATTCTGTATCTGATGAAATGGGCAGCATTTACTACAAAGGTTTTTCAGAGGAGGAAATTACCCGGTTTGAGGAATGTCTCGACCGCATCAGAAAGAATCTTGAGGAGTGGCAGAAGTCATGAGTATTTGTATCAAAGATCAGATTCAGAACATGAATATCGTTATCGGCTGCACAGTGGGGTGCGCATATTGCTATGCCCGCAACAATGTGAAGCGCTGGCATATGATTGATGACTTCGCTGATCCTGAGTTCTTCCCGGGTAAGCTCAGGATGATGGAAAAGAAACGTCCACAGAACTTCCTTCTTACCGGCATGAGTGATCTCTCCGGATGGAAGATAGAATGGAGAGACGAGGTATTTGCAAAGATCCGTGAAAATCCACAGCATCAGTTCCTGTTCCTGACCAAGCGCCCCGATCTGCTGGATTTTGATACTGATCTGGAAAATGCATGGTTTGGCGTTACGGTGACGAGGAAAGCCGAACTGTGGCGTATCGACGCCCTTCGGAAAAACATCAGAGCAAAGCATTACCATGTTACCTTTGAACCGTTATTCGACGATCCCGGTGCAGTTGACCTTTCCAAAATCGACTGGATCGTTGTCGGCACCATGACCGGAGCTCAGAGCAGAAAGGTTCATACGGAGCCGGAATGGGCATGGTCTCTGACGGACCAGGCACATACACTCGGCATTCCGGTGTTTATGAAGGAAGACCTTGTCCCTATCATAGGGAATGAAAATATGATTCAGGAAATGCCGGAGGAATTCAACAAAGTGTTGGAGGTGCAGAGATCATGGCAGAAGTAATCGATGGCATCCTCATTCGTGAGGTGGAAACAAAGAACATCATGACCAAGTCCAGTCTGCCGGTAGGCGGCTACTCGGTCAATCCCTATGTGGGCTGTACACATGCCTGCAAGTATTGCTATGCTTCTTTTATGAAGCGCTTTACCGGACACAAGGAGGAATGGGGCACTTTCCTTGATGTGAAGCATTGGCCGGAAATTAAGAATCCGAAGAAATATGCCGGACAGCGGGTGGTCATCGGTTCTGTGACAGATGGCTACAATCCACAGGAGGAGCAATTCGGGAATACCAGAAAACTTCTGGAGCAGCTGATCGGCAGTGACGCAGATATTCTGATCTGCACAAAGTCTGATCTTGTGGTACGGGATATTGATCTGCTGAAGAAGCTTGGACGAGTGACCGTTTCATGGTCGATCAACACACTGGATGAAAATTTCAAGAACGATATGGACTCTGCTTCGAGCATTGAGCGCCGTATCACTGCTATGAAGCAGGTATATGAAGCAGGTATCCGTACAGTCTGTTTCGTATCCCCGGTATTCCCCGGTATCACGGATTTTGAAGCCATCTTTGAGCGGGTAAAGGATCAGTGTGATCTGTTCTGGCTCGAAAACCTCAATCTTCGGGGCGGTTTCAAGAAGACGATCATGGATTATATCGCCGGAAAATATCCTGATCTTGTACCGCTTTACGATGAGATCTATAATAAGCATAACCGCAGCTACTTTGAAGCACTTGAAGTAAAAGCTGAGGAAATGGCTAAGAAGTATGATTGTTCCTTTGCGGATAATGAAATGCCTTACGGAAGAGTTCCGCAGGGGCATCCGGTGATCGTGGATTATTTCTATCATGAGGAAATCCGAGGGACAGAAAATACCGGAAAAAGAAATCGTTAAACAGAAATTTGTTAGGAAAGGAACTTTATTTATGACAGCTGAAACAGAGGCGATAAAAGTACAAATTCTTTCAACAGGAAATGCTGAAATATTGCTTGAGGAAAACGATTTTCTGATTGTAAAATAGATAAAACCGGAAATAAAATATAGTATGGCAACATATTAATACGGGAAAACAGGAATGGCTAACAACTATCCATGGGAATGTAGTTTGACGGAGGAACAAACCGCATTTTTTCTGGAACATATCAATGCAGCTGTCGAGTATTTTAAATCAAAACATCATTATTTCCATCTTGAGGTTAATGAAGTCTCCTACGAGAATATTGTTTCTATTGATGAGCATGGAATAAAATTTAGTGATTTGCATTGGTTGACATACAAAGAATGTACTATAAATTTCAATTGGAAATATCCCAACAGTAGCGGAAACTGTATCGGAGAAAGAAATATCTCTGCCGAACCGCCATATATCAAATTGTATAGCTCATACGCACATACTAAAATATTGTTTAATAAAAAAGGACTATTTCGAAAAACAAAAACATGATAGATTTTCATAATTTGCAAAGACATATCAACGAGTTTGGCTATACAACTCTTGATTTACGTTAAGAACAATTTTATCATTTATCTAACTGATAACTTCCAATTTATCGGGGGAGCGTGAACAAAAAATTACGCTCCTTTTTGCATTACTACAACCATTACGCCCTTGCGTGCAAATATCGCACAAATATAGATAATTCCGTACTATCCGTTGACGAAACGTTCAAATCGTGATATAATAAATCTATAAAACTTGTTTATCGGATTTCATTCGACTTTTTCCGAAAGGGGCGTATTTGTTATGATAGATTTGTTTGAGTGCTGCGGAGAAATTGCTTCGGTGGGCATTATCGTTGACTTTTCCGATGATACGGAAACATACATAGTCGGTACTCCTGCCGATATTAAGGCTTGGGCTTACGGCGGTTGTACGCAAAAAGCTCCAAAGGGGCTCATGCGGCACAGCAACAAGGCAGGCAATCTTGTTAAGGATATAAATCGCCTTATGAAGGTAAAGTATGAGCTTAACGAGATTATGGAGTTAAGCGACAGACTGTGCAATGCGGACGCATTATGTGACGGCAGCTGCAATGCTGTCCTTGAGGAGCTGTCAGAGTATTACGATATGTCCGAATACGCTAATATCGTAAAAAACTATATTATCTACTTTTTATTCAGTAAATTCAAGCTCCGCCAGAGGGATTTCAATAAAAAAATCGGGTTGTCCGTAAAGGGCAACCACGATCGTGCGGAAAAATATATTGAATTGTTCAAGGCGGATAGCGAGAAAATCTTTCGTCCGTTCATTTCGGCAAGGGCAGCGGATATTTTTGATATACGAACAGCTATTCGGAGCAGTAGTGGGGTTTTGGACAGTTCTCTTTACAGGGTACACGATGATAACAAAAACATTAGCCTTTATGTGGCAAACGACTCCATTCTCACTTTGCTCGATATTTACTCCGACATTATGTCCGATGCAGGCAGGCTTATCACTAACTGCGAAAACTGCGGACAGCTTATGATAACCAAACGTTCAAATGCTTCGCTTACCTGTGGCAGGACTACTTGCAAGAAAGAGCGTTTATACAAGGCGAACGATGATTACAAAAAGCGTGCTATGGCTGATCCGATAAAAGAAGCCTATCTCAATTTCGACAACAAATGCAGGAGCTACCGCAAGAAGCTCTCCGGCTATCCCGACCTTTTGGAGAAATACAACAAGGCGTTTGACGAACGGCGTGAGAAAATTCGGGCTTTCAAGGGTGGTCTTACTGTCAACAGCAGCACCAAAGATATTGACCGATACAATCAGATGTGCTTTGATGCTTGTCAGGATTTGCAGGATCTGTCCAAACGGCTGAAATCAAAGCTGACATAAATTTTCTCATAAAATCTTCATTTGTAACTTGAATACAAATGAAAAAAGCTTCGGACATTTTGGAGAACGCCCGAAGCTTTTATGCTTTATCTAAAGGTTAAAGAGCTTTATTCGGAAACAAGCACAGCTGAAATTGCCTTCAAAACAGCATTTATCTCTTTTTCATCATATGAATTAATATGCAAAGCAAGGGGCTTACTGAGTTCAAGACTGAATATTCCCATTATCGACTTGGCGTCAACAACATATCTTTCCGACACAATATCAAAATCACATTCAAAGGCAGTGACAGCATTTACAAAATTCTTGACATCATTGATAGTATCAAGCTTGACAGTTACTTTTTTCAAAAAATCATCTCCCTATAAGTTCAATTATTTCGTACTTAACTTCAATTCCACTATGTGTATTGTGATGAGGACACTCTGTTCTCAAAGCTCTAAGCCCTGCAAGTTCGGTTGTCTATCATAAATACTGACTGAATTCGATTTTTTCCTTGTTCGGTCCCTCAATGGTGAAGAATTTCACTCCGTTTTCCCAGAACGGAAGGAAATGAATTGAATCCTTTGTATTATTCAAGCCGCTTTCGTTTACAAACTTGAATGCTTCATCAACAGACTTGACATTTAATGCAATATGGTCAACAGCACCATAAGACATCACAGCAGACCGATTCTCATATATCTCCAAAGTCAGACCATTCAGACGCATAAACGCAACCTTTTCGTTTGCTTCGGCATTTATTGTGCGGAGAACCACTTCAAAGCCTAATGATTTATAGAACTTTACCGTTTCTTCAATATCATTTGTGGGAATACCAATATGCTGTAAACCCGTAAAATTATCGGTTATATTCATAAACGTTCCTCCCCCAGCTTTTCACAAACTGCTTCCATATCAGGCATTGCAGGGATAGCACCATAGCTTTCCACACACAGGCTTGCAGTCGCATTCCCGAAATCAGCAAAGCTATATGCTTCGGATAATGCAACGTTTTCCGGAGCTTTTCCGCTTTTTGCAAGGCTGTATAAAAATCCTCCCCAGAATGCGTCGCCTGCGCCTGTGGCATCAATAGCCTTGTTCTTAAAACCGCTTACAAGGGTTCCTCCATCTGCGGTTCTCACATAAGCACCATTTTTCCCGAGAGTGACCGCCGCAATTTTCACTCCCTGTGAGATCAGTTTTTCAGCAGCACGTTCATAGTCAGCTTCGCCTGTCAGAAGCTCTGTTTCTTCATCTGAAATTTTCATAATATCGGCATACTTTATTATGCTTCTCATCTGCTCCACCGCCTGAGCTTCGCTGTTCCATAGTGACGCTCTGTAATTGGGATCATAAGAAATGATTATGCCGTTTTCCTTAGCCTTTTTGACTGCAAACATAGTTGCTCCTCTGCAAGGCTCATCGGTAAGCGATATGGAACCAATATGAAGTATTTTTGCCGAAAGCAGTATATCAAGAGGAATATCAGCAGCGTTAAGCATCTTATCGGCTCCGTGATTTCTTGCAAACGAAAATTCACGTTCGCCGTCAGGCTTTACATTAACAAAAGCCAGAGTTGTAAAATAATCTTCGCTGAGGATAAATCCATTGCTGTCAATTCCGCATTTATCCAAGGTTTCTTTAAGAAATCTTCCGTGCATATCATTTCCTGCTTTTCCTATAAAAGCGACCTTGGCTCCAAGCTTTGCAGCAGCTGCGGCAACGTTTGCAGGAGCACCTCCTGCATTTTGTGCGAACAATCTTTGCCCCTGCGAATTTACTCCTTGCATCGTAAAATCAATGAGCATTTCGCCTAAAGCAACTATATCACGCATTTTCCATACTCCTTTCCTTAATTTCCGATACGATCTTATTGTAGGATCTTTTATTGAGCTTATAGAAGAAAAGTACAATAGCAGTAACAATCCAGAGTATTCCGGGGATAGTCGAGAAGCTGTGCTTCATTATAGAAAGAACTGTTTCATTCTGCGTGATGTTAGCTTCAAAGCCTGCTGCTCCGAGAGTGGCAGCAAGTACCGATGTACCTATTGCCATTCCGATCTTATTTCCGAGAGAAATAAACGCATACTGAAAGCCGTCGTTTCTGATGCCCGTTTTCCATTCGCCGTATTCAACACAGTCGGGAATTATTGCGTATATAGCAGTATTAAAGCCTGCAAAGAAGAACTGTGTAAGTCCCGAGCAGATATAAAACGCTGCCGGTGAACTTACGGGACTGAACAGATATAACGAGATCATACATACTCCCGTGCCGAGAGCAAGAATGGAAGCCGCTCTGCCTTTATTGCCCGTCCATTTGAAAATTATGGGGAAAAGTCCTGCGCCTATTATTGACGGAATAATTATTGCCATTGAATATTTGGTAAAAAACGCTTCGCTGCCTTCAACATACTTGAAATAATAAAGTGCATCTGCATTTCTTCCGTAAAGAGTTACACCGAACAGAAACTGTCCGAGAAGTGCAAGAAGATAAGGCTTGTTCTGTATAACGGTTTTCAGCTGCAGCTTCAAATGGATTTTTTCCTTTTCGGGAACTGTGACCGCTTCTTTGGTCTTTGCAAAGCAGAAAATATGACAAAGTGCAAAAATGATACCGTAAACAACCGCAACAAAGAGATAACCCTGTTTGTCATTTCCGCCGCCCAGCTTTGAAATAAGCGGAAGAGTAATGATATTGATAATTCCAATGGCTATCATTGCGCTTACCGAACGGAACGTATTGATTTTTGCACGTTCCTCGATGTTCTGAGTCATAGCACCGCACAGCGTTCCGTATGGTATATTTACACAGGTATATCCAAGAACAAGCATGCAGTATGTAACCGACATATAAATTATCTTTGCGGTATTGCTCCAATCGGGATGTGCCCAGAATGTTGCCATAAGCACCAGAGCAGTAATGGGTGCGGCAATGAGAAGCCAGGGTCTGTAACGTCCCCATCTGCTCTTTGTTCTGTCAGTAAGACCTCCGACGATAGGATCGTTTATAGCGTCCCAGAATCGTGAGAAAAGCATCAGTCCCGCAACTGCGCTCATACTGATCCCAAAGACGTCGCTGTAAAAGATCATCAGGAAATTTCCTACGAACATCCAGCTGAAATTACAGCCTACATCACCCATACCGTATGCAAATTTACTTATAAAAGGCAACTTGATATCAGTATTTTCTTTCACGCCGCACACCTCCATTTTTTATTCCTGAACGTCAATTATTACTTTCATTGTGGTTTCTCTGTTTGCATCAATGTACTTGTAAGCTTCGTTATAATCCTTAAATGCAAAATTTTTTGAAATAAGAGGTTTTAACGAAACCTTTCCCTCGTTTACAAGCCTGATAGCTTCGATATAATCCTCATTGCGGTACATCATTGATGTATTAAGGTCAAGCTCGTGGTCATTGAGAACCGCAAGGTCGATCTCGCCCATTCCGGCAAATACAGCAACAAGAATTATTGTGCTACCCTTTCTTGCATACTTGATAGCCTGTCCCATTGTAATATTGTTTCCTGCGCAGTCATAAATAACATCAGCCTTATCGGGACCGAAATTCTCGATCATTGCTTCGCCGAAATCCTTGTTTTTGGTATTGATGCAGAAATCAATTCCACATTCCCTTGCTTTTTCAAGGCGAAGATCGCTGACATCGGTTATCATAACGCTTTCGGCCCCCATTCCCTTTGCTGTCTGTGCAACAAGGATACCGATAGGACCTGCACCCAGAACAGCTATCTTCATACCCTTTACGTCACCTGCACGTCTTACTGCGTGAACTGCGACTGCAAGAGGTTCGATCATTGCTCCTTCATCGAATGACATATCTTCCGGAAGAGGAGTAACCTTGGCTGCATCGACAGCAAAATAATGAGAAGCTGTTCCTGTTGTCTGGAAGCCCATTACTTTAAGCTCCTCGCAGAGGTTATACTTTCCGTGACGGCAAGGATAACATTTTCCGCAAACCACCTGAGGCTGTATGGTTACCTTCTGACCGTATGTAAAGCCGGTTACATTTTTTCCAAGCTTAACGACCATTCCCGAAACCTCGTGTCCCTGTGTAACGGGATAGGAAGTAAAGGGGTGCTTGCCGTGGTAAACGTGGATATCAGAGCCGCATATTCCGATCTTCATAATTTTGATAAGAACCTGATCATCGGTGATTTCGGGGATCTCCACTTCTCTGAATTCAATAACGCCGGGGGCAGTCATAACCTGCTGTAACATAATATCGCTCTCCTTATAATTATTATTGGTCTTATTGTTTGACTTTGATAAAACGTTTTATTAAAGTCTATACATATTATGCCGTATTAAATTGTATTTGTCAATAGCTTTTGTACATATTTGTTTGATTACACAAACAAATATTACATAATATATATAAATGTACCAAACAAAACACCGTATGCTCAAGTTTTCCGAGCATACGGTGTTTTCATTATATATTATCAAAAAATCGCTCTGTAAAGTGCATTGCTGCACCTGTTGCGGATGCCTCCTTTTCATATCGGCAGTTTTTTAAATACAGCGTATCATTTTCAAACATATTGTAGTTGACCACACGCTTTCCAAGCTCCTGCATATATTGCCTCAGATAGCCTCCCACATATCCTCCCAGCATTATATCGCAGTCAAAGGTCATTCTGAGATTGCTGATAATTATTGCAAGATCATCAAGATAATCCTCCCAGACCTTTCCGGTTTTTTCATCGCCTTTTTGCAGACAGGCGAAAAACTCCTCCAATGACGAAGCGTGTTTTTCAAGCACTCTTGCCGAGCAGTATGCGTCGGCACAGCCTTTTTTGCCGCAGTAACAGCTTTTTCCGGCACGCTCAATAATAATATGTCCGAACTCTGCACTGCGGTAATTATCTCCCCCATATATGGAGCCGCTGATATATATGGAGCCGCCTACACTGTTGCTGAGAGAAAGATATATCATATCACCCTCAATGTACCTCATTTCCGCAAAAAGTGCGCTGTTTGCATCATTTTCAAATTCAACGCTGTACGGTATCAACTGACTGAGGATTTTCAGACTAACATTGTTCTGACCAAGAATGTGCGAACGGAGCAATATCTCGTTTTCCTTGTCAATTATGCCGGGCAGAGAAATTCCCACGCCAAGAAGAACAGACCTGTCCGCCTTTGCTTCATCGAGAGCAAGCTCAAGGTTTTCCGCAACAAATTCATAATACTCATTTGAATTGGAGTATTCCGCCTTAATACGTTTTTTTAACAGCAGATTTCCGCAAAGGTCTATTACTACATAGCTTATATGATTTGCGGTAATGTCTATCCCTGCTGCTATCCTGTACATCGGCGTAATAGATAAAGCGGCTGATTTTCTGCCCCCCGTAGATTTGTTTTTGCCTACCTCGCTCACAAGTCCCATTGCTGACAGCTCTTTTAACCCTTGGAGAACGGTCGGCATACTAAGACCAAGCTCTGCTGCGATCTCAGGCTTTGAAGTTTCCGATTTTTTATAGATATATCGGGCAATTTTAGTTCTGTTAATGCTTTTATCAGCATTTTTGTTCATTATTTATCGCCTCGCCTTTTCTCAAACGTTTTATTAAAGTTTATAACATTTTTGAGAAAAAGTCAAGAGTTTTACATCATTTAATGTCTGCCACTTATTTTACTTTAAAATCATTAACCAAGTCTGCCTTCATCCGCAAGGTATATCTCTTCTGCGGCTTTGCCTTCAGTTTCAAAGATAATGATCGTATTCATTCCCTTTTTCAGCAAAGGCGCAGGCAGATACAGCCTCTTCTGAGGACCTATATCCCAGAAACGTCCCAGATTAAATCCGTTTACAAAAGCACAGCCCTTGCCAAACCCGTCCAGCTCAAGGAACGTATCACAAAGCTCATCGGCTTCAAATCCAAATCTGTAAAAAGCAGGAACGCCCGCAAAATATCCCTCATCAAAGCTTAGTTTTCCTATCTGTTCTTCATCAAGAGGGAGCGGAAAGATCTCAAAGCCGAACTGTCGGTGATCGTTTATCTTAACACCGCCAGAAATGCCCTTTCTCTGATTTTCAAGACCTGTTCCAAAGTTTTCACGCCCGATATTCTCGCAAAGCAGGTCAATAATTCCGCCTGTGCGCTTTTCATTCGGCTCAAATTTTTCGTGAATATTTTCTGCAAAGGCAGTATAAACATATTCACCGTTGTGATAGCACTCTATTCTGTCGGCAGCGTTTTCCATGCGTATCTCGTTCACCGTCTCGCCGTCCCTGATTTTGGTGCGGTATAAAATATATCCGTAATTCTGTCCGATCTCCTCCATTGTCAGCGGATAATTTGAACAAACAAGCTCGGAAATTTTTTCAAGGACTGAGAACAGATCAGCTTTGCCCGTGCAGGGAATTTTTCCGTAAGCCTTCCGTTTAATATTTGTTGTAAGAGGTATCTCCGCTATGTCTGTATATTTTGAGATAACGTCCCTGCAAAGCCTGTATTTTTCGGTTATCTGTCCGTCCTCCGTGAGAGGAGCGTCATAATCGTATGAGGTCACGTCCCCTGTTCTGCTTCCGCCGTTTCTGCCGCTCATAAAACCGAAATTGGTGCCGCCCTCAAACATATAGAAATTAACGCTGCCACGTTTCAGCAGCTCGTCAAGCTCCGCCGCCGCCTTTTCGGGAGAAGTTGTGTGATGCTCATCTCCCCATGCATCAAACCAGCCGTTCCAGAATTCCATACACATAAGGGGCTTGTCATCACCGATGAATTTTTTCATCTGACTAAACTGCCACTCTGCCCCGGAGCCGAAATTTCCCGTAGGCAGCGCACCGTCCACCATTCCCGATTTGTATATCGGCTCACTCCATGGACCGTCCGAGGTTACAAAGGGAACGGTTATACCAAGCTCTCTCATAGTATCACGGAGAAATTCAAGATACGCCTTATCGTTGCCGTAATAGCCGTACTCGTTCTCGATCTGCATTAAAATTATATTGCCGCCCCTGTCTATCTGATAAGGCACCAGCTTCGGGATAAGCTCACTGTAATAATTCTTTACAGCATTAAGATACGGTTCATAGCTGCACCGAAGCCGCATATTCCTGTCACGAAGGAGCCATGCAGGCAGACCGCCGAATTCCCATTCCGAGCAGATATAGGGTGAGGGTCGAATTATTATATAAAGTCCCAATTCCTGTGCTGTTTCGATAAATCGGCATATATCACGCATTCCCTCCCAAATAAACTGTCCCCTGTTCGGTTCGTGAAAATTCCAAGGGATATAGGTTTCAACAGTATTGCAGCCCATATTCACAAGCTTTTCAAGTCTGTCCTGCCAATATTCGGGAACGGTTCGGAAGTAATGGAATGCTCCCGAAATTATTTTAAACTGCTTTCCGTTCAGATAGAATTTATCCTTTATTTCAAACATTTCGCACCTCAATATTCTATTGCGTCAACAGTATAGGAACCGCCTATGACCTTGATCTTTACCGTGTGTTCGCCCTCGGGAACCTCCGCAGAATAGCTGCACTGTCTTGCAAGTGCTCCCCAAGGATTTTTCTTTGTTTCAAGCAATTCTCCGTCAACATAAACTTCAATATCCGCAGGGTCGGTCTGACCGATTATCGCAAAACGATCGCCCGTAAAGCTGAACTCAAAGCTCTTTTCGCCCGTATCTCCCTCGGCAATTTCCGCACGGGAAATTGTTCTGTTGAAATTAAGATAGCTGTCGGGAACGGTTCTGTACCAGTCACCGTTATAGGTAACGGACGGATCGTGATCGTCAACTCTTGTAATTGTGGGTTTGCAGCCGTCCACAGGAGATATTTTCATATTGTCAAAAATATTGTTGTAAAGACCGCTGCCGATCGAAACTCGTCCCGAATTTGCAAAAGCAATATCATCGTCAAAGGCGGTCAGCTCTGTACCGTCAAGCTCTGCGGATATATGCTTTCCTGCAGCAGTGATTCTTACCGTATGCCATACCGAACTGTCAAAGCCGTCAATTTCTCCGCTGTCTGCTGTCTGTGCATTCTTTTTAAGCTCCCATTTTCCGTTAGGATATACTCTTATGCTGTAGCCGTTTTCCGCTGACCATGAATCAAGCTCTACTGTGAGATAGCGAACGCCAAGCGCAATATAATTATCCGCAGCACTATCCGCAAGCTTAAAATCTATTTCCGCAGAATAATTTGCCCAGCGGTCATCGCCGAGAGAGGTAATGGGATTGGGAGTACCTCTGTAACGCCAATCGGTAGGCTTGTTATCGGCATTTATCATCTGCATCAGCACCTTGTTTCCGTCAATTTCCGAAACCTCAAAGGCTCCGCCCTGATCGGTAGTGTAAAGGGGAGCGTTTCCTCTTGCAGAGAGAAATTCTTCGGAGTATTCAAAATCGTCGGAATAATTTATATCAAGGGGAATATCATCATACCTGCAGTTGTAAACGGAAGTATCTGCGGTATTGTCAAGAGTTGTAACAGTAACTATGGAATAAGGCTTTACCTCGATAGAATAGGAATATTTTCCCTCGGCTTCAACGGGACGAAAGGTGCCGATGTTCCTGAAATAATTTTCGTCGTAAGCCTGACCCTCATCGGGACCTCTTGTTTCCCAAATTGTGAACGGTGCTTCTGCCTGCTTCATATTTTCAAGGGTAAAGGTGTAATTGCGCTGCTCCTCGCTGTCGTTGCAGATGATGATAGAATAATCTCCCGTTTCCGTATCGGTAACGGCCATATAATTGTTAGTTGTCTCGGAAATGTAGTGATTTTCCTTGCCGTCACCATAGCAGGCACTGTCGATAAATCTCCAGCCGTTCTTTATAAAATGGGTGAAATGTGCGGAAGTCCATACACCGCAGTCCGCTTCATAATAACCGCTCCAAGGGTTCTGTGCATTTATCAGTGATTTTGGAAAATATTTTGCTCCCGAATAATACGCTGCCACAGCAGGCTGATACTCATACATGGTCATTCTGCCGTTGTAATAACCGTTGATGATGCGATTGCATACGTCAAGAGCACCGTTTGTGCCGTTAATGCCGCTGCCGTTGCTTTGCACCGCCAGCTTTGCAATATTCGTGGAAGCAACTCCCTCGGAATACCAGATCTCTTTGCCATAGTTTTTGTTCAGAAGCTTAGCCTTTTCGCTTGCCCAAGTGTTATAATGCTCGGCAAGAATATCAACTGCGTTTCGCAGAGCTTCGTTATCTGTCATTTCGTCCGCAATCTTCCATGAACCTATCTCATCGGAAGCAACTATCTTTATCGCACCGTAATCGTACCGCTCATCAGTTTCATTTTCCAGCCTGTCGGCAAAATATATTATCCAATCGGTGTCCACCTTTTCTGCCTCGTTAGCGTCGGCACTGATGTGGGTGAATTTCATTCCGTATGTATCGAACGCACCTTCAATAGCAGCCTTATACCATTTGTATCTTGCTTCAAAGCCTGCCTCCAGGGACTCAGCAAATGCGTCTGTTACCCACTTTGGCTCTCCCCAGCGGAGCAGATCAACGGTAATATCGGGATTTATGGAGAGAGCGTCCGCCGCAAACATAAAGCCTGCCCCCCTTGTAACGTCCGCTTCTTCATCGGCTGAACGCATTATACAAGGCTCTGTACCCGATGAAGAATTAACGTCCGTGCCGAATTCGATCTTAACGTGAGTAAGACCTGCGCCGTAATCGGGCTTGAACAGCAGGTTCATTATCTCCCAATATGCATCGGGATTTTCCGTTTTGTAGTCCATAAGAAGACGTGAGGAATTGTTTCCCGTTATAACGCCCAGACCACGCCATACCGTACCCTCGTCCATATTTGTTGTGTTTCCGTCAACAGTGACAGATTTGTAAGCTGTGTTCACACTTGCAAGCGGTATTTCCTTTTCTGCTGTTGTTTCAGTTGTCTGCATAGCAGTTTCCTCCGTTTCAGCTTGATTTTTACTGTCCGTACATCCGCTTAAAGCGATGGGAATCATTGCTGTACATACTGCAGACGCTATAATTTTTTTGATATTCATAAGCGCATCTCCTTAAAAGGATTATTTACAATATTTTAGCTGAATTTATGGAATACTGCATTATATTATCTGCTATTTATTATAGAAAATCTGCTGTTTTTTGTTGTAAATTATCCCGATGTGTGATATGATAAAAAGGGTGATAAAATGGCAATTATAGAACACGCAGGATATTATGAAAATCCCATGTACAATGTCTGTCATACTCATACGTCATGCGAGATCATGCACATCGTAAGCGGCAAAGTGAACATTGTCACCGGAGATATTATATCTGTTCTTTCCGACGGAGATTCTGCGCTTATAAAAAGCAGACAGCTTCATGATGTAACTGTAGAAAAGGATATAGAGTACAAGCGATTTATTACAATAATAAACCCGTGGGAGCTGAAAAATCAGCTTAGCCGTCCCGATCTATTTTCAATACTGACGGACATTAGCAAGGGCGGTATCATCGTGATAAAAAATAAGCCCGAAATTCGGTCGGGCTTTGAAAAAATGGCTGATATATTTTTGTATGGCGGAAATATTTACTCGGAGCTGAGTGCGGCACTTGATATCGTGTCGGAATTTTTCGATGTTTGCAGACCACAGAATGAAAAAACTGCTAAGCGTTCGGGAAAAATTCTTTCGGAAAAGGTCAGGACGTATATTGAGCAAAATTATGCGGACAGCATAAAAATTGAGGATATTGCCGCTGATAATTTTATCAGCGAGGGTTATCTTTCTCACGCATTCAAGGCGGAAACGGGAATGTCACCCCGTGAATATCTTACCCACATACGCTGCACAAGAGCTTGTGAGCTTATACGATATACCGGCATGAAGCTGTCCGATATTGCCGCAAACACAGGATTTTGCAGCCAGAGCGACATGAGCAGAAAAATCAGAGAATGCTATGGAGTTACTCCGTCTGAAATCAGATTTGGATAACGTACTTTGTTAGGGTATCAAAGAAAATCGACAGCTTGAACCCACGATACTCGCCCATATCAAGTGTCCTACCCTGCATTTGCAGATATGAGAGATTTAAGCTTTGTGTCTGCTTTCTTTCGATCATTACTCACTGTTCCCATAATAGTGACAGGGTGACTTTCCTTGCCGTCCCTCATCAACAGCCATGGGAGCCTTGCTTACAGTATCAACATCCTTTTGGAGATACAAGGTCTATCTTCGAAAGTGCTTTTATCTCCTCATTTCCTTCAGTCAGCCGTATGTTGCCGCTGACATCGGAGGTAGATACAGACTTTTCGCCGAAATCGTACCGAAACCGGGACAATACAAATAAATCCGTCGAAACAGCTTTTTTTGACATACATATATCATAATATATACATTGTAGAAAATTGAGGATATGCCTTTATTGTATATCCTCTACCAAAACCAACGTAAAATCGCCCTTTTCCCGTAAGCTCCTCTTGTTATGCTGGGATTCCTGCTGTTAAAGCAGGAAGAACACACTCGTTTGTAGGAATATTTGGCAATTCCGAAGTTTTGTATTTTAAAGAGTTTACTGAAATTTTTTCAAACAAATCCCCAAGCCTATACTCGCCCCACTCAACATTGCTCAGCTTTTCATTGAGTGAGGCATTTATTTTCCCAGGCGTTCGTTCTCGTTATCCTGATTTTTAAGCAATGTTGATACTTCCCAGGCAAGATAGTCGCTTACTGTTTTCTTGAAATCTTCAAGCGTAGGCTTTGTATCAATCGGTGATGTCTGGTTCCAGTCTGCACCGTTTTCAGGGTCTATTGTTCCCTCGTAGTATTCTTTTTCAGTGAAAATATTGAGCTTTGATTTTCCATATCGAACAAGGTCAACAACTTCCTGATATCTGCCCTTGGCGTTGTCTGTATCAAATAAATTGCAGCTTGCTTTTTTACGATTGCTGCGTGTATAACCATCGTTGGAAAAATCAATGAATTTTACAACATCGTCCTTCTGATGAGCTTCGCCAACACGGAAAACGTATACATTTGTCTGAACGCTTGATTTTCCGACAAATAAATCTATGGGCATTTTTATACTTGCAAGAAGTGTGCTGTGTTTCAGTATTTTCTTGTTATATCCGCTTGCTTTTCCCGAACCTGCGGAGTTCTGAATAATAATAGCAGCATATCCTTTTTCCATCATTGATAAAGCTTTTTCAACGAATACCATACCGTTTCCGGGCGCTGAATATGGTGGATTAAGAACAAATGCGTTTGCCGGGAACTTATCATTGGTGTTGCCAAAGCCGTAATTACCGTTAAAGTCTTTTAATGAGTCTTTATTCAAGATATTAGAGCTGCCATCACCCATCATAATCATATTAAGTATGGCAAGCATATAAACGCTCGAAAGAATTTCCAGACCAAGAAGCTGAGTTGCTTTTATTTGGGCGGATTTTATTGCCAACTGTTCGGGAGATTTAATTTTGTCCTTCGCATCAATGAGCATTTCGTTCATAGCAGCAACAAGAAGACCTGCCGAGCCTGTTGCAAAGTCCCATACATACGAATCCTTGTTTACCCTTGCAAGCTTAACAAGCAGAGTTGCGACATAGGAGGGAGTAAGAACTACATCGTTGAGCTTGTCCTGTGTAAACCCAAGCCAGCCGTACATTTCATTGAACAGCTTGCCGGTAAAGTCTGTTGTGAGTCCTATTTTATAGTAAATACCGAGGTCATCAACTATTTTTGTGAAAACACGCTTCAGCTGGGTTTCTCCGTTTTCAACCTTGTTGATATTGTCGGTAGTAAGTGTATTCTGAAGTGTTCTTACAATTAAATCTCTTTTATCTTCGGGAAGCTTTTTGGCAGCAAGAAAAGCTTTGATTTTCCGCACCATAATATCGCCGTCGGTATTGTCTTTTTCATCGGAAGAAATCAAATCAGATTTTTTCAAAGGGTATACATTGTGCTCGACATCGCCGAGCGTTGCCATAATAGAGGCGGCAACAAGATATACTCTGTCGTTTTCACCAAGCCCCTTTTCGTTTTGATAGATATCATTATTCAGCTTTACAAGGCTTGCATCTATTTCACGCTCACGGCGTTCCTTTAATTTTTCTATTTCTTCCTGCGTAAGAGACAGAAGTCCTACTTTTTCTATAAAAGCATCGAAGTTTTCCTTTTTAAGAAAAGAAAGGTCGGTATAGTCATCAACTTTCTGACCAACACCGAAATTGCTTTTTGAAACATAATACACTCCGATAGAATGTTCAAGTTTTCCGCTATCGTTTTTAAAGCCGGTAACTCCGATAGCGATTACATCGGTATAGCCTGTATAATGAAGTATAGCGTTTGCATAGTGAACAGCTCCATTCACTGCATAAGAGTTTATATTCTTATAGTCAGGTTCGTTTTTGGAATTCTTGTTTGCAACATTTTTTTCACTATCAAGCTTAATAAGCTTATCTTTATAGCCCTTATATTCAATAAGGATAGGATAGTACTTACCATCACTGCTACGCAATAACAGCTTTGCATCAGGTCTGTTACCGCCTTTGCCACCGCTTTTTGAAAAATAGTCGTTTAAAGCCTGGTCTATTTCAGTGTTTAACGACTCCTGCTCCAATTTATAATCAAGCTTATATGATTTAAGCCAACCATTTACTAAATCAGCAATATTGGGTTCAACCGACTGAACTTTTATTTTAGCCATTTTGAATTCTCCTTATCAGTTTTTTATGATGACAATTGAGTTATCTTCACCCGCCCACCCCGTAGGAGATAACTCAATCGGTGATAGTGCCGAATATGTATAACTTTTCATTATTTATTATACCACAACGTTTGTCAAAATTCAATGGGAATTTCCATATTTCTGCTAAATAAGCATAAATTTATCCGTCTGAAAACGCTCAGGCGGATTTTTTATGAGCCGTTATGTGAAAATTTGATGAAAATTTGCTTAAACAGTGAACCACCCGTCCATTTTTTCGGCGTATAAAAGTGAGTGGTGATTTTCGGTGTTATTGCAATTGTGAAAGTTTGATGAAAATTCACGGGAAAAGGTGGTCACCTGCCCGATTTTTTACTGTATATAGTAGAAGGTGTTTTTCAAACAGACGCAGAGGTGCGTAACGGAATGTTATTTTGATAAAAATTCAGGACAAAAGGTTAGCACCTGCCAGATTTTTTGGCGTATAAAAGTGAGGGGAATTTTCATCGCAACTGAAATTGTGAAAGTTTGATGAAAATTCAAGAGAAAAGATGGTCACCTGCCCGAATTTTTACTGTATATAGTAGATGGCGTTTTTTATGTAGGCTCAAAGAGACGTGACAAAATGGTATTAATGTAAAATGTGACATTTTGGGTTTACCCCGTCATTTTTATTCGTCTTGAATAGTAGAGGTTGTAATTTTATTTCAAATCTTCTGTGAAACAAGGTGTAAATTTGCCTTAAAAATGGCAGTGAGTAGAGGTTGAAACAGAAAAATTGAGATTTTTAACGATAACATAATGACAATATAATAGTCCAATTTGTGAGATTCTAAATTTTTAATTTTTTGAAAACTTTTTGCGAGACTAAAGAAAGCCTCTGAACAAGCTTCTTCGGCTAACGTTTTATTTTTCAAAATATTAAACGCAATCGCATAAGCCTTAGACCTATTTTGATTATATAAATCCTCAAATGATTTCTTATCGTCTTCGTTATCAATTAAGGTTAAGTATATTGCAAGCATAATGCCCCCATTTATTTTTGTTTATCCATCTCATACAGCAAAACCAAATAATCCGCCAACACCCGTAATTTCGCCTTAAACTCGTCAGATATTTCAACGGATTCCTGTGCTGTCCTGCCTCCCAAGGCATCCTTAACCGCCTGGTTACACAACCGCCACCATTTCAGTCTGCTGCCGTTATGGTATTCCTTGCGAAGAATCTCTGTTGCAGAATTAACAGCCTTGTTTACAGCGCTTCTGGAGATCAGCATATAATCCGCAATGTCGTTAACAGAGGTCTCTTCATACCCGAATGCGCCATATTTTCTGCCAAGAATTTCTCTTTCTCTCGCCGATAAGCTTTCAAACAACTCCTTGAAAAACTCAAGGCTAACTTCAATGTAAACCTTTTTATCGGGATGCGGATCGTTAACGACAAGCTCAGGATTTTCAAAGTACTCAATTCCGTTCTCTGTTTCCGCCCGTATCATCAGCGTTTCCGTTTTAAAAGAGAATGACAGACAGCTTTGAACGGTTTTCCTGTCCATGCCAAGCTCCTTGGATATATCCGAATTTGACATACCTTCATTATGCAGCTTGCGGCATCTTTGTATTTTTGAGAAATCGGAATGTGAAAGTCCTGCCGGAGAACTGAAATTTTCAATAAACTCCTGCATTGCATATCGAAGTTGGGGAGTAAGATATGTCAGTAGACTGCCCTTTCTTGCGTCATATTTTTTTGCTTTCAGCTTTTCAAAGAACGTCAAACTGCCAACCTGAACAAGGTCTTCAAAGGTATCGCTGAAACGCAAATAATTTTTGTAGTCTTTTGCGACCGCAGCAGCAACGCTCTGTATGAACCCGACATTCTGCTCGTACAGATCATATAAAGCTTGCATATTACCGTCATAATATTTCGATATCAGTTCCTCATTTGTCATTCTTAACCGCCTTTGGTCTGCCTCTCTTCGGAACGTCAAAACCGCATAATTTGTAAAGATTTTCAGACTGCATTTGCTGTTCAAATTCCTCATTGCTGAATTCGGGAGAGGTCATTGCTCTATGGTACAGTTCTTCTGCTTGTCGCAGAAGAACAGATTTTTGTTTTTCATCAATAACTTTTCTCTGATAGCTTCGCATAACCCTGTTAAGACAGCGCCGATATGACTGATATTTCGGATTATCCGCATTTTCTTCCTTAATTCTGACCGTTCTGTAAGCCATCTGATTACAGGTAAACCTCGGATTTTCAGGCGCAGCCTTGTCGCAGTATCTTGTTTTGTAGCCTTTGGTCATAAGAAAGAATCGTCCGCAATGTTCACATCTGCGTATATGATGTCCTGCCATAAGACCTTTTAGAAAATCGACCTTTAAAAAGCTCTGCAATCTATCAACATGGTAGTATTCCGCAATTACATACTCTCCGCAGCCATCGGTTATTTCTTTGGGGATCATATTCATTTCAAGAAAATCAGCGCTTGTATACGACATATATTCATTCATGATAGGATTTGCAATCATCTTGTACGCCATAGGATTTGTAAGGAAGTCGTAGTAAGCGGCGGCAAAATTTTCGGGATCAAGCTTTTTAAGATGTGACAGAAAATCGTTCACAAAGTAATACATAGTCTTATTGAAATTAAAAATATCATCGATCACAGGCTTGTAAAGACTTGCGGTCTTGTAATAAAGCTCCCAGTTTTCGGAATTCATAATTGTGCCGTCCATATCAGTAAATCCTTTGAAAAATTCGACAGCATTCTGAGTATCAAGAACCTGAAATATTTTATGTTTTTTCAAAGCCGTATCTATTTCGACCATCATGCTGTTCAGCCTGCCCCACTCCTTTTTTAAGGGCGGTATATATTCAACGGAATTATCCTTTTCAGCATTGATTTCATGGTTCATTATGTATTCCGCCGATCTATACTTATCATATATCTCTTCGAATTCGGAAGGAGGTATATTCATACATGATGCCGAAAGCTCGCCCAATAAAAAGTCCTGACCGTTGACCTTGATCATATTTCCTTTGACATAAAAACAAATATCGTTAAACATAATTACACCTCAAGGCTGTCGTTTTTACAGTTTCCAAATTAAGTATATCATATTTTGTCGTAATATGCAACAGAAAATGTCGTGTTGAGTGAAAATTAAATGTTACGTGATTTTATTCATTTTCCGGATTTCCGCATATAATAATATCAGAGGGTAAAAAATGCACCGCAGATTTCGTTTTCTGCGGTGCGTTTTTGTTTGCAGAACCGAGGTCAGCGGCTTTGCATATTAAAAGGAGGTCGATAAAATGAAAGAATTAAAAATGTACAGCAGCGAGTATATTATGAATACTCCGATGAAACCGATCGAATATTGTGTTGACGGTTTGATCTCGCAAGGATTGTTCGTTCTCGCAGGAGCACCGAAAGTCGGTAAATCGTGGCTGGCTCTCGATATGTGCCTGTCCATTGCAAAAGGAGAAAAGGTGCTTGGAAAAGAAACGTTATGCGGTCATGCGGTATATCTTAGTTTAGAGGACAGCCTGATACGTCTGCAAAACAGGTTGTACGAACTGACAGACGAGCCGTCCGACAATCTTAACTTTGCAATTATGGCGGAATCAATTTCAAATGGTCTGCCTGAACAAATTGAATACTGCAGGAAGCGGTTTGACGATTTGAAAATTGTTGTGATAGATACTTTGCAAAAGGTACGTAACGAATCGGAGTCAAGCTACAGTTCAGATTACAAAGAACTATCCGTTCTAAAAAGTCTTGCGGACAAGCTTGGTATAGCTATAGTTCTGGTTCATCACACACGAAAGTGTTCCGACGGCGATCCGTTCAATATGATTTCAGGCAGTACAGGTTTGAGCGGTTGCGTTGACGGAAGTATGGTTCTGATTGAAAGCAAGCGTGGAAGTCGAAAAGCTAAACTGTATTGCGTAGGTCGTGATATTGAAAATCAAGAGATCAATGTTGTGTTTGAAAGCAGCAGATGGAAAGTGTCTGATGAGATTAAAAATATCGAACCCGACTATTTCCCCTTTGCTGTTCACGACTTTATGGTAACTCAGAAAAAGTTTAAAGGCTCTGCTACTGAACTTGCTGAAAAGTTATCTGCTCTGCTGGACAAAGAAATGTTTTCAAATCGTGTCAAAAAAGATTTAATTCAACACGCTTATGAATTGCTGGATTACGGAGTAACGTTTGAATCCAAACGCAGCAACGGACAGCGAATAATTATTCTGAATTACGATATGAAAAGTGACAGCAGTGACGGCAGAAATCTTATGCCGAAGGAGTGTGAAAACGCTGACCCTGCTGTCACTTGCGGTAACAGTGAAATGCTTGAAAAGCCTTTAAATACGTTGCTTGCGATTGATGAGTACGAAGTTGAGGCAGAAAAATCCGCTGTCACTGTTTGTGATTCTGCCGACCCTGTTGATGACGTTACTGACCCTGCCGCTAATGAAGTTTATGAAATCGAGTTAATGAGCCTTGATGAAGTACTGCATATGTCTGCTAATAAAATAAGAAGTCAGCTTGCGAATAAGGGGATTGAAATTCCGCCGTTTGAAACGCAAAGAAAGGCAACGTAAGCCGATTTGCGTGGCTTGAATTTTTGTCGGGTAAGTCTAGCAGAAACAGCTTAAAAGCCGACACAGGCTATTTGTGAGCCGCTGTGGGCGATATGTGGGAGAGGTTTTAATTCTGATAATAAAAGGCGATTGTCAATCTGCACAAATACCGGATATGCAGCAGTTAAAGCAAAGTAAAATATTTCATTGCAAGTTAAAGTTTCGGGGTCATAGCCCCCGAAACAGTCACAGCGGACGAGCAAAGCTCGCCGCAAAAGTGCCGAAAATACGCAGTTTCAGCAAAATGATTGTGCATAATTTTTATGGGGTCATAAATTTGAGCTTTGAATGATTCAGGGGTCGTAAGTGCAGAAGACTGCACAAAATCGGCATATTTTCAGGCGTTGTAATTGGAAAATGTGAATTTACGACAAGAAAAAAGCTGTATATTAAAAAACAGTTAAGATGGTGCGTAACTAGAGCGTATCTGAAAACTCAAAAGAGTTGTATCATTTAGACAAAAGCCAAATG